>ERZ791840.551-NODE-551-length-24372-cov-3.140067_pt1 | contig 24372 bp, 16 predicted proteins | sample MGYA00510291_ERZ791840 | MGnify/ENA primary metagenome ERZ791840 (study PRJEB30046, sample SAMN00715256) | human gut metagenome | study: EMG produced TPA metagenomics assembly of the A metagenome-wide association study of gut microbiota in type 2... | reverse complement strand
GGTGACGATAGCTGCCACGATATCACCCATCACGCGCCCCGCCACCATGACGGCGTCCTTCACTTCGATACCACCCTTGATGACGGCATCCGGGGAAATCACGCAGATGCTCTCATGCTGCTTCATCATCTCCTCAGCCGCCAACTGACTCTGGTTCTTCTTCGGCATCATGATTTCGGTGTCTTCCTCAGGATGCATCCGCTCCTCGGCACCATCCCCGACACCCAATGCTTCCATCACCTGGTCGCCGATACTCTGCTTGTGTTCCTCTGCGGCATCCACCGCAGCGGTATCAGCTGCCGGTTTCTTCGTATTAAATAATTGCATATTCTTCCTCCGATAAATAACGTGTATTTAATACAACCATGACTTTACCTGAAAAACTTGGCATCACCAACCGGTAATGCCAAATTTATGGTATGTCCTATCCTTATTATCTGCCATTCGCAAGCACGGTCAAGATTTTTTCGCGGTGAGCAAAACATCCTTAGAAGCCTGAGTCCGGATTTCTTTATACAGCTTCGGATATTTCAGCATCGTTTCCATGTACATATCTTTGCCGCTCTGTTTCACACCGAGAATCTGTCCGGTGCCGCGCAGTTCAAGGTCTTTCTCTGCAATCTTGAAACCGTCCGTTGTCGCTGCCATCGTTTGAAGGCGTTCGTTTTCCTTGTCCTGAGACAGGAGCACGCAGTAACTCTGAAAGCTGCTGCGCCCGACACGGCCGCGAAGCTGATGCAGCTGTGCCAATCCGAACCGCTCAGCGTTCTTGATGACGATGACGGTCGAGTTCGGAACATTAACGCCGACCTCTACAATCGTTGTAGAAATCAGGATATCAGCGCTGCCTGCCGCGAACTTATCAATACCAGTCTGCACATCTTTTGCTTTCATATCCCCGGAGATAGCCTCGATGCGAACACCGGGATATTTTGCGAACCAGGCTTTGAGATTCTGTGCGGTCGTTTCGACCGACTCTACGCCCGCCAAAGTATCGGAGTCGGAATCCTCAATCAGCGGGCAGATAACATAGCACTGATGCCCTTGCTTGATTTGCTTATATACGGATTCCATGCAGGTATTCTCATTCGACCAGACGATAGTCTTAACGGGTTTGCGCCCGGCAGGCATCGTATGGATGTTGACGATTTCAGTGCCTTCCCCGTACAGCGTAGTTGCCAGTGTTCGCGGGATAGGTGTAGCGCTCATACTGATATTATGAACGCCTTCCTTTGCCTTCTGTTTGAGACCCTCACGCTGCTCTACGCCGAATCGGTGTTCCTCGTCCACAATCGTAAGACCCAGTTTCTTGAACTTGACCTTATCGGAAAAGATAGAATGTGTACCTACCACAACATTTGCCTCGCCCGAAGCGATTTTCGCAAGTGCTGCCTTCTCTTCCCGGACTTTCATGCCGCCGTGCAGGAACACGGCAGTGTACCCGAACTTAGCGAGGAAATTCGTGAAATCATCATAGTGCTGTCCGGCCAGTACCAGCGTTGGACACATTACCGCACACTGATATCCGTTCATAGCCATACCGAGTGCTGCAATTTGCGCTACGACAGTTTTGCCGCAACCGACATCACCCTGAACGAGAGCATCCACACGGTTTCCCAGCTGCATCTCTTCCAGAACATGACGCACTGCCTTATTCTGGTCTTCCGTCAGTGCAAACGGCAATTCGTTCTGGGCTTTCTTGACGACAGCCGCTGCGTCTTTGATTCTAAACGGAGATACTTTTGCAGCTTCTGCCTTCTTTACTTCCAGACCGTAGCAGAACGGATACAGTATATCCACAGCTCGGCGGCGTCTTGAAAGCATGATATCGGTCTCGTCCTGCGGCGCATGTGCCATCCGCACACAACGGGCAAGTTCCGGAACTCTCAGTGCGTTTCTCTGCTCCTCAGTAAGAGGGTCCGAGACGCATTTACGGATATAGGGTAATGCCAGTGCAATCGCATCCAGAAGATATTCGTCCGACATGCCCTTGATTTTCCGGTATATCGGTTTGATGCAAAACGCTGTCTGCAAATCGCACGACACGAAATCCGGTGCCGATATCGTCAGACTCTTATACTCATCGCTCCAGCTTGAGACACCGCCTACCGCCAGCATCTGCCCTACACTGAACTGTCTGGCACGATACGACTGATTGAACCAGAACACCGAGCAAAAATTGTTGCCGTCCGAGAGACGGAGCATGAAGTGCTTTCCGTTGATGACTCTGGTACTAACTACCTGTCCCCTGACCGCTACATGCTGTCCCGCATACTGCTTTCCATCCGCGAGGCTGATAGGGTTTCTGAAATCGAGGTATTTGGTAGGATAGAACATGAGCAGGTCCCGTACAGTACAGATACCTTTCGCAGCAAACTGAGATGCTTTACGCGGCGTAATTCCGATATCTGTCAACTGCATAGTCTCAGTCATCATCGTCCCTCCAATCAGAGTCATTGTCCTCTACATTCCGTCTATGAATGGTCTCATACCGTTCTCTGTCGAAATGCGTGAGTCTGCTTTCCAGCAGAGTATTGCGGTACTCGATGTCGTTCGTGAGAATAGCCTCATCGACTGTCTTCATCTCACCGATAATCCTGCATTCCTTCTTGGCTCTCGTAACAGCAGTATATAAAAGGTTTCTCTGTAATAGCCGTGACCAGCTTTTTTCCAAACCAATCACGACAGCCTTAAACTCAGAGCCCTGCGATTTATGCACCGTCATAGCGTATGCGAGCGAGAATTCCGACTGTAAAGTCTTTCTGCTTACCAGCATCGTATAAACGCGCCCTTCTACATCGCAGGGGTTATCAAAACGAATTGTATAAGCGTGATGAATTGTACCGCTTGTATTCGGGTCAAGCGCCTTTTCCTGATAATCTACAATGAAACCCATATCACCGTTGACAAAACTGTTCTTGTGGTTCTTGCAGAGCATCACGCGGTCGCCGAGCCGGTACTCGAATCCCTGTTCAGGTTTAGCCTTCTTCTTGAAATTGGAGAAGAACCAGCTATTCGCATCGGTGGCGGGATTGAGTTCATCACGAATCAGAAGGTTCATATCAGTTGCCGAAAGTGACCCACATCCCTTTTTCTTTGTCGGAGTCAGAAGACATACCTGCTTGATACCTTCCTCGTATACCTCTGCGGTATCGGCATTCTTTTCCGTGACCTGTTCGCCGTACTTCTCTACATACGCGAAATAGTTGCTCAATGCAATGTTCCGCATCTCTTTACCCTTTGCAGGAATCAATGCAAACTGTTCATCCTGCTTGAAGGTCTCTGTCGTTTCACCGGTATTGATATGAATAGCGTTCTCTACAATAGACCCCACATTGCGGTGGCAGGAAGACAGCTTACATACATTAACGACTCCGCTCTGGATAAGGTCACGTAGCACATTACCGGCACCGATGGCAGGCAGCTGGTCCGGGTCACCTACAATAACGAGTTTGCAGCCGTGTGATGCGAGTTCAAATACCATGTGCGCCGTTTCCAGATTGCACATCGAGAACTCATCCACCACAATGATGCTCGCTTCACAGTCCCCGTGCATGGAATAATATGCCGACTGAATCGTGGATGCGGGATGTTCCGTTGCTTCTCTCATTCGAGCAGAAGCACGACCCGTAGGCGCACAGAGCAAAATGCTTTCCTCGTTGTATCTCAGCCCTCTCGCAATCTGCCAGGTCTTGATAATGGTCTTGATGATGGTCGTCTTACCGCTGCCGGGGCCACCGGTAATCACGGTCACATTCTTGATATCTGAGCCGAACACTGTCCGAACCGCGTTTTTCTGCGTGTCATCCAGCGAGAAACCATCCTCCGCCTCGATGATTTCAATGGCATCATCCACATCCTGACTGTCCACCAGACCGTAGGTAGAGTTCGAGTTCGTGTGAATCATCGTACAGAGATACGCGATGTCGCACTCATAGAACCAGTATTTGTACAGATACATGCAGAACATCGGTTTTCTGCCGTCCGTAGGCTTAGACCCCTGCACAACGACCAGACCGTCTTCTCTTGCTATCGTGGCTGCTTTCCGTATCACTTCGTCAGGGAACGCAACTTCATGCAGGACATTCCGCATCGTTTCTTTGACGACACGGTACATGTCATCTACCCAGATAAAGGTATTGCCTGCCATCTGCGCTTGCGTTTCAAGAGCATAGAGGAGAATTGCCGTCACGCGCCGGATATCGTCACGCGCAATCTGACAACCGCCCAGCGCGACTTTATCTGCCGTTGCAAATCCGATACCTGAGAATTTCTGGTACAGGACATACGGATTTTGCTTGATTTCTTCAAGGGCCATCTTCCCGGTGCCGAATTTCTTGATAACGGAGTTTATTTTTTGTATTGAGAGATACGGCAGCAGGAGCGCAATCAGTTCCTGGTCATTGGCGATGTGCATATACCCTTCGTGAATCTTGTCTGCACTCTTAACACCGATACCGGAGATTTCTTTCAGTCGTTCCGGTTCACGCTCAATCACCCGTAGCGCATCTTTTCCGAAATGGTCAACGATTTTCTTTGCAACCGTAGGTCCCACACCCGGTACAAAGTCGCTGGACAGAAGTTCTATGATGGCGTCTTTACCACCGCCCGCATAGTCGATTTTCGAATTGCTGATGGCGATGTAATACCCACCGAATTTCTGGTCTTCCTTCCAAGTCCCGTTATAGAAGATTTTCGCACCCGCAACCGGATTCGGCACATACCCTTTCGCAGTGTTGCTTTTAGTCTCCCCTTCTTGTCGGATTTTAAAGATAGCAAATCCTGTCTCCGGCTCATAGTAGATGACCGTTGTGATTTTTCCCTTGAACGGAAGAACATCCTGTGTATTCTGATTTTCTAAATTCTGGACCATGACTCTCACTCTACACTAACACGAAATGGTATTCTGGATACTTTGCTTTCAGGAGCTTCCACTTCAACCGAAACGCCTCAGTCTGCATGTACTTGCCGGACTTTGAATCGAAGCCTTTCACATCTTCGACTATCGTTTTGCCCTGCGCATCCAGATAACAGAAGTCTGCCTTGTACACGATTCGCTGTACGCGCTTTTTCTCATACACGAATGCGTCTTGGATGACGAGTTCTTTCTGACGTTCCAAATTCGAGATTGTCCCGGCTTTTTCCATCAGCTGTAAATCTAGCCATCGGCAATACTCTTTCGTGGAATCAAATACCGCTACCAGCTTGCCGTGCCCTGAGATGTACTTGTCTCCCGAGACATATTCATCCTCATACAGATACACCCGATGGTTTCCGTATTTCGTTTTTGGTTTCTCTACTTCTTCCGGCTGTACGAGTTCGCTGTTTTGTCCGCCCTGTACCTTGACTTTTAACTGCGGGTTCCTTTCCAGCGTCTCTTTTAGCCACTTCTCTGTCAGCTGCATCTCAAATTACCATTTCGACTACATTTTCTTTTCATCTTATATTTTACCATGAATGTGTATTCAGTACAACCATGATTGCCGTTTGTTCTTAGTTTGTACATATTTTGGCTTTCCTCGCGACAATGGTTTCACTTTTCGACAAGACTTCGGTACATGTTGCTGTTTCGCATTTTCTTTATATTCTCTGTTGCTATCGTCTTTGTTGCTATTGTGTTTAGGACTCACTGATACGACTTTACATCGCCCACGCACTTAACCAGAGATAATTAACGCGATTATTTTCAAGATGCTTTTCCGGTAAACGGAGATTCTTAACGCGATAATTCTGATGCCTGCCCTATCCAGTTTTCCGTTCTGGACGATTACAAGCACACTACCCTGAGATTATTAACGCGATAATTTTACCTTCCAGTCCCCATCTCCGCTGCAAGAAGGCATCGCACCCAACCGAGGCCTGAGGTTTTTAACGCGACAAATTTGCAGAATAGTTTGCTACGGCTGCACCAACCCGAGATAATTAACGCGACTTTTTGGCTAGTCCCTTCCCTGCTGTTTTCCGGCAGCTATCCTCATGGATTCCATAAAGGGAGTTTCTTTTCGCGATTTTTGAAGTTTCTCTTCTTTACAGGACTCCCCTTTGGCATCCAGATAGCAGAGATAATTAACGCGATAATTTTCAGGCGTTCGCAAGTCGATGGCTTTCTTCCTGCTTTTTCCCGGATGCGCAAACCTCTGTTGCGAGTAAGGACGCCCATTCTGCTGCTGCATTACATGGATAAACAGAGATACTTAACGCGACAATTATTATCAAGCATCAATCCATATTGTATAGTTTGTATTGATATATACAGTCAGGACAGTACATTAACCTGTTTTTCTGCATCTTCGCTTGAAAGCCTAAAGATTTTCAATGGCTTTGTTGGAATACTCAGCACATTTCTGCAAATACTTCTTGTAATACTCGAAAAAATCGCGTTATTCTTCTCCGCAATAAGCAGCGTTGCTGCGCTAATCTTGTTTTATAATGAACGCATTACCGTTCTTTTTATAAAGTGTGTGCATTATGAATTTTTCTCGATAAAAAACTCTTTTTGCCTCTTTTCATGTTCTAGTTTTTAGGTGAATAACATATACAGATAGTTATATCTCGTTGTTATTATACAAATCGGTTTCTGAAATCAGGCATCAAGAGGTTTCTACATCACAAATAACGCAAAATTTCTTATACACATTGTTATTTGAAGCACAATTTCTACAGACTGAACATGTTATGTACATGACATCACTGTAAACAGAGATTTCTTGTATTGCTATCGCAATTATTTTTAAGCGTGCATCAAGCCGGTCTATCGCTGACTCGTTCATGTAGGTCAGGCCATCATCAGCTGTCGTTGATACCACTCCCCCGCTGTCCTCAAAACGGAGATTGTTTACACGCCATACCTTCTGGTTCTGTCTGGCTGATGCTGTCGGTTCTCAACGTAGACCACGAGATTATTAACGCGATAATTTTCTGAGAACAAATGATACACAGGCATATCCCAAACCAGAGATAATTAACGCGACAAATTTCAGCATCTCTCCCCTGCTCTCTGAACACATCGCATTCCAGCGCCAGTACAGAGACCTGATGGCAGCATCTAACCAGAGGTTTTTAACGCGACAAATTCCAGAACTGAGAAAGAACGCACGCTACCTTAAACCGGAGGTTCTTTACGCGACAATTTTTCTAGGCTACCGGTTACGATTTTCCTTTTAGGCGGCATCCGATTCGGTTCGGGCGTTACCTTGCCAGAGATAATTAACGCGATTTTTCTGAAATTCCAGCTCTCTCTCCTGCTTTCTTGTCATTTCAGTGCTCATCTCGTATAATAGAGCTACATAACAGTCCTGTTCTGCTGTATCTTTCGAGTTATTCTCTCAGGATGAGAGCTCCCCTGCTGGTCAAGACCCTCCCCTATCACGGCACTTGCCTACCTAAACGCCCAAACGGAGGTTTCTTTCGCGTAAACAGAGGTTATTTTCTAAGATTTTAAAAAAAGAACCTCCTTTTATCTGACAAACAACCTCTGTTGAAACGCAAAAGAATCTCTTCCGTAATGCAAAACAATCTCTGTCGAAAAGCAAAATAACCTCCGTTTCTACTTAATAAATAAAATATAAGCTATAAGAGAATAATCTAATAATTTCTTAGCTAGAAAAATAAGAGAAAAAAATCTCTGTCTAAACTATCTCCGTTGACTTTTCCTGACATATAGTGTAAAATGATTTATAATGTCATAAGTGTAACCATTTCACAGAATAGCACATCACAAGTAGGAAGCTGACCATATTCTTGTAGAAAGGCTGAGGCTGCTGAAAACGCTGTCTCTTGCGATACCATGAAGAAAACTGATGATAATATCATACAGAACGAGGATACCGAAGTCGTTGTCGGCGAGGTCATGAGTCAGGAAGAGGCTTCTGCAAAGACCAGAGCGCTGCTGCGACAGGATTCGACTAAGCCACCGTTCGGCTCCTACATCACGAAGAGTAATGAACTGATTCAGAAGACGAAGTATTCTTTGCCTCGTAATGAGCAGAAGATTCTTTTTATGCTGCTTTCTAAAATCGACCAGAAGAGCGATTTGGATGCATCGAAATACTATACCATCACATTTCAGGAATTCTCGAAGCTGACGGGCGTTAATATGATGCGCACCGGATACCGTCCGCATCTGCAGCAAACGGTTGAGAACCTCGAGAACCGTACATTCTGGGTGCCGGATGGTCCGGACGCCATCAAGTCGGTTTCTTGGGTCAGCAAGGGTTCTATTGTAAACTTCAAGGAAAAGACCATCAAGATGCGCTTCAATCCCGATATCTGGCGGGACATTGCGCAGCTGACCAGCAACTATACTTCCTATAGCATCGAATATCTTCTGATGATGCAGAGCACCTATTCGATGCGTATTTACGAGATTATCCTTTCCTACGATAACGGCAATCGAGATTACTCGTATAATAACGGTTTGATTTTCGAGCCGGTAACCGAGGAAATCTTGCGCAAGTTCCCGGATAAGCGCAGTGAACTCGTTGGTTACAAGTACAAGATGTTCGACATTGAAGAGTTTAAGGGAATGCTCTCGATGCCGTCCAAGGATGAAATCAATAGAAGCCAGAACCGCAAAAAGACGAAGAACGACGCGAGCAGCGAACCGAAGTTCAGCCGTGAAAAGACAGTCGCGGAGAAATACAAGGTGTTCTCTGATTTCGAGAAGAATGTTCTGGCTCCTGTCAAGAACGAAATCAATGAGATGACGGACCTCTGGTTCGACTATGTACCCGTAAGAAAACGCGGCGTTCGCAAATACGAGTATCTTTATATCTTCATCAAGTATAAAAACGCTGAAGAGATGAAGAAGGTCAGAGCCTTCCACGAAGAGCATCAGAACTTCGAGAGCGAGGTTGCTAGAAAACCTCGTAAAGCACGCCGCGTAGTAAGCGATGAGACGCTCGAACAGTACAATCTGCCGTTGTCTGATTCTGTGCTCGGTATGAGTTATCGCCTTGCCAGAAACGAAGTAAAGGCAAAAGCACAGTATCAGGATTACGAAGAGAAGCTGTCCGCTAAGGAACGCAACATCTTCAATGATGTCTTTACGATTCTCGGGCGAATCCTGACCAATACAAAGAATCAGGACCAGGCAGAAGAAGCCCTTGCTGCGCTGAACCGAATTATCAAAGACAACAACGGTTTGAAGACTTGGGCTTTCGGAATCTGCTCGAAGTACAAGCATATGCTGGAAGCGGACGGGGGAACCAAGAGCGCACATTATTACCGTAAGGTGATTTTCAACGACCTTGTAGAGAACTCCGCCGCAACGATTGCTTTCGGTGAGCAAAACCTCGCAGCACTCGAATCCGGCACAGCACTCAAGACAAACTACCTCGCAATGTTCGATGATGTATGATGATAGCCCGCCGATTGGCGGGCTATTTCTTTTGCGGAAAATAAATCACAGCAACACGAACGCAAGTCTTTGAGATTTCTTGTCGCAAATTTAATATTTCAAATCGGCAGGAATCGTGTTGACTTTACTTCTTTGCATGTTATAATTAAGACATTGAGTGTTGTCGCATTTTATCCCAGACTTTTCTCCTTGAGGACTTTTCGCTGAAATTTAAGCGAACAGCAACATGTACGCAAGTCGCAAGAGGGGAGAGACAGCTGAAAACAGCTTTCTGCGGATTTACAGCAACACAGACCGGAGTCTTTGACACTTCTGCATTCAGAACGGAAACGGCAGAAGTGCGAATCACAGCAACATGTACGCAAGTCTTACGCAAAACGAGGTAAATGAAATGGCTGCAAAGATTATCACAATCGCCATCGAGAAAGGCGGCACGGGCAAAACTGTCACAGCCTCCAATCTGGCATATCTGATGGGGGAGGACGGTAAGAGAGTTCTCTGCATCGACACAGACCCGCAGGGCAACCTGACCAGTGCGCTGAGTGACGGTCAGGGCGAGATTGCTGGCGGCATGTATGACGGCAAGGCTCTATACGACATGTTCACTGGTTTCCGTTATACCAATACTAAGGATTATATCACAGAGACAGAATACGGCGATAATGTCCAGATGATTCCTGCCAGTTCTCAGACACCTCGCATCAACCAGAGAATGCCGGAACTGTTTGAGGATGCTACCATCATTGCAAAGAAGGACAGTTCTAAGCAGATTGCCAGCATTGCTGATTTCCTGTACTATTTTCTGAGTCAGGTCCGCGATGAGTACGATTATATCCTCATTGATACCCAGCCGACCCGCGACTCTCTGCTTTTGACGAATGCTATCAACGCGGCGGATTATGTTTTGATTCCTACCATGTGTGAAGCAAACTCTCAGGAATCCGCTTTCCGAACCTTTGCGCTCTGCAACGAGCTGTGCAATACGCCGGGAAGCCGTCTGAAGGGGGTAGGGGTGCTGCTTACTTCTGTCATGAAGAAGGCTGCTGCGACTCGTCTGATTCGTGCGCAGTGCCAGGAGGTTTTGGGTTCCTCTCTGTTTAAGTCTGAGATTCCCCATAGCCTTTCTGTCGGTATGGCTGTCACCAACCACCAGCCGGTATGCTTCTCCGCTGCTAAGCAGCCAGTATCCATTGCTTATAAGCAGACATACAAAGAACTCAAAGAGCGTCTTGCGAAGCTGGAGGTGAAATAAGATGGCTCTAACAAAGAAGAAGGGGACGAAGGCAACGCCGAAGCTTCCGGACATCAATGCTCTGAAACAGGTAAATAGCAACGACGCTGGTGCTTTCTATAACTCACTGTTCTCGGCACAGCATAAGGTCGAGTACGCAAACAAGGATATTGCTCTCTCGAATATCCGCACGAACCCCGATAACGAGATTTTCCGTAATCTGGACGAGGAAGATGATATCCGAATCCTGTCAGAAGATATCAAGCGCAATGGTCTGATGCACAACCTTGTAGTCTTCCCGACTGAGGAAGAGGGGAGAGAGGTTTATGTTCTTCTTTCCGGTGAACGCCGTTTCCGCGCTCTGAAGTATCTGGAAGAGCAGGGGGATTCCTCTTGGAATGTGGTACGCAACTGCAATGTGATTACCACGCCTCTTACCGCAAATGAGAAGAAAGTACTTCTCTACAGTGCGAACCTCCAAGTTCGCGGCGGTTTCGGTGATGAGGCCGTTCGCCGTCAGGCTATCGCAGAATTTATCAACTGTCTGCAGCAGGCTCCTTACAATATGAGCAGGGAAGAGGCTCTCGGTGCAACCAAGACCGTGAGTTCCGTTAATCCTCGTACCATCGAGCGTGATGCCCGTATCGAGGATAAGCTGAAAGGTGCTTTGAAGGAGCTTCTTAACGCGAAAATTCTGACCCGTAGCGAGTGTGAGACTTATCTGCGCTTTGAGGACGATAAGCAGGAAGACATCGCCAAACGATTTGTTGCATTGAGTAGCATTAACTGCTATGGTGATGATTCCGAGGGAGCAGGGAAGAACCACATAGAAGTGATGCGCGATACCCTGCATGATACTTTCCGTGAATACCTGTTTGATGTTCAGCGGCAGGGGACAACAAAGGACTACGAAGCTGCCTATGAAAAGGCATTGCAGTATTTTGATGATAACATCAATGACCTGAAAGCCAAAGCAGAGGAATACGGCAAGGCAAAAGAGACTAGCTCTGTTGAAGAAGTAGCAGCTATTGAGCATGTCGGTCAGAAAGAGGCCGCTCTGGATTTAGTGAAGAAGGAACGGGATGTTGCTGAGAACAATACCAGCATCATCCAGAAAGCCACTCCGCGCATTGTGAAGAAACTACAGCAGGCATATACCAGCAGAAACTTCGTCAAGGCTCTTCGCGGCGTTTCTAAGGAATCCCGTGAAGCTGACATTGCAGCCTTGAATGAGGTCATCGATATCGCAACGAAACTCAAAGAGAAGATTGAGTCTATCGAATGAGGCGAGCGGCATCGATGGAAAACGACAAGACAAGAATCCTCGTTCGCTTTCGACCGGAAATCTCTGAATGCTTCGAGTTGCAGGCAATCTATGAGGGATTGCGCGTTGGAACCATTGCGAACCGGGTCCTGCGTGAGGAAATCGAAAAAGTGAGCAGGGCAGGGAAGGGGCATATCATATCCCGGGATACCGATGAGTTCGAGAAGTTCAAAACAGCAGGGGAGGGGAGTGCTCCCGTTTATGTTCTCCCGAATGCCAAAGAAGTCATTGCGTATATGCCGGACCAAGCCCGCAAACGCGGTACGAAGGTAGCCAACAACAAGCAGATTACCTTCTACCTGACAGACGATGAAATCAAGGCCCTTAACGAAGTTGTGTATGCGCAGGATATCCGTATCGCTATGGATTGCGGAGAAATCGTAACCTACCGGTTTGCAATCCTGGCTCTCCTTTTAAACGCTCCCGAACTCGCAAGAAGAGAACCGATTGCGTGGTATTGACACTGCTTGGCCACAGACGGGGCAGGGAAGGGCAGGGACAAGCTTCCTGATGCACGGGAGTATAACAACCATAGTGCAGACAAGAAGCCCGCAGCGGTGCATTTCCGTGGCTGTGAGAGCAAGCGTCTAAAAACAATAAAAGAGACAGATACGATTCCAGAGATTCTGGGAAAGCATCTGTCTCTTTTATGGGTAAAAAAGAGTATCGAAAAGGTTACGACATTTTTTCGGAAGGGTAGGGAACTGGCAACCAATACAGTCTTGCTCACAAACACTTTGTTAATTCGGTAACTAAGTCACATCATATAAATCTATAGCAACACGAACGCGCGTTTTTGAGAAAAACAAAAGATGCTAGAGTCAGCAGGGGAATCGCCTATATTCGGAAGCTGCTGCGAATAGTATTTACCTGCTGGTATGGGTACTCTGATACAGTTCCGCTCTGGATAAAGCTGCCGGGCACATGTACACCGCAAGACAGTAGACTCGTGCTGTCCGTTAGATGGCCACGGGTCGAGCATGAACAGTTCCGCATCGTCCGTAGCCTCATCAACTGCCATCATGGTGATGCAGCAATACATTTCGTACGCAATGGCTTGTATTGTACAATTTAGCAAGACTTAACGAGTATTTCATTTTTTTAGATATATCGCATTAAGTCATACAGGCACGGCGTGCCGCAGCATTTTTACGATAATGAACGCTGCACCGCTATAAACCATACAGAGTCATATGCTCCCCTATATTTCGCTAAACGCTGATTTAGCGAAGTAGAATATAGTTCTTTTCCCTACACAAAAAAAGAGCCCCGCTGATTAACAGCGAGGCTTTTTGTGATACTTAGAACTGGTAGTTTGCCAGTTTACGAACAAGTTCTTCGCGGGTAGCCAAGTCAGATGTGGCACCGCTGATAACCGTCCATGTGGCTGCAGTTGCATAGTTGCCAGTGATAGAGCCAGCCTGCACCCAGTTGGCAAGCGAACGCATAGAGTTCACGTTGCCATCGGTAGCACCGAACCTTGCACAGATTTCAGCGATTTCCTTGACGAAGGCAATCATCTGCTTCAAAGGTACGGTATCATCGCATCCGGTCATACCGCGAATACGGCTCTCGATAACAGCCTCAGAGGGCGTGACCATATCCATGATGATGTGGTGGCGGTCAATGAACGACTGGTTCAAAGGCCGGCAACCTTCCAGGTCGATGTTCAGCGTAGAAATGATGATGCAGTCAGGATGACGATGCAGCATCTCACCTGTCGGCAGGACCACGCAGCCAGTCTCATCAAGCAGACCGTTCAGACCGGGTATAACAGCAGGACGAGTAATCAGAGACGGTTCCTGCAACTCGCAGACCCAACCGTTACGGATGGCGCGAACCAGAGGACTCTCCACATACTTGAAGCCATTTTTGCAGGCATCAGCGCAGAGGCTAAGCTGCTTACGGAACAGTTCCGTCATGCACTCAGTCTCGGTAGCATCAGGCTTAGAAACGCCCGTGATAGCCATGTATGCGTTCACAGGGTCAATGCTGATATCGGTGGCGCTCGGCAGGTTCTTGAACAACTCGGCATTGATGCTCTCAGAAGTTGCAGAAGAATCGACAGGCATCATATCGCCGATGAAGTTGTACATCTCAGTGCCCGCATTGCAGGTAATGAAGGTATACGGCAGGCCCAAACCGGCAGCGATTGCTCGCGCACCTGCAGTCTTACCGACAGACGGGTCACCGCGCAGCATGACATTCGTCATCGGACGCTTAGAACCACGAGTTTCGGCAATCAGATGGCAGACAGCAACAACTTCCTTAGGCAGGATATATTCGTCGCCAATCTGCGGGACAAGCCCCTTCTCTTCCTCGGACAGAACACGGTTCTTGTCAGCAAACGCACCAACAAACTTTCTGGTGGACTTGAAAGAAGGAATCTTAGACTGATTGGTGGCTTTCAGGTTCATCACCTTGAAAGTGCCATAAATGGTGGAAGGAACAAACTTTGCACTTCTCACCTGTGTTTCAGTCAGACGGCGCACAGAAGTGTTCGAGGGCGAGGCAGGATTCAAGTCACCTTTCTGCATGGCATCATGAATCGTACCGGACATCTTACACGCGAGTTTCTGGCGAAGCTTATCGTTTTGCTCAGGCGTGTTGCAATACCGAGTGAAAGCATTCTCGAAACCGTCGATATTCTGGAGGAACAACCCCCACATCGCAAAGAAGAACGGCGCATAGCCGACCCTTGTCACATCAACAGTGCCCATACCGGCAGATGAGCTGAAATACCCCGTCGTGTTATCGTAGCCGAGGCAAAACAAATTGCCGGTAGGTGCAGACGGTGCGGATGCCAGCGTAAAGCAGTCGTTATAGACCCATTCAGCAAGGCAGTTACCTGTTTTGTTGACGGAATATGCACCAACTGCGATACCAGCACTCACCATCTCGGCACGGCACAAAGCTTTTGCGAAATCCAGAAACAATAAGCCTTGCGAGCAAAGATTGGTATTCTGAAACGGGGCTTCCTGATAGATGGAACACGCATCTGGGTCGTTTATGAAAGCCGAGCCATCATAAAGACCCTTGTCCTTTAGGTATGCGGGAATTGCGGAAGCCTGAACATTTGCCATGCCGGTAGCACTCCACATAGCAGAAGAAGAAACTTTAGCCATTTTTTGTACACTCCTTAAAAATTATGCCGGAACCTTTCAAGAAGAAAAGTCCCGGCGTTGTTATGATGATTTTAGAATACGCCCGTATAGCCTGATAGCGCAGCTCGCGGGGTCTTGGAATTAGAACGGCAGGTCATCCTCGTCGATATCGGCGAAGTCGTCACCCGTGTAGTTGCCGTAGGAAGGCTGTGCAACAGCAGGTGCAGCAGGAGCAGCCGGTGCGGCGGCAGGAGCAGCCTGAGCGGGAGCAGCAGTCACGGCAGGAACAGCATCATTCTGAGAGGCGTTCTTGCGACTTGCGAAAGATGCCTTCTCGACCCACACCGTATAGGAGGTGCGGTTCTGACCGTCCTTGTTCTGGTACTGGTTGCTGGTCAGCACACCGACAAGCATGATGGGGTCACCCTTATGGAAGTGAGCGGCGATGAACTCGGCAGTCTTGCCGTTTGCAGCGCAGGACACATAAGAAGTGGCGTTCTCCCAGTTGCCGTTCTTCTGGTAAGAACGGTTGCTGGCGACGGTAAAGGTAACCATCGTGCCGCCGTTCTGGGTGTTGCGCGTCACCACATCAGCAGTCAGATTGCCCATCAGCAAGCCTTCGGAAAAGCCGCCGTTGACATCGTGCTGGATAGTGGCTGCGCTCAGATAGTCATAGAACTTCTTCTGACCATCCTTCTCGTAGTGGCCGGACTCGAAACGACCGAAAACCAGAACGCTGGCACCCTTGGTAAGCTTGGCACGCAGGGTGTCGCTGATGAACTTCTTCGGGGCGCGGACAGGGATGAAAGACGCATCCTTGTTCTGACCACGGTTGACAGCAACGCGGAAGCTGACATATGTGTTGTTGCCGATGTTGAACTCCTCTGCATCTGCAGTCAGATGACCGATAATAGCGAAATTGTTGACGTTAGTCATGATAATTGTCTCCTTTCAAAAGACGAAATTTAAAATAAAAAAGCAGACCCCTATGTGAAATAGGAAGTCTGCCTTTCGACAAATTGTGAATCGTACGAGCGCAAAACGCCTGAAGTAGAATGGTATCTATCGTACAATACCTATTCTATTCGGTTCGCACACCTCGTCAAGCAAAAAGAACAAGAAATTTATACGATAGACGCATGGTCTACCAGCCAAGTATAGACCTTATCGAACAAAACACTCTGGTTGAGGAATTCCTCACCATAATAACTCTTTGCCTGTTTGACAGAGAGTTCATCGTTGCCGAAATAGGCGTTCACATCCGCGTCCGTGACCTTGATGTGCTGCTCCTCGGCGATAGCCTGGAAGATAAGCAGGCTCGTTACGCTGTTCTTGATTTGGTCGTTGTAGGTATCGAGCAGAGCATCCTCAGACTCGGCACCCACCTGCTGCAGGTACTCCTCCTCGGAGATATTGTAGCTGGCTGCAATCGCCTTGATTTCCTGACGATAGGACTCACGCTGGTCATCAAGGATACTCTGGGGAATCTCACCAACCGTAGTGTTGTCGATGATGTAGCTGTAAACTGCAGTCTTCAGAGAATCGTGCTCGTAGGTCTCGGTGTAATACTGCTTCAACTTCTCGACAGTATCTACCGCAGAACCATCACTCAGAACAAAGCCATCCTGTGTAGCAATATTGTCCTTCACATTCTGGTCGGCCAGCTTGATTTCATCGACTTCTTTCAGGGTGATGCGGAAAACAACATCCTGACCGGCCAGCGCAATCTCATTGCCTTCGAGGTCGGTGGTGGCAGGGTACTCGTCCGGGAAAGTCACCGTGATGTCAAAGACCTCACCGGCGAAATGTCCAATCAGCTGGTCCTCAAATCCAGAAACAAAATACCCTGCTCCGATAACGATTTTGGAATCCCCTGCTGTGCTTCCGGTAAACCGCTCGCCGTTATAAGTGCCCTCATAATCGACAACGACCTCATCGCCAGCCTGAGCGGAGCGTTCGACTTTCACGCGGTCACCGTAGCTGCTCGTAATCTGGCTGATAGTAGAAGTCACAGAGGCATCCATATCCTTCAAATCGAGTTCGTCGCGGGGAATCTGGATGTTGGCGTAATCAGCAGGCAGAGTAACCAGTTTCTTAGCCTTGACCCCCTTGAAATAACCGTTCTTTTTCAGACCAACACCGTAATCCACGGTGACGGTCTCGGTAGAGGTCTCGGGCGTAGCGGATTCACCGGTCGCAGTCTCCCCCGTTGCGCTGGAAGAAACAGTAGAATCGGTAGCGGGAACATCTACCTTTTTGCCGCAGCCTGCCAGCATCACGCTTGCAGTCATAACGGCACCCAGAATCAATGCGATGTTTTTCTTGTTCATAAATTAGGGCAAGGAGACCCGCGACTTCAGTCGTGGGAGGAATTGCCCGTTCACATCCTTTCTATTAGATAATTTGTTGCAGGCTCTAATAGCCGCAATTTCTTAAATGTTACACCTTTAGAAATACGTGTGCCGTCTAGCTTTTTGAGGGTAAAGCTCCCTGATGCACGACGTCCGGAAACAAAGCATTCCTGTCCTTTATAGAGAACCTTATCCCAAAGACGATAACCCTCAACAACATAAGGCATTTGACTTCTTTGCCGTGTACCTCCTTTTGAGAAGTTCGCTTTATGGGTTTGTCGATTATGGTGTCTTATCGCCTTTGTGCGATAGCAAACACTGCAAGGTTCAGCAAGTGGATGCTTGCTGATACAACGGGCATCGTTTACATGGCTTTTCTTGATGTCGTTTTGCTCCCGCCGCATTTTGGTGATATAGCCATAAGTCCCTTGGACAGGAATAGGCAGTTCATCGCGCAATCGAGCCATTAAGGTTTTGCGCATGATACCCATAAAAGCAGCATCTTTGAATGACTTGCCGCGTTTCTTGCCATCGAGTTTTACCTTCCCGGCGTGAAGCGCTTTGTGACAATCAACGCAAAGTGTAATCAGGTTATTTGGGGCATTACCTCCCACCTGACGGCCTTCGAGATGATGAACATGCAGCTTTACGGTTTTCTTTTTGGTTGTATGCGCTCCGCAGCACTGGCAGGTATAGTTATCGCGCTTCAAAACATACTGGCGAACATTATATTCGTCGTACATTTCACCAAGCTGATAGTCTGTTCCTACAGGCAGAGACTTTCCTTCAAGCATCGCTTTCAGGCGCTGTGTGTCAAATTCCGCAGTTTCTACTCTTACAAGAGAAATAGGTAAAATTCGGCAGATGCGCTTGATGACAGTAATGTGTTCTTGAATTTTCACCTCTACCGATGGCGCAAGCCAACCTTTGTGCTTACTATGAACGCGATTATTGAATCTGGGTGCGCGGTAACGGGTTTTTCGATTACGTCTTGAACGACGGTACTGTTTGCGCTTAGAAAGTAACTTAACCACATCGTTGCGAGGAGTAAACTCTTCGCGGTATAGTTCACGTTTTTTTGTAGATGCAGACAAACCAACATGTTTGCTGCCTGCATCGACACCAAGAGTGATGGGTTGTTTGTATCCTGCACTTCCGTACAGAAGCTTGATAGTAAACGGCGTGCGTCTTACAACGCGTGCCTTCTTTTCTTTTAACAGCAAGCGAGCCTTTCCGGGTGAGCACGGCATCAAAGGCTCGCCGTGCTTGCTAAGTACATACACATATTGCATGATGCTATGCTCCTTTCGATAAAATTGCAGCTAAAATGAAGCTGCTCACTCCTCCGAAGAGGGTTTAAATCCTTCCCCAAGGTTATAAACGGCTTGATACAGCCACACCTGTCGGCTTTGCCTCAGCTTTACGTGATGTGTTGTTGTCTTAGAGCGCACGGCTAGGATTTACACCGTACGGTAACTGTCTATTCGCTTATAACGGGGCACAACTTAATGTGCAAAGGATAGTCAACATATCCTTGCGGACACTTCTAAAGTGTAGACTTGTACAGACTAGCTGACGCAAGTCCACGACTTTAGTCGTGGGTTATTGACGCGATATAATCTCCTAAATGCTATTTATTGAAGTCCCAGAACTGATGTCAGCAGGTCGGCGTTGTTCGTGAACGCCATGACATTGCCTTCATCGGACTCGATGAGATATGCCTCGGTATCATTCACATTCGCATAGTCGCTGTGCGTGACAGCAGCGCCGCTCGCAGTCGTCCCGGCATCATCGAATGCGATGGTCTCGGAATCATAAGAGGACGGGGTAAACTTGACCTCACCATCGCCGTTCTTAACAAGTGCCAAACCGTTCGAGAAGGAAGCCTCGCAGCCATCGGTAGTTACGGCAACGCCATTGAGCGTGATGTTACCGGACCCCTGTGCGGGGACAGCCTTTTCGAGCATATCAGCAACAGCAGTGCGTACAGCTGCATTGCCTTCCTCGTCACCGGCAGAACGAGTACCAACCACGACCAGCTCCTGACCGTTTCCGGCGAAGCGCATACCCGAGACCGTGAAACTCTCATCGGTCTGCTCCTCTGCGTACTGGGCAGCACCGGTATAGGAATCAGCAACCATACGCACAATGTAAGTGGCATCATCCTTCTCAAAGGACAGGCTCTTGCCATCGTACTGGAAGGTCTCAGCGGCATCCACAGGAACAACGGCATCAGTCCCATCCTCAGCCTGAATCAGGACATTGGATGCATCCATCGCCCACCGGCGACCATCAGAGGTGAGCGCCGTAGACGGGGCGACCGCAGCCTGCTCGGTGAACGAAGTATCCTCTGCGACATTTCCAGTCACAGAGAACGAACCGCCAACAGCGGGAATCGAGGACTTGTCAGCATTCTTGTTCTGAACCATCGTCATACCCATCACACCGACTGCCGCGGCCATCACGGCGCAGCTAACACCGAGAATGACATTGCTGCCGCCCTTCTTGGCGGGCTTGGCATCTTTCTTGTCTTTCTCGGGCTTCTTATTTTCCTTGACCTCTGCCTTCTTGTCCTTCTTGAACTTGTCCTTGGCAGGAACGTCTTCGGTCTCAGTCTCAGATTTCTCCTTATCGGGAGCCTCCTCAGCCTTTTCAGAGGCAGAATCCTTCTTCTCCTCAGGAGTGCTGGGCTCAGATTTGGGAGCCTCTCCTTTCTTCTCCTCGGCGGTATCTTCCTTTTTCTCGGTATCAGCAACCGGAGTCAGAGAAGTGGCGAACTCCTCTTTCGGGGCTTTGATTTTTGTCTCGAACTCTTTCGGCTCCTGCGTAGGAGCAGCGAGACTTTTCTTAGTCTTTTTACTCATGTGTTTTCAATCCTCCTGACCATCAAGCGCGGTTAAAGCAGGCAACACGAACATTGTACGCATCACCCAAGCAAGTATAAACGATGAGTTCTGCGCTGCCCCAAACGACAGTGCCGTCATCTTTCTGGAGCGCATCATAGCCCGTCACATCGTTGTGACCATTGAACGCATCCACGCAGACATAGTTGATTTGCTGTCCGCCCGGCGTAATGACATATGCCGTAGACCCAACCGCCACGGAAGTCAGCGATTCAAGTTCGTTGTCGGCCACGATATTGCTGCCGCCATCCTCAGGACGATGCGGGAAAATCGCAGCACTGTCGGTCCGGTTGCAGGTATCCTGAGATGTGTTGTTGTACAGCGCGACATCAATACCCGCAGCAGGGATATACAACCGTCCGCAAAAATCTGGATAGTTGTAGTCGTCCGCAGACCTGTTGGCGGGATTTTCCTGCGTGGATTCCTGCGCAGTGCCATCCGGCTTCTTCTCTTCGCTCTCTTCCTTTTCAGGTTTAAGCTTTGCCTCGATTGCCCCCAACGGACCCGTAGTGCTGACAGTTGCGTCCAGTGTCCCGACTTCCGTGTTCAGGACCTGTGTACCCAGAAGTTTTGCTTCACAGGTATCAGAATCAAGAGCGGATGCAAGAGCCGTTTCCTCCTGCGCAGCAACAACGGCTTTCGTTGCCGTCTGCGCAGCTGCCTTTTGCATCTCTGCTTTTTTCTGGGCCGCATTCAGAGCCAGCACCGAAGTCAGCAAGGCTGCGACACTCAGAAGCAGTGCCGCAAAACTTTTCAAAGTACCCATGATGTTCCTCGGTTCTAGGTTAGCCGTTTTCCGATTATGGTTGAGAGTTAAAACGGTCAAGAAACGCTGCTCAACCAATTTCCATTATTATCCGTTCGCAAGAATGTGCAAGTGCCGGTTTCGATTCGGGAATTTGCCGTAAAAACGTATCAAATACCATCGAAGCGCATCTGCTCGCCCTCCGAATACGGTTCCGGTTTCTTGGATTGATTTGCCTTCTTCTTACCGCCGCCTGAACTTTTCGTGGTTCTGTTCTGAAACCCTCTACCGAACAAAGAAGCATCATTGCGGTTATCCGCTTCCGGTTTCTTCGCAGGAGCAGGGGTGGGCGTAGGTGCCGTAGCCGGTTTGGAAGTGCCAGATTCCGGGATTTTCGGCTTTTTCGCCTTTGAGGTTTTTGCAGGTTTTTGTTTAGGAGCAGGCTTTTCTTCCACGGGCACAGGATTCTCCTGTTTCGTAAAGGCGTTCACCTTAACGGGATTCTCTGTATCAGAAGGAGTCTTATCTTTCTTTCCGTTCTGGTCTGACTCCATCCCTGCCGGTTTCGGCGCGATTTCTTTTTTGGCGGGCGGTTCAGAGTCGGTTTCTGCAGATTCTTGTTTCGGTTCAACAGAAAGTTCAGGCTCCTCAGTCTCCAACTCGATTTCGGTCTCGATGTCAGGTTCAATCTCGGGAACATCTTCCGCCAGCCAGCTATCCATGTCAAAGGACTCGGAATCGTCTTCGTCCTCCTCGATGCCGGACGGGTCGAAGGTAGTAGGTGTCGGCAATGTTGCTTCCAGTGCCGAGAGTTCCCGCTCCAATGCCGCAGCGTCGTCTTCATCATCAGAAGCCAAAGCCGCTTCCTGTTCAATAGAGACAAGCGCTGCATCGGCATCCTGTTCAGGGTCAGCAGTAAGGCTTACTTCCTCCGCATCTTCGTCTATGATTTCGGCATCCAGAGCGAGGGTATCACCTGCCGCTTCATCCATGTCCAGAGAAACATCGTCCAGAACGGGCAAATCGGGCTCGCTTGAGGCTTTTGCTGGCTCAGAGGGTAATGACACCTCTTTCGGCTTAAACGCAGGATTTGACGCCTCGGACTTTGTCTGGTGGGGCGTGTCCGAGTTGGACTCGACACCTGTTGGTTTTGGCGGCTTGCTTTCGGCTTTCTGTTCCGGTGTCTTGGGCGTTTCAGGCTCAGCCGATACAGGTTTCGGCTCCGGTTCAGCTGTGCCGTACTTGTCCATGATGTTTTGCAGGATGATGGATGCCGCTGACGGGACCACATCCGTCTCCTCATTACCGTTCCTAGACGGTTCTTTCGGGCGCTTGATGAACTCGCAGGCATCGTCCCAAGCAGAATCAGGCAGAAACGGGATATTGATATAGATAAGACCCGTAGCAGCAAGAATCAAAACGACCGACACGGTAAAACTGACAGAGTACAGCAGCAGAGAAAAGAAATACAGCGCCGCCGCCACGCTTCGAGCCGTGCGGCAGATGGTTTTTACCTTTTCTTCCTGCACACCTTCCAAGTCAACCGGCGCATACTTATCGTGGTGGTTTTCAAACAGGGCATAGTATTTCTTACCGCCGATTTTATACTGATGCAGGGACAGACTTAACGGCTCGCCTTTGCTTGCCGTAAATGCTGCTTTGAATTTTCGCGCTTCTTTACGGGAAAGATGTACCGCCACATAATCTTTGCTCCCCTTGGCATCGAGTTTTAAGGTAGTGTTGCCGGATTCGGTCACAACGAGTTCAAGCGCGGAGGCTTCTACTTCTTTGCTATGACGGCGGTACTTCCTTCCCATAGAAACCATATCGGTAAGCGAACGCCTGTCCTTCGTCACCTTGAATGCAAAGACAGAGCATACCAGGCATAGAAGGAGTGTTGTTGCAAAGTTCAAGGCTCATCATCCTCCACATCCGTTTTGCTCTCAGTCTCCGATGACGCCGATTCCTGCTTCTCACTTTCAGATTCTTGTATCGGACAGTTCTTTGCACGGTGTAACAGCCCCTCTTTCTGAACTTTCGCCTTGACGGAATTCTGTTCGATGGCGACAAGGTTATCCTGCGTCAGGCGTTCGCCGTCTCCGGCGCAAAACAGCATATCGTAAAGCGCTCCGATATGATATTCGCGGTCACGGGGCTTTACTTGCAGGAAGATATCATATTTGCCGTTCTTATCCAGATACTCGCCATCTTCATTCACAGGGATGAACCGCCATGTTTCCATCGGTTCAAATCCCGCTCTTGATTCATCCGCATTGACCGCCAAAGCCGTTACCTTGATATACTTGTCGGCTTTGCTGTTTTTGAGCATTGTTAAAAATTCCACAAGGAAGTATCCCGCAACCAAGACTCCGGCACCGAATGTCGGAAGATTTTTCGTGTACAGAGCCAGAAAAGTTCCGACGAAAAAGGACAAGCATGCGGCGATTATAAGCTTTGCCTTTTGTGCATTGAGCATATCATTCATAGTTTTAATAAAACGAGAGCCTGTCCGATATAGTATCAGACAGGCTTTAGAGCATCTTGATTTGTAGTGAAGCTGCCCGCCCGTTTGACCCCTTTCCTAGAAATCCGAATCTCAGAGTGCGGTTACTGACCGGAGGTCAGGGTGAATCCGCTGCCGTCCAGCAGGCTTTTCAGATTTCCGTCTGTCAGGTTGGCGCTGGACAGCGGGACCTTGTATTCGCGGCCATCAGCGGTTCGCACCGTAGCGTAGAACTCGATGGTGACATCACCGCTCAGGTCGATGCCATTGAGGGCGTTCTCACTGGTGCCGCTGCTCTGCTGCAGCTGAGGCTGGCTGACTGTCGGGGCATTGCCATCACCCGTATTGGACGGGATAGATGCCGGAACGCCAACCTGTTTGCCGGTCACAGCAGTCAGGACATTGTTCACACCGTCATAGACGGCAGGAACATAGGCATATCCCAGCGCACCGCCGCCGATAACGGCTGCAAGGACCACGGCAACAATGACGCCAGCCTTAGACTTCTTCTTGGGCTTCTCAACAGGCATACTCCCGTCAGAGCCTTCATCCTGTACCTCTGCAGGAGCGGATTTAGCCTTACCACGCTTCTTGTCGGCAGGGGCATTCTTCTTGTCCTTACCTTTCCCCTTATGGAACATCTGCTTCTTGTCCGAGGTGTTCTGCTCGGCAGCGGGGTCCTGTGCCACGGGTGCAGGAATATCCTGTGCAGGCATATCAGCAGGAGCATTCATCTGCGTATCATAACCCTGCTGGACCGGCTCGTTCTGGTACTGCATTTCAGGAACGGCTGTGTTCTGAGGCATGACAGGCTGCTGAGGCTGTGCGGGCATCTGCATCTGCGGCTGGTAGG
>ERZ791840.549-NODE-549-length-24461-cov-9.530157_pt1 | contig 24461 bp, 29 predicted proteins | sample MGYA00510291_ERZ791840 | MGnify/ENA primary metagenome ERZ791840 (study PRJEB30046, sample SAMN00715256) | human gut metagenome | study: EMG produced TPA metagenomics assembly of the A metagenome-wide association study of gut microbiota in type 2... | reverse complement strand
TCGGCGAGGATTCCTATTCCGTCGTTACGGCGGCCACCACCTCCACGTTCCGCTACGAGCTGATCGACGCACTGGCTGAGTCACAGGACTACATCATTCTTCTGATGAAGAAACGCTATGTGCAGCCTCTGGACAAGCGTACTCTTACCGGCGGGACGGTGGAGGAATTCAAACGATTTCTTGAGGAGAAGACCGGAAAGACGTTCCGGCGTATGAAATGAACGGATTTTCTATAACGTCCTTTCGCGGGCTGCATTTGCTTCTGCTTTTGCTTACGAATACGCTCAAGGTCGAACAATTGCAGTTGTATACGCAAAGGGCGTTTCGCTGACTGTGGTTTTTCAAAAAAGGAGCCGGCGAACCTCAGACGGAAAAATAGTTGAAAGAAATATTCTTCGATCTTTGTAACTTTTTGGCTTGCTGGGAGTCTAATATATAGATTTGAAGAGATGGGAGGGAACTGTGTGGACGGATTTGAGGTCATCTATTCTAAATACAGCCCTCTGGTTTTTCGATATTTGCTTTCCCTTGGCGTGGATTTTCTGAGTGCTGAAGAACTAACAGCAGAAACCTTTTATCGAGCGTATATCAATTTCGACAAATATAAGGGAGAGAGCAAAATTGAAACTTGGCTCTGCGCAATCGCAAAAAATGAGTATCGTAAGGATTGTAAAAGAAGAGAAAAGGTAACCGCTACGGAAGAAATAGACCGAGCCGCAGAACAGACAGACTTGGTTGACCGCCTACTGGATAGGGATCAGGCGATTGCCATATACAAAACAGTTCACAGCATGGCTGAGCCGTATAAAGAGGTTTTTCTGCTTCGAGTCTTAGGGGAACTCAGCTTCAAGGAAATATCACATATTTTTGGGAAGTCTGAATCATGGGCGAAGGTCACTTTTTTCAGAGCAAAGATCAAAGTAGTAGAAAAGAGGGAGGAATCTATATGAATAATGTCACTTGCAGTATTGTAGAGGATCTGCTTCCTCTTTATATGGACGGCTGCTGCTCTAAGGATAGCCAACAGGCGGTTGCCGAACATATGAAAACCTGCGAAAAATGCAGGGAAACGTATCGTCATTTGCAGAGTGATTTGCCCACTATCGCAAATGAAACGACCGATATGCGCTCCGAGGAAATTGCGCGTTCCCTTTCAAAAAGAATCAGGAAACGCAAAGCGGCGGCTGCGGTGTTTGCGGTAATATTCTTTGTGTTTGCAATGCTCTCTCTCTTCTTCGTGGGCAAGGCGATCATGATAATGAGAGGGCAGGGTTCACAGGTATCTCTTGGCAGCCTGGAAAGCGCGGTAAATCTCTCTGAGGGCGATTTCTCCTGTTCCGCCCAAGATATAGGCGCTTACAGCTTTTTTACCAATACAACGAGAATCATTATTAGAACCGACTCTCCCTTAGATGAGACTGTGACGGTTCGTCTTTGGAATACAGAAAACATGAGCGAGAACATTCTGCTGGGCCGCCTTGACAAAAAGCAGAAAATCTGCACCTTTACGCATCTATCCAGCCGGAACCGCTATGCGATCACGGTAGACGATACGCCCGATATAAGCATATCTGTCAGTAGTCGTCTTACATTTTGGGAGGCACTATCCCGGGCCTTGCAAAATGAATAAACGTTTTGGGGCCGGGTATGGGTCGCGGAGCCCCGCAAAGCCAACAGCGGACGCCGTGCAAGAGCAGACAGCTCCGGCTGAAGGAAACGAATTGCCAAGGCAGCCCGATCCATTTCAGCCTATCAGTCTAACAAAACTCAAAGCATGGGCGGCGGGACAGTAAACTGTCCCGCCGCTCTGATTTTCAGCGGGCATGGTCTTTCTCGTGCGTAATGGTTCTCCACGACGAGGCTGTCTCTGCCAATATTTTGCATGGCAAGGCGGTGCGTTTTTTCGAAATATGACAGAATGGCAGCACAATTCTTCCAAAAATATCTTGACAAGATTTATCAAGATTGATAGAATGGATATATAACCCAAAAAGGAGATGCAGGGATATGCTCATCACAAGGGAAACGGACTATGCGCTGCGGATGCTGCGGGTGCTGCTGGACGAAGAGAAGCACTCCGCCGCCGAGATGGCGGAGACGGAGCTGATCCCCATGCAGTTTGCCTATCAGATCCTGCGAAAGCTCTCCGCTGGGGAGCTGGTGCAGGTGAGCCGGGGCGCAGCCGGCGGCTGCCGGCTGTCCTGTGACCTGCGTGGCGTTTCCCTCTACGACCTCATGGCCGTCATGGGAGAGCATGACGTCCTGTGCGCCTGCATGGAGCCGGGGTATGACTGCCGCTGGCAAAGCGAACATGGGAAATGCGACATCCACTGCCAGCTAACGGAGCTGCAGCGAAAGCAGGACGAGGCGTTCCGCGCCGTGAGCCTGCACCGGCTGCTGACCGGCGAAGCAATTCAAAAAGAGGAAATGACCCAACAAACATGACATAAGGAGGTACACCGTATGCTGTTTCAGACCACACCCGCGCACGAGGAGCTGCGCGCCAAGATCCGGGCCTTTGCGGAGGAGGAGATCAAGCCTCTTGCATTCCTGCTGGATCAGAACAATGAGTTCCCTGACGAACCTGTTAAAAAGATGGCACAGCTGGGCTGGCTGGGGCTGCCGTTCCCCAAGGAGTACGGCGGCGCGGGGCTTGACATTCTCAGCTATGCCATCGCCGTGGAGGAGCTGGCCCGTGTGGACGGCGGCGCGGGCGTGATCCTCTCCGCCCACGTGTCGCTGGGCGCGTGGCCCATCTTCGCCTACGGCACGGAGGAGCAGAAGCAGAAGTATCTCGTGCCGCTGGCAAGAGGCGAAAAGCTGGGCGCCTTCGGCCTCACCGAGCCTAACGCCGGGTCGGACGCCGGCGGCACGGAGACCACGGCGCTGGACAAGGGCGACCACTACCTGCTCAACGGCGGCAAGATCTTCATCACCAACGCGCCCAAGGCGGACACCTATGTGGTTTTCGCCGTCACCACGCCGGACATCGGCACCCGGGGCATCTCCGCTTTCATCGTGGAGAAGGGCTGGAAGGGCTTTGAGTTCGGCGACCACTATGACAAGATGGGTATTCGCTCCTCCTCCACGGCGGAGCTGATCTTCAACGACGTGAAGGTTCCCAAGGAGAACCTGCTGGGCAAGGAGGGCGACGGCTTCAAGATCGCCATGTCCACGCTGGACGGCGGCCGCATCGGTATCGCGGCGCAGGCACTGGGCATCGCCCAGGGAGCCTTTGAGCACGCGCTGGCCTACGCCAAGGAGCGCGTTCAGTTTGGAAAGCCCATCGCGGCACAGCAGGCTGTTTCCTTCAAGCTGGCGGATATGGCCACCAAGCTGCGCTGCGCCCGCTTCCTGGTCTACTCCGCGGCGGAGCTGAAGGAGCAACATGCCCCCTACGGCATGGAGTCCGCCATGGCGAAGATGTACGCCTCGGACATCGCGCTGGAGGTCACCAACGACGCCGTGCAGATCCACGGCGGCACCGGCTTCCTCAAGGGGATGGAGGTGGAGCGCGCCTACCGTGATGCCAAGATCACCACCATCTATGAGGGTACCAACGAGATCCAGCGGGTGGTCATCGCCTCCCATCTCATCGGCAGGCTGGGCAAGAGCAGCGGCGGCGAAAGCCGCTCAGCGGCCAAGAAGCCCGCGCCCATCACCGGTATCCGCAAGCGCACCATCTTCCGGGAGGGCGACGCCGCCCAGCAGGTCAACGATCTGGTGGCGGCACTGAAAAAGGACGGCCACGACTTCTCCGTGGGTATCCCCATGGATACGCCCATTCCCAAGGCGGAGCGTGTGGTCTCCGCCGGTAAGGGCATCGGCGAGAAGAAGAACATGAAGCTGGTAGAGGGTCTGGCCAAGGCCGCCGGCGCGGCCATCGGCTCGTCCCGTCCCGTGGCGGAGACGCTGAAATACCTGCCCCTTGACCGATATGTGGGTATGTCCGGGCAGAAGTTCACCGGCAACCTCTATATCGCCTGCGGCATCTCCGGCGCCACCCAACACCTCAAGGGCATCAAGGATGCCTCCACCATCGTGGCCATCAACAAAAACGGCAACGCGCCCATCTTTAAGAACTGCGACTACGGCATCGTGGGCGACGTGATGGAGATTTTGCCCCTGCTCACCGCCGCGCTGGACAGCGGCGAGAAGCAGCCCGCGCCGCCGATGGTGAAGATGAAGCGTCCCACGCCGCCCAAGCCCACGCCCATTGGGGACACCTATGTGTGCGGCGGCTGCGGCTACGAATATGTGCCGGAGCTGGGTGACGAGGACGGCGAGATTGCGCCGGGTACGTTGTTTGAGCAGCTCCCCGCCGACTGGGTATGCCCGGAGTGCGCGGAGGGCAAGGATCAATTTGTGAAGGCTTGAGCCGGGAGGGTATGAGATATGTATTGTGTGCGTAATGTGACCAGCGACCTCTACTGGGTGGGGGCCAACGACCACCGCCTTGCCCTGTTTGAAAACTGCTTCCCCATTCCCCGCGGCGTCAGCTACAACGCCTACTGTCTGCTGGACGAGAAAACGGTGCTGTTCGACACCGTGGACTGGTCCGCCTGCCGCCAGCTGCTGGAGAACCTGAACCACGTCCTGGCGGGGCGTGAGCTGGACTATCTGCTTATCAACCACCTGGAGCCGGATCACGCCGCCTGCATCGAGGAGATCCTGCTGCGGCACCCCAAGGTGAAGGTCATCTCCAACGAAAAGGCCTTCATGCTTATGCGGCAGTTCGGCTTCCACGTGGATGACCACGAGTGCATCGAGGTGAAGGAGGGGGACACTTTCTCCTTCGGCCGGCACACCGTCACCTTTGTGGGCGCGCCTATGGTGCATTGGCCGGAGGCCATGGTGACCTTCGACCTCACTGACGGCGTGCTGTTCTCCGCCGACGCCTTCGGCACCTTCGGCGCGCTGGACGGCAAGCTGTTTGCCGATGAGGTGGACTTTGAGCGGGACTGGCTGGACGATGCCCGCCGCTATCTCACCAACATCGTGGGCAAGTACGGCCCACACATTCAGCTTCTGCTGAAAAAGGCCGGTGGGATCTTAGATCAGATCAAGTATATCTGCCCCCTCCACGGCCCGGTGTGGCGGGAGAATCTGGGCTGGTTCATCGGGAAGTACGACACATGGAGCCGGTACGCGCCGGAGGAAAAGGGCGTGCTGATCGTCTACGCCTCCATGTACGGCAACACGGAGAACGCGGCGCAGGCACTTGCGGCAAGGCTCTGCGACAAGGGCATGAGCCGTGTGGCACTGTACGACGTGTCCTCCACCCACGTGTCCCAGCTGATCTCCGAGGCGTTCAAGTACAGCCACATCGTGCTGGCCTCGGTGACCTACAATCTGGGCATCTACCCCGCCATGCACGACTTCCTTATGGACATGAAGGCGCTGAACCTGCAAAACCGCACCTTCGCCCTCATTGAAAACGGCTCATGGGCGGTGAAGTCCGGCGATCTCATGCAAAAATTCGTCAACAACGAGCTGAAGAACATGACGGTGCTCAACGAGCGGCTCAGTCTCGCCTCCTCGCTGAGGGAGGACAAGGCCGTTGAGCTGGAAACGCTGGCGGACGCGATTTTGGAGTCCGTGCAGTGACCGGCGCGGGGAGCGGAAGAAAGAAATAGGCTGCCGGAAGGCTCTGCCGCCTCCCTGCCGGGGAGACCGTATTCCGCGAGATGGGGCGGACAAGCACGATCCCGCGCTTGTCCGCCCTTTTTCCAAAAGAGGCACAGCGAGTCAGAACGTAACAAAACGAGTTTCGGAAAGGAGATGCTACTATGAATTACAGTGCTATGATCCAAAACCGCAAGTCCGTTCGCGCCTTTCGCGGAAAGGAGGTGCCGAACGAGGCACTCGCCCAGCTTCGCACCTACTATGAAAAGACCTGCCCCCGCCTTGTTCCGGAGATCGCCACGGAGCTGATCGTGCTGGACAAGGACGCGCAGCCGGCACTGGAAAGCTCCGCGGGCTACCAGCAGTTCCTCATCGGCGCGCCGCACTATCTGCTCCTTATGTCCGCCCGGCACATCCACGCAGGCGTCAACGCCGGGTACATGATGGAGGACCTTGTCCTCAAGCTGACGGAGCTGGACATCGACACCTGCTGGCTGACCTTTACCGACAGCGACAAGATCAAAAAGGCTCTGTCCCTCACCACCCCGCTGGAGGTGGCGGCCATCGTGGCCTTCGGCTACGGAGAAAAGACGGCGAAAAAGCTGCGGATGAACATTCAGAGCATGTCGCAGATCGATGTGCAGGCCGAGCAGCAGTACTACGCGCCGAAAAAGAGCGTGCATGAGCTGGTCCACATGGAAAGCTGGAGCAACAAGTCCGGGCTTGATGAAATGATGGACTTCTATGACGATATGCTCTGGCAGGCCTTCTACGCCGCCTCCCTGTCCCCCAGCTACCTCAACCGCCAGCCCTACGGCTTCCTTGTCCGTGGCCACAGCATCTATCTGGTGCAGCAGGAGGACGCCTACACCGACAACCTCGACGCCGCGCTGGATCTGGGCATCGTGCTGCTCCACTTCTCCGCTGTTGCCTCCCAGTGGGCAGGAAAGGTACACTGGGAGCTTTCCCCGGATGCACCGGACGGCCTGCCTGCAGGGCATCGCGCGGCGGCCGTGTGCCGGGTGTAGAGGTGCTGCTTTCAGCCCCTATTGGGAGCATTTGCTTCAGATAGAAAAACCGGCCAATGCCAGTTCAAAACAGAAAATCAGGAGGTGTTTTTCCGATGGCCATCCGAACGGTAACGGATGCGATCCGCTATGTAGGGGCGGACGACAACACATTGACACTCTTTGAAAACCAGTACCCCGTCCAGCCTATGGGGGTGAGCTACAACTCCTATGTCATTTTGGATGAGAAGATCGCTGTGATGGACAGCGTGGACGCACGGGCGGCGGAGGAATGGCTCTCCAATGTGGCGCAGGTGCTGGAGGGGCGCAGCCCCGACTACCTTGTGGTCACGCACATGGAGCCGGATCATTCCGGCAGCCTTATGCAGATGGCGCAGAAGTACCCGGAGATGAAGATCGTGGGAAATGCAAAAACATTTACCATGATCAAGCAGTTTTTCGGAACAGGCGCGCTGACGGAGAGCCGTATGCTGGAGGTGGGCGAAGGAGATACGCTTTCCTTGGGTACGCACCGACTGCGTTTCCTGATGGCACCGATGGTACACTGGCCGGAGGTAATGACAGCGTATGAGGAAACGGAAAAGATCCTGTTTTCAGCAGATGCCTTTGGCCGCTTCGGCGCACTGGAGCGGACTGCCCGCGCCCCGTGGGCGCCGCAGGCGCGGCGGTATTATTACAATATCGTCGGCAAATACGGCGCGCAGGTGCAGGCTCTGTTGAAAAAGGTCTCCGCGCTGGAGATCAAAACGATCTGCCCGCTCCATGGCCCGATGCTCACAGAGGGATTGGGGGAGTATCTGCGGCTTTATGACCTGTGGTCACAGTGGAAGCCGGAGGAACCGGAGAGCATACTGATCGCGCAAGCGTCCATCCACGGAAACACCGCCCGTGCGTCGGAGATCCTAAAGGGCAAGCTGGAGGGAAAAGGCGTGCGAGTTACCTTGTGCGATTTGACGGTGACAGACCTCTCCTATGCCGTGACCAGCGCATTTTACTGCGGGAAGCTGGTATTGGCATGCTCCACCTATGACGGAGGGCTGTTTCCACCCATGAAGGCCTTTTTGGAGCATTTGCAGGCCAAGGGCTTCCGGAGCCGCCGGGTCGGCTTGATGGAAAACGGCTCCTGGGCCCCTGCCGCCGCACGGCTGATGCGCGCTGATCTGGAGAACATGAAGGATCTCCGACTGTGCGAAACGGAGGTATCGCTGCGCGGCGCACTGAACCAAACCAGTGAGGCGCAGATGGACGCTCTGGTGGCTGAGCTCTGCGCGGAGTAAGCGGCGGGAATGGATAAAAGCGCAGCCGCAGATGTTCTCTGCGGCTGCGCTTTTTGCTGCACTTCCTTGCAATTTACAGCGCTGCCTTTTTCCATTTCCTGATCTTCGTCCGAAACGTTCCGAAGGGCGCGGCGGTATTGACATGGATGAATTTGTACACCTCCCACACCGCTGTTTTGGTGGCGTCATCCGCCCACCTTCTCATGTGCGGCTGGAACAGCTCCTCCTCGCTCATGGAATCGATCATGGTCTGGATAGCGACGATATTTTCGCATAATTTGCCCTTCAATTCCGCCAAGGACAAATGGGCGTAGGTGTCCGTGAACCATTGATACAGGCCGCCCAACTGGTTCCAATTGAACAACTCCGACGGTGTTTTCACGTCCATTCCACGCTTCTCGTCAGCCTCCCATTTCAAGAGCAGTGTCGTCCACCCCAGCTGATACGCAAGATTCTCTGCCGGCGTTCTGTCCACCTCGGGAACTCTTTTATCCTTCAGGGCTTCCGGGATCGTATCAAACTCGGAAATGTACTTTTCAAAGCTCTGACGGATCTCATTTTTGAGCTCCTCTTTATCCCTGTATGTTCTCAAGACAGTCTCCTTTACCGATTCTCCGCCAGATATTCCTCCGCGTAGTGGACGGCCACCGCGCCGTCGGCCACGGCGGTGACCACCTGCCGCAGCGCCTTGGTGCGCACGTCGCCAACGGCAAACACGCCGGGGAGGTTCGTGCGGGTGGATTCGTCGGCGATGATATAGCCGGCCTTGTCCAGCGCCAGCTCGCTTTGAAACAGTTCCGTTGCCGGAGCTCTGCCCACGCTGATGAACACACCGTCGCAGGCAAGGTCGTGCTCCGCGCCGGTGTTGACATCTTTTAGCCGAAGCCCCGTCAGGCGGCTGTCGTGCAGCAGCGCGGAGACGGTGCTGTTCCAGCAAAATTCCACGTTGGGCGCGGCCATCAGCGGCTCATGATAGACCTTCGTTGCCCGTAGGCTGTCGCGGCGGTGGATGAGGTAGACCTTCTGGGCTATGCGGGACAGGGTCAGGGCATCCGCCGCGGCAGAGTTGCCGCCGCCCACCACCGCCACGGTCTTGCCTCGATAGGGCGCGCCGTCGCAGGCGGCGCAGTAGTGAACGCCCTTGCCAACGAGTGCCTCCTCGCCGGGAATGCCCAAGGGGCGGGGTGTCGCGCCGGTGGCGATGACCACCGTGCGGCTCTGAAAGACGCCCTCGCTGGTCTCCAGCGTCTTGATCCTCCCAGAAAGGCTGGCCTTGTAGACCTCCGCCAGCTCCGTCACCGCGCCGAAGCGCTCGGCGCTCTGCTGCATTTTTTCGCCCAGCGTAAAGCCGTCGATGCCGCTTTCAAAGCCGGGATAGTTGTCGACCTGCTCCGTCAGCGCCATCTGCCCGCCGGCGGAGAGCTTTTCCAGTATCACTACAGAAAGCCCGCTTCTGGCGGCGTACAGAGCGGCGGGGTATCCGGCGGGGCCGCCGCCGATGACGATCATGTCGTAGATTTTTTCCATGGCCGTCTCCTTACTGAGAAAGCGCTTCCTTGATAAACGCCTCGATGGCCGCCTTGGAGGCGGGCGCGACAATAGAGCCAATCGCTTTGCCGTTCTTGAAGAGCATCAGCGTGGGAATGGTGTCGATGCCGAAGCGCTGGATGAGCTGCGGCTCCTCGTCGTAGTTGATCTTGCCGGAGATAAGCGTGTCTGCATACTGCTCACCCACCTTGTCGAAGGCCGGGGCGATACGGCGGCAGTAGGGGCACCACTGTGCCCAGAAGTCCACCAGCACGGGCTTGTCCGCGCGGAGAACGTCGTTTTCAAAGCTGTTGGTCGTAATGGTAAGCATGGTATATCCTCCTATTTCTGTGTAAAAAGCTGTGTTTCAATATCTGTAATCGTAATGTGCGAGAGATAGGCGGCACATTCCTCGTTCATGTTCCGGTACAGCGCGTCCATCACGCCTGCCATACCGGAGCAGATGGCGCAGTCCCGGTCGATGTCGCCGCTGTGCCACGCGCAGTCCACAAAGCGGGTATTTACCGCCTCTGCCACCTGCCGGAGAGAAAGGGTTGCGGGGTCTGCCGTCAGGCGGTAGCCGCCGTCCAAGCCCTCCCGGGTCTCCACCATGCCTGCCTTTTTTAGCCCCGCCAGCACGCGGCGGACGCGGGTGGGGTTGGTACAGATGTTCTCCGCCAGCGTCTCGCTGCTGAGGGAGTGTCCGCTGTGGCTCAGGCAGACCAGCGCGTGAACGGCCAGATTAAAGGAACTGTCCATGGTTATCCCTCCTGCGATAATCTGTGCTTGTGAAAAGCACAGTTTATACTGTAACTATAGCAGATACAGTTTGGCATGTCAAGCTTTTTCGTCAATTTTTTCAGCGGAAGCCCTCCATAGCTGTTGACAACAGGTTGAATATGCGTATAATGGAAAACAAGAACAAGAATAGTTCTTATTTTGGAGGGGCGCAGTATGCCGAAATACGCAGAGGAGATATTGGCCGCCGTCACGGAGCTGCAGCAGCATCCCACGGCGGAGCAGGTGTTCCTGGAGATGAAAAAGGAGCATCCCAGCATTGCTCTGGGTACGGTATATAAGCACCTGAACAGTTTGGCGGAGGAGGGGCTTTTGCTCCGCATCACCGAGCCGGGTTCGCCGGACCGGTACGACCGGACGGAACGGCACGATCACCTGATTTGCAGCCGGTGCGGGAAAATCGCGGACGTTCACCTGCCGGATATGCAGGAGCGGATCCGGGAGGCACTGGGGCAGGAGATCCTCTCCTACGACCTTAGGATCCGGTATATCTGCCCCGCTTGCCGGGAGCAGGAAAAAGACAATATTATGGAGGAGAAGCATCATGAACGCTAACGTATCGAGGCTGCTCAACGAGCAGATCAATAAGGAGTTCTACTCCGCCTATCTGTATCTGGACTTTGCCAACTACTACGCCGCCGTCGGACTGGACGGCTTTGAGAACTGGTACCGGGTACAGGCGCAGGAGGAGCGGGATCACGCCATGCTGTTCTATCAGTATTTGCAGAACAACGGCGAGGGCGTCACCTTTGAGGCCATCGCAAGGCCGGAGTGGGAACGGGGCGACCACATGACCCCGCTGAAAAAGGCGCTGGCGCATGAGAAGCTGGTCACCGCCAGCATCGACGCCATCTACGCCGCCGCGTACGAGGCCAGGGACTTCCGCGCCATGCAGATGCTGGACTGGTTCATTAAGGAGCAGGGCGAGGAGGAGAAGAACGCCGCCGACCTTATCACCAAGATGGAGCTGTTCGGCGGAGACAGCAAGGGGCTGTATATGCTCAACAGCGAGCTGAAGGCACGGGCCTACACCGCGCCCTCCCTGGTGCTGTAAGCCGAGCGCGGCTGCGGGCCTTCGCATCAGACAAAAGGCAGACTGCATACAGGTGGCCTGCCTTTTCTTCCACCATAGAGTTAGAGACGGCTAACTACATATAGAACAGAAAGGAATTCGGAGCTTGAACAAGGAAAAGGAGATCGAAACTGTTACCCTCATGGTGCGCCGGTATTGCCGGAGCGTGCATGGGACAAGGGGTGAGGCGCTTTGTCCGGCGTGCAATGCTCTGTTGGAATACGCCAGGCAACGGCGGGACAGATGCCCGCACGGGAAAATCTAGCGGTACTTTGAATCCTTTCTGAGAGGTACAAGGCGGCAAAGAAACAAAGAAGTGATAAGGGCAACGGCTATGAAAGAACGAAAGAATTTTTGGGACAGAAATGCCGGTCGTTACGACCGCTTTATGCGAAAGGATCGGGCGGCGTATGAGGAGATGTACGAGCGCATCCGGCCGGTGGTGAAAGCCAAGACGGTGCTGGAGCTGGCCACCGGTACGGGGCTGATCGCAAAAAACATCGTGAACGCGGCGGCGCACATTGAGGCGACGGATGCCTCCCCGGAGATGATCGCCGAGGCAAAACGGGACAACCGATCGGCGAAGCTGCACTTTTCGGTGCAGGATATGTTCCATCTGCCCTATGCGAACCAGTCCTTTGATGTAGTGATCGTGTCCAACGCGCTGCACATCGTACCACAGCCGGAAAAAGCCCTGCAAGAGATAAAACGGGTACTGAAAGATGATGGCGTGTTGATTGCGCCCACCTTTACCCACGCGGGAAATTCCTTTTCCGGCAAGGTCAAAGCCTTTTTCATGAAGCTGGCAGGCTTTCCTCTCCACAGCAAGTGGACGAGCGAGGAGTACCTGCGCTTCCTGCGGCAGAACGGCTGGACGGTGCGGAAAAGCGTTGTTCTGAAGGCATCCTTCCCGCTGACCTATGCGGAATGTGTGAAATCGGAGGTGTGATAAGATGTCATTTTTTGAGAACACCAGAAAGCCTGTGGGGCTTGGCGGGAAAATCATGGTCGCCATGATGAATGTCGGGCACAGTGCCGTGGCTCGGTGGGGGCTTCAATTTCTGAATGCCGCGCCGGACGCCAGGGTGCTGGACTGCGGCTGCGGCGGCGGGGCGAACATCAAGAGACTTCTGAAAAAATGCCCGCAGGGTGTCGTCAAGGGCATCGACTATTCCCCCGTCAGTGTGGAGAAATCCAAAAAGGTCAACGAGGCCGCCATCGCGGAGGGACGCTGCGCTGTCCTGCAAGGCAGCGTGGCGGATATGATGCTTGCTGATAACTGGTTCGATGCGGTGACGGCCTTTGAAACCGTCTATTTCTGGCCTGACCTGCCGCGGTGCTTCCGAGAGGTTTACCGGGTGCTGAAGCCCAGCAGAACATTTCTCATCTGCAACGAAAGCAATGGCGACACAGACAAGGACGAGAAGTGGACGGAGATCATCGGCGGCATGACCATCTACAAGGACGCCGAGCTGAAGACGTATCTGGAGCAGGCGGGCTTTCACGATGTGCAGATACACAAAAAGAAAAGCTGGCTCTGCATTACGGCGCGGAAATGAGGGAGAAGCAGGCAGATGAAGGACAACGAGCTCCCATTCGACCGCAAAAGCCATGTGCTGTATTCAAAGCCTTGCAAGAAAGAAATCCTGGCGAAAATCGCCCTGCACTATCCGGAAGCAGAGCGGGAGGCGGTTTGGGAACAGGTACAGCGGCAGTATGCGGACTTTCTCTCCGACTGGCGCACCGATTTGGGCGGCAAAAAGAACTTCCACAACGGCGTAGGCGGCACCTACGACTGCATCGCCATCATGAGCTATTATGTGGTCTGCAAGGCCGTCACATCCTTCCGCGAGATCGAGGAGATGGAGGAAAATCTGATCCTGCCGATCTTCCGCAGGCTGCACTTTGTGGACTGCAACAAGCCGTTCTGGAGGAAGCTGATGTACCGGGCGTTTGTACGGGCGAAAGGCGGCTGCGACAAATGGCACGATTACGAGATGACGGTTGCACCTTATGAAACCGGCAAGCCCATCTATTATGAATTTACATCGTGTCCGGCGGCGGAGTTTGCCATCCGGCACGGCCTTACGGATATCATGCCCGCCTTGTGCAATGTGGACTTTGCTTCCATGGAGCTGCTCCACGCAAGACTGGTAAGGACGACTACCTGTGTGGACGGCTGCAAATGCGACTATACCATCTGCGGCGACAAAGACCCATACTTAAAAGAACATCCCGAATACCGGGACGAGGCGGGATTCAGAAAGAACAAATAATACTGCAACGCAAAGGCGGTGAGACAAATGGAAACCTTTATCGGAATCATGATCCCTTTCTTGGGTACAGCACTGGGCGCGGCCTGCGTGTTCTTTATGAAAAGATCCCTTGGCGATCTGGTGCAGCGCGCCCTTGCGGGCTTTGCCGCCGGGGTGATGGTGGCGGCGTCCATCTGGAGCTTGCTGATCCCCGCCATTGAACAGTCGGAGGAAATGGGGAAGCTGTCCTTCCTCCCCGCCTTTATCGGCTTCTGGGTCGGCGTGCTGTTTTTGCTCCTGCTTGATCGACTGATCCCTCACCTTCATGTGGGAAGTGATCAGGCGGAGGGCCCGAAAAGCAGGCTGGGCCGCAGCACCATGATGGTGTTGGCAGTGACCCTGCATAACATTCCGGAGGGAATGGCGGTTGGTGTGATGTACGCGGGCCTTCTTGCGGGGAACGCGCAGATCACGGCGGCAAGCGCGCTTGTCCTGTCCCTTGGCATCGCCATTCAGAATTTCCCCGAGGGGGCGATCATCTCCATGCCGCTCCGGGCGGAGGGCGAGAGCAAGGGTAAGGCGTTTTTCGGCGGTGTGCTTTCCGGCGTTGTCGAGCCTATCGGCGCGGTGCTGACGCTTCTCGCGGCGCAGCTTGTGATCCCGGCGCTGCCGTATCTGCTGAGCTTTGCTGCAGGCGCCATGCTCTATGTGGTGGTGGAGGAGCTTATCCCGGAGATGTCACAGGGAAAGCACTCCAACATCGGCACGGTTTTCTTTGCCGTGGGATTTAGCGTCATGATGACGCTGGATGTGGCACTGGGATAGGATTTCGGGAAGAAAAAACACGAAACTCATTCCGATGCCGCCATCGCGGCCATCGGTTTGACATATATATTTTATATAGGAGGACAATCATCATGAAAAAAATCGGTTTGTTTGCAGCAGGCGTGCTGTTCGGCACGGCGGGTATCAAGCTGCTGGGCAGCAAGGACGCCAAGAAGGTCTACGCCCACACCACTGCTGCCGCGCTGCGTGCCAAGGAGGATGTGATGAAAACGGTCACCGCCGTGCGGGAGGGCGCGGATGACATCTACGCAGAAGCCAAGGCCATCAACGAGCGCCGCGCAGAGGCGGAGGCCGCCGCTGTGGTGGAGGACGCTTCTGCGGAGGAAAGCAAGGCGGAGTGATCCATGAAATGCACGATCCTACATGATTTACCGGGGCGGCTGCGGGTACACCTGTGCTGCGGGCGGATGAGCTTATCCCAAGCAGATGTGCTGGAGTACTATCTGCGCGCCCAGGACGGCGTGCAGGCGGTCAAGGTCTACGACCGGACGCAGGACGCGGTGGTGCTCTATGAGGCGGAGCGTGGAAGCATACTCCGTGCGCTGGCACGCTTCTCCTTCGCCAAGGCGGAGACTATGGAGTTGGTGCCGGAGCATACCTCCCGGGCACTGAACCGGGAGTTTGAGGATAAGCTGGCGGTTGCCGTTATGCGCAGATGCATCTCCAAGCTGTTTCTGCCTGCGCCCATCACCACGGCACTGGCACTGCTCCGCTCCGTAAAGTACATCCGGGAGGGGCTTTCGGCACTGTGGCACGGCAAACTGTCCGTCGCCGTGCTGGATGCCACCGCCGTCACGGTATCCATGGCACGGGGCGATTTTGCCACCGCCGGCTCCGTTATGTTCATGCTGCATTTGGGCGAAATTCTGGAGGAGTGGACCCACAAAAAGTCCGTGGCCGACCTTGCCTCCGCCATGAGCCTGCGGGTGGACAGCGTCTGGCAGCAGGTAAACGGCGCCGAGGTGCTGACGAAGATCACCGACGTGAAGCCGGGCGACCGTATCGTGATCCGCACCGGCGGCATGATCCCGCTGGACGGCCGAGTGGTGGAGGGAGAGGCCATGGTGAACCAGTCCTCCCTCACCGGCGAGTCTATGCCCGTGGCCAAGCACCCCGGCAGTCCCGTCTATGCCGGGACGGTGGCGGAGGAGGGCGAGTGCGTCATCTCCGTGGAGAAATCCTCCGGCAGTGGGCGGTATGACCGGGTGGTTCGCATGATCGAGGAGTCGGAGAAGCTGAAATCCACCGCCGAGGACAAGGCGTCCCGGATGGCGGACAGGCTGGTGCCCTATACGCTGGGCGGCACGGCGCTGACGTATCTGCTGACCCGGAACGTGACGAAAATGCTCTCGGTGCTGATGGTGGACTTCTCCTGTGCCCTGAAGCTGGCCATCCCCATCGCGGTGCTGTCCGCCATGCGGGAGAGCAGCGGCTATCACATCTCCGTCAAGGGCGGACGCTTTTTGGAGGCGGTGGCCAAGGCGGACACCATTGTGTTCGACAAGACCGGCACACTGACCTATGCGACTCCCACCGTGGCGGCGGTCATTCCCTTCGGCGGACACGACGAGGCGGAAATGCTGCGCCTTGCCGCCTGTCTGGAGGAGCATTACCCCCATTCCATGGCAAACGCCGTGGTAGCGGAGGCAAAGCGGCACGGGCTGACCCACGAGGAGTATCATTCGCAGGTGCAGTATGTGGTGGCCCACGGCATCTCCAGTATGGTGGAGGGCAAGAAGGTCATCATCGGCAGTGCCCACTTTGTCTTTGAGGACGAGGGCTGCCGCATCCCGGAGGGAGAGCAGCCGAAATTTGACGCGATGCCCGCCGCGTATTCCCACTTGTACCTCTGCATGGACGGGGAGCTGGCGGCGGTGATCTGCATCCACGATCCCCTGCGCCGGGAGGCGCGGGAGGCGGTAAGAGCGCTGCACGAGAGCGGCTTTGCCAATGTGGTGATGATGACCGGCGACAACCGCCGCACGGCGGAGGCCGTGGCCGCTGAGGTTGGCGTGGACGCTGTGTACGCCGAGGTGCTGCCGGAGGACAAGGCCGCGTTTATCCGGCAGGAAAAGGCGAAGGGCCACACCGTTATCATGGTGGGCGACGGCGTCAACGACTCCCCTGCTCTGTCGGAGGCGGACGCGGGCATCGCCATCTCCACCGGTGCGGCCATCGCCCGGGAGATCGCCGACATCACCGTTGCCTCGGAGGATCTGTTTGCGCTGGTAACACTGCGCAGGCTCGGTGAGGCACTGATGGAGCGTATCCACGGCAGCTACCGCTTCATCGTGGGCTTCAACCTGACGCTGATCGCGCTGGGCGTGGCGGGTGTACTGCCACCTGCCACCTCGGCACTGCTGCACAACGGGTCCACGCTGGGCATCAGCCTGCGGAATATGACCGACCTGCTGGACGAAAACAAATCATAAAGAACCGGGGCAGACACTTCTCTACCTCTATCGCCCCGCAGGGCTGCGGCGGGATCTGCGGGGTGCGCAGGCGTCCGAGCTGCTGCGTCAGGCGGGCTACGGTGACGAGAGCTGTGCGCGCTGCGTGGCGTGGCTTGCCTGCCGCTTCCGCGAAGGCAAAGAGTTCCCGCATGAGGTAGGGCTGTTTCTCAGCTATCCGCCGGAGGACGTGAAGGGTTTCATCAACCACCGTGTGAACGATTTCAAGTGCGCAGGACTCTGGAAGGTCTACGGCGACGAGGAAAAGGCACGCTCGCTGTTCGCAAAATACAAAAAATGCACGGAGATCTACTGCGCGCTCTGGCAAAGCGGCTTGAAGCTTGAGCAGCTTGCCGTTGCAGTTTGATCATATAAAATCATTAAAAGAAAGGAAATGACAAACATGAAAACTGCTGTTGTTTATTGGAGCGGTACGGGCAATACGGAGGCGATGGCGCAGGCTGTTGCCGAGGGCATGACCGCCGCGGGCGCGGAGGCTGTGCTGTTCACACCCGCCGAGGTACAGCCCGGCAATCTGAACACCTACGGCGCCATCGCCTTCGGCTGCCCCGCCATGGGCAGCGAGGTGCTGGAGGAAATGGAGTTCCAGTCCATGTTCGATGCGTGCAAGCGCAGCCTCGGCGGCAAACGCGTGGCACTGTTCGGCTCCTACGGCTGGGGCGACGGTGAGTGGATGCGCACCTGGGAGAGTGACTGCGACAACGCAGGGGTGAACCTCGTTTGCGAGAGCGTGATCTGCATGGAGACGCCCGATGACGCGGCACTTGAAGCCTGCCGCGCCTTGGGCAAGGCATTGGCGGAGTGAGAAATGATGCCCGCCGCTGACGGTTGCTTCAGCGGCGGATATGCCACGTAGATGTAATTCAAAAGCAGCCAATCCTTTTCAAGACTTGCTGCTTCGTGTGCCGCTATGATGGGCGGCAGTTATTTAGCTGTAATAGATGGCGATAGAAGGAGTTGCTTCTTTAAGGTATAATGTTTATAAGAATATCCCCTTTGAAGACTGAAAAAGTGCCAACTCTACGATTCATAGGCTTCAATTCTAAGTGGTGATTTGTTAAAATGTTTTCAGCAGGAGGTGAGCATGTGGATAAGAACACAACAGGCCGCTTTATTGCCGAACTCAGAAAACAAAAGGGCTTTACACAAAAGGAATTGGCCGAAAATCTTATGGTAACAGATAAAGCAATTTCACGATGGGAAACAGGAAAAGGACTTCCTGACACTTCGTTGTTAAAACCCCTTGGAGATGTTTTAGGCGTTTCCGTCACTGAATTGCTGTCTGGAAAAAAGATAGAGGAGGTAGATATGAAAGAGCGGGCTGACAATATTATTTTGGAGGCGCTGAATTATTCAAAGCGTATGCTTGCAAGTGTAATAAGTGTAACCATTTTCATTATTGGCATCGCTTTCATAATTTCACCGCTATTTTTAGCAAGTAAAAGTTATATCTGGACACTGGGTCTTATCATTGTTGCAATAGCAATTCTTTACATCTACACACGAAAGCGGGGGTATTCGATGAAAGCAACGGATAGAGTGTATTATTTGGCAGCTCTTGCGTTACAAGGTATCGCGTTAGTGTTAGAGGTACTGCCGATTGGTGTGGTCATGGTGTTCGCGACAAGTCCAACCAAACAAACTATTGAAGTGTATTCATATTTCAGTCTGCTCCCCGTAGGGTATGCGAATTTCACGCCGCTGTTGACAGGAATCCTGACAATTTTGATTATCTTGCTGGGTGCAATCGCCTTGTTCAGGTTTGATAGAGCTGCCAGCATCAGAAAAACTATTTTTGTTTGCAGCATTATCTCATTACTGTTTTCGATTGTTCCGCTATTCCTGTTCGGAACGGTTGGAATGACGGTTGCAAGTTATGCGGTTTCTTGTGCAATCCTCTTGTCGATCTGCCTGCAAGCTGTAGCTAATCGAAAGGAATAGTTCGTGCTTGGTGAACGACACAAGCGGTATTTATGACTTCTACAGGTGAGGTGCAGACAGACCGCAACAGGCCGTATATGAGCCCGCAGCGATTCTTATACCCTCCAATTAAGGAGTGATATACAAGGAGTAAATCATGAAAAAGCCGCTATGCGTTATGGCCCTCGTGTGTATCGGAATTCTTCTGGTGTCGTGTGGGTCAAATCACCTTGGCGATCCCAAGGCGCAGTTTATTCGGGATTTTGGCTTGCATATTGATAAGAAAGACTGTGTGCTTGAGGAACTCTTCAATAACTACGGAGGTTTTCCTTATGAGGGAATAGCACTATATAAGCTGACCGTTGGGGAGGACGTGCGCCAGGCGTTCCTGAAATGGGAACGCTTACCCTTTTCCGAAGAGGCTGAGCACTTCTTGGAGAGCCTTTCCTGCTATGTGGAGCTGCCCTCGATTGCGGACGGCTACTGGAAAATGGTGGATCGAAACCCGGGAACGAGCGCATACACAAATGTTTCCATGTGCGTATACGATGGGACGACGGGCATCGCATACCTCCTGACAATGGATATATAGCGATAAGCAGCAGTACCCTGGACGCTCAGGCGTCCGGGGTACTGCTGCTGTTATCACAGGTGAAGCATTGCAAAAATTTTCCGGTCGATACAGCCCCAATGCCTCAGTTCACAAACGCCGCGTTACCCAGCCGGTAGTACCGGCAGCCGTCCTCCTCGTACCATTCAAACGTACCCACCACGGTGATCTCTGCCCCCAGCTCCGGATAATCATCGGGATAGACAGGCTTTCCGGCGAGGGCAAACTCCAGCCCCTGTGCGCAGCAGGCGGTGGCGTCGGCGATCATGCAGGCGAAGAACATTTTGTCCGGGATAAAAGCACCGTTTTCGTCGGTGGCCTGGTATATGGTGAACTGCCCCTGCATTTTGACGGTTTTTCCTATGTAGTTATCCGGGAAGGAGATCATGCTGTTGACCTCAGAATAGACCATGATGCCGCTGAGTGTGGTCAGGTCAATGTCGACCGCGGCGGTGCCTTCTGCATCCTCCGCAGCGGGCTTTTGCACGGTATCCTCATGGCCGCAGGCAGCGAGAGTGCAGAGCAGCAGGGTTGCCAACAGCAGGCAAAATAGTTTTTTCATCTGCGAACACCTCCCAATACCGTGCCTGCCAGCCACGACAGACCGAAAGCGCCGATCTGAACGGCGACGATGGTGGAGCCTACCGGCGTACCGGCGAGAATGGACACCAGAATGCCGAGCAGCGCACAGAAAACCGAAAGGACTGCCGCGCAGACGGTCACGCTGCGAAAGCTTTTGAACATCCGCATGGCGGACAGCGCCGGGAAGATCACCAGGGCGGAGATCAGCAGGGAACCCACAAGGTTCATCGCCAGCACGATGATAACCGCAACGACGACGGCGATCAGCAGGTTGTAGAGCCCCGCCCTCGTGCCGGCCGCCCTTGCAAAGCTCTCGTCAAAGGTCACGGCGAAGATCTTATTGTAGAACAGGATGAACACCGCCACAACCAGCACCGACATCCCCACGCACAGCCATACCTCTACGGGGGACAGCGTCAGGATGGAGGTGGAGCCGAACAGCGTGCTGCACACATCGCCCGAAAGGTTGGATGAAGTTGAAAAAATGTTCATCAGAAGATACCCGATAGCAAGTGCCCCCACCGAGATCATGGCGATGGCGGCGTCGCCCTTGATTTTCGTGTTCTGCCCGGTGCGCAGGAGCAGCACGGCGCTGAGGATGGTAACGACCATGACAAGCGGCATTTTGTTGGTGATCTGCAGCACGGCGGCGATTGCCATTGCGCCGAACGCCACGTGGGACAGACCGTCGCCGATGAAGGAAAACCGTTTCAGCACCAGCGTTACACCCAGCAGGGAGGAGCAAAGCGCGATCAGCACACCGACAATGAGCGCGTAGCGGACAAAGGGATATGCCCAATAGAGAGCCAGCTTTTCCAAGATAGCGGTCATTGGCTGTCACCGCCCTTCTTCGCGTCAAACAGCCGCCCTTGTGGGCTTTGGAGATAGTCCGCCCTTGTCCCAAAGAAAACGGTGTCGCCAATATGCAGAATATGGCTGGCGTATCGGACGGCGGCAGCCACATCGTGAGAAACCATGATTACGGTGATGCCGTCCTCACGGTTGAGCTTTTCGATGAGCGTATACATTTCCGCCGTCACCTTGGGGTCAAGTCCCGAAACAGGCTCATCCAGGAGCAGCATTTTTTGTGTGGCGCACAGTGCGCGGGCAAGCAGCACCCGTTGCTGCTGTCCGCCGGACAGCTCCCGATAGCACCGCCTTGCGAGCCGGGTGATCTGCATTTTCTCCATGGCGTCCACCGCAAGTTTCTTTTCTTCTTTGTTATAAAAAGGACGGCTGCCGCAGCGTCCCTGGCACCCGGAGAGAACGATCTCTCTCACGGATGCCGGGAAGTCCTTTTGTACCACTGTCTGCTGCGGCAGATAGCCGATCTCGTTTTTCCTCAGCCCATCGCCCGTCAAAATTCTGCCGCTGATGGGGGCCTGCAAGCCGAGGATCGTTTTCATAAGGGTACTCTTGCCGGAGCCGTTTTCCCCTACGATGCAGAGATAGTCGCCTGCCAGGAGCTCAAAGCTGAGGTCCTGGAGAACGGGCCGTCCGTCGTAGCCGGCACAGAGATTTTGACAAGTGAGCTGAGCCATAGACCTACCTCCTTACCCCAACGCTTCCTTCAGCACGGAGAGATTCTTCTCCATAACGGAAAGGTAGGTAGTGCCGTTTGCCACGTCCTTGGAGGTGGTGGACTGCATGGAATCCATGGTCAGCACCTTCTGATTCTTCCCGGCGGTGTTCTGAACGATGGTTTCCGCGATCCTGTGCTGTGCGCCCTCGATGGTCAGCACGCAGGGAAGTCCCAGCTCGTCCACCTTCTTGGCAAGGAACGAAACGGTTTCAAAGCTGGCCTCGGTCTCGGCGGAGCAGCCCGCAAAGGCGGCATAGTAGCGCAGACCGTAATCATCCACCAGATAGCGGAACGGGAAACGGTCGCCAAACAAAACGGTTTTATGGGCCGCGCCGTCCACGGCCGCCTGATAGTCTGCGTCAAGAGCCGCCAGCTTGTCCCTATACGCCGCGGCGTTGGCTATATAGGTATTCTTGTTGTCCGGGTCGATGGCACACAGTGCATCCGCGATCGTCACGCAAAGTGCTTGGGCGTTCTTCAGGGACAGCCAGACGTGCTCGTCCTTTTCCTCCCCATGGTCATGCCCCATCAGCTCGTCAAGGATGTCCTCTACGGAAAGCGCGTCCTTCACAAAAAATGGATTGGTCTTGGAACTCATCAGCGCATCGAAGCCGTCGTTGCCGAAGTAGATATGGAAATGCTCCGCCTCGCCCGGCTCGTGGCCGTGGTCGTTGAACTGCACATATTGGGGCGCATCGGCACTGGTGGTTTCGAACTGATAGCGGACGCTGCGGATCTTGCCCTCGTCATCCAGCTTCGGCTGATAGCCAGCATAGGTGTATTCAGCGGAAACGGTTTTTCCGTCTCCATAAGTGAAGGCGATGTTGTTTCCTTCAATCGAGATCTTCTCGGCGTCGCATTGCCACGAAGCCTTATACTTCTCCAAATAGGTGTCCTTTGTGGTCGAGCTGTCCTCGTCCTCCTCCGCCCTGTGCTGGCAGAATTTGTCCAGGTCGCCGTTCAGCAGATAGGGGTGCAGGGACTTCCACGCACCGGCGAAATCCGAGAGGGTGCGATCCCTGATGTTATCCTCCGTGAGCTGTTTATCGTGGCTGTGACCGTGGTCGTGACCGTCCTCCTGCATACCCTCAACGGTCTCCTCCGCTTTCACGGAATCACCCAGCGCCTCCAGCAGATTGATGACCTTCATATTCCTGTTGGCGGCGTTTTGCAGGGCATTTTCCACCCAGCCGTCGGACTCGCCGCCCACATAGACAAACAGGTCGCAATCGGAGATTTTGACAATATCATCGGCGGTGGGCTGATAGCTGTGCAGGTCAACGCCGTTATCCAGCAGCATGGTGACCTCGGCGTTATCCGCCTTGTCGCCAAGGATCTCCCTGACCCAATCGTATGCGGGGAAGATGGTCGTGACGACCTTCAATTTGCCGGCTTTTCCGGTATCCTTCGGCTTTCCGCAGCCGGCAAGGACGCCGGCCAGCATCATTAGCGCAAGCAGCAGCGCAGTTATCTTTTTCATAGGCTATATGTACCTCCAGATTATGATAAGAACGTAAAAATGGGCGCAAAAATACAAGGGTGACGGCAACGCCGCGAAAGCCTATCCGAAAACGGATAGACCACACCCTTGTAAATCGTTCTTATTTAATCTGAAAGCTTGACCTTGAGTGAAACCAGAGTAAACGTACGGACAAGCTCCGCGCAGGAGGGAATGACCCTGCACGGGGCATACCTGACCGCCGCGGCGAAAACCGCGGCAGCACCGGCAAGCCCAATGCTCTTGAGCAGATTTTCACAGACCTGCAGCTGGTGGCAGATGGCGCAGTCCTCGCCGGAGCAGTTGTGGTTGGCTTCGACCGCAATATAGACAGCGGAGGACAGCATGACAGCCGCCAGCACGGCTGCCAGCAGGCGTGTGATCAAGCGAGATTTCTTTGTCATAGCCTGTCCTCCTTCCAAATACTATTCTTCCCGGCAATCCGCGCAGGTGCCATAGAGAATCGTGTCGGCGGCGTCCAGCGTGAATTGCTCGCTCTGCGCCAGATGTTTTGCAAACAGGGCGGCATTGCCGCTTGCCATGTGAAAGGTCCTGCCGCATTTTACACAGCGCATATGCAGCGCGCCCTTACAGCTTTCGGCGTCAAGGTACTGATAGTAGACCTCCCGCGTGCCGCTCTTGCTGCTGCGCCGCACTTTTTCTTCCGCCTCTAACTGTGCAAGGTTTCGATACACGGCGCTGAGGCTGATTTTTTCATCCGCCAGCGCGTCTGCAATTTGCCGTGCGGACAGCAGCTCATCTGGGTGCCGGCTCAAATAGGCAAGCAGAGCCTTCCTCTGCCGCGTGCTGTAACTGGACAAGTCACCACGCCTCCAATTTGCAATTCATTTGCAATTCAGCATAACACGATGCCGCTCCAATGTCAATATGCAAATTCGTCGCAAATTAACCGTCAGCGCGGATAGTGTCTGCTCCGCTGAAATGGGCTGCGGCAGAGCTGAATGATCCGCGCTCTGTTTTCGGCGGCGAAAAGGCAGCGGCAAATGCCAGGTGAAAAAGCGGTAGAAAAACCTGAAAAGATATGCTTCACACTTATCAAACCCCAAAAGCACCTTCAGAGCAAAAGGATTTCATTACGAACAGCAGCTGACCCTCCGTATGCTTCAGCACATACGGAGGGTCAGCTGGCTTGTGTGGTATGCTCAGTCGAGCAGGGGCTTTCTTTTCTGCTGCGTCAACATATCCGTGCCCGGCCTATCCCTCAAACAAATTCAGGAGGTATCCGTAGCCCTCGGCCTCCATTTTCGCGTAAGGCACGAAGCGGAGGGCGGCGCTGTTGATGCAGTAGCGCACACCGTTGGGCGACTCCGGATCGCCGGTGAACACATGGCCCAGATGGGAGTCGCCGG
>ERZ791840.546-NODE-546-length-24500-cov-8.908734_pt1 | contig 24500 bp, 58 predicted proteins | sample MGYA00510291_ERZ791840 | MGnify/ENA primary metagenome ERZ791840 (study PRJEB30046, sample SAMN00715256) | human gut metagenome | study: EMG produced TPA metagenomics assembly of the A metagenome-wide association study of gut microbiota in type 2... | reverse complement strand
GCATAGCTTAAATTTTTATTAAAAGCAACCTAAGCTATGACTATATTATACGAGGTGGTAATGTATATGTGTATTATTGCGTACGCTAAACAAGGAATCGAAATTGAGGAGCATGTTATTCGCACAATGTTCGAGTGCAACCCCGACGGTGCGGGCATCATGTGGAAGCCGTTTGGCAGCACAAACGTCGAAATTCGTAAGGGTTTCATGGATGTGGAAAGCTTACTGAAAGCCTGGAGAAAAATTCCCGTTGAATGTGAGAAGGCAATACACTGCCGTATCGCGACTTCTGGCAAAATCTCAAAAGGCTGCTGCCATCCATTCCCCGTCCGTCCTAAAACAGACATGATGAAGAAGGCCGTTGATAAGTGCTACATGGCATTGATGCATAACGGTGTTATTCGTCAGTGCACGCCTAAAAATGGCATGAAGGCTATTTGCAGCGACACTATGGTGTTTGCGGCAAAATACCTCTATCCGTTGCAAAAGCAGATTGACAAAGAGTGCGTACAAGACTTGTTAGAGACTTTCGCCGCGTCTCGTCTGCTGATTATGCGCGCAAACGCTCCGACAATTATGTTAGGCGATTGGGTAGAAGACAAAGGAGTCTACTACTCCAACACGTCCTACAAAGATTGGGGTTGCGGCTATTACCGCTGGCCTAAAAGCTGTCGCACGAGTCCTTCTGTAAGCTGGATTGCACTTGATATAGGCGATGACGAACCCCAAAAAGCCGCTGCCAGCGTTAAAGAGGCATTAGAGTGCAACAATATCCTTTTCGATATGGTAGACGACGGCGTAAGTGGTGAAGTGAGCTTTGAAGCCTACGATTTTCCTTATAGCACAACGAAGGTAGCAGGCTATAACATCATCGACCGCATCGACGACGAGCAAGACGGTTACGACGACTTCGGGTATGAAGGATACGATGAAGGCGGCTATCTGCCTGTACGCTACCAAAAAGTTTAAGCGCAAACGCAGGGCATCACTTCGGTGGTGTCTTGCAGGGGTAGCTTAACAACTCCCAAATATTTCAAAAAGGTGGAATGTATATGTCAAAAGAATGGTTAAAAGAATTCAGTGTATTGGTGAAAGCGCCGAGGCGCTATCATGGCACCAGGTGCGTTGTTAAAAGGCAAAAAGCTCCGACGCTTGAAAAAGCACAAGAGCTTGTAGCGAACTACGGTGCATATCACCGTAAAAAGCGCGGCCTTGTCAGTGAGGAAGCCTTTTCGGTAATCAAGAACCCTGTAAAGTTTCGTGTAACCTATACATTCAGTTGGCCAGATGTCAACGCCACCCGAGAGAAAAGGCATGCTCTCACTGCTGTTCTTGAAGCAGCGAAATCACTTGTCGTTGTTGACCAGTACTACGCTGGCACTGACGTTTGCGACACCGATATATGTATATATCGCATCAATATCACCGGCGACGCTTGCATGAGGAGTTTTATCGAAAATCAACTACGCTTTTCCCAAAAAGAGAACGCTATCATCGACTACTGTATACAAGTAGAGCCGTATCTGGGTGACGATATTTGTGACCATTACATGATATTCAAAACTTTCAACGACAAGTGCTTCGTTGGTTAAGTGCAAACCCAGCGTCCTACGCAGAGCTTAGGGCGTTGGAGGGGTAGCTTAACAACTCCCGAAAATATTTTTAAAAGGTGGTAATGTATTATGGATTTTAAACTAGTTAATTTGTGTGACCACGACGTAGTGATTAGAGACTGCAACAACAAATTTCACACGTTGCCAGCCTGCGAAGGTGAGCCAGCGCGAGTAAAAACCGACTATGCTCCAGTGTTTTATCTTGGGACAGTCGGTGTGAACCGCAAGGTGGGCAGTATAACCACATCCTTACCGCCAACCACGGAAGGCGTAATGTACGTAGTGAGCCGCATGGTAGCAGAAGCCAATAGGCATCGCAGAGACCTGCTGTTTCCAGGCGCCCAGTTCTACTCAGATGAAGGCGTTCGTTTCTGTGCAGGTTTAGAGATTCTGTAAGTACGGAGGAGTAAATTATGCGTTCTCAAATAATCGAGCATCACTTTAGGCAAGTCATGAGCGAGTGTTATAACCCTTGCAAGCCATCAGAGCCGATTTTAGAGCGAGAAGGCAGGTACGTCGACCTCGCACGGCTTGATAACGGCAAAGGTTATCGGCTATATCACGGAATTGTCGAAAAGAATATTTACGACTACGTTGACTATGCTGACGAAGCAGAAGCTCGCAACGACATGGACATGCTCATAAAAGCGTATCTGCAAAACAATTAGTTCAGTCTATTTGCAGGGCATCGGCAACTTGTCGGTGTCTTGCAGGAGTGATTGAACACTCAAACTTAATTTTTTTGAAAGGTGGTAATTGTATTGGGTAACAGAGCTGTGATTTTAAACAAAAAGGATATGCTCGCAGACGGGAGAATCAACCCGAATCAAATTGGAGTGTACCTCCATTGGAACGGAGGCAGAACTTGCATTGAGGCTTTCTTGAAGTATTGCGAGTTGAAGCAGTACCGTACCCCGGATACCGACTGCTATGGATGGGCAAGGCTTTGCCAAGTTATCGGCAACTTCTTCGGCGGCGGCTTGAGTCTCGGCATCGACTGCGCAATGAATCTCGATTGCGCAAACTACGACAACGGCACTTATGTTATCGAAAATTGGGAAATTGTTGGCCGTTTGCATTTGGAGCATAGTGAATGCTACGCTGATTATAGCGTCAATGATATGCTCAAGGAAATCGACAAAAGAATGCCCGAAAGCGAGCGTCTAGGCGAAGGGTTTTTTGACGCAGAAGAAGTTGCTGCCGAAGAGCTGCAAGTTGGCGACACAGTTTTCGTGTTTGACACTGACAGCCATTGTTATAGTCCTCGCGTCGTGAATATTACTCCCGACAAGGTTTACTTTGATGGCGCCATGTCTGGCAGCATAGACCTCAAGCGAGGCCTCATGCCACGAATGGTTCGTCGCCTGCCAAAGAGCTAATTTAATCTATTCACAGCCTGCGAGCTTCGGCTCGTCGGTTGTGGCAGTGATTAAATAAAACAATCATTGATATTATATATGAAAGGTGGTAAATGATTATGAAAAACAAGAACAACAAGCGCTTCGGTCAGCTCATGAAGCTCATGCGCATGGTAAACCACGGAGTCTTCGTCTACCCTACTGAACCCCAACAAGCACTCTACAACAGACTGCACAAGATATTATTGTTTGGGGTGTACGGTGTCACTGACCGTCGAATGGCAAAGGAGCGTGAATAAATTACCAAAAGGGCAGAACTGACAAGTGCAGCAGCACAACTTTAGGCAAGGTTAATGTTTATGTATGTCAATAACGAAAGCCCCGTGATTAATTTCACGGGGCTTTTTGCGTTTCCGAGTATTATTTTTTCATTTTTTATGATTTTTTAGTTGACATTTTGATATTGATATGGTATTATTTTATCAGTTAAATGGTACATATTAGTACTCAGTAAAAAGGAGGAATTTTATATGAACAACACAGAAAAAAACACTCGATTAGGCGGTTTCAGAGAAGGTGCTGGACGCAAGAAGGAACTACCAAACGGTGCAAAGGTTACATCTTTTAAACTCACTGACGCTGAGCGTATCGCAGTAAAGAAGTTCATTGCCGAACTCCGTGGTGGCAACAACTCCAAAATGAAAGAAGCAGAAAAAGAGAAAAGTGCTTTTGAAATTATGCAGAGAGCAACCGAACCTTTAGCCATTGAACTGCGCAGAATCATCGACCTGTACGGCGGTCGTGGCAAAGGCTTTCGTAAAGCAGAAGAGATTGCAAAAGTGATTGCTGTCGCCGCACCGAAAGACGCTATCCAATCATGGGAGAACGACAATCCACGTCAATACGACAAAAACGGTAAAGAGATTCGCTGATACAAAAAGCCACCCTTTCGGGTGGCTTTTTTCACTCTCAATCTCAACAAAACAACGAACAGAAAACAAGGCAGGATGAATGTGCAAAAACATTTAAAGGTGGTAAATGTATTATGAAGTTCAATGCCTGCCTTGCCTGTTTATTATAGCACAGTTAGACCAGCTACGCAACAGCAAAAGCCCTTAGCACAATATAAATGCTAGGGGCTTTTTTGCTGTCTAAAAAACTTTTATTAAGCCAAGCTGAATCGCGCACTCTCTGGCATATCCAATGCCAATATCACGCAGTCGGTAATATTTATCCTCGCTAATGGCAAGCTCGGTCTGCGTCCGGCGCATCGGTTCGTTCTCAAAGAACCTGCGGCGTAGTACCTCACTCACCAGCTCGTCCTCGTCATCAGAGAAGAAGAATAGCGTCTGCTCTACAACAGCCAGCCACTTCTCGGGCTGTGCTATGACTTCTTCATCGAGCCTCTCAGCGTTAATAATTACCTTTGCTAGTGGTTGGTAGTGCTTCATTGCAATCGTCGCCGTTGGGTCGGATATGAAGGCGTGAGTGCTACTTCCGCCGCCGGTCTTGCCACCGCTCTGGTAATAACCCTGCTCCTCGCGACAGGTCTCCACCTCGCGTTTAATGCGGTCGTAGTAGTAAAACATTTTTTCCACCAAGCCAAAGCCTCTCTGCGGCTTGCGAGTCGCACGCCATTTCCTTCGTGCACTCTGATTCAGAATCTCTGATGATACAGGAAAGTCGACAACAACGCTGTCGGTCTTCGCTTTTTTCTCTTCGCTATCAAGCATTTCTAAGGTCATGGTTAAGCTCCTTCCAGTTGCTCGGCTTCCCGATAAGAACTTCCACCCCTTCTTCTCCCTTTGTTGCTTTAGTTATATACTTTCTGAGCACTGTTGTGCCTATAACTTGTGCTTTTCTTTTCCAGAGCACGCCTGTCAGCGCGTCCATGAAAAGCTTCAAAATGCGTTCGACGCTCGGTTCGCGTAGCGGCAGGATTTCGCCGTGGCGAATCTGCTCCCAGCGATAGCTTCTCGGTTTAAGCTTGCCCAGCCCGACACGTATGACGAGAACCACATAGTACGCCGCGTCCTCGTCGTATTCCCAGCCGTATTCCAGCATCGCCATTTTGGTGGCGAATGCAGCGCGAGCTTTCCAGCCGTCTTTGGCTACAATATCATGCTCGCCCTCTGCTAATTGGCCACGGCTTTTAGAAGCGCCTCGCGTGAGCGCTCTGCCCGGAATAGTATATTCCATGCGCGGGCTTACAATGCGCTTGCTAAAGTTTGGCATATCACTTCACCGCCTTAAAATGGAATTTCTTCGGGGTCGATTTCGTACCCGAACGACGACATACTTTTGCCGCCGTTGCCACCGCTTGCCTGCTGAGTAAAGCCGCCTTGAGCGGCATTGTTACCACCGGCAGAGCCGCCATTTCTGCTGTCGACAAACTCGAAGCGGTCAAGTAGTACGTCTGTGGTATATTTCTTAGTGCCGTCTTTGGCAGTATAGCTGCCGGTGTTGATACGTCCTTCCAGCAGAATCTTGCTGCCTTTGGCGAGATAATTGCCAATGGTTTCAGCGGTCTTGCCCCACGCTACGCAAGGAATAAAATCGGCCTCTTTGGGCTGGTCTTTACGGAACGGTCTGTCAATAGCAACGGTAAACTTGCAGTACACCTTGCCATTCTGAGTGTAATTTACCTCCGGTTCTCTAGTTAAACGACCTAAACCTACAAAATGATTCATGTTTATATTCCCCTTTCGTTATCATGAAAAATTATAAAGCAGTAGTTATGTGTACATCCTTCTCGTTGACACCATTCTCCTTGGCAGTCTTAGCCATTTCGATACGGTATTCCTGCGGAGTTAAGAAGTACAGTTCGTTGTCCAAACGGAACTCACACTCCCCCTCTTTAGGAGCTGTGCGGATAGGCTCGACTTCAATGCGATGAAAAACCTTCCGCCACTTGCAGTCCTTGACATACTTGCCTTGCTCACAACATGTACAAGCTTTAAGTGCAAGGTCTAAGAGGTCGTACAAGTCCTCGGTTTCAACGGTAATGTTAGGCTCTCCATCTCTAGCTCTAACTGGCACGCTAGTGCAGAGCTTCAAATCCGTTTGCTTTCTGCGGCGCTTGAGGCTCTCAAGTTGTTTGCGGTCAAGATAGGCAATACGCTCCTCGATGATGTTCTGACAGTATGTCGCAACACACTTGAGCTTTCTGTGCCACGCCTTGTCCTTGGTGCTTTCAGCGGCTTTGTCAGCTTCTCCGGCGAGGATTCCTATTTTTAACCAGCTAAGGTATTCTTCCTTGCTCATGTATTTCTCCTTATTCAAGTCTGCCCCTTCTTTCTTTTGTTTTAACTCAGTTTTTGCTTTCTTCGGTATCTTCATCGTCATCTTCTATGACAAAGAACGTGTCAATCACGACATAGAAAATACCAAACGTCAAGCAACTTCCAAGGCCAGCACCCATGGCAAAAACCACCAACAACTCCCAATCCATTAACGCTCCACCTCCATTTGTTGTCTATGCTTATGAATCATGAACAATTCAATTATGGAATATACGGCTATGTCTTTGAGCGATTCCTCGACCTTAGAAGCGTTAATATCATTACCCATCACATGCGCAACATGCTTCCGCTCGTAGGCTTTAGCTTCTTCATACATGAGCTTGTATCTATCTTCATTACTCAGAAATGAACATTTGTGCATAGCTGCGCCAAGTTCAAAATTTTGCAGAGGCTCGCAGCCGCTTTCACTTCCATATTGCATGTTCTTTTTCACAAACAGCTCTTTCAATTCATCGAAGGTGCTGCAAACGAATTTGATAAATTCTTCTCTCGGCAGCCCATCATGTATAGGGTTGCAAACATCGTTTATAGGTTTACAGACTTCATCTAAACAAACACCTTGCTTATTCATCTCTTCATCAATCCTTTCTGCGCCTGTTTCTGTTTCAGCAGCGCCAACACATTTTCTTTGCCTTTGCACGGGCGGTAGATATTGCCGCCCTGCATCTTGGTTTCATGAAAAATCTTTCTAGCCATTACTTATCCTCCTTCACTTTTGGTATCTTCTCGATGACCTTATCAATCACAGTCTCAATGGTCTCGCCCGTAATCTGCAGATTGTGCGGAGTAACATACTGGGCCGCCACCATTCGATAGACAGTGGTTTCGCTAGGAATAGCCACCCACAAGCAAACCATAACTACCGCTAAAGCACCCCGTTGCCGCACCTTTGCGGTTACACATTCAAGGTTATCTGTGGCTTTTTTAAGCTCCTCCACACCTTTACTGTGTTTATTGGCGAGTCCCTGTACTTGCAATTCGTACCCCTCATGCTCTTCATGCGGGGCTGGATAAAATTCAAGTAAACGCTTATACTTCTGAAGCTGATAACCAAGTTCTTCTACTGAAACTCGCCGAGCCGAAACCTCGGCTTTAGCTTCGTTAATGGCTACTGAGCATGTCACTACAATTATCGCAGCAGCTATCAGAAGTACAAACGACATTTTAGCTAAATATGCTAAATAGAAAATCCATGGGCTAATAATTGGTTCGTTCATTTTTCCACTCCTTCCATTCTTTATGTAGAGCCGTAACAACGCTCACCCATGTCCAAACCGCTAACGGCAATATGAATAAAGTCAATAGCCATTCAATTAAATTATTAGGCATTCTTTTCCGCCTCCTTTCTGATTCGGATGCGAGTATTAGCCGTAGCCTTTATCTCGCCTAAGTTTAAATAATAGCCAGTGACAACAACCTCAGTTCGCGGTTGCTCACTGTATGCCTTGCAGATGTGCAAATCGTAAACCTGCTTATCATCTGGATAAACCACGCTATTCATAGCATCCAGATACAGCTTCGATATATTATCAGTATCGGGCTTTGTCAGCGGCACAATGTCGCCGTGTAATCCGGCTTCGTTAAACCATCTTTGCGCACTTTTTGGTGCTTTCCGATAACTGATAATCTCGACCTTGATAGGCATGTCGGACGACGGGAACGTCCAGCCCTGCTTCTCCATAGCCTGTTGCGCCGCGAGTCGGACAACAGCTTTTTCGTTGCGACTCTCTTTTGTGTCGTAGGCTTTTACATGGCCGCCGATGGTCGTAAACCTCGGTCGCCCTTGACCTACTGGGTCGCCTAAAACCGTGAATTTCAATATCTTCTTCCCGCAGCTCATTGGCTCCTTAAAGTTCACTGCTTTCGCCCTCCTTCAACTTTTTACGTTGTTCTTTAACTGCATTTAGGAAGTCTCTCTGGAACTCGCAGTCGCCATCAAATTTGACCGCGCCATGCTCTTCCTTGTGCATCTCCATTAACTCAAAGTTCCATTCAAGATAGCGCTCCATTTGCGCCAGCATCCAATCCGGCAACCGAGGAAGATTAGTCACCAATTCGCTTTGGATAGCTGCCAATGCCTGTGTAGGGATTCTGTGTACGGCGTAGCGAAATGCGTACAGCAGGACAATTAATTTTTCTTCTGTCATTTTTTTACTCCAAATTTTCAACTTTGACAATTTCAACACCTACAAGGTATTGCTGTAAAACTTCCGCATCATAGCAGCAGAACACTACTTTGCCATTGCTGTTAAAGACGCGAATTTCTTCAACATCGCCAAACTCATCGTCTATGTCAATTATTAAATCTCCTTTGACACAAATGTAAGCGTCGTCTATGAAATCTGGCACATTATTGGTAAAAGATTGCAGAATTTCATTACCCATAATACTGCCATTTATATACACAACGTATTCTACGACTATTTTGTCTTCGCCGAACAAATACGTTCCACGAATTGTATATCTAACTCTGTTACTTAAAGCTTCTGCATCATAATATTTAATCATTATTTTCCTCCTTAAATATTCGTAGGGTCGCACTCGGCGCAATCGTCTTCGTACCCACCGCCGTAATAGCGGCACAGTTCGCAGCAGTATTGACGCTCCCATTCGTCGCAAAGGTTGTCGCAGTCATCGCAAGGATAATATTCATCATGATAATATTCATCATCGTCAATCATTGCTGCACCCCTCAACATTCCACCTATCAGGCCAATTTGTCAATTCGCATAGGGGAGCGGTATCGTCAACATTGCGAAAGATACATCCTCTGCAGTGCTTCCGCTTGCTGCACATTGCCTTTATGAGCCGGGCAGCTTCTATAGCTTCTATAGTTTTTATTTTTTTCATTTTTACCTCCTTATAAAAAGCGGCGGCGTGGGAATTCTTGGATTTTACGCAGGCCTGTTTCATCAGTCCATAACAATAATGGGCCTACCGTTGCCAAGTCCGCAACCTACTGCCATTCGACAACCCAGCCGCCGCACCCTAGGGCTAGTTATTTATTTTCCTATTTTGTGGTTGACCGTCATAGCCAGGTAATCTAAGTTCTGCAAGGCCTTCTCTTTGTCGTCATAAGTATCGTGGTCATACAGTCTTTCGTCAGTATACACGCAAACCGCCCACTTTAGGCCTCTGTTACATAGTTTTATCGCGTTTATTGTATCTGCTTTTATCCACTGTTTTTCACCAATTTTTACTAGCATTTTTTTCACTCCTTACTATCTACGATTTTTCTGCCGCGCCCGCGGGCTTAATTAATCGGCACGTTAATGTCCTTTGCGTAGAGGTCTACGCCGCCAACATCCACGATAGCAACGTGCATTGGTGTGCAATGTGTGCGCAGATACTTGACCAGCGGCATAGCCGCTTCTTTAAGTTCTGCCTGTTGCTTCTCATGCCACGTGCAGTCTGCTTTCACTTCGTTAAAAACTTCTAGTTTTTCTTGATGTTTCATTCTTTTCACCTCTTAAACTTTTCAAGGGACATTTTGTCCCCACGTGCAACTTTTACAAGAGATTTTTGCAACATGTTGCAGTTTTCTCTTACAATTTGTACTCCACGCCTAACTCTTTCGCTACGCTGGGCAAGGCTGCTTGCGCTTCTTTCTCTGAGCGGTATACCCAGCCTTTGTCTAGCATAGCTACGTCATCTGGGTTGCCTTGCCAGCGGTAAGACGTGACGTTCCATTTCAGTTGTATCGAACAGAACGTCCAATATTCCTCGTACATTTTGGGTTTCCACGGAATCTTGACGATTTCGGCATCGCCATTCAGCAAGGCAGCAAAGGCTGCGTCAGAAGATATTTCGACCATTCCAATACCACCATCATAGGTTAATTTCAATCCGTCGTCAGTGAAAATATAGGTCGTTTCATCATCACCTTTGACCTTAAATTCTTCCCCAATCTCCACGCCCAGCATTTGGGCGATTTGCGGAATTAAATTTTTAGCCATTATTAACAACCTCCACTCAACAATGATAAACTTTTTCTAATCCCTTATCAGTAACAACCGTAATGCTAATAGGGAAACCCGACTCGTCAACCGTAATCGGCTTAAATCTCATGCCTTTAATAGCCAAATTCGTTTTATGGTTTTGTTCACACTGTTTACATGCAAATTTTTCAGCATAGTCTGTGTGACAAATTTCACATGTATAAAGTTTTTTCTCTTTCATTGTTCTTTTACTACCTCCACGCCCAATATATCGGCTTTATTCAACTTCTTCTACTTCGGTGTATTCGACTTCATCATCGCATGCAATGCTAACGATAGCATCATCTGTATCGCATACCCCAATTAATTTGTCACATCCGCCATTGCCGACGAAATTCATAGGCCCAGAGCACTCTTCATACGCCTTCTCAATGGCTTCTTTTTCATTTTCCGCTTCTAATTCTACTTCTATATATGCTGTTACTTTACCGGAAACAATATATTTTTTCATCAGTTATCACTCCTTATCGCTATCTTTATAAATCAGTTGCAGTGCTTTCATTGTTATGTTGTGCAGCAGTTCAACAGCCGTTTTATCGCCATGTTTATCACGAATCAACTTGCCTACAGACTGCATTGCCGCCACAATGCAGTCCGCAACATTTAATGCGTTACCTTGCACCTGTCCTGCTGTGCAGCCGTTCTCTTTGGCATAAGCGAGTATATAATCTACACCGCTTTCATCTAGCAATCTCTTCGCCTGTTCTGCTTTTTTATAGTCAATCATTTTTATCACCTCTCCAGTCACGTACCTTGCCAATAATCGCCATGATTAAGCCCATCCATTGGATAATAGTCACCGGGATAAGTGCCACTATCAGCATAATTGCTACAAATTCATCTAACGTCATTGTTATCACTCCTTCATCGCCTTACTTGCCTTTGCTATTTTCTCAATCAGCTTATCTACAGCTTTGTCTGCAAACTCACCTGTAGCTTTGATGTTGGCAGGTGTTATATATCTCGCCGCATACATCGCTATTGCTTCATCCCTAGTTGGTATAAACGAGGCAAGAGCACCAAAGAACAGTGCTGCGCATACCAGTTTCTTTAAGGAACTCCATAACCGTTTATTTGTGGCATCGCTGTGATAATCGTTGTCTATAAATTTTATCATTCCAAGAAAGATGGCGGCAGCCGTTAGCAAGCATCCCACTACGCAGCAAAACTCCTGTATTGCGTTAAGCCTCCCAGCCCAATAAATCAGCCACGGTGAAATAATTGGCTCGTTCATTACTCTTTCACCTTTCTTTCCCACGCCCGTTCGACGTTTTCCAGCAGCTCTACTTTGGTTTCACGCCCGCATTTCGTACAGCTAATAGCTGCATATGTCAAATAGTCAGCACCGCCATAGCAGTGATGATATTTATAAAGTTTTGGCATCGCGCCACATTTACATTTTTTCATCGTTCACACTCCTTTGCCCACCACAATTTCTGTCCACAGTTCGGACAATTTTCTGGAAAGTTATGTGCAATGTCATACCTTGCGCCAAGCTCAATTTCGTCCCCACAGGCTTGGCAGTACACGTTTACAACGCGCACAAACACACAGCGAGGCAAGAACTGCTTTAGCATTTCACCCTTCTTGACAACAACAACTACAGGCATACGTTCTGCTTTCATCGTTCGCACCACTCCTTAAGCCACACTTGCATTTCTCTGTACGCTTTCTTTAAGCGATACAGATAGTATTTTCGCTTGCAGCGCGCCGTCTGCATAAACTGTTATCTTTGCGATAACTTCTACCTCATAAGCTTTCATTCTCTCCAGCCCCTCTACTGACCGTAATGCCCACCCCAGCGCAGTTTTCTGCCACAGACAGCACAATAGTTGTCATATTGTTGTACGAATTGGCAACAGTTGCTGCAATAAAACTCACCTGTTGCGCTTTTCTTTACCTTTGCAACCTTTCCGCGTTCCAGCTCGTGCTTCATGGCGCGGATAGTCGCGTTTTCAGCATTGATTCTTTTCTTGATTTCATCCTTAGCGTAACCGTCAACGTACTTCAAGAGGATTTTCCCTAACTTGATGCTGCTGCGGAACGCGCGTATATTGATACGCAGGTACCTTTCACGGTTCGGGAGTGTTTCTTCCCATTCTTGTCTCTTCTTACTCGTCATTGTTTACCACCCTCCTTAACCACTAAAGCACGTTCTTCGTTTGTTAAGTCAAACATTTTTACTACGCCGTGCCACAATTTATATTTCAGAACTTCACGCCGCATCAGCTGGCGTGCTTGCTTAACGCAGTAGCGGTAATATTTCAACCGCTGGCGTTTACGTCTATTCATTACAGACAGCCTCCGCAGCAGCCCCGAGGGACATTGGCGTTAACCATTTCTTCCAGCTCAGCAACATCCCCCTTTAACTCATCGGGGAGTTTGCTTGCATTTACAATCCACGGGCCTTCCTCAACCTCTTCTTCCCAATCGGGGCCGAATCCACAGCGCCCACCAGAAATTAATGCTCTTCGGATAGAATATTGCTTGCCATTTTTTTCGACAATTAACTCACCACTGCAAAGGTTTGGCCATTTGCCGTCATAAGATATAAACTTCACTCTCTTCAACCTCCTCTAACCCGCAAACGAACTCCAAAAAAGCATCAGCAGCATAACGCCTGTCAAAAACGGAATCCCAATCATCAGAATAATTATCAAGATTCCAACCATAGTAGCCAGCATGTTGCGAACCAACTCCTTCATTCTCCGTCGCCCTCCTTCCAGAACTTCTCTCCGCTTTCAGCCTTTTCGAGCAACTCTCCGTGCCGTCGAATCGCCTCCTCTTCACTGTAGTAGCGCTCACAGTACAGGTCGTTATAGTCGGTATAGCCTTTTTCATTAACCGCAAAAAGCATCGTCTCGAACGGTGGCAGCAGGCCCGCGACAATCTCCGTGGATGAACCCTTGAACCCCACGGTCGACAAGAAAGACGAATCTTTGGCCGTCTATCTCAAAGCGGCCTTTGAGGCTTAAAAATCTGTCCATCACTCATTTCTCCTGTAATAACAATTGCCAATCACAATGCCCTCTGGAGGCCACCAGAGCCGCTGCCCACAGACTTCGCAGTACCTCGGCAAGTACGGCATATGCGGCATGATTATCTCTCCGCAACTAGGGCAGTAGCGGTTAAAGGAGATATATGCCTCAACATGTGTGCTATTGCACATCCTGCAGGTGCTGTAATGTTTATAGGTTCTCGGCGGCGCAGGAATCTGCTTCTCAAAAACCTCAAGTTCGTAGCGTTTTTCACGCAGGTATCCAACGGCCCTTTTTCTCTGCTCGCGTCTGGTTCGTTGGTCAATACCTTCTCTGATTCTGCTTTTTCTCTGCTCGCGTCTGGATAGTGCGTACCTGTCTCTAAACACAATCTTGAGCCAACGCTCTCGAACTCTGACACCCCCCCTAACCTCTTGGAGCATGTGAATCATATATTCGCGGAATTTTACTTTTTTCTTATTCATTCTCCGTCGCCCTCCTTTCTTTCAGCCTTGTAGATTTCGACCGCTGTTTTGAGCGGCATTATAGTCATCGGGAACATGAACCTCAATGTTTCCACCGCCACCAGCCAGCGATTATGCCGTTTAAAAATCTCTCCTGTATACTGTCCTTTAATTTTAAGAACATCATCGGTGTAAATCATATCGCCATGAATATCTCTAACGCCTGTAGCTGTTCTTTCCATGTTTACCTCCCTATCATTCTCTCTATTTCATCTGCTTCTACGATTTTAATAAATTTTATTAAAATCATTTTTGCAGCTTTTTGTCGTAATAACCGTCGTCTCTGCCGAGCATCGTCGCTCCGCAGCATCCGCACCTCATAACGTACAGATTCCCACGCTTTTCGTGTACCGTGTAAGCGTGTACCAGCTTTCTGATTTCATTGCCGCACTTAATGCAGTACGGTCTGTTTTTGCTGTTGAACATCACGTTCTCGATTTCCATATCGTTCACTCCTTGAATCGTATATGTCGCTCTCGCGAACGGAATATGGGCTAGATTCGTTTTTGTAGGTGTCACAGGTAACTTTATACCCGTTGCTCCATAAAATTAAATCTAGCGGTATTTCCGTCGCTAAGAGAGCAAATTGCGCATAATGTCGTTTGCGCTCGTCAGCCTGCTGCTACGATTCTCGATTTTTTCCTTGGGAACCCCGATGATTCCCGCAGGATTTCTGCCCAGTGCGTAGTCGCTCTTGGCTTTGGACTTGCTACGCCTACAAGCGTCCTCGTAAAATCTGCGCATCTGCGCCCTGACCGTCGGCATATCTTCTGCCAGCGAACACTGGAGTGGCAGCCAGCCGAAGCTGTTGACTGCTTGTGCAATCTCCGGCGTACTAAACTGCGGAGTTCTGCCCCACGGTGTCGCTTGCATTGCGCGCTCAATCTCACCCCAAGCCTCGTTCCAAGGCTTCATGCGTAGCTCTTCGTTCGTCTCGCCAATAATTTCAGCGGCCGCATCAGCGATTTCTGCAATCGTCGGCAGGAAGCGAGCCTCAGCTACCAACTTCTTGCAGGTTTTTTCAAGGACAACGGCAGGAATCGCCTCCGTGAACTCCATGTAAATCTTCATGCGCTTCACTTCTCCTGCCTGTCCGAAAGCTCCAAACAGAACAGCTAGGGTTTTTGCTCGCAACTCTGCGTTATCCATTGCCATCCCCTCCAAACGCCGCCATCATCTCGTTGTATGCGCCCTCTACATCGTTTTTCTCTTTGCGAGGGCTGCTGCTCGGCTTTGATTGTTTCGTCTCTCCCCTAGCGATGCCACGAGCCGCCGCTTGCACGTAGTTAAAGTTTCTCACGCCGTTGAGCACCGCAGACTCAATCGCTTGACACACAGGCAACTCTCCGACTTCCTCGACAAGCGCTTGCAGCTTCTCAGACAAAATCGCTGTCATCGGGCAGATATTTGAGTTCCAGAGGGCGAAGGAATTCGGAACGCCCGGAGCAGTGGCAGTCTTATCTAACTCTTGCTCTTTCTCTATCTCTATCTCTTCTCTTACTCTTACTCTATCTCTACGTAACGCAGGTGTAACAACATCGTAACCATCGTGTAACAATGTTACGCTTTCGTCTGCTTTTTTACGGTTTCGCATCTCCCGCATACGGCTTGCTGCCGCGGTTTCAGAGCCTATCGCTTCTGCCGCACGCGGTAGTGTTATATCGCTTTCGTTTTCCTTCGAGCCAATCAGCAACCCGTGCTTTTGCAAAAAAGCTACCGTGACGGCTACATTCTCTTCGTCTTCGTCAATGTCTAAGGCCAAGTTCTCCACGAACTCGCTTTCCGAACAGTCATATGCGATTCGCCCCTCGCTTTTGAGCGAGAGCAGCATCATCTTGAGATAAATTACGGTATATGTGTCGCCACCAGCAATCTTACGCAGCTTTTTAATTTCAATCTGACGAAAGAAATCCTCTTTTAGTTTAAGCCACCAGTATCTTTTGCCCAAAATAGCAGCCCCCTTCTTATTGTTTATTCTCTGTCTCCTTAGAACAGATGTCATCTCCTATGAAGGTTGCTCCGTTAAGGTAAGCAGTCTTCCCATGAGTCTCTGCCAACTCGTTAGTCAGAAGAAACGTCAGCACCTCTGCTACGGTGTTCATCGGCTCGTCGAGGTCTAAGGAGAGGTATTCAACAAACTCTTCCTGTTTGCAGTCGTATTTGAGATAACCATCATTCTTACCCGCCAAGAGCATCATCTTGATGTAAATAACGAGATATTTATCTCCATAAGGGAGTCTCAACATTTTTTTGACTTTAAGCTGTTTAAAGAAGTCAGGGTGCAACACGAGATGCATTTTTTCGTCTTTCATGTTTATACCTCCATTCGTTTTGCTAAGGTTTTGCTCATGATACTTTCGTAATCCATATCAATTTCTTTCATGAGCTTTAAACATTCGGCAGCTCTTTTATGGTCACGCATTACATCAATCGCAGCCGATAGAACACAGAAACATTTTTCAGCTTCATCGTCCGTGATTTCGCCATCGGTTTTAGCGTTGACCACAGCAGCGCCAGTAATAGTAATAATTTCACCCCATGTAAGTTTTGGGGTTTCGTTGTAAGTTGTGTCAATAATCATTCGTACCCTCCTAAAACTATAGTCTGAATCTGAGCGGGCTTGCGCTGGCAATCCCGCTCAGACCAGGGTTATAAAAGGTTTATTTGCCTTCTACAGCAGCCTCAATTTCATCTGCGGTGAATATTGCGTCCGCAGGCATTTTAACCGCTCCTGCGGCTTCCTGCGTGCTCTCGGGGAGCTGTTGTTCAGTCTGCGGTGCTACAATCGTTTCCACGATTTCTTCATCATCGAGAGTTCCGTTCGCAGCATCATTAGCCATTGCAACAACATCAGCACTTGCCGAACGATAATCAATGGACATAATGCCCCACTTGGAAATCATGTTGCGCAGTACTGTTTTTCTACTCATGCTATCGGGGTCATCTCTCCAAATTTGCGACTGATACTTACCTTTGCGGAATCTCTCTTCGTGATGTTGAATTTTCGCAATAGGCCAGTATACGAATTTTTCCATACCGTTAACAGTACGGAAGTAGCCACAATAACCAACAATTTTAGTTTTCTCGCGCTCTTCTTCGTCTTCTATAAACTCCAATTCAATGTCTTCTGTCAGACGGTTCCAAGATTTCAATTCGCCTTTGCGAACGTCGCAAACATTGATTTTTGCATAAGCGCCAGTCCTCATAGCTAATTGATAAAGTCCTTTGTAGCCAAGAATAAATTGGCACTCATAGCCGCCTTTTTTGGTGTTGTAAAAAGCTACCGGATAAGCAAATCCCAAATCGCCACCAAGCGGCAGGTCATATGTCGCAGCCTTTAATCCTGTTTGCAGAAGCGACATTGGGTTTTGAACGGCCGCCTGTTGCATTTCCGGAGTTGAATTTGCAATCGTAATTAGGGAGCTGCAAAGCTGCGCTGCTCTTTTGCCCAGTAATTCATCAATGCGTTTTCTGATACCCGAACTATCCAGTAAGTTATTCAGCACCATTGTTACTGATTTGTTTGCAGTTTGCTGTTGGGTTTGCACTTGATTTTCCTGCTGTTTCTTGGCCAGCAGGCCGCCTTTTACTGTTGCCATATTATTCTTCTCCTTCTGCTTCCTTAGCTCTACGCTTCTTGGCTTCTTTCGTTAAAGCCACACGGAGCTGTCTATACTGTCCAGTTCTGGTATAGGTTTTCGCAAGGTCTGGATAATCCACCGCGAAAGCCTTTGAATCAAAGGTGTTGCGTGTGCTTACACCATAGCTGACCTTATAGTCGCCGCATTCGCCTGTCTCGAAATTTCCAAGCTCAAGGCGAAGCTTATTCTTCTTTTCGTCAATGAAGCCTTGAAGCTGTTTAATCTGCGCTTCCATCTCTTTGATGGTGTCGCATACCGCTTCCCACTCGCCACCCATCTGCATGGGTTCCTTTTCGCCACCGGGATAGATTTTCTCAATAAGCTTCTTGCAGTTATCAGAAGCATCTACCTCGGGGATAGCTTTTGTTACTACGAAGTCGTTCCAGAATTTGCCTTCCTCTTCGATGAGTATGGCAATGTCTTCGTCGTTACGAGCTACTTCGCGGACTACTGCTTTCTGTCCGCCAAGCAAGCAGACCACGTAGCACATATCATAGCCCCCTACGGCCATATAATGTTGGATTTGACAGTAGTAGGAGTCCGGGAGCTTGTCATCTGCCCATTCTTCCTTGTTCCATGCTGCCGTGGTCTTAATCTCTACGATAGCGTTCTCACCAACTACCAAACGGTCAACATCAGCGAACATGAACGGGTACTCGTTGTTGCGAACCATGCCGCAACGACGAAGCTTCTTGCCTGTCTTAGCCTCAAACCAATCTGCGATGACGGGTTCCGTTCTTGTACCCCAGTCCATACGCTCAGCCTGCTCTTCCGTTAGCTCCTGCTCACCTGCCTGTCCTGTCTTTTCCATCCAGAGCTGGAAGCGGTTCTTCCACGGATTGACGCCGACTACCACGCCAGCGTCACTACCGCCGATACCATTTTTTCTTAATTCAAGCCACTTCTCGCGGCCGCCCTCCGCCTGCATCTCGGCGGACGTCATAAGCATTGTTACACTCATTTCTTACCTCCGATAATTTTACCGAGCAACGTAAGCAACATCGCTTCGTCTTTACTCAAGCCCTGCTCTATGGCTTCGTTGAAAAAGCTGTTTTGCGAATCGCAATGCTCGCAATCGTCGCGGTTGTCACAATCATCGTCGTCTGCGCGCTTAATAAAATTCTTATCCTCAAAGCTCTGAGCCAAGATACCAAGCATAGCTTGGCGTTGGTCTGCGCCTTTAAGCATAGGTCTTTCCTCCAAAGCTCTCGCGACGGCCTCACTAATAGCAAGCCACGCAGAAATCATTTCAATTACGTTGCCATGAATCATTGTGTGCAGATTTCCTTTGTTATCAAGTACTGCTTTCAAAACTTCTTTTTGCATTTGATTTACCTCCAAATCTCTTAAACCCCAAACTTTTTGAATGACTTGATTGCATAGCAAGCCATTCCTGTATTCAGCCCGAAACAGTTTCCTGCTTTGGTCAATGTCAAGCCGCACACTTTTATCAAAATGTAGATTGCACGGCCTGTGTCGGTATAGGCGCTAACGCCTTTTACGACACGCTTATGGTCCTCCTTTTTCTTATAAGGAAGAATGCCCATCTTCGTCATCGCCTTGTCCGGCGACAATTCAAGGATTATCGCCAAACAAAGTGCGTACCAGTTGAAGCTGTCAGCGCAGTCTTTTCTCTCTACATAAGAGGACGGCATTTCAATTTTCTGAGCACGCCCGACTAATGTACGCGGAGTTCTCATCCTCACAGTCATTTTGCATCCCCTTTCGTTGTTTTGATAACAACTACTTCTCCAGGATACAAATACTTGCGCCCGCTGCCAACGGCGAAACCGTTGTTGGCTCTCAACTCACCCATCCACTCGTCGAATGGTCGAGTGCCGTCGTAATACCGCTCGCCGATACTCCAGAGTGTTTCACCTTCCTTGACGACGTGCCGTATAGTGTGCGTTGCCTGCTCGTTTCGAGCTGCAACATTGTAGTCGAAGTCGAAGCTGCTAAACAAGAAGCCCATCAGCAGGACGGCTAAAATTTTTGTGAGCATTCCCTTCACTCCCTTCTTTCCTTATATGCGTTTATGTTGTAACCAACGCTTTGAGCGCGGCATGAAACGCGTTAGGTGCGGTTCTCTTCTTTTTCCCCGCTTTTTCTTTCGCCGTGAAGAGTGCTTTAATCTGTTCATCCACAACTTCCGGGACTAACAGATATTTCTTGCCGCTCTTGCCGAACGGGATTTTCCCCGTCAGCATCAGCTTACGCACCAGCTTTTCGCTGATACTGCGGCTCTCAGCGTACTCCTTAATGCTCATCAGCAACATCATTCCCCTCTCCTTTCTTCTTTATGAACTTTCTTCTGAATTAGAAACTACTAGGTAATTATCCAGTATCAGTTTTACCAGCTTTAATGTTTTTTTAGCTTCAAATCTGCTCATGCCTTCGAGATTTCCCATTATCTTCTCGGCGGCTTGAGCAATTTCTTTTTGCGTCGGTCCATCTAGATGATTGAATTTTGCACAACGGAGCAAGTCGAAAATTGCTTCGTTAACATTCATTACTCTCACGCTCCTTTTGCTCCCAGCAGTTTATTGACAAAATAAGCTTGCCCTTTGCCAGTCACCTTAACCGTCTTGCTGACGGTAACATGCCCGTCGCTGTGCGTAACTGCCGTTTCCTTGATGCGGAACAGGCCTAACTCCATAGCTCTCTGCGTCGGGCTGTTATAATCAGCACCTTGGCGTTTAATCAAATAGCCGTTATTACGCAGCCACTCAAACATGCGCTTCTGGCCTATATCGTGGCCATTCTGCTTGATGAGCTTTGCTAAATCACCAATCAAAATTGTTTGGTCGCTCGCAGAAACTGCATCGGCAAAGATTTCCTTCGGCTTCATGCGCTGCGTGTCGCTCTCCAACTCCTTGATACGTGCATCGCGCTCTTTAATGGTAGCTTGCGCTACGAGTACAGCTTTTGCCATCAGCTCCGCATCGCTCATCTTCTCACTACCAGCGATGTAGCCGCCGGTCTTGCGGATGGCAGGAATGACTTCGTGAGTAACCCAGCGCTTAAAAGCTTTTGCTTCTGGCTTACGGCTTGCTAATACTAAATTGTATAAGCCGTACTCGTTAACGACATTTGTGCTTCCTTGACGGCCTAAGTTGAACTTAGCCCGTTCATCATCTTCCAAACGGTTAATAACCATGCTAGTATTAGACAACTCTAAAGCATCGCAAACATCTTTTGCTACAAACCAAGGCTCGCCGCCTTGCTCTACCACTCGAACCTTGCCGAATGCAGGGTTCTCAAAAATCTTTAGTTCGTCCATTGCATTACCTTCTTTCTTAATCCTCTGTGCTATAATTGCTATATAGAAAAGAGGTGATTTTATGTTATCTGAATTTGATTACAAACTACTCGGCTGGCTTTCAGTTAATCGTGTCACCATCACAACGCTTCTTCAAAATTATGGTGACGGTGATATAACACGTCGTCGTTACGACAGATTAATGAAAGCAAGCCTAATCCGTTTAAGTGATAGCTTTATTGTTCTTACGCCGCTTGGCAAAACAGAACTCGAAGATTACAATCAACGCGAGTCAGCCGAAAAAACGTCCGAAGAACGAGCTTCTGCTGCTATTCTTTGCGCTATTGCCAGTGCTATCGCCGCAGTTGCCAGTGTTATTTGCGCTATTGCCACTTTGTTCAAGTAGCTTCTTTTCTGCTGCCCTATCAACCATGTTGTTCACAATAGTAGCGACTCTTTGCAATTCGCCATCTGCCACAGGGACATACCTAACAGGCATCTGCTCAATAGCTGCTGCTGCCAATGTTTCTATCGCTTTTGCAAATTCCTTGAATTCTTTCAACGTGCAGCCTTGCATCTGCTGGAAAACAAACGCTAAAAGCTTTTGGTCTACATTGAAGTTTTTTGCTTTCATGCCAATCATGAAGTTCTTGTCAACTTCTTTAAATTTCTCATAAGATTCAACTAGCTCTTGCATTTCATTCATCGCTTTCCTCTCCTTTCAGCAGTTCGTCGTTTTTCTTGTATTCAAACAAGTCTCCTATGCCGCACTGTAAGAATCCACACAACCTGTCTAACGTGTCCAGCGATATAGCTGCGTTACGGTCGTAGTATAGATTGGTGAGCGTTGTTCTGGATATTCCAGTGTTTTTGGCTACATCGGTTATCTTTAACCGCTTCGCTCCAAGTATCATAGAAAATTTATTGTCTATCACACTGTACATCTCCTTCGCTTGGAACATCTAGCAGTTCGTCAATCGTGCAGCCAAACAATTTTGCTAAAACAGGGAGTTTATCAGCCCTCGGGAGTGCCCTGCCTGTCTCCCAGCAAGCGATTGTTGATTGCGGAATGCCAAGAGCTTCCGAAACTTGAGGTTGGGTGAAGCCGGCCTTGATTCGCATTATTTTGAAACTCAATATTTCTCCCCCCTTTTTCGATGGTTTTATTGAGTATCTCAATTTATGTGTATATTATATATTGAGTTTCTCGATTTGTCAACACTGTTTATTGACAAAAATTGGTTTTTTCGATACTATGATATTGAAATAATCAATATTCGGAGATAAGGGGAGTCGGGAGGAGAGAGAATTATGCCAAACAGGTTGAAAGAATTACGTCATTCAGCGGGAATTACGCAAAAAGAATTAGCCTCCAGTTTAGGCATCGCCCAACCAACGCTATCTGGTTGGGAAACAGACCGTTTTCAGATTGATTATGACAATTTAGTCAAATTAGCTGATTTCTTTGGCACAAGCATTGACTACATTCTTGGCCGGAGTGTTTATGAGCAGACTACGGTTCATGATTCATCTCCAAAGGAGGAGGCTTATAATAACAAACCTACGCTAAGAAGCGACCATGAGAAGCTCCTTGGCGTTTACGATAGCCTTGACGAGCAGTCGAAAAATCAGCTTATGTCTGTTGCTTACCTAATCATGTCCCAAAGCCTCAAGGCGCAAGGCATTGACGTTCAAGAGATGATAGAGCAGCAGCTCCATAAAATCCAAAACGAAGGAGGCGAGAAAAATGACGGCTGACGAACTGCAAAAGAAGGCTATTGCTCACGAATTATTTTGTGAACTATCCCCGCACTCAAAGGATGTGGCCATAAGTATTCTAAGGCTACTGTTGGTCGAGGAAACGCGCCCTTTTTGACTGTCTACTCACCCGACAGTAGCCGATGTGAGCAAAAGCCGAATGACGACAAGCCATAATAAAAAAAGACCGCGCTCCATGGCGGAGAACGGTCGACACTGTTTTTAGTTGTTTGAGGGAGCTGCTATGAAGATGCGTGTAAAGCAAGCCGTTGCGCTCGTATCGCTGTCATAGAAGCCCGAAACGAGTGCAACCGTCTCGAAATCGAGGCGGTTGCAGATTTATTTACAGGGAGTTCGATTAGGAGGTCTGATATTATGGTCAAGGCACGTGTAAGAAATATGCAAGGCGTGTCAGCTTATATCGAAGATATTACTCCCCAATATGTCAAAGGTCTGCGCAGAAACAACTGTTGGTACTACGAAGACGGTTATTGCCGCAAGCAAATGATGCAGTGTGTAGGCCCCAAAATCTGCGTCAACTACGAACGCAAGCCGACCAGAGGTCGAACCAAATGGTAGAAAAAAACAAAAAGACCTCCGCGTACCGGAGGTCTTTTTGCACCAGCAAATTCAGAAAAGAAGGGTAAATGAACCGTAAAACGGAACACTCTAGAAGTAAACCGAACTTCTAATATCATTATAGCAGAAATGTTTTCGACTTAACAAGTGAGTGTTTTGTAAAGAAAGGGTGAAAATCTATGCCTAAATACGGAGAGGGTTCTGTTTATTTTGAAACCACGAGGAACAAATGGCACGCTTCTGTCGTAGACCCGCAAGGCCGCAGAACACACAAAAGGTTTAACACGAAAGAAGAAGCGAACGCTTGGCGCTTGAGCATGACGGCAAAATATATCAAGGGCGATTATGTTGTAAAGAGCGACCTAACTCTCGGCACATGGGTTTTGCAGTACCTCGGCGTTTTCGTCAAACCTAAAGTGAGAGAAAAGACATTTCTGGACTACGCCAATACCGCTGCGCATATCAACGAAGAGTTGGCAGATGTAGAGCTGCAAAAGCTAACGCCCCTAGCGGTTCAAGCCTACATTAATACCGCAGAAATGACAGAGGGCATGAAAGATAGAGTGGTAAAGCTGCTTTGTCGTGCGTCTAAAAAAGCTATTGCGACAGGGCTTATAGAGAAAGACTTCATGGCAGGTGTGGAAGTACTCAAGCCAGAACCTAAAGAGGTCGAGATATTCTCTCCCGAAGAGCTGAGTATAATCATGAAAACCATTGACAGCGACGCAAGACTTCGTAGGCATCATCTGCTCGTTTCCGTTGCTATCGCTTCCGGCTGTCGCATGGGAGAGATATTAGCCCTAACGCCGCAGGATTTAGACGGAGATGCCATAAAAATCAACAAGAGTTTAGTAGAGGTCAAGGGCGTAGCAAAGCTCCAGCCGCCAAAGACGAGGGCAGGGTATAGGCGAATCCCTTTGCCGAAGAATATAATGGCAGAGCTTTATCAAGCAGCATATGCTCTCGAAAGCGGTGAAATCATTAAGAATGCCAACGGCAAGCCATGCCTGTCTACAAACATTGACAAGTCGTGGAAGCGAATTTTAAATAAGGCGGGAATTCCATACAGGAAATTCCATTGCCTGCGCCATACTCATGCGTCAATGCTGCTTGCTGCCGGTGTGCCTATATTGGAAGTTTCCAAGCGTCTTGGGCACTCTCGCCCTAGCCACACATTGAATCTCTACGGGCACGCCATCCCCGGCTACGACAGCCAGATGCCTTCACTTGTAGAAAAAGTTTTCAACATAGGAAATTGCAACAAAGAAACCATTTCTGCCGTATCTTGTCCCGTTTTACCCCAGACTACCCAAAAAAGTTGAACCAAACTGCAACCAAAACGCTACCTACTGATTAATTTTTGGACAAAAGAAAACGCCCAGAAATACCATTCCAGGCGGGTTTTCAATGGAGCTACTGACAAGGTTTGAACTTGCGACCTACTGATTACGAATCAGTTGCTCTACCAGCTGAGCTACAGTAGCACAAAA
>ERZ791840.541-NODE-541-length-24613-cov-3.677987_pt1 | contig 24613 bp, 15 predicted proteins | sample MGYA00510291_ERZ791840 | MGnify/ENA primary metagenome ERZ791840 (study PRJEB30046, sample SAMN00715256) | human gut metagenome | study: EMG produced TPA metagenomics assembly of the A metagenome-wide association study of gut microbiota in type 2... | reverse complement strand
AAAGCCGTAGCCGCCTTCATATTGGCATAGGTGGTATTCGTATCCTTATAATAGGGGATACCACCGACAATAGGACAAGCTGTATATCCAGAGGCGCTTGTCACGGTACTGCCGTTCTTGACCAATCCCGTGGACCCGTTAGCTCCTACAACACCATACGTTGTATTAGTATCCGTCCAAGGCACGTTGACATACATCTTACCACTACTATCCAGCTCTACCGGATAATTCTTACCATTCTCGGCATATCCGATCATCACCAATCCTAAGGTTGTGGTATTGGCCTTGGCGTATGTGGTATTTGTCGGAATCACCCACGTACCATCGCCACGAAGGAAGGAGGCTTGCTTGCCGGCGGCCGGAGCGGGTACCAATCCCGCCGATCCTGCGGCTGAGGACGTTGCTCCTCCCATGTTACTATATGTGGTGTTAGGAGGAGTTTGCCATGTCCCATCACCACGAAGATACTTGGCTTGCGCTCCGGCGGCAGGTGCGGGGACCAAACCTGCCTTTCCCGCCGCTGAGGCAGAAGCGGCTCCCATATTGGTGTATGTCGTGTTGGTATCCGTCCACGGAACATTCACATACATCTTACCATTTCCGTCAAGAGCTACCGGGTAATTCTTTCCGTTAGCTGAATACCCGATCTTAACAAGACCCAGATTATCGCTTGTAGCTTGGGTATAAGTCGTGTTACTGTCAGTCCAAGGGACATTGACGTACATCTTGCCATTAGCCAATAGCACAGCGTAGTTCTTTCCATTAGAAGTATAGCCGATCTTAACCAATCCTAAGGTGTCGGCCGTGGCTTCATTATACGTGGTGTTATTATCTGTCCATGGAACATTAACAAAAGCGTTACCGGACGAATCTACCTGAACTTTATAATTCTTTCCCGAAGTCGCATATCCCACCTTAATACCACCAAGAACGGTAGCGGAGGATGTCGGAGGGGTGAAGGTGCTTGGCTTGCCCGTAACCCCGGACCAAGGCACGGAGGAAGCCTGACCGGCCGTGTAAGGCTCATACCCATCCTCACTGCTTAATTTAGACTCGTCTTTTATCAGATACATCTTACCTGTAGACTTGACCTTTACCGTATCACCGCTTTGAGCCGTAGCGGTGGTAAGGGCGAATCTAGCCGTATCATCAGCTACCACGATCAATCTCTCCAAAGCCGCCTTAGGTAACCTATCTATGCTGATGGTTCCGGACGCAATCTTAGAGGCATCAAAATTAGCCAATGTCGTGGAGATAGTTACGTTGCTTCCGAAGTCCGATGAGACACTACCAGTAACAGCCCCGGACAGCGCTATGGTCCTAGCCGCCTGTAATTTCGTGGCGGTAGGGGCATTATCTGTCTTAAGAGCATATTTGGTAAGATCAATATCATTAGCCTTATCCAAAAGCTGATCTATCTGCTTACCATTGTATTTACCTTGAAAATCTTCCATATCAAACTTATTTTTTGCTCAAATATAGTTATATACATAAATACCAAGAAATCGAGGGGGGGGGAGATACGGGTAAGTGTCAGAAACTGCCGTCCCCGTGCAGGAATCCGCTACGGAATATAATAGCCTTGTCTTTAAGTTTCTGGACAGACTCCCATTCCCATTCACCCTCACAAGGCTTAACGACATACTTATTCCCCCATGTCTTAAACTTCCTCTCTATAACAAACATCTCTGGGTCTTTTAAGACATGGAAGATACTTCCGACAGGGAAATACTTATCAGTCCTCAATATAACACGATGATGTTTCTCGTCATATTCAGGATCGCCTACGATACGTGCCTTATAAAATTGGAAATCATTTAACGTCTGATCCACTGGCTCTATCCAATAATACCCCTTACCCATTGCAGTTTGTATTTAATTATCTATATTTGCGGTGTAGTAACTCATAATGTTTTAAGTGATTTTCAACCAAAGGGGAAGGGTGTCCGTGAGGATGCCTTTTTTCATTCCCGCCCACCCTTCCTATGAACAAAAGATCTACCTCGAACAAATGTAATCATAATAAGGCTACGATCAAAAAGAAACCCTATCGGTATTCTATTGCCGACAGGGTTCTCCAACGTTGTATCAAACTAAATCATATCACTCCATTTGATTGTGTCACCGACGAAGCACCGCACCGCCAGATACCTTACGAACGCCGTCCCTTCCGGGGCGTCAGGGTCTTCCAGATAAGCCAAGACAGCCTTGACTATTTTCTGGTCGCAATCCAATACCTTAGGAAAGTAGTCGCTATAGAACATAGCGAACAGGTATTGGATATCTCCCCAAGTGGCGTTATCAGGTTTCTTGGCCCCGCATTTATCGAACATCTGCTTAGCGTCCTCCATCGTCCATCTTCTCTTGGACCCGTCGGCGTTAAGCATCTTGTCAGCGGCTTCCCTAGCCAGCTCCTTGGAAAAGTGATATCCATGGGTGTCTATATACCGCTTATAATCCGGGTCATCGGCGTCTGCTCCTCAGTAGTAACGACTCCTGCGTCCCCTGCGCATATACGGCTCGGTACCATCGAACTCGTCACGGATGCCACGCTCACCGAACCATCCCCTGCGATACATCTCGTCCTCACGTTCATGGAGTCTCTCGCGTTTCTCAAGCTCACGCTCGTCACGTTCCAGCTCCCTCTCGCGTCTTTCAAGATCACGCTCACGGCGTTCTAGCTCATCCATTCTGCCGTCATGCTCCTTGCCATAATGGTCATATATTCCACTACCATAACCCATGTAAGTCCCATCCGAACGTCTGCTACGTCCACGGCCGCCTCTACGATCGTAGATCTCATCATCGTAGTCCTCATCGTGGCCGCCGCCTAAATCTATAACTCTCATCTTAACCTAATTTTTTAATTAACAACTCTTTTAGCTCATCGAAAGAGGATCCCATCCTATCGACTTTCTCCTCAAGATTCTTGATCTTCCGGTCTTGATCCTTAGTCTGCTTAAAAGCCGGATTGATTTCCTCAAGGATCGAATCACAAGCCTCTAGTGTCCTCCTATGCTTATCGATACTATCGAGAATATCGGAGCTGGTTCTCTTAGCGGCGTTAAGCTGGTTCATGATCGGATCGACCGAGCAGGCCAAAGTTATGTTATTGGACATAGCGACATCCCTGCTCTCCGGTACGACATAGGTCATGGAAGACCCGTTTATCTCCACGGTAAGGTCTATCACCCTATCCTGTAGTTGCTGATATTGCCCCATCTGACCCATCTGGGGTTGCTGGAACCTAGGCTCGGACACGTTAACCACATTCCCCATCCTGAACACCGGAACATCGGACGTATCCAGCGTATATACTTGAAATCCTTTCTTTAAGTCTCTAAACATATCTCGATTTTTAAGCGGGAGGGAATACCCTCCCATTAGACATCCAATCTAACCTATTCCTCATCAACAGTCGTCTCCGACGCCGAGGCGGAAGTTGTAGGCACACAGCAATCCATGAGCCTCAATACACCCCTTACCTTGTTGAAATAAACAAGGCGTTCGGTGTTGTTAACCATAGCCGCTCCGGTCACAGCCACGTTGATCGGGTTCACCACAGCCACGCCGGTTACCGGGCAGCATGTGTCATCACCTACCGTGGATACGGTGCTATTCGCTGGAATAGCTATCTGCACTGGCAATGTCTCGCCTGTTGTCGGAACCACCTGCCGGATTTTCAGCAGCAGAAGACCCTCGCATGGCAAGGACAGCCATATCCTTGGGTTGATGCCGAAGATGGTGTTGGTAGTAGTCACTACCACGTTCTTCGTGACCAACTCATAAAGAGACCCTATTTTAGAAACACAAGCCATAATAGCCTCCTTCCTTTATAGAGTTAAATAGCGGCGTTTCCGTTGTTGCAGCATCCATTGTTGCACCCACATCCGTAATTACCTCCATAAAATGCTTGACCCCATCCATAAGTCTGGTAAGGAGAGCATGAAGGATAAGCCGGCACAGGGGTAGGTCTCAACTGGTTGATCAAATTCTGAGTCTGTTGCTGAGTCAACGCGGAGGCTTGGTAAGCCGACCTTTCATCACGCAACTGATTGATCGTATTCTGCATCTCACGCATTTCCAATTGACAGAATTTATCATTAATCAAGGTTGTTTGAGCATCAATCTTAGCGCTCAAGATATTGAACCGACTCGTGGCTTGCTCACGATTGTTCGTCAATCCTTGATTAATAGTGTTTTGTAACGTGTTAGTCTGATTCAATGTCTCAAGACGATTCTCATAACCTTGATTGTTGATCATCTGCTGAGTCTGGCAAGTGCTTTGGTTGATCAAAGAACTCAAATTGCAGCAGCAAGAGCTAATTTGATTACCGATCTCACAACCTTGTTGCTGTACGGCGTTAATAACAGCCTGAGAGGTCATACCTACCTGACCAGCTACCTTATCGATAGCGCCTTGTACGTTACAGATAGCGCTTTGCAATTGAGTGGTAGTACAGTTCAAGGCGTTAGCGATCTGATCGATAGCGCTTCTGTTACCTTGGATAGCCTGCATCAGTAACTCACGACCATAGTCGTTATTCAATTGAGCTGGAAGACCATTAGCGCAACACTCATTACCATTGCCAAAACCATTGCCAAAGCCACGGCCACCCCATAACCAGAACAGGACGATGATCCACAACCACCAACCGTTAGCCCCGCCGAAACCGTCTTGGTTGTTACGACCGTTCATCAAAGCCGCTACCAAGTTCGGATCCATCTTATTTCCGCCTATTAAGTTGGCGAACATCCCCGGAATCATAGATAATAAACCGTTAGTGGCGCTTCCACTACCGGAACCCATACCGTCTAACAAAACGATTTTGTCTCCACTTGTACCCATGTCTATTTATTTTTGAATTAATAATAACCCCACCTGATGGCGGGCGTTACAAAGTTCAAAAATTAACAGCCCTAAAATCGTGATATGTGTCATCATCAAAGTACTTAATGTCTTGTAAATGGGATTAATAAGAACCGATACAAGACAAAAAAATCCGGAACGTATCACTACGACCCGGATTCATGCAAATCCATAAATTCAATGTTTCAATGCTCGAAAGAAAACGTCTCACGACGCCAAAGAGAGATTAACTACACGAAAAATCTCGCATCAACTTATTTGTATTAGCAGTGTATTCATTAACTATCTTACTGGATGAGGGATTATCCTCTATCCTTGACAGGCGGTTATCGTCACTCCTTACCGTAACATCACCCATCCTTCGTACCATATTTTCTTGATATGATGATGGATCGGAGTATATAAGATCATCAACGAACCTGTATATCGCACCATCAACCGTCTCACCTACCTTCTCATATAAACCGGATTGGAATGACGCGAAATCATCATACCTCCCACGAGCCAAGAACGAACCGTCCGGTCTCACCTCGACGCCGCCGTTGACCTCCCGGAGCAGGCCCGGATTCCTTTGGCACAGATACCTGTAAAACCCGGCATCCATCATCCTATCCTGACTATCCAGATAGAAAAGGTTTCTCATGCTACTATCACCGGACTCGATAGCCACGTCAAACAGAAGATCCCTTACCTGACCTTCCGGCAACGACATCTCCATGCTTTTTAACGTACCTCTGTCATGGTGGTTCAAAGATACATTATAAAATCCATTAAAATCAAGGAAACGTAAGACATTATTATATAAATCCGATTTTTTTAACCTTTCCTTGATCTGGATCTTCCTCAACGATGTACAGGATTTGATAAAATCCCGATCCTTTCCCTGCCTAGCCTCGTATCTCCTGAACTCCCGATCAATATCGACATCATCCATCTTAGGGGTTACGGGATGCTGGTATATCAATCTGGTAAGGATCATGTTCTCTGTATTCGAGGATGAGATGTTGGACATAACTAGCTTCTTTATGTTATCCTTGACCACGCCAATATCGGAACGGGAAGCCCCTGCGGGAACCACGCCAGCCGGCAAGTACGAGGGCCGCTCTATCCCGATATCGGCCAACATCTCATAGGCCTGATCGGTGTCGGTTATCGGGGCCGTGTTATGGTACGTATTCCTACTAATATACAACATGCTCCTATCATACATATCGGAAGGGGATGTATTCCCGGACCTTACATACACCATTCTATCACCGGTAGAGTAAGTATCCTGAACCTCGTATATCGGATTCCCTTTTCCTATTATCCTATCAAGATCGGAGATAAAGCTATCGTATACCGAATTGCCGGCCTGTATGGAAGACAACATGACGTCCAGCGACGCCATAAGATCACGGATATCCTCAGGTCTGGATATAACCATCTCATCGCTGATCGCCTCGCTTATATCCACGCCCATGTCGGCAAGATCCATGGCTATGTCATGCAGACGTCCGGCAACGTCCTTGATGTCCTTAAAATCATCCATATCGATTATCTCCCCAACCTTATCCCTTAGACCCTTCATATCCTTAGGCATACTGATATACGGTATGGTGCTATTGGAATATGAGTCGGTAATCGTATTCCCATCCTGATCCCTGACCTCCATACGGGTCATATTACGATATGTGTCATACATCCGATCGGCGTAATCCTGATCCTCCTGATACCGGAGCGCCAAGGAAGGGTATGGGACTGAGGCGAAAGCCTGATCGAACTCCCGGCGGTCGCTGATACCGCCTACCGCCCTCATGATCGTATCCCTTACCTCCATTGGATTCAAGACTCTTCTCTTTCCCAATGAATCATACACATCCTCATATATCATATAATCATCACCAAGGCCTGATTCGGAGGACAAGAAATATGTATCCTTCTCATTGAGATCCCCCTCAGACATAAAATCGACAATCCTCCTCATCATATCCCTTACCCGCTCATACTCCAATCGGTTAGTCATGATATTATCAATCTCATCAGCATCATACATCCCGGATCGTTCAAGATTATATCTGTTGATGAATATATCACCGCCGGAAAGGAAGTTAGATACGATCATATCGTTAAGATCATTGATATTATCAACGCCCAGGGAAGTAATGGTATTATTGATATCCTTAACCTCGTCAGCCATGAAATTACCCACAGCATAATTCTTTTGTTTGATAAAGGACATGACATCATCATACCTAGGCTCCCCATTGCTATCTAAGCCGTATTCTGATGGCATGGACATCCAATCGCCAAAGAAAGACACGAAGTCGGGGGAGTAGGCCGTACCCCAGACCGATAAGGCCTGCTTCTGGTCGCCCAGCACCTCCATCGCCCTTTGGTATAATCCGGATGGTTGGTCGTTCGGGGCAAGGACATTATCTACCCCACCCTCCTTATTTTTTATAACATAACAAGATCTACCCATAGCTAAATCGTTTTGTTACAAAGATATGAAAATCCCGCCTACTCTCACGAGCGGACGGGAGCCAAATAACAATAATAACAAACCTTATGTTTACTCTGAAAAAGTACAAATCATTTTGCCGATCCTCACGGACAGGCAAAAAACTCAATCCTAAATAACAAAAAAAAATGAAACTTATCGTTTAGCGAAAATATCTTTATCTGATCTACTCAGAACCCTACCTTTCAATTCCAAGAACCTAGGCATCCATTCCCCAGATATCTTAGACACGATCCACTGGAATCCCTTAGGAGTCACATAAACAGTGTTAGTTCCATAAAACTCATCGTCATCACGATATCTGTAACGAGCATAACCACGATCTATCATCCTTTGGGATAACAACCATCTCTTACCGGTTTTGGCGAAGAACTTATTATCCTCAAGCAATATACGAAGATTCTTCTCCGCTATATCATATCCATGAGCCTCTAGCTTTTCCCGAACCTCTCTGATCAACATATCTGTCTCTTGGGCTATTTCGGCTGTCTTAGCAAATTCAACCATAGGAGCCTGTTCTTTGATAATATTATCAGATATCCTCTTAGCTTCTTCTGCCACTTTCTTGGCTTCAGCTAATGCCTTTTTCTCCTTCTCCGATTTAATTAACGCTTCTAATGCCTCTATATAATCGGATGGTAGATCTCTTCTGCTTATATCAGAATTACTCCTATTTATTGATGTATGCCCTTTCAATAAAAGTTCCTTTATTTTATCTGTACACCACAGCTTAAAATCTACACTAAGCCACTGGGCAAAATCTATAGCTATATCCTCATGCAACCATACCCCCACCTCCAAAAACCGGCATTCCAGTCTTCTTTATAACTAACTGATTTTCAGATTTACCAGTTTTTCTGGTAATTGCCTTAACTAACTCATTAGTAGATACTAACGATAAATAGTCGTTTGTTCTCCTATTAAAGTATTTAGCCATCTCCGTGGCATTAACATAGGTTACATCATCAACCGTTTTAAAAGTTACATCATTACCATTGTAACTAAAAATCTCAGATAATTCACTCATGATATAAAAACAACGAGAGCCATTGGCGTCCGTTATTCCACCAATGACCCTCATCTATCGCCTACGCTTAGGCGAGTTAATATCTTCTTATGGCCCAATAACGGATGGACACCGCAAATATAAGACCTTATTTTGAAACTACAAACAAACAGGAGACATTTTTACAAAAAACGTAATCAATTATATTTGTCCATCATATAGACGAAATATAACTATATCTATCCTCCATCATCATCACCACCTTCTTGATATCAGATAAAGTTAATTTCTTTATCTCCATATTCCTACTATCCATCCTGACGAAAGAGTCCTTGAACTCCTGCTCGGTTATGGCATCCAACCTAAATAGATTGTATTTTATAAGTAACTGGGTTACGTCAAATATCAGGATATTAAGATCAATATCATCCTTCAACTCATTAAGAAGATCACGCATCATTTCCTTAATGGCGTCAGTGTCAAGTTCCAGCTTCTCGGCCTCCTTCATCAGCTTCTTGATGATACCATTGTACTCGATTATGATATTAGCGTTATCGTCATCGGTAGGTAGAAGGATATCCATCGTACATTTTATACCCACCTTATCACTAAGCCTTTTGTTGAACTCAGTCATATAATCAAAAGCCTGATCCCTGCTTAAAGCGTATGTATGGTCAAGCAACTGCTTTTGTCTGACCTTGACAAAATAGTTACTGGTGTATAACATCATTAAGACCTTTACTCGCTGGATGCGTAGGTCTTGCATGATCTTCCGATGTAAAAAGGCATCTAATTGCATAATATAAAGAGTCCCCACCGGGGCCATCACACACCCGACAGGGACCAACTTTTAAATATCTTACTCGTCAGGTGATGGACTGACGCCGCAAAGATAAGTCAAGATATTTTATTTAGCAAGGATTTTCCGCCTCATTTTCTCCGGATACTACGTTACCGTCGGAAACCAAAGACTTGTCCTCGGCCGCCTTCGTAGGCGAGGCGAACTCCGATGGCAGATCCGGCAGGTTAGGGAACGAGACTTCCGTCTCCTCCTTGGATACCTTGTTCTCCTTGATACTCATCCTAAACTTAGGAGCTATGAAAGGATCGTTGTTAAGATCGATGTTGATCGTAACGTCATTCATCAAAATATCCTCCTTAGTTCTGGAATCACCTATCCATCCTCTTACGTCAGCGGTCATAGGCATCCTGCTAGCCGCTTCCTTGACAGCTTTAAGCCGGTTCTTGATAACATCCACGTCTCCCGCCAGCGGAATCATATATGTCTTATTATCCAACCCTGATCTGGCTATAGCGTTGTTAAGATCCATTATATCATCAATACTTACTCCACCACCTAGACCCTCTATAATTCTGTCAGCCATCGATCCGATCATAGATGAGAATGATGATGTATCCTGATTTTTCAATCTTACGGGGTACAGGTAATTTCTTCCATTTCCTGTCTTTATAGCTACGACCGGGATACGTGAATTTTTATAATCACCATACTTATCCCTAACAATAGCCGTACAGAACGGAAATATATTATACTTAATATCATCCCTCATCGTAACCTCCCCGTTCTCTATATATCCTACGCTCTCGACCTTACCAGCCGTCTCGTTGGTAAAGTCATTCTCGGATACCATCAACGTCCCATTATCATCACTTATGCTAAAATTAGGTCTTCCCGGCAAAACACTGGTGACTGTGCCTACGAACGGTATATCAATCTCGCCAGCGACAGATCCTACATTATCCCTATACAACTCAAAGGCCATACTCCTTAAATCAGCGTTACTTCCTTTTGAGTCTGGATCATTGGCCTTAAGCACCGAGACAAAATTACCGTCACCATCCACGATCTTAATAACCATATTATTAACCAAATCACTACGGGCAGAATTGGTCTCGTCAGAATTAGGATCAACGGCATAAAGGCTATTGTATTTATCATACAATTCCTTGGTATAAGGATCTAACATATCTACCTTAAACCTCACGATATCGTTCTTACGAAGACTAGCCGCAGCTTCTTGATTTATCGACTCATTATTAGAGCCAAATGCATCTCCTGTATAATAAGGAACAACAGATCCATCCTGCCCCTTGCGATACACCATGAACCAGTTGGAGGTCGATAAGGCGGTCTGCCTCCCCAGTATGACACCGGTAGCGTTCTCGAAAGCCTGAGCGTCATCCTCGCTTATCATCCATCTTGAGTGGTTATCTGACTCTATAACAGTAAATATATCGGTTCCGTTGGTGAAATCCATCACCCTTCCATTATCAGTATCAGTGGCATCAGATCTTTTAAGCCCAAGACTGTCCATAAACCTGTCAAGTCTCATTCCGCCAACTTCATAATACATAACCCCACCGATCTCTCTCTTCTGAGCCATCAACACCACCGGATTCTGGGCGGCGTTAACTTCCGTCCTGCCGGTGGATGTCCCGGGTTCGCTCTCTGTGAGGACATCACCCATAGGTATGGATTTATCGTAATCCTTGACAGCTATACTTCCGTTATCATACAACCTCATCCATTCCACGAATTGAAGAAGAGGCCCATCGGAATAATTATTGATAATATCAATAGCCTCATTAAGCTTATCCTGATCAATCTCATTGCCATTGTCAGCCTCATTCATAAGATCATTATAAGTCTTTATAGCTTCTTTGATCTGATCCTGATCAAGACCATTGATATTCATATCTACAATATCATCAACAGCGTCCTTGATATTATCATAAATATTATCATGGATCTTCAATCTATCTATTATCGATCTAGCCTTATTGATCCTTGAAATAGGATTATCCCCAAACCCGTTAACTAGACTATCGACACGAGGCTTGTTATTATCATATATCTGTCTCTCCCTAGGAGATAAGACATCCTCATTACCGTTCCATATCTTTATAGCTATATTATTGATTCTATCGTCAGAAGGATTTATGATATCCTCATCATCAGGAACCCTCTCGACTATATTACCTTCATCGGTCTTAATCTCGTTCTCCATAGATCTGGCTATCATATGATTATATGTCTTGAACATAAATGCCTCATCCTCCCCTATAAGACCATCTTGGTAAGCCTTGTCTATAGCTTGGTCGTTGGCGTAAAGATCATTGGCATCAGGATTATCAGTATTCCTGAAATCATACTTGCTATCATCCTCCTCATAAGTCTTACCCCATACGTTCGATAATATCTTCATGAACCCGCGCTCCTGCGCCCGGATGAATCTTCTGTCACGCATACGACGAAGAGACTCGTTTATATTCTTATAAGCCACAAGATTATGACGATACTCACTAAGCAATGCCATAGCCTCCTTATAATTATCAACCCCACGGATAGATACGACGTTCTCAAAATCAGCTATAGTATCATAAGCCGCCATAAGATCAGCGGCACTGATCCTTGAATCATTTCTATTTAAGAACAACTTAGATATATCAGCCTCTGAGTTAATTAACGTAGTTAATTTCCTCTCCAATGCGATCCTATCCTCTGTTAATTTAAGAAGCCTATCATTCTCCTTGACCAACTTAGCCTTATCAGATTCAAGAGCGTCCTTCGACGCGACACTTTGTTGAAGCCTCAAGATATTCTTCTCCATCCTCTGTATATCATCCGTAAGCTTCCTGAGTTCTTCAAGATCCCTGCTCGAATCAGGATTAAGACGAGAATATATATCAAGAGCGGGGCCTATATCCGTATTGTATATCCTTCTTAACTGATTGGCAATATCGTTCAAATTATCCTTCGCCTCAAGGCCATTATAAGCCATATTGGAGATATAGGCGTTAAACGACCTATTGGATATACCATCGGTAAGGGAGTCGGCGAATCTGTTGGCCATGGTAAAATTATCCACCTTCTTATTAAACTCGTTGACAAGATCGGCTTTATACTCATTGACCTGCTCATCCGTCATATTCATATCGGACGCTATATCGCTATTAGGTATAGATTCGACTACCGTCCTGAAATTCTCCTTGGTATCATCCAACATCCCCATCTCCGAATCATAACGGAGACGATTGAATACGGCGTCACTAAAATCCTTGTTTATAATCCTACCATCACTCTCGTACGATGTGTCTATGCCGGATAATTGAGCGTTAAGAGCCATACTGCCACGAATAGCACGGACAGCGGCGGTAGTCAAAGCGCCGGCATTGGTGTTGTAGGCCTCCACCATCCCCTTGTTACGGGACATGTCTTGGCTCCATTCCTTTATACCTCCAAAGGTCTTTCCACCCATAACCGATCCGATAATCATACCGATACCGATCTCCTTCCATCCCTGACTGGATCCATAAGTCTCCTTGAATCCGTTCTTTATAGCCTCCATATAGCCTATATTCTGCCGGATAGCCATAGGATTGTATCTTGATTCTACCCAATCCTCGGCGGACTTACTAGCCACTCCCTGAAGACCCTCCTCATACAGACCCTCGGATACCGGACGTTTAATGATATTGAACGTATTCCCGGCTACCTTCTGCCATTTCTTTGGTGTTATGGCTCTTAACGTACCATTATCCATCCTCTCGGCACCTACGCCAAATATATTGCGTTTTATGAACTTATCCACACCAAGATCCATGCCGAACATATCGCCGAACATAGCTATATTGGATAATGACAATATGCCGACGTTGGCGGCAAATACGGCATTAGCGGCATTGGCATTGTCAGCTCTGAACTTCATAAGCTCCTCATATGGGACTTCCCTTCCATAAGCGTTACGGTAAGACTGCCTGAAATTCTCCTCAGCCTCCATCAGCATGCTTCTGGCCTCGACAGACGCCTCCCACGAGGTAGATGTGCCAAGGAAAGCGAGGGTGTCCAGTCCCTTGCCTATCCTCCGTCCCGTACGGGCGGCCCTAAGGTAGACGCCGAACGCTTTCTTGGTATCCGAAGCCGCTTTGCCTATCCTAGCCAAAGCCACGCCCGCCCTAGCTCCCGTACGAGCTAAGTTCATCAATCCAGCGCCGGAATATACGGCTGACGATAACATGGCTCCAGCGGTAAAAGCAAGACCGGATAAAAAATCGTTAGACCAGAAATTAGCCGTGGTCATGCTTTGAAGGAAATTCATATCCCGCTCCTCACGATTGTAATAATGAGCAAGACCGTAATCCATCTTCTTGTCCTGATCATCCAACCATCTCGTGAAATCGTTATCAAAAACAGCGTTAAAATTACCTCTGGATACACCGGCGTAAATACCATAAAAAGGCTGAATAACACCACCTAATCCATACAAAGCGGCCTTACCTACAAATTTCCCCAAACCTCTCATCCATTTCTCAGTCCTACCTTGACTCCTAGATAAACGTGTGTCGTTATCTACACCGGGGATATAAGACTCGTATTTAGGTATCCAAGTACCGCTACTAAGTCGATACCTTGAATCCTCCAACGATATCTCCGGACCAGTAAGATTAAACCTGCCCTTATAGCTTTGATCAGAAGCCATATATCCTAATGGGGACATATGTTTCATATCATCATAATAATTTGTCTTAACAGTATTCTTGATCCTCTCCGACAATGACGGTATCTGGGACTTTGATCTCTCGGAAGCGGAATACGGATCCAATACCGGAGGCAGGTCACGATCCGGTATATCATAGGGATCCGTACCAATAGCCTTTATATTATCTACGTTTATGGTAGGATATCTGTACTTCTCGGCAAGATCCTTTCCGTTAGAGGTATTATTATAGATTTCCATTGTTTCCATTATTTCCACTATTTCCGTTATTCCTGTTTCTTATCTCCTGATCAATCATATCAGCTATGGGCGAGATGAAGCTCTCGAAATCATCAGTAGTAGATCTTCCCTCGCTCCTCCAATACACCTCATTCTCCTTGCTAAGTATCTGTTGCCATGCCATGACCAAATAATACTGCGGGCAGAAGTCGATCTTCCTTGCTACCTCATCAGCATAGTTAACGCCATCCAGATCAATTGAATACAACGGGGTATTACCCTCTCTAGCCCCTCCTTTGCTATATATATCAACATTTATCCCAGAAGAACCATTATTATACTTATATCCGGAAGCCCTTAACTCGTACATAGAAGCGTTATCGAACAACACGTCAGTAGCGATCATCATCTGATTCTTCCTGATATTACCGTCATTTATATTCGTAAACATATCTATATAAGGCATTGCCGTGTCCTTGGCCCCGCTAGCGTAAGCGAATGGAGCTACCAACAATGACTTAGCCATCTTCCCATAAGCGTTGTTGCTTGAGCTGGCGAAAGATATGGGTACGACACCGGAATCATAGGTCTCGGACGGGATGCTTACATCCTCTTTGTAGAAAGTAAGTCCATTCGCAGCCAGATCAGCCTCGCTTACCTCAACAACAGATCGACCATCACCTCCATTATTGCCAATGATCTGATAATTACCATCACCTATAGGGGATATGGTAAACGTTATCTTCGTATTGGCATTATCCTTATCCTTGGGGATAAAACCGCCACCACGGGTGAACAGGTCACTAATCTTTATATAATCATACTCGGCTTGGCTTTTAGACGGATAATCGCCGGAGAAGATATACTCACGCTCGGCGTACTCATGACGATATTGTCTCAAGTAATCCTCGCCGGCTCGCTTGGCGTCATCAGCCAACCTTCCCAGATCGCCACGACTCCATTTGTGCCTAAACACATCGTATTGTTCTTTCTGCATTTCGTCATACATGGCCTTAGCTACGGCCACATTCCTTTTATTGCCATCAGACAGCCCATCAGTCAGCACCTTTATCATATTACCGTCATCAGAAACATCCATAGGAATAAGAGATAATAAATTAATATCATCCAATGTCAATGACGTACCCATCAAATCATTTATCCTATTCACCAATACAGCCGCCTCTCCAGAATTGACATCCCCTAAAACAATAGGGTTATGGACACCAGGAGTGGCCGCATGAATAAGATCGGTCATTTTAACACTATTACTAAGAATAGAGCTATATGCCGATAATTTAGCCCAATCATTTAATGTTATGTCATTTATCCCATCTATATCAAAAACCTTATCACCATTGCTGTTGATATCTTCAAGATTAAATGTCCCAAATCCGTAACTAACATCTATGCCTGATCCACCAAAAGATTTAGCCTCTTTCTCGACTATAGCGTCAACGCCATCCAAAACAGCGTTCTCCGCCTTATTGAATCCATCATTGATCTTATTATACTTCCCTCTTTGAGTATTTAACCCAAGAAGCTTCAGGTAACTATCCTGACCATTGTAATCAAGCAACTCGTTCCTTGACCCTCCATTGGCCTTGAAATAAGCCATGATAACCTGATCGTTATCCATATCCTTGACCACGTTACTATTCTCAGGATCAGACGCCCATGCGTCGATCTTCCTTCTAGCGTCATCTGATAATGACTTAACGAAATTACCCATGCCGGTAGTTACCGCCTTCTCGTTGGCTATGAACCCGTTCATGAACTCATCGCTTATGCTCACATCGTCAAGGTTTGCGCTCTTGGTAACCACGGTAGGCCCGGTCGTGTCATCACCTCCGCCACCTCCATTCTCCGACTTACCCGATTTGCTGGCTCTCATCAACGCTGCTTTCTCCATGGCTAGATTATGCCTTTTTGTCTCATTAAACTTAGCTCTCTCCATCATCTGCTGATTAGCCTTGAAATAATAATCATCAACACCCAACGTCTCGTATGAGTTATTATAAGACCATCTCAGCCCGACGCCACGAAGGAACTGCTGTCGTACCATGAACATGCCGGCTCGCTCCGGGCTGTAGTTGCTACCGATAACGCCCTCGGCCTCCTCCACGAAATCATTTCTCTGCTTGATAATATCCGCCAGCTCCGACTCCAACTTAGCCCTCTTGGCCTTGTCATTGCCAACGCCCTTTAGCTTGGCTCGTATGGATTCTTCCTTGACACTGAAATCATCAATATACCCTTTAAGGAAATCTGAGGTGCTTTGAACATTAAATAAGTCAGGATTCGTTCTAGCCATATATCTTCCCTCTAATTGCATCTGAGCCTTACCGTTCTCAGATATAGAAGCCATGGCTATATCCCTGACCTGAGCGTAACTCATCTCATCTATATACATCTCACGCATCTCGCCCGTCCTGTTGCCATTGGCATCAGTCACCGGTACATTGACTTTCTTCCCCTTGTTAAGGGAGATGAAATTCTTCATCTTCTCATCAATCTCAGCGTGGTAATCCGTATAAGGGGTATAATGTATAGGATTAAGACGTGTCCCTACCTGACCGTCATTCATCCAAGCCACGGCATCCGCAAAAGCCTCAGCCTCGTTTATAGGACTATACATCTTGGGATTGTTCAGCTTCATATCCTCCATCTTCTCGCTAAAAGCCCGGATCTCCCTAGTACCGGCAATAGCATTCAACACACGGGTATCCAGAGCTTCTCCAAGACGAGCCTGTATGCTTCTGGCTATACCGTCGGAAGCCAAATTAGATTTACGATACACGTTATTCACGTCCTGTATCAGCCCATTTAACCTATTCTGAAGATATTCCCTATCCTGAGGTTTTATAATGTCAGAATTGATAATATAATCAGCATACTCGTTTATAGCCTGCCGATTGGTATCTATCTTCTGCTGCATGTACCCCATCCCCTGCATCATGACATCCATGTTGTAGGGCGATACATACTTGCCGTAATTCCTTAATATACTATATTGTGAAGCCATCCTTTATCCTTTCTTGCCTTTAGTTACTTCCTGAGCAGGATATAATCTCCTATAACTCAATATATCTCCTTGAGGATCAGCGATTAATTGTCCATTGGGACCAATCTTTACATCCCCAAATATAGACCTTAATGTATTCATGGTCGTAGCCGTATTCCACTTCTGCTGGATCTCGTCATTTACGCTATCGAAATACCTAGCCCAGTTCTCGTCATTTATAGCCAATCCCTGCAATATACGTTGCTGGTAAGCTTGACGTTGTGCTATATTCTTATCATACGTATCAGACCAAGTACGGGCGTTTACATTATCAGCCCAAGTCCTTTGAGCCACGTTCCCTTGTTCTACCTCATTAATGTATCTACCTATATTGGAACTCATGATAGCCTGTAAGTTGGATGATAAAGCCCCTCTCTGGGAATCCGGGACATTACCCATCTGATCCAATTGTGATTGGAAAGCACGATTGGTCTCAACCATATACTGATCAGCCGATCTCAACACCGGATCCACGGTAGGAGCGTAATGCCTTTCCAGACCTTCCGTTGTCACGGCTCCCGGGGTCATCCTAAATACCTCGGGGAAGTCAAGACCACCACCTACTATATTCCTGCCTCCATTGCCGCTGTTCGACTTACCGGCATTTGTATTGGTCTTAGGGAGTGTATTGGGGTCAATCAGCTCAGGCATATCCAGTTTAACATCAGGTTCCTCCACATCACCTATATCCATAGGACCGGGAGCCACCTTATGAGGATCAAGTATAAAATCAAGACCTTCCATTCCTTTCATGGATCTCAATGCCTGCATCTTAAGCATATCCTCGCCAAGTATCTTATTAACGACATCCTTGTTCTTGTCAGAGAATAGTTGGCTAAAATGAGTGATACCAGCGTCGTTAAGAGCTTTATGCTGTTCCTCTGTAACAACATCCAGACCGATCATAGGACGAGATGAGGAATATTGACCAAACTTATTGTCTCTCATCCTATCATGATATGAGGCTTTCTTATCTTCCGGGTAATTACCTTGGCTATCCTCGCCTCCAAAGGAAACGAGTGTCGTATAATCCCGAAGCGCCTCTGCGTTGGCGATGATCGGGTTCTCCGCCGTGGCCAAGCCCATCCACCCACCAGTAGTGCTGTATATAGCATCCTGAAGAGCCTTGGCGGCAGTAGCCTTCGGAGCGCTCATATAAGCATCATAAGCCAAAGGCATGAACGTCTTATAATACTCCAGTCTCTCATCGGTATTAATACCGCCATAAGAGCCATCCTGACCCTGACGCTGATACCCAAACGTGTTATCCTTATTATTGTACTTGTTCTCTACGGGACGGAAAGTAAGTAGGTAATCGAATAAAGAACTACCACCTTTCTCCATCTTCTGACGAATACCAGCCACTTTCTTAAGCAATTCTTTCTTAGCATCGGCTATATCCTCCTCCGTAAGACCGTATTCTTTCATGGATCTGGATATGATGTTATCTATCTCACCACCCTTAGCGAAATACGTATCCTCATCCTTCTTCATCTTCCGGTCTTCCTGCTCTTTGTATATGACATTAGCGAAGTCCGTAAATCTTCCCTCTAATCCATTAACGGTATCGTTGCTATCATTTATAGCCTTGGATAATACGGAGGCGTTCAAACGCCTTGTATTCTCATCATCTATCTTATTATTTTTCTCCAGCTTCTCCAATGCCTTCTTCTGGTCATCGTAAGCCGATTTAAGACCGATCTTAGCCTTATACCTGTCCATTAACGTAGCATACGTATCCTTAGGCGTGGCTTTGATCCCATACGTATCTCTGATGTATTTAGCGAAATCCGGCTCTATGGTTGTGTCGTCGGTAATAACCTTCGTTCCCTGCTCCAAGGAAACGGGGGTTCCACCATCGGCGTGCTTCTGCCCCATAGCCTCCATCGGCGCCTCTCCGGGCTGCGTCACGTACTCACCCTTCTCGACCTCTACGTTGGCTTGATCTTCCATCGACTTAGGTAACGGATACAGGTACTCACCGGTAAGGCTTCCGCTATCGAACCTATTATTAGGCCCTAGATAAACACCCCCACCATCCTTGTACTGCATCTGGGATTGCCTTCTTTGCCTAGCCTCACGATCTTGAGCCAACCTGATATTAGTACGAGTACCTTTCTCTGACGCTATCCCAGAAACCACGTTACGAGCCAACCCCATGATACCACTAATTCCTGAGGCTATGGTGGTTATCGTATTAGCTGTTTTAGCCCCAGTGGATAAATCACCATATCCCTCGCTTCTCATACGCCCTATACCACGACCCATCTGAGTGAATCTAGACCCTATATCATCAGCGCCATAGTAGGGGATGGTGGTAAAATCAAAAACATCCGTCTCGCCTGAACCGGTCTTAGACTTATCAACATCGTTAACAGTTATGTTATTAAGCGTAATACCATTGTCCTGATAATTCTCAGCTATACGCTGTAAACTACCCTTGAAGCTAGCCGGAAACACATTATCCTGATCAAAAGCATTAGCGTATTTAGTCCTCAACTGATCTGGAGTATCCAAAGAATATATCCCTAGCGGATTGACCGGCGCGGGTAATCCTTGGTTGGTATTCACCAAAGGTTCTATACCTAACCCTTGTATACCGTCCATATTACCAAGCATATACGACCCGACTTCCCCGGCCTCTTGATATTTAGGTATCTTCCTCTTGATTACATACTTGCTCATATCAAATTAATTTCGTTCTGACACAAAGATAGTTTAAAAAAATAGAGACTCATCATTTCACAACGATGAGTCTTTTTAATATCAATCTTTTAAACACGTTATAGGATTACTCCACTTCTTTTTCCACTCATGACCAAGATAATCTATAAGTTTATCATAAGTATCTATAAAGCCACCATCTATAACCCCGGTGATAACATTCTCTACAGCTACTATGTCGTTTAACTGATTCTTTGTAGCCGTATTCCTTATCCCACTCTCATGCTTGTTAAAGACGATAAAATTAATAGCCTTAGCTACCCTTGATATCTTATCAGACAACTGACTCTTGTCGCTAACCAACCTGGCGACGGCCGAACTCATCTTGATATAAGCCTCGCCAGCGGCATTCCTGTCCTCTATGAATCCATCATGCAACCATATTATCACCTTGGCGTATATCTCTGGATCCAATTCCAATGCTACCATAACAAAAAAATACGGATTTACATACCATTTCTGACCCTCCCCCTTTCCTCTTCGGTAAGCCATTCCGTATTTTTTGAGATCGGTTATCTTATTGATTTTCAATTCGTGGTTTTGTACCGTAAGATTTCTTACAGTACATATATCATTAATACTCAGCTCCCTAACAAGAGCTTTCATCTTTTCCTGAAATCCATTAGTAGCAAACAAATGATCAAGCCTTCTAGACTCCAACCCCATAGATTTACGTTTTTCATTCAAGGCTTCCATAACTTCCGTTATGCATACAAACCCGTCCTTGGACATAACAGAAATGTTCCTACCTAATAATTCCCTACTCTCTGATGATAAAATCAAATTACTTTTCATACCTTTACTAAAAGTTTTAAATTAATAAATGCGCCTATCCGCTCGTGATGAGTAGGTAGGCGCACAAATATAAGCAATACTAATATTATTACAAAATATAATAGCCTATATTATAGATAATAAAATCTTGAAATTTTACATATCTCAAATAATTATAAGATGCTAGATCCTTTTTACAAACAGTGATCCTATAGCTTTCACCAGATCGTAGAAGCCGGCACTACTGAACCCAACAGCTATCCCATACAGCAATGCCTCCCACCATTCACTCCCTATAAGCAATGGAGACACCTTTAGAAACCACGCTAATATACAAACCAGCATACCTATGACTACGGCGGATAGGACTTTAGCCCACTTATGGGTGTCAATATACGGCACAACCTTGGCTAACTGCGTAGCTGACATCGTGACGAAAGCCATGATACCGGTAAAGGTAGTCAGATCAATAGTAATAGCCCCTTCTGATGGGATTACCTCTTGCGCCATCAAAGCGAACGGCGTCAATAACATAGCAAATAAAAATAACAATCTTTTCATATCTAAAAACGTTTAATGATTTCACAAATGTAGTATTAATTTTGAGTTCTGCTCATACCTTTTATATTAAGACTTAATCCCGGTATCATATTAAGTACCAACTGCCTTTTCGCTTGCTCCCTACGCATACGCTCGGTTTCCGCTATCTGCGCCTCTGATTGGGGATCATTCTTGATGTTATTAGCGATATCCTCTATAGTTTTCCTGTTGGCGCCTGATTGAGCTAGCATCTTATATAACAGGTCTTGACCTTCCTTCTCCCACCAGCTATCCACGGCAGGATGGGAAGCCAAAGAAGGGCCGGCGGGGGCTACCGTCTCAGGCACGGGCTGATGACCTCCGTCTCCCGTACCAGAATCCCGCTGCCCGAACTCGTATCTCATTGGCTCGTTCTCCGGGACACCGTATCTGTTGGAGAACATATCGGCGAACTCAAACCGCTTCTCGTTTCTTAATGTCGATCCAAGGGGTCTTCCGTATCCTTGATTCCATGCTACGGTAGCGTCCTTATAATTCGTGGCGTTATCAAAATCAGCTTTCGAATACATATAGTAATTATATATATTGCCTTGAGCGTCCTTATCAAAGAACTTGCCTTGGTTCATGTAGTTCCAACCTAGCCCCGGTACACGACCTTGATACTCATCCACAAGATAATCCAGTTGTTGGGTCAATGTCGGTTTCTTCCCATACCTGCGCTGTAGCTCCTTCTTCCTCGGTCCAAGCCATTGTTGGATGCCAAAATCACCGGCGGCTCCTAGGGCTTCGGTGTCCCCTCCGGACTCGGCGGCGATGTTCGACAGGATACCGATAGCTTGCGTTTGTGGTATTCCCTTCTTGTCGGTCAGATAATCCCATATCTCGTCATATACAGCCATCTTACTATCCTCTGATCTACGAGGATCAATTACATACTTGCCAGAACCATAAGCCCTCCCTGTATTTACCGAACCTCCTCTATCCTTTTTATCAATACTACCATCTATCTTAAATACATCCCCATTCAAAAGAAACTGGACAGCGGGATTGAAATCATATACATCCCTATATCTGTATCCGCCCATATCCTTGTCACGATATATCGTATAATCACCAAGTACACTATGAGGACCCGTCTCGTTCTTATCAAGTCTACGATCCCTATAATTATACTCATTCACGACACCATACCCCTTATCATAAAGAGACCTCAACCCTTTTATATTCATCTCGTCCGCTGATATGGCACCCTCTCTTACCCTTTTCAGATCCTTATATTCCCTCTGAATCCTCTCATACTCCTCTGGATCGGCATCACTTAAAGCTTTTATAAGTCCTTCATTGTATTCCTTAGTTTCCTTATCAAATAGACTCCTATTCACATCAATCCTATTCCTTACGATAGACGAATCAGGTATCATCCTATTAGATAATTCCTTTCGTATACTATACGTACCATCACCACAAAGGAACCTACCCTCATCCCCCTTAGCAGGAGCCGGCACCAATCCCGCAGCGCCAGCCCCGGACGCCGTGGCGCCAACCATATCCTTGACCTTATCAAGTCTACTGTCTATTTGATTACCATCGTACTTACCAATAAAATCCTCCATATCGTTTTAATATACAAGGGAGAGGCGGCAAAATACCCCCCCCCCTATATGTTAATAAATCAATAAACTTTCTCCTCATTGCTAAACCAACGAACTATCATCTTGAACCGACTCTCAATGTCATTCACGAACCTAGCCAAGAACCAATCGCCACGAAGACGATCACGCCACCTCCGGTGATAATCGACGGCCCTAGGGTCGATCTTCCGGTCAATATCATTCACGTCCTTGATCCATACCGGGAGGTTATTAGTATCGTCTTTGACCTCGTTAAAATAGTCATTTATATTTATCTTCTGATCAACCTCCGTCACCAGTATCTCACGGCTATCGTCATTGGTTACAGGATACCTTAACCGCTGGCTCATATCGTTCTTGTCGGCGATAACCATCCGAAGCTCACCGCTGTTGTTGGTATCATTATAAAACCATGCCTTATTAAATCCAGTAGTCCTAAGAATTTGGTAATTAACCTCATCCTGATATCTTCTGGCATCCATCCGATATTGGTAGTTGGTGAGGATCTTATTCACGTACTGCTCACGTACCGGAACCTCTATAACAAACGGATATAGCTTACCATAAAATACTTGATACGATTGGTTGGTCAAACCATGAGACCATAAACCTATCTCCTGACTTTCACTTGAGTAGTTCTTTCCGGACTGGAAATAATGCTGGTGCTCGATATAATAATCAGGGGTGTAGGATAAATATGATTTCCACTCACCCTTCAGGCAGTTATATCCAACGGTGAACGAGACGTCCGTGAAATGGCTGGCGTCCTGTAGCTTCACCGCCTGCCCGTTCCTGTAGAACCGGCCGCCACGGAATTGGTACTCGCTCGGATTCCCTACCGGTATATAATCTTTCTTGGTTATCAGAACCCTCTTGAACCGATTGTCCCAGCCCATGGACAACCCTATACCAAAAAACTTGTTATCAATATCATAATAAGACAACTCAGCGTCCGTATCAGCGTTATATATCCGGCTACGGATGATCTTCATCTGAAGATGCTCCTTAAACCAGTTTCTAAGCCCCGGTGTGACCTCCGTAAGATTCCTACCATTAGAATCTACCTTAAACACCTGACCACGCCTTAAATCGACCCAAAAATGCCCAAACTCGCAACTGATCATATCCCGACTCTGGGTCCCGGAATATCCTAACGTCGTATTATTATACTCAATGCCACGAGAGGCGAAAAGCCCACCTGTCCCTAGCTCGCTATTCTCCGGGGATATTCTCTCCGCCAACACGTCTATGGCGTTATATAACCCTACCTGATTCTCGAAGCGAGCCAGTATCTGATCCGACTCTATCCCTTTCATGCTTATAAGTTTCCCGAAAGAGGTCTTGAACTCATGGTAATCCATAGGCTTGTACGACAGCCAAGGATCGGTCATGCCGTTCTCCGACACGTCGGCGGTGCTCCATATGACGCCGTTGGGTCTTTGGTAAGCGCAGTCCCAAAAATTGCTATCATACGTCTCTGGTAATGACCTTCCGCCTAGCGTAAAACGATTCTTATACACAGGACTTATCTTAAACACATTATCCCTTGATATAGGGACATTACGCTCCTGAGTCCATGATATATAATCCCCTACCTCCGGATAGAACCCCTCGTAAGGCTCAGGCCCGGCTATACGGAAATTGCAATTGATCTCAGACTCCACAAGAAACTGAGGTATGCCATAGAAATATAGGAAGAAACGACCGCTAAGATACATATCTCCGGTCTTGCAAACCATCTCATAAGCGCTCTTCCGGCTAGG
>ERZ791840.518-NODE-518-length-25439-cov-3.159707_pt1 | contig 25439 bp, 19 predicted proteins | sample MGYA00510291_ERZ791840 | MGnify/ENA primary metagenome ERZ791840 (study PRJEB30046, sample SAMN00715256) | human gut metagenome | study: EMG produced TPA metagenomics assembly of the A metagenome-wide association study of gut microbiota in type 2... | reverse complement strand
TTTAAATTACCATTTCGGTCTTTTCAAGCAGCTGTTTAAAGACAACAAACAGGCAGAAGAGCCAAATCCATGGATTGAGAATACTTCCTGGCTGACAAAAACAGATGTTACCTATAAGGTTCCATACAAAAACTTCACCCTTACATCCCGTATGTATGACATTGAAGTTACCGGCTACAACAACCGAACCAATAAGCTCCACCTGTTTGATGTGGAAACAGTAGATGAAAGCATTGTAGAGGACGGTATTTCCTTTGACAAGACCGATATTGCCAAAAACCTGACTCTTTTCCTCTATCCGGACGACAGTGATAAAGAAGGACGTATCCTTCGTATCTACCAGCAGTATTTCATGGTCAGCAACGGCGCACAGTTTATCCTCATGGAGTGCGAGCAGAAGGGCTACGATCTGCACAAGCTGTATGATCACGTTGTGATCCAGATCAACGATACCCATCCGTCCATGGTCATTCCGGAGCTGATCCGTCTGCTGCAGGAGAGAGGCTTTACCATGCAGGAAGCCATCGATGTTGTAAGCAAGACCTGTGCTTACACCAACCACACCATCCTGGCAGAGGCACTGGAAAAATGGCCGATCGATTACCTCGAGGAGGTTGTTCCGCACCTGATGCCGATTATCCACGAGCTGGACGCACAGGCAAAGAAGAAATACAAAGATGAGAAAGTAGCGATCATCGACAAGGATCAGCGCGTCCACATGGCACACATGGATATCCACTACGGATTTTCTGTTAACGGCGTTGCAGCACTGCACACCGAGATCCTGAAAAACTCCGAGCTGAAACCGTTCTACGATATTTATCCGGAGAAATTCAACAACAAGACAAACGGAATCACTTTCCGCCGCTGGCTGCTGCACTGCAACCGTGAACTGGCACAGTATATCGAGAGCCTGATCGGACCGGGATTCAAAAAAGATGCCGACGAGCTGGAAAAACTGCTCAAATACAAAGACAACAAGAAGGTTCTTGCAAAACTTGAGGAGATCAAACACAACCGCAAACTGGATCTCAAACAGTTCCTGTATGAGACACAGAATATCGCGCTGGATGAAAATTCCATCATCGATGTACAGGTAAAACGTCTTCATGAGTACAAACGCCAGCAGATGAACGCCCTGTACGCTATTTACAAATACATGGATATCAAGAGCGGCAACAAGCCGAAAACCCCGATCACCATGGTATTCGGTGCAAAGGCTGCACCGGCTTATATCATTGCGCAGGATATCATTCACCTGATTCTCTGCTTACAGGAACTGATTGCAGCAGATCCGGAGGTCAGCCCATGGCTCCAGGTGGCGATGGTGGAAAACTATAACGTCACCAAGGCCGAAAAGCTGATTCCGGCATGCGATATTTCAGAGCAGATCTCCCTGGCATCCAAGGAAGCCAGCGGCACCGGCAACATGAAGTTTATGCTCAATGGCGCAGTAACACTGGGTACAGAGGACGGTGCAAACGTGGAAATTCACGAGTTGGTGGGAGATGACAATATCTACATCTTCGGAGATTCCAGCGAAACAGTTGTAGAGCGCTATGCAAAAGGCAGCTATGATGCCAAGTCGTACTATAAAAAGAACCCGGCAATCAAAGAAGCTGTGGACTTTATCACCAGTGAAGCAATGCTGGAAATCGGCGATGAAAAGCGGCTGGAGCGTCTTTCGAAGGAGCTGATCGGCAAAGACTGGTTCATGACCTTCCCGGACTTCGATGCCTATGTGGAAGCCAGAGAACAGGCCTATGCCGACTATGAGGACCGTATGGCCTTTGCAGAGAAAATGACTGTAAATATTGCAAAATCCGGTTACTTCTCTTCTGACCGCACCATTGCAGAGTACGACCGGGATATCTGGCATCTGCAATAAGTAAGTAATAATGAAAACGGACAACATCCGTTTTCCTTCTCTTTTCAAAAACAGGGCTGATTTCTCCCGTGGGAGATCAGCCCTGTTTTTTTGCTGCAACGTGCAACGGCAATTTAGAAAGACATGAACAGGGAAGAGAAGAAGATGATCAGCATGCATGCCGGACACACATAGCGGATCATAATCCGGTACAATCCCTTGGAGCGGAACCGCTCGTTCTTTTCGATTTCACTTTCAATATATGTAGTTTTTACTACATATCCCACCAGAATACAGGTCATCAGTGCTACAATCGGCATCATCAGATTGTTGCTGACAAAGTCGAAGAAATCCAGCATCTGCTTGCCGAAGATGGTGAAGTCAGGCCAGATGCTGTAGCCAAAGACAGACAGCAGACCGATCAGAAAGGCGCATCCGGTAGCGGTACAGCATGCCGGAATCCGTTTTAGATGGAACCGTTCTTCCAGCATAGAAACAACGGTTTCCATGAGAGAAATGGAAGAGGTGAGCGCTGCCAGTGAGACCAGCAGGAAAAAGACTGTGCCCACAATCTGACCGCCCAGCATATCAGAAAAGACGTTGGGCAGTGTGATGAACATCAGGCTGGGGCCAGCGTTCAGGGCACTGCTGTCACCGCCGGAAAAGACAAAGACAGCCGGAACAATGATCATGCCGGCGAGAAAGGCAACGACGGTATCGAACACTTCAATCTGCCGGACGGAGTTTTCGATATGATCTTCCTTTCGCATGTAGGAGCCATAGGTGATCATAATGCCCATGGCCAGAGACATGGAGTAGAACAGCTGTCCCATTGCCGCGACCACTGTTTTGATGGAAAAAGCGCTGAGATCCGGCTTGATGTAGTATTCCAGTCCCTGTATGGCGCCGGGGAGCGTCATAGTGTAAATGGCAATGCCGACAATCAGCACCAGCAGCAGGGGCATCAGAATTTTGCTGACCTTTTCAACTCCTTTTTGTACACCCAGCATAACAACGCTGCCGGTGATGAGCAGAAAGATGGCGAAGAACAGGAGCGGACTCCAGCTGTGGCCGATAAAGTTGCTGAAAAAGCTGCTGTTGTCTGCCGCAGCCTTTCCGGAACCGGTGAGAAAGACCACGAGGTATTTGAGCACCCATCCGCCGATGACGCAGTAGTATGGCATAATGATAACCGGGATTGCGCCGGCCAGCCATCCCAGGGGGCGAAACCGCTTGTCCATAGCGGTATAGGCACCCATGACGCTCTTTCCGGTGCGCCGGCCAATGGTGATTTCTGTCAGCATCAGCGCAAAGCCAAAGGTGACTGCCAGAATCAGATAAACCAGCAGAAAGATGCCGCCGCCGTATTTGGCTGCCAGATAGGGGAAGCGCCAGATGTTCCCCAGACCTACGGCAGATCCTGCCGCTGCCAGGATAAAGCCGATTTTCGACCCGAATCCTGCTTTTTCCTGTGTTTTTTGTGTACGCATAGTGCTTGATTCCTTTCGCTTTTGATATACTTTCTTATTATACCATGTTTTTTGTATTTCGTCAAATCGTATTGAAAAAGAAATGCTTTGCAGAAAATCCAGTTATTTCCTGCCTTTCCATATAATTTTATGAAACTATCTTTTCGTAACTATTTCCAATTTAACTTGACGATTTTACATGGATATGCTATAATATAGGCAAAAAGCAGATTTTTATTTGGAAAAAATATTTTGAAGTCCGCTTTTGGCATGAGGAAAAGAACCCTGTTTGAGAAAGGAATGCGCACCAGATGAACCAACAAGAGAAAATCACGAAGTCCACTGGGCAGATCTTCCGGGAAAATATCTGCACTCTGTTCAATCTATTCAATGTGCTGATTGCCTTGGCGCTGATTTTTGTGCACGCCTGGTCGAATCTGTTTTTCATTTTTGTGATCGCCCTGAATACCGCCATCGGGATTATGCAGGAGCTGAAAGCAAAGCGTCTGATTGAAAAGCTGTCGCTGCTGTCCACTCCAAAAGCAATGGTGGAGCGAAACGGCGCGGCGATGGAAATCGATTTGGCAGAGGTGGAACTGGATGACATTCTGCTTCTGGAAAGCGGCATGCAGATTTGTTCGGATGCAGTTGTCATGGACGGCACACTGGAAGTCAACGAATCCCTCCTCACCGGAGAATCGGATGCGGTTTCCAAAAAAACGGGGGACGATCTGCTCTCCGGCAGTTCTGTGATCAGCGGCAAATGCCGGGCACGTGTCATTCATGTGGGAAGCGATAACTATGCTTCGAAAATCGCCAGAGAAGCCAAAAAGTCCAAGGCAATCAGCTCCGAGCTGGTGCTCTCTATGCGTCGCGTGACAAAGCTGACGGGATTTCTCATCGTGCCTCTGGGAATATTGCTGTTCATACAGTCATTTTTCTTTGACGAACGGGGAATGTATGACGCTGTGGTCACCACTTCTGCCGGCCTGCTGGGCATGCTGCCGAAGGGATTGTATCTGCTGATCAGCATTGGCCTGGCTGCCGGAATTGTCTCCCTGTCCAAGAAGCATGTACTGGTGCAGGATCTCTATTCGCTGGAAAATCTGGCGCATGTCGATGTGCTTTGCCTGGATAAGACTGGTACACTGACCGAGGGCAGAATGCAGGTGGAGGACACCATATTCTTCCCGGATGCGGACACCGAAGAATTTCAGCAGCGCATGGGCAGCTTTCTGTCTCAAACTTCGGATAACAATGCCACCTTTCAGGCGCTGAGCAGCTATTTCCCTGGTGCGGAAACTTATACGCGGACAGCAGATATTCCCTTTTCCTCGGATCGGAAATGGAGCGCCATGACGTTTTCAGACGGCGCAACTCTTCTGGTGGGCGCACCGGAAAAGCTGTCTCCAAAGCCGCTGCCGGATGCAGTACAGTCGCATATGGCTGCCGGAAAACGGATTCTTCTGGTGGGTATCACCACAGAGCCGGTGACAAAGGAACAGCCGCTGCCGGCGCTGAAGCTGCTGGCTGCGGTGCTGATTGTAGACCCCATCCGGAAGAATGCCTCTGCGGCCATGGCGTATTTTCGGAGCGAGGGCGTAGCGGTAAAGATTATTTCCGGAGACAATCCGGTCACGGTGTCGGCCATTGCAGCGAAGGCAGGCGTGCCCGGCGCGGAACACTACCTGGATATGAGTCAACTGGAAGCGGACGCATCCATGGATGAAATTGCCGAGACGTACTCTGTCTTTGGACGCGTTACACCAACGCAGAAAAAGCAGCTGGTTGAAGCGCTGCACCGGAAAAAGCATACCGTTGCCATGACCGGAGACGGCGTAAATGATCTGCTGGCGCTGAAAGAAGCGGATTGCAGCATTGCGGTCGGTCAAGGAAGTGATGCTGCCCGTCAGGTGGCACAGCTGGTGTTGCTGGACTCTGACTTTTCTGTGCTAAAGGATGTCCTGATGCAGGGACGACGGGTAGTTAACAATCTTACTAAATCTGCCGGCGTATTCTTCATTAAAACGCTGTATTCCATTTTGCTTTGTGCGCTGTGCCTGCTGACAAATGCGCCGTTCCCGTTTGTGCCGATTCAGATTACCCTGATCGATCTGGTGATTGAGGGCTATCCCTCCTTCTTCGCCTCCTTTGAGCAAAATTCACAGAAGGTCACGACCCGGTTTCTGCCGGAGGCTATTCGTCGTGCGGCACCGAACGCCATTTCCATTGCCCTGTGTTTTGGCATCTATCTGATCCTTCACGCATGTGGTATTCTGGGGGCATCCGGGGAGAATACCCAGGCAAATGCTCTGCTGTTTTTGCTGATCGGCACTGTGGGCATCCTGGGTGTTTTCAAGATGTGCTGCCCCTTCAATAAGCTCCGGGGCTTTCTGTGCATCACAACCGGCATTGGCTATTATGCCGCCGTTGCCCTGTGCCTGTGGCTGAAAAATCACTGGCTCTGTGTGGATATTCTCCACATGGCCGTCCCCACCGGAAGCACGTTGCTGTTCCTGCTGGGATTTGCGGCGCTCAGTCTTGTGACAGAACGGGTTCTGGCACTGACACTGTTCCGTCCGGACAGCCGCCTGTCTGCAAAGCTGCGAAAATGCCTTTCCTGAAAAAGGGAGCGGTGACACAGATTACTTTTGCGAACCGGCTTGACATCCGGTGAGAAATATGCTATGATAAACAAAACGCAGAGATGAGGAAGAGTAATCGGGGCGTGTCCGGTGCAGAGAGGTTCTGGCTGGTGAGAAGAATCCCGGCACCCCGATGAATACCCCTCGGAGCGGATTTCTGAACAGCAGTAGGGAACTCCGGGTACGCCCGTTACAGCGTCTTTGAGGTTCGGCTTGTGCGGCACATGCGGTGCATGCCGGATAAATTGAGGTGGTACCACGGTAATCAGAGCCGAAGCGCGGCTTTTGTCTATCGTCCTCTGGAACAAATTATTCCGGAGGGCGTTTTTTTGCCTCCGGGGAAAGAGGGAAAACATATGACCGTATTTGAAGAACTGAAGCGGCGGGGACTCATCGCCCAGATGACAGACGAAAAGGAAATTGAAGAGCTGGTTAATGCCGGAAAGGCAACCTTTTACATCGGCTTTGATCCTACCGCAGACAGCCTGCATGTAGGCCATTTTATGGCGCTGTGTCTGATGAAGCGTCTCCAGATGGCAGGCAACAAGCCCATCGTCCTCATCGGCGGCGGAACGGCCATGATCGGTGATCCGTCCGGCAAAACCGATATGCGGAAGATGATGACAAAGGAAACCATTCAGCACAATGTAGACTGCTTTAAAAAGCAGATGAGCCGTTTCATTGACTTTGGAGATGATAAGGCTATCATTGTAAACAACGGGGACTGGCTGCTGGATCTGAACTATGTGGACGTGCTCCGGGATGTGGGCGCGCATTTCAGTGTAAACCGGATGCTCTCTCACGAATGCTATAAGCAGCGGATGGAGCGCGGTCTGACTTTCCTGGAATTCAACTACATGATCATGCAGAGCTATGACTTCTACAAACTGTTCCAGGATTACGGCTGCAACATGCAGTTCGGCGGCGATGATCAGTGGGCCAATATGCTGGGCGGTACAGAACTCATCCGCCGGAAGCTGGGCAAGGATGCCTACGCGATGACCATTACCCTGCTGCTGAACTCTGAGGGCAAGAAGATGGGCAAGACCGAAAAGGGCGCAGTATGGCTGGATGCAGAAAAGACCACACCGTACGAGTTCTATCAGTACTGGCGGAATGTTTCCGACCAGGATGTCATCAAGTGCCTGAAGCTGCTCACCTTTGTGCCCATTGAACAGATTGAAGAGATGGAACGCACACTGGAAGGCCAGCAGCTGAACCAGGCGAAGGATCTGCTGGCATACGAGCTGACAGAGCTGGTGCACGGCAAGGAAGAAGCCGAAAAGGCACAAGCTGCTGCGAAGGCAGTATTCGGCGGCGGCGGAGACAATGCCAATATGCCGACCACTGTTCTGAAGGCGGAAGATCTCACAGACGGCGGCATCGGCATTCTGACGCTGATGGTACGCTGCGGACTGGCACCGTCCAACGGCGAAGCACGCCGGCTGGTACAGCAGGGCGGCGTCTCTGTCAATGATACAAAGGTGACAGATCCCAAGAGCGTGATCTATCCGGAAGCAGAGACCATCCTCCGGAAGGGCAAGAAGGTATTCCATAAGGTGGTTGTAGAAGCGTAACAATCAAATTGCGTGACGCGTGTAAACAAAGGGCAGCATTCCAAAAACCAGGGGTGCTGCCCTTTTTGAAAACTGGAGCAAGCAGCGTTTCTCCGGACTCTACGCAGCGCAGGTTGTCAGAAGGGGAAAAGTCTGGTATACTAGGGCTTGTTCTTGCAGGAACCCGAAAATTCAAACAAACAGGAAACCCAGGAAAGGAGTCGGTTGAGAATGAATCCTTATGTAACCGGACAGACCATTCAGATGCTGCGGGAAAAGCGCGGCCTGACCCAGAAGCAACTGGCAGAACTGCTCTTTGTTAGTGATAAAACCATTTCCAAATGGGAAACCGGAAAGGGGCTGCCGGATATTACTCTATTGGAACCACTGGCGCAGGCGCTACATGTTTCACTGCCGGAATTGTTTTCCGGTGCGACGGTGATTAATCAGAACCGGTCGGCCAATATGCTGAAAACCCGGTGGTATGTCTGCCCTGTGTGCGGCAATGTGATCTCTGCCGCCGGAGAAGGGGCGTTTCACTGCTGCGGCATTGCGCTGCCGGCACTGGAAGCGGAAGAACCAGACAGCTGCCACAAGGCGGAAATCACGCTTCTGGACGGCGAATATCATGTCCGGATGGCCGATCATCCCATGACAAAGGCACACTACATTTCCTTTTTCGCCGCAGTGACATCAGACCGGGTTACACTGGTAAAGCTCTACCCGGAGCAGGAGTCGGAAACGCGTCTCCCGGCACGGGGCAGGGGATGGCTCTATTACTGCTGCAATCAGCACGGCTTGTTCCGTATGCCCCTGCCGCCATATCGAAACAGCAAAGCGCGGTAAAATAACAGGTTCTAAAAAGCGTATCTGTTCTCCGTGTGGAAAAAACAGATACGCTTTTCATTTTATGAAATGGATGAAGTGCCTGAATTACTGGGGCAGCTCTTCTTTCAGGAAGTCTGTAAAGGTAATATCCCGTCCGGCAAACCGCACCGAGTAATATTTCAGGGTGAGAAAGGCATCATTGATGGAAATTGTGCCGTCTGCGTCTACATCAGCAGCCTTTTCATTGGAACCTTCCGGCAGTGTGCCGCCGGCGAAAATCGTAGCGTAGTAGTTTAAGATCTGATATGCATCACTGATATCAATATTGCCGTTGTTGTCAATGTCTCCCAGGGAGTAGGACTTCCACAGCATCTGCACCCGACGGTTCAGAACAACGCCGCCGGCCGGTGTAAACTGCGCATCGTCAGCCTCTGCCTGTACCGGATTTTCTTCATCATCCGAGAAGGTGAGATCATAGACATACTGTGTCTTTCCAGAAATGGTGTCCTCTGCATGCGGATCGGCAATCAGGATTCCCTCTTCGGTATAGACAGTGCCCTTGGTGTCCAGGGCAGAAATGGTGATGGTATAGGCAGAGCTATAAATGTTGTTGAGAAAATCTGCCTGGTATACCGTTTCAAACTGTGACGGATCCTGGGGGCACTCAGAATAGCTGAGGGCATAGCGGTAATCGGTAACGGCAGAGCCTTCCTGTGGCTTCAGTTCGTCCTGATAGTAGATCACCGGGCCTTCCGCGGACTGATGAGAAATGGTGACCATTACCGGATTGTCGTGGATGATCACAGAAATTTCGCCCATGATCTGGCTCTCCGGAAGCGGCTTTTTTGTCACATTGCCGTTTTCGTCTGTTACGTCATAGTACAGCGCTTTGCTCCAGGGCATTTCCACTACCGGTGTGGTTCCTTCTTCTGTCGGTTCTTCTGCCAGCACAGAAAACGGAGAAATCCAGGCGGAAGTGCACAGACATGCGGCGCACAGCAGCGCAGAAATAGAACGCTTCATGTTGAAATCCTTTCCTGAAAAAATGCCTGCATCCAGTCAGACCGGGCGGCATCATACGATACAATTTTATTGCATGTGCCAGAATGAACGGCACAAAACTACTTTTATTATACCATGGGAAAGGGATTCTGTCAAGTTCCTGCACAGGGGCTTTTTCAGAAATGCGCGCAAAATGCTTGACAATTATTTTTCCCTATGTTATACTTTAAAATACGGGCATTTTGCAAAAATCCCCGTAACTTACGGAAAAAGGAAGGAAACTGCAATGAAGTTAGGTATGGTCGGGCTGCCCAATGTGGGAAAGAGCACGTTATTTAATGCATTGACAAATGCCGGCGCAGAATCGGCGAACTATCCGTTCTGCACCATTGAAAAAAATGTGGGAATTGTTTCTGTTCCGGATGCACGTCTGGACAAGCTGGCAGAAATGTATGAACCGGATAAATTTACACCGGCAACACTGGAATTTGTAGACATTGCCGGCCTGGTAAAGGGTGCCTCCAAGGGTGAGGGACTGGGCAATAAATTCCTGGGAGATATCCGGGAAGTGGATGCCATTGTACACGTGGTGCGCTGCTTTGAAGATGATAACATCATCCATGTAGACGGCCGCATCAATCCGGCTTCTGACATTGAAACCATCAATCTGGAACTGATCTTTTCCGATATGGAAATGGTGGCACGCCGCATTGACCGTACCAAAAAGGCGCTGAAGGGCGATAAGAAGCTCCAGGCACAGGTGGATTTCCTGGAACGTCTCCAGCAGCATCTGGAAGAGGGCAGGTCTGCGCGGGGATTTGATTTTACAGAGGACGAACTGGACTGGATCCGGGATATGCCGCTGCTTTCTGCCAAGCCGGTGATCTATGCGGCAAATATGAGCGAAGAGGACTTCCGCAATGGTGTAGACAAGAATGCACACTATCAGGAAGTCAAGCAGATTGCTGAGGCAGAGCATGCCGCAGTACTGCCGATTTGCGCCAAGATTGAAGAAGATATCGCCGATATGGATGCAGAGGACAAGTCCATGTTCCTGGAAGATCTGGGACTGGAAGAGTCCGGCCTGAACCGGATTATCCGGGAGGGCTATGCTCTGCTGGGACTGATCTCTTACCTCACTGCCGGCAAGCAGGAAGTCCGCGCCTGGACAATCACCAAGGGAACCAAGGCACCCCAGGCAGCCGGAAAAATCCACACGGATTTTGAAAAGGGCTTTATCCGGGCAGAAGTGGTTTCCTATGATGATCTGATGTCCTGCGGTTCTATGATTGCCGCAAAGGAAAAGGGTCTGGTTCGGCTGGAAGGAAAAGAGTATGTCATGCAGGACGGCGACATTGTGCTGTTCCGCTTTAATGTATAAGAACCTGCCTTCACAAGCGTATACGCGTGCCTTTTCGGCAAATTTTGTTGCATACTGCGTGAAAAATACTTGCCGGACGATAGTCCGCCTGCGTATCTTTTCCTTGTCCGCAACAAAATTGTGCTCGAAAATTCACATATATTTCTTATGAAGACAGGTTCTAAGAATCAGCTCAGATACGAAGAAATCAAGAAAACGCCGGAAGGTTTTTCGGCAGTCAAACGAGGCGGTGCGAAAAAAAGCGCACCTGCCTCGTTTTTCACGCTTGCATGCAGGAAAGGAAGTTGTGCGTATGAAGATCAAACAAAAGAAAATTTCTGTCTTTGAACTGGAATCGGTGCCCCGTGCCGTGGCCGCGCTGGCGGTTCCGTCGGTGCTGAGTATGCTGGTGACGGTGCTGTACAATATGGTGGACACTGTCTTTGTAGGGCAGACACACGATCCCTACCAGATGAATGCCGTCTCCATGGCAACGCCGATTTTCATGATTCTCATGGCCTTCGGCAATTTGTTCGGCATTGGGGGATGCGCTTTTATTTCCCGTTCCCTGGGTGCTAAAGAATACGGCCGGGTGAAGAAAATCAGCAGCTTCAGCTTCTGGGGCTCTGTGGCAATCGGCCTGATCTGTACTTTTATTATGACGCTGGGCGTGGGCTGGATTCTGCCGCTGCTGGGAGCAGATGCAGCCACCAATATTGCCGGCATATCCGGAGATCTGTCACCAGAAGAGACACAGCGGCAGATTGACAATTTCCGGAATCTGGAACAGTACACGCGGGACTATCTGTTTTACATTGGCGTGGGTGCCATTCCTACGGTACTCAGCAGCGCCATGAGCAATCTGGTAAAGGGTGAGGGCGCTGCAAAGGTTTCTATGGCCGGCATGATGATCGGTGCAATTACCAATATCATTTTGGATCCCATTATGATTCTGGCCATGGGCATGGGTGTCAAGGGCGCGGCCATTGCCACCAGCATCGGCAATACTGTGGCTACATTGTTCTATCTGGGATACCTGAAATTCAGCCATACCATGCTTACCCCGAATCCCAAGCAGATCGGCGTAAAGCATGGAATTTTTACCGGGGTATTTTCTGTGGGAATTCCGATGTTCTGCACCAATCTGCTGATGAGTCTGTCTAACTTGCTGCTGAACCGGCTTTTGAATCACATTGACGTGCTGGCTACCGGCGGCATGGGAATTGCAATGAAGGCCAATATGCTGGTGGTATTTTTACAGCTGGGCATTGGCATTGGTATTCAGCCTCTGGTGGGATTCCACTACGGTGCACGGAACTTTGCAAAAATGACGAAGGTGATTCGGTTCAGCATGTGCTGTACGCTGGTGCTGGGCACCATTATGACAGCGCTGTATTTCTTGTTTACGGAGCCTATCGTCAGCATCTTTATGACGGCTGGTTCTTCCGGATCGGCAGCAGATGTGGCGGCGCAGCAGGGCTATGCTGTGAAAATGCTTCGGGCGCTGATGGTTTCCGGGCCGTTCCTGGGAATTATCTTTGTTAACAACAACGCCTTTCAGGGCATGGGACGGGGTCTGGCTTCTCTGATTCTGTCTGTCAGCCGTCAGGGTCTGATCTTCCTGCCAGTGCTCCTGATCGCCAATGCACTGGTTGGGCTGGACGGTCTGATTTTTGCGCAGCCGATTGCGGATATCTGTTCTGTAATCATGGCGCTGATCATGATGGAAATGATCAAGAAAAAGGAACTGCGTCAGCTGAAACCGGGAATCCGGGCATAAGAACCTGTCTTTATAAGACAGGTGTATACGCTTGTGAAGACAGGTTCTAAAATCACAGGGCAGTCTGGAAATCCATGCAGGCTGCCCTTTTTCTATTTCATAATATTCACAAAAAGTCCATCTAAAAATACGGAAAACTGCTTGTATACCCGACAGAATAGTGTTATACTAAAAAAAGAGTACACCAAATCGGAACATATATTTGAAAAAATGTGCCGATTTGGAACATATGCTCGAAAATATAGCCTATGAGAGAAAGAAGAGCGGATACTATGACAAAAATTACAATTTTTTCCGGCTTTTTGGGTGCCGGCAAGACAACTCTGATCAAAAAACTGATCTCAGAAGCATATACCGGCGAAAAACTGGTTTTAATTGAAAATGAATTTGGCCAGATCGGCATTGACGGCGGCTTTTTGCAGGATGCCGGTGTGGAAATCACAGAGATGAACTCCGGCTGCATTTGCTGTAGTCTGGTAGGCGATTTCGGAAAGGCACTGCTCCAGGTACTGGAACAGTATCACCCGGATCGGATTATCATTGAGCCGTCCGGTGTCGGAAAGCTCAGCGATGTCATTCGTGCTGTGCAGAATATCCATGCCCATGATGTGGAACTGGACGGCTTTACCACTGTGGTAGATGCCAAGAAGTGCAAGATGTATCAGAAGAATTTCGGCGAATTCTTCAACAACCAGATCACCTATGCAAGCTGCCTGATTCTGAGCCACACTGCCGGCTTGTCTCAGGAAAAGCTGGATGACTGTGTACACCGTCTGCGCGCCTGCAACGAAAAGGCACCGATTGTCACCACGGATTGGGACAAGCTCACCGGTGCACAGTTGCTGGACGCAATGACACAGAAGAATACCCTGGATGATGAATTGCAGGCGCTGCTGGAAGAGGCGGCAAAGCATGACCATCACCATCATCATGATCACGACCATGAAGAAGAACATGATCATGAACACGAACATCACCACGACCATGATCACGATGAACACGAGCATGAGCACCATCATGACCACGAGCATGAACATGAACATGGCAAAAACTGCACCTGCGGCTGCCATGACCACGATCACGAGCACGAGCATCACCACCATCATGCGGATGATGTATTCACCAGCTGGGGCGTGGAATCTGCGAAAACCTATACTAAGGAAGAGATCACAGCCGCACTGGAAGCGCTCTCGGATGCAGGCACCTATGGCATGATTCTCCGGGCAAAGGGAATTGTTCCGGCAGAAGACGGCACATGGATTCACTTTGACTATGTACCGGGCACACCAGATGTCCGCTCCGGCAGCGCCGGCACAACCGGACGTCTCTGCGTGATCGGCTCCGGCATCCAGGAAAAGGCGCTTGCTGCACTGTTCCGTGCAGAAGCCTGACGCATTAGAAAAAGGAGGCTTGTATCATGCCGGGAAAACAGCCCCAGGAAACAGATGTACCGGTATATCTGTTTACGGGATTTTTAGAGGCCGGAAAGACCAAGTTTATTCAGGAGACCCTGGAGGACAAACGCTTTAATTCCGGAGAAAAGACCATGCTGCTCCTGTGCGAAGAGGGCGAGGAGGAATATGATATCTCCGCAATGCCCTGCCAGGACATCTATATCCGCACCATTGAAGAACCGGAGGAACTGAATCCGCAGCATCTGGAAGCGCTCCTGAAGGAATGCGGCGCATCCAGAGTTGTGCTGGAATACAACGGCATGTGGCAGCTGGCGCAGCTGTTCCAGAATATGCCGGATGACTGGGCAGTTTATCAGGAAATGTTCTTTGCGGATGCATCTACATTTATGCAGTATAACGCCAATATGCGCAGTCTTGTGGTAGACAAGCTGAACACCTGCGAACTGGTTGTCTTTAACCGGTTTGAAAAGTCTATGGATAAGATGGAATTCCATAAGATCGTCCGCGGTGTCAGCCGCCGTACGGATATTGCCTATGAATATTCCAACGGCCAGGTAGAATATGACGAGATTGAGGATCCGCTGCCGTTTGACATTGACGCACCGGTGATTCAGCTGGCAGATACGGACTATGCTCTGTGGTATCGGGATATTATGGAGGATCCGAAGAAGTATGACGGAAAGACAGTGTCCTTCCGGGGCATTGTGGCAAGAGACCCGAAGTTCCCGCCGGCTACCTTTGCAGTCGGCCGCCATGTCATGACCTGCTGTGTGGAGGATATCACTTACAGCTGCGTTGTGGCAGAATGGGAAAAGGCCGATATGCTGCAAACGCGGCAATGGGTACAGGTGACCGGAAAAATCCACGTGCAAAAGCATAAGCTTTACCGGGGAAAAGGCCCTGTGCTCCAGGTGCAGAATGTGGTAATGACCAGTGCACCGGAACAGGAAGTCGCAACCTTTTATTGATGAAATCCCAATGAAACGGCACGGAAAACCGCTTGTGAAGGCGGTGCTCCGTGCCGTTTTTTGCAAGTGTCTATATTTGTGCAGGGTGTATTTCAGCGTGTCTGCATACTTCTGGAAGTCAAAATACCAGAAGATTTCCAGCGCTTTTTCTGCATCAATTTGACAAAGAAAAAATTTTTTCAGACGCTTGACAGAATACAGGATGTGTGTTATACTATACCTGCAAAAGCGTTGTATCTTATATACAACAGTTAAAACAGTGAAAAAGCGATGTTGAAAAGCGTTGCTCTTTACAGGAGGGTAAAGAATGGGAAAGTCGAAAAAAATCATAATCGGCTCGGTGGCCGGTGTCACAGCTGCGGCTGTGGGTGTCAGCGGATTCTTGCTGTGGAAGAACCATCAGAAAAAGAGTACGGCAGACGGCATTGCCTATGTCAGCTCGGTGTCGGATATCAATACGGCAGCTGCGACTGTCTCGGATCTCCGGTTTTCCGGGGTGGTGGAACCCCAGGAGACCAAGGAAATCAAAATCGATACCTCGAAGACCATCTCAGAGGTTTCTGTAAAGGAAGGCGATCATGTAGAAGCCGGAGATGCCTTGTTTACCTATGACATTGCGTCCATGAAACTGGAACTGGAACAGGGCAACGTAGAAATTGAGCGGATGCAGAACGAGATTGCGTCCAGCCAGCAGCAGATTACCCAGCTAGAATCGGAGAAGAAAAGCGCCAGCGCAGACGATAAGCTGAGCTATACCACGCAGATTCAGTCTCTGCAAACGGATATCGCCAAGACGCAGTATGACATCAAAACCAAGCAGATTGAACTGGACAAGCTGAAAAACACGATTGACAATGCGGTGGTTAAAGCAGATTTTTCCGGCACGGTGCAGTCTTTGAAAACAGTGGAACAGCTACAGTCTGACGGCGGCGATGTGATTATGAAGATTATGTCAGACGGGGAATATCGGGTAAAGTGCGTGGCCAGTGAGCAGAATCTCTACATGCTTTCCAAGGATGAGACCATGATCCTTTCTTCCCGGACGGATGATACCACCTGGACGGGAACCATCAGCGAGATTGGTACGGAACCGGTGAGCAATGATCAGAGCACCATGTATTACAGCAGCAGTGATGATATGACAACCGCCTCCAAGTATCCGTTTTATGTAACACTGGATTCCGGTGACGGCCTGATGCTTGGACAGCATTTGCTGGTTTCGCCCAGTGACGGAGATACGGTGGAGAAGAGCGGTATCTGGCTGTACACCGGTTATGTGGTCACTGAGGAAGACGGCACGTCCTATGTCTGGGCAACGGATCAAAAAGACCGTCTGGAAAAACGAAAGGTGGAAGTGGGACAGACAGACGATATCATGGGAGACTGTGAGATTGTCAGCGGCCTGAAGGAATCGGACAAGATTGCCTATCCTTCTGACTCCTATCAGGAGGGCATGAAAACCACCACCAATCCGGAAGAAGCAACAGAAGAAGACAGCGATGCATACGGATCCTATGATGACAGCGTAGAGCCGGATTTGGAAGAGAGTGGCTATCTGGATGAAAACGGCAACCTGATGGAGGACGGCGAGTTCCTGGATGAAGGGGACGCTGGCGCAGACGGCAGTGAGGATACCCCTTCCAATGATGGCAGTGCAGACGGCGAAGCGATCGGAGAAGACAGCGATACCGCAGACAGCGAAATCAGTGCGGCAGACAGCGCAGACACAGAGGAAGGCGGTGCAGCGGATGGTAATTGAGTTAAAGGACATCTGCAAGTCCTATTTGCAGGGGAAAGAGCCGGTTCCGGTGCTCCACCACATTGATCTCTCTGTAGAAGAGGGAGAATATCTGGCGATTATGGGGCCTTCCGGCTCTGGAAAATCCACCCTGATGAATGTGATTGGGCTGTTGGATCAGCAGACCAGCGGCACTTATCTCTTTGATGGGCAGGACATGGCAAAGTGCACAGACAACCAGCTCTCCGGAATCCGGAATGAGAAAATCGGCTTTGTCTTTCAGAACTTCAATCTGCTGCCCCGGCAGTCTATTCAGGAAAACGTGGCGCTGCCGCTGCTGTATGCCGGTGTGCGGAAAAAAGAGCGGATGCAGCGCGCCAAGGAAATGCTGGGGCGTGTGGGGCTGGAAGACCGTGTGACGTTTCGCCCTACACAGCTTTCCGGCGGTCAGAAACAGCGCGCGGCAATTGCACGGGCAATGGTGAGCCATCCCCGGCTGCTGCTGGCAGATGAGCCTACCGGTGCACTGGACACACGCTCCGGAGAGCAGGTCATGGAACTGTTTCAACAGCTCCACGAAGAAGGCGTTACCATTGTCATGATCACCCATGAACCGGAAATTGCCCGGCATGCCCAGCGGATTGTCACCATTCGGGACGGCAAGCTGGAACAGGGCGGTTATTCCGGCACACAGCAGGAGGTACTGGCATGAAAACAGGAAAAAAGATTCTGGCAGGTGTGATCTGCGTTGCAGTCATTGCCGGCGGCGGTACCGGCGGAATTCTGTTTTACCGCAGCCGTCAGGCAGAAAAGCATAAGGTGGATGTCTATGCGGTTTCCTCTCTGGCGGATGGCTATTGGGGAGATGACCTCACCATGGACGGAAAGGTTGTGGCCGGCGATGTGCAGAACGTAATTCTCGGCAATGATCAGATGATTGAAAAGGTGTTGGTGAAAGAGGGTGACCATGTAACTGCCGGGACACCTTTGATTCAGTACGATCAGACGGCGGCTGCCCTGGATGCGGCGCAGAAGAAAACCGCACTGGCAGTGGCCGAGGACAATGTACGTCAGCAGGAAAAGGAATTGGAACGGATCAAAAAGCTGAAGCCATCGGAGGAAGCACCGGCAGAACCGGATTATCCCGATTACCCTGATGATCCGGATGTGCCGGACGATCCTGACGCACCGGATACGCCGGTTTCTACCCTGGCGGAAGTAAGCGCCCTTACCCAGGCGGCGGCTGGGAGCGGCAGTGCAGAGGATCCCTATCAGTTTTCCTGCACCGGTGCCACCGTGGTAAAGCAGGCTGTGCTGGAACAGCTGAAAAATACCGGCGGCTGTGCTGTGTTTGTGGTGTATGACACCGCTGGAAACAGCCTGTATGCATGGCTGGTAAGGGGAAGCGATTTGTCTGCGGCAGTGCTCTCAGACTGGACGCTGGGCAGCCAGGTAACTGTGACAGAGGATGGCGGTGTGCAGATTCACGGCGGCGGCAGCTGGTATGGCACAATACAGGTGGGCGGCGATCTTACCTATGACCCCATCTCAGAACCCCATACAACTACGCCCGCGGTGACCACCGATGCCGGGACGCATACCCAGACGGAAACGGACACCACACCGGCAGAGCCGGAAACCAGCACGGAACCGCAGGCTGCGCCCACTGCTGTGATACGGCCGATGGCGGCGATTGTGCCCCTGGCAAGCACGGCTTCCAGTGATGCGGATAACTATGCATATACCCGCGCACAGCTGAAACAGAAGGCGGCAGAACAGGAAATTCAGATTCAGTCGGCAAAGATTGAACAGAAAAAAGCGCAGTTGGAATATGACAGCGCAGCCGAAAAACAGAGCAGCGGACAGGAAGTTGCAAAAATTGACGGCACGGTCACAAAGGTGGCAGAGTCGGCAGAATCTCTGGAAAAAAATGAGCCGTATCTGGTGGTACAGGGAAGCGGCGGCGTGCTCATTCAGGGAACTGTCAGCGAAATGAATCTGAAAAAGCTGACAGTCGGTTCTACCATTCAGGTGAATTCCTGGGAAAGCGGCGAGTCGGTTTCCGCAGAAGTAACCGAGGTTGGGACTACGCCGACTTCGGATTCTGGACAGAATTACGGTGAAAATCCCAACAACAGCATGTATCCCTTCCAGGCGGCGGTGACAGAAGAATGTTCCCTTAGCATTGGGGATGGCATCAGCATCAGCATTTCCTCTATGGAAGAGAGCAATCATTTCTATATTCCCATGAGCTATGTGCGCCAGGAAAACGGACAGTACTATGTGATGAAAAAATCCAAGTCCGGCACGCTGGAAAAACAGGTGATTCAGACCGGAAAAATTATCAACGGCGGCTATTCCATCGAGGTGATTTCCGGCATCAGCGAGGATGATCGGATTTGCTTCCCGTACGGAAAGTATGTCACCGAAGGCGCGAAAACCAAAGACAGCAACGAGATTGCATATTAAGGAGGTGGGCATATGCTGGAAAATATCCGTCTTTCGCTACAGGGCATTCTTTCCCATAAGGTGCGGTCGATTCTGACCATGCTGGGTATTATTATCGGAATTGCAGCGATTATTGCCATTGTTTCCACGATTAAGGGCACCAATGAGCAGATTAAAAACAACCTGATCGGTTCCGGCAACAATACCGTCAATATCCAGTTGTACCAGGGGGAAAGCCCTTATGATTTCAGCTATCAGAGCGCGCCGGACGGTGTGCCGGTGGTGTCGGACAGCATCCGTTCTCAGATTCGGGATCTGGAGAATGTGGAGAGCGCTTCCTTCTACCGGACGCGTTCCTACTGTGAGAATGTGTTTTATGAGAATAGCCAGTACGGCGGCGCAATGTACGGCATTGACGATGCCTACTTTGATACTGCCGGGTATCAGATTCAGCAGGGAAGAGGCTTTTCCCAGACAGAATACACCGACAACCGAAAGGTGGCCATTCTGGACAACACAGCAGTAAAGAGCCTGTTTGCCGGAACTTCTCCCATTGGCAAGACTGTGGATATCAACGGGGAACCGTTTACGGTAATCGGCGTTGCCATAGAAACCAATCCGTTTGAACCAGTGATCAACTCCGTGGAGGACTATTGGACATACATGGGAACATCCGGCGGAAAGATGTTCATTCCTGCAAAGTCCTGGCCCATTGCTTATGCCTATGACGAACCGGAAAACTGCCTGTGCCGGGCATCCGATACAGACAGCATGCCGACAGTGGGTAAGAAGGCGGCCGATCTGCTGAACAGCGCCCTGCAAACACAGACAGCGGCCAGCGGCAGTGACAGCGACTCCAGTACAAAGATTCAGTATCAGAGTGAAGATCTCCTGAAACAGGCAAAGTCCCTGCAAAAGCTCAGTTCTTCCACCAACACCATGCTGATCTGGATTGCCAGCATTTCTCTGCTGGTTGGCGGCATTGGCGTTATGAATATCATGCTGGTTTCCGTAACGGAACGTACCCGTGAAATCGGTCTGAAAAAGGCGATTGGCGCGAAGAAAGGCAGCATTCTGGCACAGTTTTTGACGGAAGCGTCTGTGCTGACCAGTATCGGCGGCGTGATTGGCGTGGGAATCGGCATCGGGCTGGCACAATTGATTTCCAAGGTGGCATCTGTCCCGGTGGCAATCAGTTCTCTGTCCATTGTCGTTTCCGTTGTGTTCTCTATGGTTGTAGGCATTGTATTCGGCCTGATTCCTTCCGTGAAGGCCGCAAACCTCAATCCGATTGACGCACTGCGATATGAATAAAAAGCGGAACAGCCGATCAGGAAAGCTGTTCCGGAAAAAACCGCTCTTGTATGATGCTGGCTGCTGCCGGCGGTACAGAGCGGCTTTTTTTTGCGGCATTTTGGGGAAATTGCACACACGCGCGCTTTTTTTGTGAAAGGATTCCATACATTTTTTCAAAATCTCTTGACGAACTGCGAAAAAAAGTGTATAATATAGAAAATAAGCCTTGTACAGATTCTGTAGAACGCTGTTTTGACTGCCGGGAGAAAAACTCCGGCAAAAACCATGTGGAAGGAGTATGTGTCATCAGGCACAGTGTAATGCATTATGAAAAATATCCTGTTTGCCGCATCAGAATGTGTTCCGTTTATTAAGACCGGAGGACTGGCTGACGTCGTCGGTGCTCTGCCGAAGAGTCTGGATCGGTCACAGTATGATGTGCGCGTCATTATCCCGAACTATACCTGTATTCCGTGGGAATACCGCAGTCAGTTCAAGTATGTCAGCCATTTCTATATGGACTATGGCCAGCATGTGGAAAATGTCCATGTGGGCATTATGGAATATATCTATGAAGGTGTGCACTTCTATTTTATTGATAATGAGTACTATTTCAAGTGTGACCGTCCGTACAGTGATTTCATACAGTGGGATATTGAGCGGTTTATCTTCTTCTCCAAGGCGGTTCTGGCAGCAATGCCGGTAATCGGCTTCCGCCCGGATATTATTCACTGCCACGACTGGCAGACGGGTATGATTCCGGTGTTCCTACGCAGCACATTTGCAACCCACAGCTTTTACTGGGGCACCAAGAGCATTATGACCATTCACAACCTGAAATTCCAGGGCGTGTGGGATATGCGACATTTTATCTACAATACCAATCTGCCGGACTATATGTTTACACCGGATAAGCTGGAGTTCAAGAGCGATGCGAACATGCTTAAGGGCGGTCTGGTTTATGCAGATTACATTACAACTGTAAGTGAAACCTATGCCGAAGAAATCAAGACACCTTATTACGGCGAACAGCTGGACGGCCTGCTCTGTGCCAGATCCCGTTCTCTCCGGGGTATCCTCAACGGCATTGACTATGATGTCTATAATCCGGAAACAGATTCCAAAATCAATGTGCACTATACTGCAAAGAATGCAGTTGCACAGAAGAAAAAGGCAAAGCTGGCGCTCCAGAAGGAACTGGGATTGCCGGAAGATGAAAACAAGTTTATGATTGCCATTATCTCTCGTCTGACTGATCAGAAGGGGCTGGATCTGGTAGACTGGATTGCAGACCGGATTACAGATGAGTTCACCCAGTTTGTAATTATTGGCACCGGGGAAGAGCGGTACGAGAACATGTTCCGTTATTATCAGGGCAAATATCCGGATCGGGTTTCTGCAAACATCTTCTATTCGGATCCGCTGGCGCACAAGCTCTATGCTGCCGCAGATGCAATGCTGGTACCGTCTCGGTTTGAACCGTGCGGTCTGACACAGCTGATTTCTCTCCGGTACGGCACGGTTCCCATTGTGCGGGAAACCGGCGGATTAAAGGATACTGTGGTTCCGTACAATGAGTATGAAAAGATTGGAACCGGCTTTACCTTTGCACATTATAATGCGGATGATCTGCTGTATACCATCAACTATGCCAAGAAGATCTATTTTGACCACCGGGAGGATTGGAACGATATCCTGTGCCGGGGCATGGAACAAGATTTCTCTTGGAAGAGCTCTGCATTGCAGTACCAGGGAATGTATGACTGGATTCTCCGGGGCATGCGGGACTGATGCTTTTTCGAAACGGAAAAGCAGTTAGCTGATTTTAGAAAGTTCAAGTATACATAAAAAAGCCGTTGTGGGATGTGAGATTATCCTGCGGCGGCTTTTTTGTATGACGCATAGTTTCTTGCATAACATGGCATGGAAAGACAACGAACAAGTATAAAATAAAAGCCGCCCTGAAGTACTGTAACTTCGGCGGCGGTTTCCTGTTTTGTATTGCCGGTTTTTGTGCCAAGATTGTCGTACTAAGTGTCGTACTACTGCTTTTCTCATAAAACCAAAAAGCACGCAATCCCGGAAACTTTCCGAAACTACGTGCAAATTCTTGGAGCTGTTAACCAGATTCGAACTGGTGACCTCTTCCTTACCAAAGTGAAGAAATGCCTTTTCAACTCTTTTCAATTTCGTTGAAGCCAACGCATTTCCAGCATTTTTTCCGTTTCCGCCTGTTGAAATCTGTTGCCCTCTGTAGTGCCCTAACCAGCTTTTAGTGCCCTCATAGTGTCCTCGCAGTGCCCTCGATCTGATCGGCGGTGCCCTGCTGCATATCCCGCAAAGGTGAACCCGCTCATTTTTGAGCAGGTTGCTTTTGTGCGTGGTGAAATCCTGCAAAGGACTTTTGCTCATTTTTGAGCAATAGCTGTGCATTCAGAGCATGCTCTGTGGTCTTAGCTGGTACCGAAACGGTAGCCGAGATATATAATCCCTAACTCCAGATTAGCCTTTTCAGAAAATCCCTATGCGCCCTCCGAGCCGTTCTGCCTACTCTTTCGGAAAAGAACCAGAGGAAACGCAAGGCGGCTCTGCGGGGCTTGTGACGGTGGACAAAAAAGTCTACCATGCAGACGGAGCAGAAATGCCCTTTTGCATGAGATCGGCACAGAATTGTGCCCACTACGCAAATTGCGGAGCGACACGAAACTACAACCCGTCAATTTGTCGCCCAGTTCTCAACACGGCCGGTCAAGTTGTCTTGTCGCCCAGTCCCCAGCGACAAGGTCGTAACTCTGGCGGACGCCCTGAAACGGGGTAGTGCAAAAGGGAGTAGCGAAACGCGACGCCCTCGCAAAGGATAGGAACAAAACTCCGCCCCTTGTCCCTCTGACCGGAGCCGAATTCCGCACATCTTAGCTATATATTTTAACTTGTTATTTATAATCTGCTTTTTCCTCAGCTTTTTTCAACGGCGCAATTTTGTTATTTGACGGATGAAAAGAGCCTCTGTGCAGCCGGCTTTTGTCATACACAAAAAAAGCACCCTGCCCGAAAGGACAGAGTGCTCACGTTCTGAACGAGGTGGGGTGACGCTCCCACATCTCCTGCGGATTGCTCTGGATGGCGGCTGCCTGTTCCGCCCTCAGCGTTCTATGCTATCTTATGCAGAAAACCGTACAAGATTCCTTGCAATTTTATTTTACCATATCCGGACGGGAAAGTCAATCCCAGTCGATCTCGTCCATGGAAACGGTTTCGCCTTTGTCGAAGTTTCGTTCTGCCTTTTCCAGCTGTGCCGCCTCCTCCGGTGTTACTTTGGTGAAATCGGGATCCCATGCAAGGAGCAGCTTTTTCACCAGTTCATAAGCAAGCTGCTGATCGTTTTCCGGCAGAATATCCACCATAGATGCAATTGCCTGTGCTGTATTTCCCATGTTTCAACGCCTCCTCAGTGCTTGTAAATATCGCCTCTGCTGTCAATATCCATGATATGCAGGATTACAGCAATTCCGCCGATATATCGGTATACAATTCGGTATTTTCCCACACGCAGCCGCAGCCGTCCGTCTGCGTAGCCCTGTAGTGTTTTAATGTCACCTCTGGGCGGTTCTTCGGTCAATCCCTCTATCGCTTTCCGGATTCTCTGCTTTGTGGGCTTGTCTTGTGCCTCAATAAACTTTTTTGCCTTTTTGTCAAACCGGATTTCCATGCCGTCACGCCTCCTGCTCCGTCTGCATTTTTTCGTCGATCGCCTCATTGATATATCCGTTCAGCGATTTTCCGGCAGATTCTGCGGCGGCTCTGATTTGTCCTTTTTTTCCTTTGGGGACGGTCAATTCGATTCGATCATAATTGTTTTTTACATATTTGTGCACGGCTTTTTGTTGTGCTTTGCTGGCAGGTGCCATTTGACCACCTCTTTTCACTTTATAGTATAGCATAAAGTTCTATTTACGTCAATATAAAACATTAACAAATCTATTCCCGTAACTTTGGATATTCTGCCTATTGTATATTCACGGGAATAGTGATATAATATAGACAGCAAAAGCGACAGGCAGCGGAAAACTCACCCGAGAGCAGGAGAAAACCGAAACGGCTTTTGCGGAAGCAAAAAACAACCGGAACCCCCAGAAAGGAAGGAAACACCATGGGAATTTTAAAGCAATTACACGAAGCGGACGTAAACCGACTGTTGAAACTGTCTTTCTTAGCAGATTTTAAAAAGGAGGCAATGAAACTGCCAGACCGGACACCGGAAAAGAACGTGTTCACCTTATCCCGGCAGGAGTGGTATCTCGTTTTTCGGCGTGCAATGGACAACTTTTTTCTGCGAACCTGTATCCGGCCGTGCAGCAAATGCATGTCTCTGGAGGAACATTGCCTGCCGCTGGTGTTCTGGATTCTTTGTGACACACCGCTTCCCGAAGAATGGCGGCCGAAGTTGAAAACCTATTTTTCTGACCCGTATTTCTTTTGCTATCTGGAGCATATGCGGCAGGATATCACCTGGCAAAACCGGATGAAACAGGCCGCATGGGATCACTACCACCAGCACTATCAGTTTCTTCTGGAAATGCAGAAGGAACTTGAAGCAACAGCATAACACCCCCTCTCCCAGGGCAGGCGGCAGCGTCTGCCTTTTTTGTATTTTTTGAAAGCCTTAACATTTTTCAACATATCGCAGAGGCTTCCGGCGAAAAAATGCCGTGTACAGGCCAGAATCCGGGCACAGCGTGCGAAAGGGACGCATTGTAAAACTCTGCATAAGAGCGAAAATCAGAATCAAACCCGCCGCATTTTCTCACAAAAGGGACTTGTTCCGGTGTGTTTTTGTGAAAAAATGTGCACCATACACACAAAAAGCCGGCTGCACAGGGCACACACCCCGTAGCCGGCTTTTGCGATTCTCTCACATTCCCAGCAGTGCAAACGCCTTCCGCTGCCTCTGTTCAGGCGGTTTCTCTCGGTTCGCTCTCGGTTCGTTCTGTTTCCTGCAATGCGTACAGCACCGCCTGCACGGTACGAATCCCGCCCCGCAGCAGCTGCCGTTCCTGCGGCTTTTTC
>ERZ791840.507-NODE-507-length-25889-cov-21.461640_pt1 | contig 25889 bp, 25 predicted proteins | sample MGYA00510291_ERZ791840 | MGnify/ENA primary metagenome ERZ791840 (study PRJEB30046, sample SAMN00715256) | human gut metagenome | study: EMG produced TPA metagenomics assembly of the A metagenome-wide association study of gut microbiota in type 2... | reverse complement strand
CCAGTCACTTTTCCATTTCAACCGGACCAATTTTCTTTTTAACGGATTCAATCTGGGCGGATAAACTCTCTATTTGCAGTTTTAACTGTAAATACGCATGTTTCTCTATAACAACTAATTCCATAACAATTTGATTTATAATTTCACTATTTACAAAGCAAATAAAAGCATATTTCCACACTTGACAAAACATTCAAAATTAAAGTCATCCGTTGGCGTGCATTGTCACTCCAAATATACCAAATATCCTCATCCGGACAGATAACATATCTAACCATTTCCGTAACCCAGCCATCGGTTTCTACTCCTTCCATATTTTCATTCCATAATTATACCTATTATGACTGCTTATTTCCGCCAAAATGTCATTTACAAAACTGAAAAAATTCAAACTAAGGTTACTGCTACCACAAAATAAAAAGAAAAGCCCCGTTATCTGCATCCAAACAGTAACGGGGTTTCCCCTGCCATTTTTTATCACCCTATATCTTTATACCCTTATTTTTTTTCACATGCTCTTTTTCCTTTACGTCTGTTTTCCGCCGTATTTCCGAAAAGTGCTCTTTCAACAATTTCCCTGCCAGTTTCTTCGCCTTCTCCTGCATCACATCATACACATCCCATCTGTTGCGGCCCAGCAGTTTGTTTTCTATCCTCTCGAATTTATCGCAAAAACTGAAGTTGTCCGGGTATTCATCTATCAGTCCGTCTCTCGGATAGCCCTTATCCATGATATACAGCAGTGTCATCCGGTCATAATTATACGGACTCCGAGTAAGGCCCAGCCCCTTTCCGGAATCAGTCAGCCTATAATAGTTCTCCCATGTAGGAGCAAGATCATAACGCTCACTGTCCGTTATACTTTTCAATGCCGATTTGTCCACAAAAGCATCTGCCGGAATCTTCTCCAACGGCAACAAACAGCCGTAATCATCGCAACAGCGGTTTACTTTCCCTTCCATCAATGAAGGCCATCCCCGTAACTCATACACATTCAGATACTTTTCATCAAAGTCCGGTTCAAAGAAACGTTTCTCTATATTCGTTGCCATAAAATCCCCGTATTGACGGTTTCCTACGTAATCCCTACCGAACAGTAGCACCCCTTTACCCGTCTCAACACCCGTATAATACGTGTTCCCATGCTTCAAATCATCCTGCATCTCCGCTATCACTTCGGGTGGTGCGGACTTTATCTCCCGCCACATCTCCGGTGTAAGTTGCCGGGTATAGTTCTCGTCCCTTGAAAGCGGGTCCATGTACTTTCACAGGCAATACACCACTTCCGACAGAGCCAGGTATCTATGCAGCTTAATCCCATGTACGCCCATCGCCTTTTCCAGTCTTCGCAGATAATCATCATTATTCCCTTCCCTCAAACGCGGTACAATCCCCATATCAGGCACATTATAGTACATCATGCCCATGGTAGGCATTTCCGTTTCCTTGAGCGCCTTCTCCACATCTTCCAGCATAAACTCCAGAAAACCTTCCTCACCCGTACCTTTCATACTGACATGCACCGGGTTGAGATGTCCGTCCACTGTGACATACACACTGCCACTGTTCGTATTCTCTTTTTCCATTCATCAAAAAATTAAATGTTCATTCCTTGTCCTTTTCTCTTTGCCGGAATCCGCACCCTCATTTCCACGTTCGGGAACCGTACATTATCCGGTCGTGCCACCAGTGACGAAACTATACGTTCCTGTTCTCCGGTCAGCGGCATAGGCTGCCGTTGCAAATTTCTCAGCCTGTTAAAGTTCCTCAGCGTAGATGCCATGTCGCAACATGCCACACAAATCCCATATCTCACCACATCCGAAGAAACCGTCTGTCCGTCACCTATTTTTGCCCGGTATGCGGCATTCAGCGGAGCCACCTCATAAAACCTCAAGCTCTCAGGTTTCCGCTTGCCGTCAAAAAAACGTTCGGCCAGCCCACTCAGAAACTCATCCAGCATCCTGTCCCCACCATCTGTCTTGTCAAACAGCAATACCTTCCGCCCGTGTTCCACTGCCATGTAGGTGGGAAAAGCAGCCAGCCCGCTGCGTATCACATCCCCGTCCATTCCGAAACGATGTCGCAGCCGCCTGTAATCCTCATTTTCCAGCAAAGCCGTATGTTCCGCTGATAATGACAGATGTACAATCCCCCGTTCCTCACAGAATGCCGCATCCCGGAGTCTCACCACCCCCGACGGATATATATTCTCCCGTTCCAGTACAGGACAGAGCCGTTCCAGGTAATCCGCATTGTCCGTACCGAATATGGGAGGAATCAGACTTTTGTCTTTAAAGTCGAAACGGAACATTCAGTGGTCGGGAATAAATTCCCGACCGGTCGTATGAGACCGCACGTTGTTACTGATATAACGGGAAAATCCCTCTTCCCCCTGTCCGCGCATACTCAGATACACGGGTCTGTAAAAGGCGTCCAATGTCATATACAGACTGCCGCTTTCCACCGCTTGCTTTTTCTTTTCTTCCATAGATTCTATAGGATTAATTGTTTCTTCTCCTTCTTCTGTGGGGTAATGGAAGCCGCATGCTTCACCTGCCGTTGGCTGTCAGACATCCGCTGTTCAGGAGCTTCCTGCCTGTAGTGTGTTTCCGGTAACCCGCCGGTCTGTTCCTCTTCCGAATACGGATACGACACCGGATGTGACATTTCCATCCTTTCTGTCCGGCTTATCCGTGCGCCCAACCTGAACTCCCCATCCGTAATATGGAACTCCGATTGCAACAAATCCGCCGCCATCTCCTTTGCCTCTTTCTGTAAGGCCGCATAGCCGAAGTCGTGTGCCGACAAAGGCGCGTTCATCCGTGCCCTCATGCTGTCTCCCAGCTTCTCCGCCAGTTCCCTGAACTCATACTCATAGCTGAACGGATGCACCTTGTCTGCCGCAACAATCCCGGCGTACCCGTTTTCCGAAATATACAGCAATGCCGCCACATCATAGTTCCGGGGCGAGATACCCAAACCGAATTCTTTTGTCAGCCGGTCGAAGTTATGGAAATCGGGCCGCAGGTCGAACTTTACCCTGCACACCCCGCCGTCCAGCACACTTCTATCCGCAAACTTGTCGGAAGTGAAGTTCACCACCGACCTGCGCAATTGTGCATCTGTACTTCGCAAATCCGCTTTGGACAGCTTTTCGATGCAGTTGTCCGCCAGCCCGGCCACCCGTTTGGTAGGCAGGTCAATCTCATATATCCGCAAAGTTTCGGGTACTTTGGTCACGTTGAAGAAGCCGTCGGCCAGATGTTGCAGATAGCTGTTCCGTGCCTTCATACCCTTGGGGGTGTCGGAAAACAGCATCACGCCCTCTTCCGTAACCACCGCATATACCCGGTTTTCCGTCCCGGAAGTTTCCGTTACCGCCGCTTTCCGCCTGTCCGGTTTCCGGGCAATGCGGTTCCAAATATCATTCAGGATTGACATAGCTTGTATTTTTAGACATGATAACCGGCGACAAAGAAAAGCATTCAGCCGCCAATCTGCAATACCTCATACATACGAGTCATCCGTTGGCGGCTGTTGGCGTACAACCTTTACGCCAGCCGTGCGTCCAGCATCCGGTTATAACTTTTGCGCAGGGAGTCGATGAACGGAGTGGTGTCCGTACAACGGTCGAACACCTTGCCACGCTTGGTGTACAGCGCATTGATTTTCAGATGGAACACTTCCTCGAAAACGCGGATAACATCCACAATTTTCAAATTCCGGCCTTCAGCCGTACCTATCGCACCGGCTGCCATCAGTGCGGCCACCAGTTCAATCAGGTCGCTGTCCGTACCGTTCCATGTCAGTGTGACGGAAGTTTTCCTCCCGCTTCCACGCACCGCTTCCGCATGGAATCCGGCAGACACGGTACCATGACGAAGCATCTCCTTCAGTATTTCCGCTTCCGCATCCAGCAACGCCAACGTCTTGTCGATAAACACGTCATACAGGATATTGCGGCAATCTTCAGCCATTCCGTTGCAGGCCTGCCGCATAAAGGCCAGCTCTATTTTTGTGTAGTTCAGACAACGTAGCTGTCCCGTCAGGTCCCCTGCCGGTGAAAGCGTGACAAGGCTGTTCACAAAATCGTCATAGGCGGCCGGCAACTCACCTGCCGCAGGTCCGGCACCGTTTGTATAAGAGGCGAACAGATTAAAAAGAGAGGTTTCCACCAATGTCTTCATCGTATCATGTTTTTAGGTTCCACAATTCAACTCTCCACTCATCCTGCCGGAATAAAGACAAGTGCCATGCCTGAAACAGTACACAGATAAAATATTGTAAATAAACCATATAGAAAGCAATAAAAATGATGTGTACATAAAAGCATTGTGGATTGGACATGATGTGTCCGAATTTCGGACATATTCTAATCCAGACGATACTTCCTCAGTTTCAGATAAAGCGTGCTCCGGCTGATGCCCAGCAGCCGTGCGGCAGCCTTCCTGTCATTGCCCGTTGCCTCCAATGCTTTCAGAATGGTTGCCCGTTCCATCCGCTCGTCATTAAGTGAATACTCTCCCGGTTGCCTGCCTTTATCGGGAATGTCTATCTCCCCGGTGGTTATCCAGTCATCTTTAGCCAATAAGGTGGCCCGTCTGACAACCATCCTCAGTTCCCGTATGTTTCCCGGCCACGAATAAGATTTCAACCGTTTCTGTACTTCGCGGTCAAAGCCTTTCACTTTCCTTGAGAACTCTTGATTGGCGGCATCCAGCATGAATTCCGCCAACGGAATTATATCCTCAATGCACTCTGCCAGCAATGGTACATGCAACGGAAATTCATTCAGACGATGAAACAGGTCTTCCCTGAAACGTCCTTCGGCTATCGCCTTCTCCAGGTCCTCATTGGTAGCGGCTACCAGACGGATGTCCGTCTGAATCTCTTCTTTACCGCCTACGGGGCGGTAGCGTTTTTCCTGTAAGGCACGCAACAGTGCCCTTTGTACCTCGGCATTCAGATTGCCCACTTCGTCCAAAAACAGTGTCCCATGGTTGGCAGCGGCAAACATGCCCGTCTTGTTTTCCGTCGCTCCGGTAAAGGCACCCTTCACATGACCGAACAGTTCCGATGCCGCCAGTTCCTTCGGAAGCACCCCGCAATCCACTGCGATGAAAGATGCATCCGACCGACCGCTCAACACATGTATCTGCCGGGCCACATACTCCTTGCCTGTCCCTGATGCGCCACGTATCAGCACGGCTAACGTATCCACCGGAGCCACCAGCCGGATATGCTCCTGCAATCTCAATGCCAAAGGGCTTTTGCTTGTATAGAATCTTTGTTTTGTATTGCCGTCCCTTCTCTTACGCTCCAATGCTTTCCGGATAATACTGAGTACCTTTTCTGTCTGCACAGGTTTGGGCAGATAGTCCACGACACCTTTTTTAACCGCTTCCACTGCACCGGGTATGTCCCCGTAGCCTGTCATGATAAGGAAAGGAATACGATAGCCATGTGTATTCATCCATTCCAGCAGTTCCATGCCATTGCCGTTGTCGAAACGAAAATCCGACAATACCAGATCCACATCATGATTGCCCAAAAACTCCTTTGCATTGTCCACGGATAATACATAACGGGCATTGATACCGTTTTTCACCAGCCAGTTTGTGGTAGCACGTGCATACACACGGTCATCCTCTACTATCAATACAGTTTCCATATACTCTTTTCTTTATTCTTTTTGCTTTCTTTACAGCATATTCCACAGCTTTAATCAGTTCCTCTATTCTTTCATCCGATAAGCCACCCCATTTTTCGGAAGGCATGGAAGCCATTTCCCTCAGTTCACTTTGGGGAATGTTTATGCGGATCATTTCCCAAAGCGGTGCGGCTTTGTGTATGATACTTCCCAACTTCTTATAATCTCCCGTGGAAAAAGCGTCCCTTATTCCGGCAAGTTCATCCATGGTATCCTTTATGAACAGGTCCAACATCTCTTCCACGTTTTCCTCTCCTTCCATGATGGCAGCAAAATCAGGTCGATCCATCTGTGAAACTGCCGCCAGCAACTCTTCCTCAGAGAAAGGCTTATACAGGCAGTCGGCAAAACCTGCGGTAAGATACTCTCCCTTTTTATCGGAACGTGCCGTGATGGCTATGACGGGAATCTCCCATGCCCGGGGAATGTTCGAGGTCCTCAACAGCTCAAGGACTGAGAAGCCATTTGCACCGGGCATCTGTATGTCGGTCAGCAGAAGGTCGTATTCCTGTTTGTTCAGACAATCCATCAACTCCCGGACATCCGAGCAGCAGTCACAGTGAATTTGACTGCGGGAAAGCATTCTACTGATGACTCCCAGCTGGATACGGTTGTCATCAATGACCAACACACGGATATCAACGGGCAATTCACAAACAGGAGAAAACTTCTCTTCCGGACAGACGGGGTGTCCGGCCGGTAGCATAGGCAGGAAAACAGAAAAACGGCTGCCCTCACCGGGTACACTCTCCACTTCCACATGCCCCTGCATCAAGGATACGAGTCGGGCCGTAATTGCCAACCCCAACCCGAAGCCGGGGATATTACGCGCATTGTCGAGCCTTTCGAAAGCTCCGAATATCCGTTTTTTCTCCTCAAGGCCTATTCCCATACCCGTATCCAGAACAGAAATGTGGAGATTTCCCGGCCGGTATTCCACCTCAAGAAGCACCTTCCCGTGAAATGTGAACTTCAAGGCATTGGACAGCAGGTTGCCGACTATCTGCCGGATATGCGAGCTGTCACAGTTGACCATAACATCCAGACCGGAGAAAGATGCGGTGAACGCTAGTTTTTTCTGCCGGGCGGCAAGACGGTGGCTGTCCGCTATTTCTTCAAACAGAGTTTTTAAACTGAAGAGTGTGTTTTTGGAGTACACCTCACCTTCATCCATCCGGTGATATTCCATCAGCGTGTCTACCAGAGCGAGCATATAATCGGACGAATGCAGGATATTGTCCAGATAACCGGCCCTGCAACTACCATCGCTTTCCGAAGACAACTGTTCCGCACAGCCTCTGATAGCTGCCAGCGGAGCACGCAGGTCATGGGCCACCGAGGCCATCAGCTCCTTACGTGAACGGAGCAATTCTCTATTCCGATTGTCGGACTGTTCAAATTCCCTCTCATACCGGAGACGGCGGTTCAAATCCCGGTGAATGAGGATATACAATACAATTGCCAGTAAAGAGACAGACAAAGCCAAGCCGGCTACCACATAGTAGGAATTATTCCGTTCAAGGACAAAGGTTCTGTAGCGTGCAGTAAAACGTTCGTTATTCTCCCGTTCAAATTCAGAGACTATGCTGTTCATCCTTTCGTTCAGTTCCATGCCTCCAACGTATAAGCTGTCCATCTGTGCCTGTATTTGCACTAATCTTTCTGCCTGTTCCAAAGAGATCCTTTTATTCAGAGAGTGGAGCATACATGTTGCCATTCCGATTGAAGGGACAATGAACAAAGAGCAATGCCTACATTCGCCATCTTCCTTCTGTCGCTGACAGGCAAGTTTATTCTCTTTTAATGGAAAAATATCCCAAATTCCCTTCTTAGAACTATCTTTCGTACCGGATTTAAACAAGACCATATTCCTCTTTTGCTGCACAGCTTGTCTCCTAGCAGTCAAAATAATGGAAGGGATACTTTCCTGTACAATATCGCCAATACTCTGCAATTCATTGAAAGTATGCATTGTCTTGGAAAGAAGAATTTCTTTATTCCAAAGAAGAAGACACAATGAGTCAATACGGCTTTTTTGTAAGGGAGTATGGACATACTCCTTTAGGAGTTGCAGACTGTCACAAACTCCATGACGCCTACGGCTATATTCCCTTATATCATTATCATCCCATGTAATGACAATCTCCGCATGAGTAGAGAGAAACAACAAGCTAATACAACTCTTTTTTACCAAACGGTATGTTGTTATTAACTCCTTTTCCTTCTTGCGCAATGTGTGTCTCAGCATCTGTTCCTGGCGAAACAGCCAGACAATGAAAGCCAATAGCAAAACTAAAATCGCATAACCCAAAAACATTTTTAATTTTAACCACATAATGGTACTGATTATAATTCCTATTCACCTCAAGAATGCTGTTTTTTTATATTCGTATAACACCTGTACAAAAACGCGTAACAAAATTGCTGTGGGTGATCAATACCAATGTTTTCTTTCCTGCTAACTTAACAAGGCGTTCCAATAACAGGTTTTCCGTTTCATTATCCAAGGCAGAGGTAGGTTCATCCAAAAGCAGAATATTTCCTGAACGTAACAATGCCCGAGCAATAGCAATACGTTGCACCTGCCCCTCACTTAATCCGGAATTTCGTTCACCGCACAGCGTATCAATGCCTTGAGGCAGTGTATAAACAAAATCTGCCACAGCCGTATGAAGCGCTTCACGAAGTTCTTCATCTGTAGCTGCCGGATTGCCCATCAATAGGTTCTCTTTAATAGTTCCACTGACAAGCATATTATTTTGTGGAACGTAAGAAAGATTGCATCGGGTTGCTGCTGAAGCAGCTATTCCCTGTTCGTTTGAGCTATCATAAAAAAGAACTTTACCACTATCAGGAGAAAAAAGTCCTAACAGCAACTTGAACAAAGTGCTCTTTCCGATTCCGGTCTCACCGACAATCGCTGTAAAGCTTCCTGGTGTGAAATCACAGCTGAAGTTTTCCAATATATACTGTTCTCTATCCGGATAAGAAAAAAACACATGCTCCATCCGAATTCCCACGGAACCGTCCATCAGCCTGTTAGGCAATTCTATGCTCTCTTCAGGAAAGGAATCTATTTCCGCCAGTCGTTCCACTGAAGTCAATGTCTTTGCAAAAGTAGAGAGCTGACGGCTTAATTCATACATGGGATGCTGTATCTGAGCAACCAGTTGCAAAAAGGTAGTCATCATCCCGAACGATACCGTACCAGCCAACAAGCCATAAACTCCCCATACAAAAGCTGTAAGATAACCCACCGAGAATCCTCCCTGCATAACGGTACGTGAAAACATCGTAAAATCTGTGCGACGTATCACCTGTTGCTGTAACTTCGTTTGCAAAGCATACAGCTTTCTTTCCATAGGAAGTATATATTCTAGAATACTTATTAACAGATGGTGCCGCAAACTTTCTTGCAGATGAATTTGTAACTCACTGTCTGTTCGGCGGATATCTGAGGAAAGTTTCCTCATTTTTTTTAAAAAAATCCGGCTTACCACCATTGCTACGGGAGTCAGCCCCACCATAATAAAAGCCAGATATGGCTCCATGGAATACAAGAAAAAGAATGCTCCCAGCAACTGACATATTCCGGATGCCACATACGGCAGCTCCCGGCAAAGCATGCCCGTTACCACCGGCACATCCTGCTCCAGCCGATTAACCAAATCGGCACTGTGCATTGAATCGCGTTCATCCAGCTTGCTTCTCATCAGCTTGCCGAACAGATTCGATTCCAACCGATTCCTCATGCCTATTTCCATCCTGCTTTCCAACCGCCCGTAAACCACAGCCAGCACCAACTGCGCCACCAGGCATATGACCAACACCACCAGATAATCCCCCAATAGTTCTTCCTTTTCGTGAGTAGCCGCATCCACCAAGTGTTTGCACACCCATACCATGCTCAACGAAACACCTACTCTGACTATCCCTACCACACTGTTTGTCACCATAACCAAGCGAAAGCACCTCGTCTGATTCCACAGCCACCTCAAGCTACTCATCAGTTTCATAACCATTATCTATTTTTATCATCCTGTCCATATAGTAAAAAGCGACAGACCACCAACAACTCTCTTCGAAAAGGCCGCAATCTCATCCATGTCCGTGAGAGGAAGCGTTCCATCCGAGAAGAACAGTCCACTTCATGCCCCTTACGGATAATCTTCACCACCTTGCCCAATACGGCATCCCGGCTGCATACTTCCATCTGCAACAGATTTCCATCCCCCATAAGCAACAAGGTATCCGTACCCATTTCGTAAATTCTGTGCAGCACAAACTCTTTCGTCTCGGTACCTATCAAGACAATATCCCCGATCCGGAAACTGAGGCCGGGACACAGCAACACCTTGTCGCGTGTCGGCATCAGAAATGGGCACATGCTTTTTCCTGTTACTCTCAATGTCACAGAGCAGCCCTGCTTCAACAGCCGTACCACTTCATCCATCAGCGTTTCACTTTCCATGGTTTCTATCTCCTTTTAAAACACGGAAAGGCCATCGGTTCCGCAAGGGTCGACAGCCTTTTCCTTTGAAATCATACCTTATTGTATTCAATTTTCCTTTTCCAGATAAAAACGACTGGAACCGGTTGCTACATCATCCAATGTGATATTTTCGGTTAGCGAATATCGTTTACCGGTCTGACTATCAACAAAACACCAACCATCCCAATCATTTCCTTGAGTCTGGAAGGAGAGTTCAACGCGGCCCTGAGATTTTACAAAAAATCCCACAGGAATACGTCCGGCAGCGTAAACATACTGAATAGAAAGAGCCTGACCGTCAGCGGCAGTATATACAGCCACTTCAGGTTTAGCCTCACTCTCTATCAGTAGAAAAGCATCCTCTCCGCTTCGGTAACCATCCTGTGCGGAACCTGATTGTAAAGCCACACATGATGAGGTTTGATTATTTCTACGGGCATTCAGATAGATTCGGGAAAAAGCATTAGAAGTGTTTCGGGCATTGCTTCCTGTAGCCTGTGTAATCATATCTTCGGATACCGTGATGGCAATATCAGAGACTCTATTTTTGGCAGTGATAAATACTGCCTCCATCGGTTTGATAAGTACAGGTACGTTTAAAGTAGAAGAAGTGCCATCGGCCTTGACTGTCACATAAGAACCGTTTCTATAAATTTGAATATCTGATATAACATTACTGTTTTCGTTCAGGAATTTCCGGATATTGATATGCGCCATGAATGGATTACCAAACAAAAATTCTGTGCCTTCACTTTGACGCTCCAATTGAATGCGATGTGGCATTCTGTCCTGATTATCCAACATGAGTTTACCTACTTGGGTACGTGTCACGGATTCCGTCATATTACCTACAGGCTTACCACCCATATCATAGTAACTATATGTGGTATGAGATTTTGGGAAATGGAATGTATAGTCTTTATTATTAGTTTCCATTTGTCGGATCTTTAGAGCAAATCCCTGTCCACTCTCATAACGCGTACCTACAGCATTGAAAGATTTGGACCAATCTGTATGTCGGATGGCTGCATCATCGGAGTTTGTCGCACGAGTTACTACGGCATTCACGACTGATTTACTGAAAAAACGCTGGTAGATAATAGGATCTATCCGATGTTCTACATAATCAGAATTTTCATTCTTATCGGTATCTGAAATAGGGATGAAGTAATTTGTATGAAGACCAGACTCCGCATCTATGGTATTTCTCCAAGCATTCCATCCTTCTCTTCTGGATTCTTCCTGTACAAACATATCTCCCGTCACCATACTTCTCAACGGAGCGGACATCAATTGATAACTACCATCTATCAGTTTGGCATCAATAAAAGCACTTGCATATTTCAGATGAGTTTGCCCCACCAGTTCTGCATCCGGCTCAAAGTGAATATGCTGGCAACAATAAGCCTTTTCAGCTCCTGCCTTTAAAACGGGATATTGACTTGCTTCAGAAGGAAGAATCACATTGGTACATTCCCATGGAGTACCTCTGTCCCAGTTATTCCAGTCATTCCAATCTGTACTGAGAGCATCTTTCTTCCAAGTGGTTTCCTGAGGATGGATAATAAGAGAACCTATCCTATTCAATATTATTTTTCCACTATGAAGCACACTTACATCATATTCACCAACCGGCAAAGAAACAAAGAAACCAAAGTTTGTAAATTCCAAGTAGCCGGAAGAATTGATGGTAACATCGCCTTTATAGCTTTTTGCCCCGTCATGCTTATCAATAAATTCCAATGTATAGGTAACACCTTCCTCACCACCATCCACACGGAATGCCGCTTCACCGCCAATACAAATATCCTCAGGTTCTACATACAAGTTGATAATTTCAGTGGAGAGTTCGTCTGTGATACAATCCATCACTCCATCACCATCATAATCCGGGCGCAAATAGACTCCGTTAATGAGATAATTACTTAAGGTACCGACTCCCTTTCCTATTATTAGACGTAACTCATTAAAATCGGAAGTAGGGGTAATGGAAATGTATTTCCTTTGTCCGCTACCGGCCAATTTCAAACCGAGCAAGCCTCCTTCTGTTGTGTTATCCGTAATTTCTTTACCATCCTTATAAGCTTTAATCTGCATGATACCAATAAGATCAACATTGGTCAAGCCGGTTACTCCGGTCAGGATAAAACCAACTTCCTGATTTGCCTTAATTGTATTGAAAGTAACCTTTATCTCAGTTTCAGTCGCAGCACTGACAGGCTTCACGACGGTAGCATAGCTATCTATATTTCCATCCACCATATTGCCTAAATTGGCAATGGATCCAGCTATCTCAGCCAATCCTTTCGTGTCAGTCGTTGCTACAGCTCCGTAATTGGCATTGCTGATAAGTTGCATACATTCCTCACCGGGGTCGCCGCAATCGTCTGTCATTTCCCAAAAGGCATGATATATATGTAAAGCACCTACCAAATTAAGATTAAGCAGTCCTGTTGAATAAAGTTCTATCTTATCAAATTCCAATTCCGTATCAACACTCAGTCTGGTTTTATCTTTCGAAGATCCAATCAGACTGACATCAATTCCATTATTCTCTTTTCCTACCCCTGCATAGATCTCTTCCCCACTTTTATACAACTTGATTCGCAAGAACTGAAGTGCGCTAGCCCCCAAAACATCAAGAGATTTGTTAATAACAAAACCAACACGTATTTTCTGTTTTTCCGCATTGATTGTTTTCCCATCGATTCTTTCCACTCCTACAAGAGCATCATTGGTAATTAATGAAATACTCACTCCTTGTTTATATGCCACATAATTCTCTGTATTCTCATCTACGATATAACTCTGATCCCCTTCAATGATATCCCCACCAATTTCGATTCCGCCAATTTGATCCGGAATGTAAGCACGGTAAATATTGGGTTCTTTTTCCGTATTGACCAAATGCACATCACAAGCTGTCTGTTTCTTTTTCAGACGGGTGATAACTGCAACCTGTTCTGACACATTACCTTGTTCATCTGTATAAATTGCTTTTACTGTATAATTACCGGTAATGTTCATGCCTGTCAGCAACCATCCATTCCCGTCTTTTTCCTTTTGAATCTTAGCATTACTTCTATTGGGACCTCCTATCAATTCGTATTTTACGGTTCCTTGTACAGGCTCGGCAAAGCGGTAATTGGGATTATATACCGTTGCATTTGCAACTGTAAAGTAAGACGAAGCATCCACCGTTGTTTTTTCACGGACATAAGCATAATGTACGACAGATACCCCCAATTTGAGATTAAGTCCTAAGAATTCAATACGAACCCTCCGACAAGGTTTGGTTGTTGTCAAACTGAACAAAAATTCACCACCGCCAAGCAAACCTAACTCTACAACCTGAGTATAACTGTAGCGATCTACTTCTTTATCATTTGCATCGTAAGTTGTAATCAGAATCGTTTTTCCGGCTCCCACATCCAACAAGCTTCCGGAAGTAACATAAAATCCCACTTCACTACCTGCCGGTACATCCTTTCCAAAATTTACAGACATATGCGGCTGAAACAGAGCTGAGACAAGACCGATTTCAATACCATCTGTCAACTTGTCATTAATCAATTTATTAAGTGAACTTTGTATATAGGAGCCTTCATAGGGCGCAGTCACTTGATTATTGAAGTAGGAGTCCCCGTTATTCACAGCCGGGATAATAGGGTTCTCGCCTACGTAGGCATAGTATATTCCCAGTTCCTGGATAGCGGATAGTTCAATACCATTGACACCGATACGTATTTCATCAAAGGGTTTGCTAAATTCTGCCTCTACTAGAAAGGTCTGGTTTTCACCACCTCCGGATATATTACCCAATCCCAAATCCAATACACTGGTAGCTTGAGTAAATACGTGCTGCTCCTGTCTTTCACCTTTTAAATAGGTATCTATCCAGAAAGATTTCAAGACACTAAGATCCAATAAGCCATCCGTTTGGTTCTTACATACAAATCCGGCTTTTTGCCCTCCATCATATACATAGTTTAAATCGCGAATAGAAACCAATTGGTTTGTGAGGGCTTCTGCGCCAACTATGCTACCTGGTGTAAAAATATTGGTCAAATCGGTATCCACCAATATCTGAGCTTCAGTGCCCGTTGATCCTACAGAAACCAAAGGTCCGGAAAGATTATCCACAATACGTCCCGCTCCTACCAGCGGTACTCTGCCTTTAGCTTTCCAATATCCGTTTTCCTGTAAAGTGAGTCGGGAAGTTGTTTCTTCCGCAGCTCGTGTTGCAGAGTTTAAACTATAGTTGCCCGGTGCAGAAAGTAGCTCCTCATCCTGGCAGGAACAGATGCCAATGACCGACAAGGATAGAATAATCCATGATAAAATATTCAGTTTCATAATCTTGTTTCTTTAAAATCTGTTTTATTTTTCATACTTTGTGATAATCACCGAACGGCTCAACTGCGGATCATCGTAGTACATATTTTCCACACCGCCTTTGTCATCCAATACCAATTGGTCAGCAGATACACCGAATTCTTCGGTCAATACCTTATAGACGTTCTTGGCACGATTTTCTGCCAACCAGAGATTTCGCTTCACACTTCCGGTATGTTTATCGGCATAGCCACAAATCAGGTATTTCTGTTCAGGGGTAGCTTTGATCATGGCTGCCACCGCTTTTAAGTTTACCTTTTCACGGTTTACTACTTTCACCTTGTCGATGACAAAGTTCACCAGATAAGGGAAGGTTACAATATTTTGCAAAACCTCAGCGGTTCCTTTCTCTATTACTACTGTATCTGCCTTCATGCTTCTCAGACGGTTGATTTCATCATTCAGATAGGAAATTTGGCGGTCATCCTGTTTGTAGATAGTGGTGTTGGCCGTCGTTCTGCCCCATCCACGCTCCTTGAAGTAGTAGGTCATACCCACATTGAGTGAGATATTCTCGTCAAAGAGCTGATGATTGAATACACCGTCGTATTTGGTTTCATAGAAGAGCCCCCGGAGTTTCACATCCAATGAAAGGTTCTTCTTGGCCGAGAAGAAACGACTGTACTGCAATTCCAAATGTCCGGACCATTCGTTGGCAGAACCATACGGCAAGTCATAGTGATGGGTGGCACCGACACCAATCGAAGCAATGAATTGGTTCAAATGTTTGGATGAACTGATTCCTTCATAACCGCCAATCAGCCGGGTGAGGTTAAACATGGCATTGAAACTTAAATCCCACCATTTGATTTTTTCCTTCCAGTATTTGTTACCATCCGCATCGGTATAAGTTTGGCTGCCACGTGTGTACAGACCTTGTACACCTTTATCACCTTTCGAACGGAAGCCTGTAAACTGCAGGTTCAGACCGAAACCAGGAATCACCCATTTACCCACACCCACATTAAATTGTGGAGTCAAACGGTCCTTGAATTTGCCCACAGGACAGTCGCCCCAAAAGGCATTGACACCGGCATCGGCTGTCACAAACCAGTTGTTCCAGAACGGATTGGTAATGACCCGTTCTTTATGATTCGTCACTTGTATGGTATCTACTTGAGTCATGGTGATGCTTTCTCCTTCCTTTACTTGCGCAAAGGCAGAAGAAGCTATTCCGCAGCACAGCATCATGCCGGCTACTAATCTTTTTGTCTTCACTGTTTTACCCAAAAAAATAATTTGATTCATTTTGTTTCTAATTGCTCAATAAGTGGATTAATGCTTAAATTTGAAATTACAGTCGATAATAGCTTGGAGTAGCAAGTCGCCATAGGTATCATCAAAGGCTATTCCGGCATTGGGGATGGTGACAATACCGGTGCAGCCTGTTTGTAACTTACTGCTTACAATGGTGTTATAAATTCTCTGATTTTCAACTGCTTCTTTATTTAACAAAGCCGTCCAATCGGAATTTGTTAATTTAAAATCTGTAGTCTTTTCACTAAAACTAAATAATGCTTTTTCCCCTATCTTGCTGTTTACTCTATAAAATTCGTTACTATATGTTTCTAAAAGTATTATCTTCCCTTTAGCATTTGTTATCTTATCCGGAAAATCAATCCATCCGTTAGGACATTCAATTCCACCTGCATGACTCGTATTCTCAATCCATACAATAACAAACTCATTTGGATTTTTTCCTTCTGTAAAAAAAGAATTTATTTTATCAATAAAACTTTTATTTATTATTTTCGTCCTTTCTAGAAATCCTGTAGATTCTGTACTTGCGAACACCTCTGCATCAAATGCTCTTACCCCTTTTCTAAATAAATCTTCAATTTTTCGCAATTCATTTTCAGTATTTTCTTGACACACATACGCCGGAATGGACATACTCTTCAATGAAGTATTGTCATCCAACTTACTCATCCAGTTATTCGGTTTCGTGGTTTCAGGCGTAATGTCCGGCAGCTTGATAGTGATTCTGCTTTGCGCTTGCAATTCATTTTCTACTGTTTTCACAAAATCGGTGGAACCTAAGGTATGTACCCGGATTTTAGCACCTGTTAATTGAGGAATCGGTGGAAGGAAAGCCATCAAATTGATACTTTCGCCTTCATACAAATCAACGTATTTCTTTCCATCATTATCTATCTGAATAAATACACTCTCTTGACCATCAGCAATATCTTGCAATTCGCCACGAGGATTTGTAAAAGCTCCATTGGTTAAACCGGTAATCTTGTAATTTAAATCGGTAGAGTTCAGTTTCTTAGGCATAATGATGCTGACCCCGGTCACAGTAACCGGCTGGATGATACCCGTCCCCACTTCATAGCTGCCTGCCGTAATCGTAATATCCGGTGTAGTCATGATAGGGTCGAAGGCCATCAGCACATGGTCGCCTATAGGGGTGAGTTCATTCTTTGCCATCATGTAGGCATTCTTCATATCCGGTTTAGTCAAATACACCCCATTCTCGGACGAATATACCTTACACTCTTGATTGGTGTAATACTTCATGGAGAATACACCACTATTCTCTTGGGGATATGTGACTATTCTCTCTGCCGGATAAGCCCCATAAAAAACAGCTGGAGTGTTCAAGTCATTTCCCCATTTTAAGTAGGTTCCTTGTACAGAAGCCTCTATTTCCGCATGATGGGGGTGACCATCGGCATTTAAGGCAGTTACTTTATACGTAGCATTCTTAGGTCCTCCTTCAACAGAAGGAAGCACATTGTCAGAAGGTGAACAGATTCCAATCTCATCATTCTCCACCCAATTGATTTGAAGCCGGTCTTCATATATCGTGCGTGTCCGTGGCTGAACATCTGCCACACTGAACAAAATAGGGCTGCCAGACTGTGCCGGTGTACCCATTTCACTATCTTCGCTACTACAGCTGCCCATTAAAAACACAGTGGCCAGCAAGGCAGCTGTCAGCAAACCATTTTTCTTTTCCATCTTAACTTTACCTTAATACATTGTTTTTATTCTTTCAATCATTCCCAAGTGCTATCTCCCTTAGTGAAATCTATTTCACCACCATCTATCTGCTGATTGATGTCCACATGACGGTCTGTAGCCACATCTTGTCCTTTCTCTGGAGTCACTGAAGCAGCACAAATCGAGTTTTCCACTTCTACCTGTACATGCTTCGTTACAGGTGTCTCATACTTCTTTTTTCTCTGTTCGTTCATTTCTTATAACTTTACTTTAAACCTTGATCATTTCTTTTTCTTGTTTGCACCATAGTTATAGTTTCCGTAATAACCGTAATACCGATAGCCATAGCGATTACGCAAGTCTGCACCATTGAGCACAATAGCCATATTGGTCAATTTCTTTTCTTGATACAGTAATTCAATATCCGGCAACTGTCGGCGGTCCAGTTTTCCGGCACGCGCCACAAAGACGGTCAGATCAGCTATACGATTGGTAATGGTGGCATCTGCTATAATTCCCACAGGCACACTGTCTGCTATGATATAGTCATAACGGGAGCGAAGTTCCCTCACCAGTTCATCCAATCGTTCATCCATTAAAAGTTCGGCCGGATTTGGTGCCACTGTGCCGGAAGCTATAATATCAAACTGTTCACCATGCTGTATTACATCTTCTATAGGAATGGAACTGTCAGCCAAATAATCCGTCATACCGGTTTTCCGCAGATTGAAAACACGGCTCAGTGTCCCTTTCCGTATATCCAAATCTAACAGAATCACCCGTTTTTTGGCACGGACCAGACTCATGGCAAGATTCCGTGAAATGAAGGTCTTTCCGGCTCCCTCATTGAATGACGTAAACGTAATAACCTGCATCGGTTTCTCCTTCTTGCTCATAAAAGCCATATTGGTGCGCAAAATGCGAAAAGCCTCTGACACGATATCATCATCCCGTTCGCCCACAGCCGGCTGCTGTTTCCGATTGTCTGACCGATGTTTCAATTGATTTTTATCAAGTGGGATTTCGCCGAGAAACGGTATGCTAATCCAGCCTTCCATGTCTTTCCGGCTATGTACCCGCGTATCCAGAAAGAGAATCAGCAGACACGCCACTCCAGGCACCGCCAGGCCCAACAACACGCCCAGCAGCAGAATACGGTTTCGCTTGGGAGATATGGGGGCATCACTGCCGTCGGCACTGTCAATGACCCGTGCATTGTTGTCCACCATGGCTTGCGACAAAGCATTTTCCTCACGACGATTAAGCAGAAACATATAAAGCGATTCCTTGATTTTCTGCTGTCGTTCAATTGAAAGCATCTGCCTTTCTTTCGTAGGAATGGAAGCTACCCGGCTCTGCGCCAGCTTTTCCCGGCTCTGTGCATCGTTTCGTTTCATGTTGATGCCCACAATCATGTTGTCCACAGTCCGGATAATACTCTGCTTCATGGCATGAAGCGCATTGTTCAGTTCCTCCACCACCGGATTACTGTCACTGCTTTCGTTTATCAGCTTGTCCCGTTTGAGCTTGATGGCATTATATTGGCTGATCTGGCTTTCGATATTCATATCACTGATACCTGTATTGGCAGGAATCAGGTCTGTCTCTTTTCTGGCATCCGTCAGATAATCCTTGATATACTGTGCAAGCTGCAATTGTGTTTCCAGTTCCAAGGCATCAGAATTGTACTTCTGAGATTCAGAGATAAACATGTTGGCAGAGGTTGCAATATCCACCATTTTGTTATCCCGTTTGAACGATTCCAAGTCTGTCTCTACATCACCCAGCTCCTGTCCGATGATGATCAGACGGTCATTGATGAACTCAGCGGTATTCACGGCCACCTGATTTTTGTCCCGGATGGCTTCCTCATTATATACGGTTATCAGCATGTTCAACACGTCTTCGGCACGGACCGGTGAATTGTCTTTCAAGGAAAGAGAATGGATGCTTCAGATTCTTCCTGCCGGATGCCCAATGCTGCCTGATAATAAGCAGTAACCGCATCCAAAGGTTTTTTCTGAACCTGAATCGACTTCCCCAGCCAAGCCCCCTTATAAAAATGAGTGGGAGTGACAACAATATGCAAATCGCCAATAGCCACCGTATCGTTCATCATTACGGTAAGTACTTTATCCGTATCATCACCCGTCAATTGGGAAAGAAGCACTTCTTTTTCATTTTTGGGAATAACGGTAAAAGCGACGCTCCGTTCAGGAGTAGCATCGATAAACCGGACTGCAATGGGGGAACGTGTGAAAAGTTCATTCCGTCTGAGTCCGTCCTGTATCTGATAACTGATGTCCGCATGTACCCGGCTTACTACCTCACGCATCAGTTTTTTGGATCGGAACTGCAACAGTTCGTTAGCAACGTTCACCTTATTAACAAAATTATCATAACGGTTCAGTCCGCCCGCCGTATAAGGCTTGCTGCTCGGATCTTTGATGATGACCGTAGCCTGCCGAAAATACACCAACGGTGAGCGGGCATACTGCAACCAAGCCAAACTTCCGAATAACAGGACAGACAGCAGAAACCATTTCCATTTGGAAAGGAAAAAGACCAGCATATCTACTAAATTAAGTCCCTGTTCTTTTCCTGAAGCTGTAGATGTGTTCGTTTGATTCATATATTTTACAGATAATAAAAAAATCGGGTTATTTGGTAGCCCATAGAATAGAGCAAATCGTGGTTACCAGCGACAGCAGCAAAGTTCCATACTGGAAACCGCGGTCTTCGTGACTCTTCTTCCGGTACTTGGGTTCTACGTACACAATATCGTTCTGTTGCAGATAGAATGCCGGAGAATAAAACAGAGATTCATCCCCAAAGTCGTGCATAAAAACTTTTCTTTCACCGTTCACAGTCCGGATTACCTGAATACGGTCTACGCGGGCATTCGAAGCCAGATCGCCCGCATTGGCTATGGCATCTACCAAAGTGACGCGGTCGCCGTCCACCCGGAATGTGCCGGTATTTCCGACTGCCCCCAACACGGTATACTTGAAATTCAGTATTTCTATGGATACCAAAGGCGATTTGATATAGTTGCCTTCTTTGATTTTCTGTTGAATCATTTCCGTAGCTTCATTCAAAGTCAATCCTCCTACATGGAGTTTGCCAAGAATAGGAAATTCAATATTGCCGTCCACATCCACACGGTAGCCTTTTTCTCTAACCGTTGCCGTTCCTTCCGAAGAAGCGGAAACTGTTCCATCCTCTGTCAGATAAAAAGTTCCTCCCTGTCTGTTGAAAGGAATGGCCAACTCAGGATTCTTGCTGCTTACCTGAATGGAGAGCCTGTCATCCTTTTGAATGATGGCCTCATAACGTTCATTTTCCAGGCATTTGGCTTCACTCTGTATGTTTTTCCAATACACGAAATTTTGTGGGGAACAAGAGGATAGCAAGATAAGAAAGGCCATCCCAAAAATTAAATTATTTCTCTTCTTCATTATCAATTAATTTTATTTACACTAAGCTAAGGTGGCTTTGAATGCTGCTTCACATTTTAAGGCAGCCTCCTGTTCCGGCTTGCATAGCAGAACACCAACCGGAATGACAGCTATCAGTTCAATTAACGTATTGCAAAGATGATTGTACAATACAATGTCTTTGTGTATGGCTGAACATCCCGGCAGCAAGGTTATGAAAGCATTTTCACTCTCTTGCAGCATGAAACGGTTTTCTTTGGCCTGAACCAATCTGACAGCACCACCGAGCCGGGTTCGTTTATTCTTATAACAAGGTGTTTTGCCACTCCATGGACTTCCATACACATAAGCTGTTTGTTTCTGAATACGAATAATGGGATTGTCATCGTTCAGCAATTCGCTGTCCGGGAAACAGTTGAGCCAAAGGGAGGCATGTGTGCTTTTTCCTGTCCCACTTTTGCCCATAAACAGATAAGTACTGTCCATACGTGTCACAGCCGATGCATGAACCGAAATTCCTCCGTAGCTGAGTATCGCCTGCGAAAAGGCAATTCGCAGCATCGAACTGAGTGCCTCACCAAGATACCTGTCCTGCCTACAAAGCTGTACCTGGATAGAAGTGAAGGATTTATCTGCCTGCATTCTATGAACCATTCCGTCTTCATATTTCAGTTCAATGCGGTATCTGTCATTTGTTCCCAGCAATCGAACCTGTCCCATGTCATTGTCAGAAATCTCCATTTCCACCATATCATCCATAGATTCAGGAATCTGGGGTAACACATCCATGACAAACAGTCTTTCTTCTTCACAACAAGACTTGGTACGGAATGTGGAAAAGGAAGGCAACAGATTGTCTAAATCCAAAATACAGGAAACGGAAAAACGAAAATCTGCGATACAATAATGATACGTTTCGTTCATCTTGCCTGCCCTTTCAAGAATGTGAATGCCATGCCTAAACCTTCCCAAGGCGCATACCGAAAAACAAAACGGACATTCCGGAAGAAGGACTGTGCCGTAAACAGTTTCCGCTGCCACCCAGTTCTTGATATCGAACGGCAGACAGAAGAGTGACCGAAATTTCCACCCTGCTGTATGATATGAAACAAAGGCAAAGGAGATTCATGCTTGTCTATATCATCCGGCAGACAAGAGACCGGTACTCCAAGGTATTCCATCAAAACACTATGCAGCAGATTGCTCCACCTGACCAAGCCGGTTTTCCTGTATATTTCACATAGTTCATGCTTTTCCATGGTTCCGTGCCACTTATAATAAGCGCGTGCCATATCGCATAGTTGTCGCAGTCCGACCCCCAATCCCATGGCATGCTTTAAGATATGGACGTTCAGCATCAGCAGATTCAGCACAGATGAAGCTACTGTCACTTCTCTGTCATCCTCCTTCAAAAGTCTAATCGTGGAAAATCCAATCTTTTTTTCCAATTGATTCAGATAATCTTGCCGAAAAGGGCTATACAAATCCAACAGCCGGCTGTGATGTTCCACAATCACACCTTTCCAATCATAATGAATGCTTCCGTCTGCCCCTTTACCGGTCTGTATTCCTTGCTGCCGAACAAACAAGTCAGCCTTATTCCTCTCTTTCCTGCTCGGAAAATACAGGTCTATATCACCACATTCCCGCATCAAAGGATATTCATAGAGTGAGGCTATCCCCTGGCCTTTCTGTAAGACGGTCCGTATTTCCTCGTTCTTAAAGAGGGAACAAAGTTCATTTACCACCTCATTCATGTGTCGGTTCCTCTGTTCAATGGCATCCACCCGAACTACCCAACGCAACAGAATATCCTCAGGAGGAATCAGATGATCAGGCAAGCGGATAATTCCTCGGTAGACTATGCCGCTCACAGTCTGGCAAAGAGCCTGCTGATACACTTCATGCCATTCTTCAGAGGTCAAGGGAAAACAGGAAAGGCTTTCCAAATCCTTCTCCCATAAACCCGCTTTTAATAAAACGAGAAAGGCATCTGTGATGTGATTGCTATATTGAAGTTCGCTCATTTATCTTGTACCAACAAGTTATACTTTTTCCACTCATTCAGCTGTCTGTTGATGTCTCCCAGAGCCGTATCAATATTGACCTCAAACCGCTCACATACCCATTCCGCCAGTTCTTGATCAGTGAAATCTCCTTCACACATCCGTTGCCACAGACACGCCGCCGTGGCATTCAAGGTGAATACATCGGTCAGGTTGGCATGGCTGTCACGTACTTCCACCAAAACGTACTTATTTCCGATTTTTCTAAGCTTCAAATCATTCCGTACTCTCATCTCTTAAAACTTTTTACCCGAAGCAATTGCCCATACGGTTTGAAATATTATTTTAATATCTGTCCACAAAGAACGGTTATTCAGGTATTCCAGATCCATGCGTAACCGTTCCAACATTTTCTCCATGGTATCTGTATACCCATTATAGAGTGTTGCCGTTGAAAACAATCCCGGACGTAATTGATATAGAAGCCTATAGTTAGGATTGATCGAAATAATCCTGTCAATAAAAAAACGGCGTTCTGGCCGAGGTCCTACAAAACTCATATCTCCTTTAAGCACATTCCAAAGCTGTGGCAACTCATCCAAGTGGTGCTCCCGCAGAAACCTGCCGATGCGGGTCAGCCGCTTGTCATGTTTTTGACAGAGCATCGGACGTCCGTCAGACTCGGCAGTTGCCGTCATAGAGCGGAATTTATAAAGAGTAAACGGCTTTCCCTGATAGCCGATACGTTCTTGCCTGAACAGGACAGGGCCTTTATCCTCCCGTTTGACCAATGCTCCTATGACAATAAATGCCGGAGACAAGACGGTTAATCCGACTATACTTCCTACTATATCAAAACTTCTTTTTACCCAACAGGATGCCAAAGACATCCGCTGTTCCTTCTTAAAAGCAACAGTCATGCTTTCTTCCGCATCCAAAACTACTTCTTTTATCCTTCCCATAAATTATTATAGATTCTTTTGCATTTGTCTATCATGTGTTCATTGGTAAAGATATCCCAATACCTGTTTTTTGCAGCCATGGAATATTTGTCATAAACGGACTCGTTGTCTGCTATATCCTGTATTGCACGAGCCAGTTCACCGGCGTTACCCGGCATTACATTCAGTCCGGACACCCCGTGTTTATTCACCCACGACACACCCGACTGTGGAATTCGAGTGGCTACCACCGGTTTTCCGCACGACATGGCTTCTATCTGTACAATGCCAAAAGCCTCTGTCTTCTGTACGCTGGGCAAACAGAACACCTTGCACGCTCCGAAATAGGCCGGCAGGTCTTTATCCGGAATCCTGCCCAACAGTACAACCTTGTTTTCAAGCCCCAGCCTTTTAATTTGCTGGCTTAATGCCTGCTCCAATGCTCCTGTACCGCCAATCAGAACAACATAATCATCCTTCAGAAACCGGGCAGCTTCCACCAGATGAGTAAACCCCTTGTAAGCCACCAGCCGTCCTAAAGAGAAGACTATTTTTTTTCCGCCATACTGCTGGCGTATCTTATCGGCAGCTTCCGGTTCAGAAAGAATGGGAGGAACTCCTATCGGCAGACAGACGGTCTTTTGCTGTACGTTCTTCAAAAAAGGCGATTCATCCAGATATACGGGTGAAGTACCTACAATGAGGTCAGCCCTCCGCAACAGCCAATCCTGTAGCGGACGGTACAGCCTTAGCAGATATTTCTGCTTCTGAATGTCACTGTGCCAATGCAGCACCACCTTTCCTTTATATCCAGAAAGAGCCAATGCCAAAGCCGCCATCGGGTCGGGATGATGCACATGTACAATGTCGTAAGACGGACAGACTTTCCGAAGCACCGTAATCATGGAAGGAGCTATCATGGTAGCAGCAGCCTTTCCCCACGAATGGCATTCCATCAGTCGGGCATAGGAATTCAAACGGATCGTTTTTCCTTTGCCTGCAACAGTAGCACATAACATATCACAGTGAATTTTATTGGTGGAGAGTCCTGTCATCAAATCATAGGCTACTTTCTCCACACCTCCTTTAATCGGATAGAATTTGCCGAGTTGAAGAATACTTGGATTCTCTTTTTTCATTCTTAAATTTATTGTAATAACAGATCGAATAATTCTTTCCATGTGTGTGTGGCAGGTTCTGCAAGAACCTGATGGGGAATCTCCTTCAAAAAAGAAAAATCTCTCTCTATAAGACGCTTCATCTGCATCTTTAATGTATCCGAGCTTTGCGGATTAAAGAACGCCGTCTGTCGGCTTCCGGCAGCGGTTTCATGCGCATAAGGCAAATCAGCCAGCAACATTGGCTTGCCGAATGCCGCAAATTCGCTGATAGGCAGACCCCAGGTTTCTACCCTCGAAGGAAACACCAGACAATGAGCGCTGGCGTAATTCAGGTAAAGCTGCTCCCTGCTCATAAATCCGGCAAATTCGATTGATTTCAGATACCCCCAATGACGATACAGCCACCGGGCATATCGGTTCTCATTACCGGATATGGTTAAAATCACTTTAAACTTTCCTACACCCAGTTCCCTTTCAAGCAAAGCCGTTGCACGGCAAAGCGTTTCAAAGTTCTTATGACAATCCGGTGTTGATGCAAATAGAAAGGTATAGCAATTATTTGCACAGCTTTTTACTTCTATTTTAATTCCGCTCTTTCGGTCAGGTGTAGCAACAATAAACTTCTCTTGAGGTAAGCCAAACATTTTTGAGAATCCTTTTCGCAACCATTCAGCTTGCACTATCAAATAACGATTTCTATGAATGTTGATGCGATAAGCAAATCTTGTAAATAATGTAAATAATACAATTTTATAATCAAAAACCAAATCCTGCCACTTTCCGAGAGAGAAAATACGTGTATGCTATCTGATATTCCTGATGAGCGAGAAACTCT
>ERZ791840.489-NODE-489-length-26613-cov-4.615521_pt1 | contig 26613 bp, 20 predicted proteins | sample MGYA00510291_ERZ791840 | MGnify/ENA primary metagenome ERZ791840 (study PRJEB30046, sample SAMN00715256) | human gut metagenome | study: EMG produced TPA metagenomics assembly of the A metagenome-wide association study of gut microbiota in type 2... | reverse complement strand
TCCCCGATTGCTCGAAGCTTGTCGGCACGGTCGAACAGGTCAATGGCGTGTTCCAGATATTCCTTTGCCTTTTCCGGCTTGGAGTCCTTGAAGTTCAGATAGCCGGTACAGAGTGCCGCCGCCATGTCGGCCTGAATGCAGCTGTCCTCACAGGTATAGTACGGGCGCTCCGTTTCACCCTTCATCAGCTCATACTTATTCATATACATTTCAGCGGCGCCCCACCACACATGGTCAAAGGAGCCCTCACCAATCATGTACACAATATTGTCGCCCTGATCGCAGCCTACCAGATAATCCAGCACGAACTGCAAGTTATTCTCATACATTGTCCGCTGGCCGGCCTTATCCACGCCGTCGCCATAGTTCAGCAGACCCCAGCCCAGCAATGCCGCAGAATACGCATTGGTCAAGGTAAATTTCAGGTGGTCTCCGGCATCATACCAGCCGCCAGGCACATAGTCATTGGTCATACTGTCTGCGCGCCAGCTGACTTCGTTCCAATCCGGCTTTACGCCGCTCTGCTGCACCTCATAGAAAAACATGGATTTCTGGAGTGCTTCACCATAATTGTAAGTGGTGTTGGCCTCTTCTGCTGTGACAGCAGCCGTAGGAACCACAGCCGCTGTTCCGGTAAACGCCAAAACCGCAGCTGAAATCAGAGAAAGCAATTTCTTCATATGACATTTCATCCTTTCTTCACAAAAATCGCTTTATGCCATTGTTTTTAGTATAACATTTTTCTATGAAAATGTCAAGTTCTTTTGTGGAAAAAGCACGGAAATATATATGATACAGCGGAGCATATACAATTTTCTTTTGTATACAGCTTAATTTTTTCCTTGTTTTTCCATTCTCAATCATTTAAAATTCGTTTTATTTGATTTTTTGATGCATTGATACACTTTTCTATTCACATTATGCATCAAAAAATCCCCGCAGGTTTTTACCGCGAGGAAACAAGACCACAATATGCACTTGTGATAAACCCGGACACGCTATGCCCGGAAGCACGTCATCCCTTTGATGACGGCTCATAAATTATAAGGTACTAATAAATAATCCGATAGAGACTTGTATACACAGCAAAGAATTCATTCAACCGTTTGCGTGTGCTGGAACCCGGATCATTGATTACAAAATCAGAAAGGGTAAAGCTGGATCCTGTAGAACCTGTATAGCCGGTCACCAGTACATAATGCTGGCCGCCGCTGGACTTCTTTGCTCCGATAATAACAGGCTTTCCATTTTGCAGACAGTTATAAATCTTCTGCATATCCGCCTGTGAAAGCGTTTTATTGGACGGGGATTCCATGGTATAGCCCAGGTTGGTGTAAGACACCCACAGGAGATTATCTCCGCTGTAGCTCAGCTTTGACACCATTTTATCCGGTGTTGTTTCCACCCCAGTTTCATAAGAATACTTCATCGCAATTGCTGTGGTGAGGCATCCTACCTGCTTAATGGTGGAATAACCGATCTTCTTGCTTGCCCATCTGCTGTCAAACTGCTTATAATCCGGTGCATCCAGCTGAACCGGCTGATGTCCGGTCTGTGTCATAACACCTGTCGTGGGATCAAAGTAGTAGGAAGTACCGCTGATAGTGATCCAGCCGGTCTGCATTGTGCAGCTGGACAGATCAAAATAATACTTTTTTCCGCCGATTTCTTTCAGGCCAGTCACCGCACCGCTTTCTGTGAGGTACAGCTTCTTGCCATTTTCTTCCTTCCAGCCTGTTTCTGCAACGCCAGTAGTTTCATTGAAATAAAACAGCTTGCCGTTTACAGTCTGCCAGCCGGTCTGCATCACGCCGTTTTCGGTGGAGAAAGAATAGGTCTTTCCATCAATTTTCTGGAGGCCATACACCATGCCCTTGTCGGACAGGTAAATCTTACCTTGTGTGGCATCCATCCAGCCGGTTACCATCTTGCCGTCTGTTCCAAAGTAGTAAATTGCATCATTGATGGTCTGCCAGCCGATTTCCATTGCACCGGTCTGTTTGTTCAGATCATAAACGCTTCCGTCAATCAGCTGAAGGCCGGTCAGCATAACACCATTTGCATCAAAATAGCAGGTACCGGATGTGGTATTTACCCAGCCGGTCTGCATGATGCCGTTTGCATCAAAAGAATAGGTCTTTCCGTCAATCTGTGTCAGACCAATTGCCAGTTCTCCCTGTGCATTTGCCCACAGGGTACCGTCATCTGTTGTAATCCAGCCGGTTTGCAGTCGTCCGCTGGAATCAAAATCATAGAGAACACCATCTACTGTGGTAATGCCCATTGCAGCGCCGGAGGCTGTGAAATAATAGGTATTGCCGTCCAGTTCTGTCCAGCCATTTGCAGGCTGTGCATCGGCATCATAATAGTACAGGCTGCCGTCCTCATAGGTAATCCAGCCGGTCTGTACGCTGCCATAATTGTCGAATGTATACGGAACACCGTCTACTGTCTGTACACCAGTCAGTTTCCCGGCGGTTTCATCTACATAATAGAGATGATCCATATAAGAGAGCCAGCCAAATTCCGGTGTGCCGGCCTCAGCACTGTAGTAATACCGCTTTCCGTCTACCATCTGCCAGCCAGTCTTTAAGGTACCGTCTGCGGCAAACACATATGTATAACCATCGTCCAGTGTGGTTTCCTCTGTCGCACAGGTACCGTCACTGTAATAATAAAACAATCTGTCATCTTCTGATACGTACCAGCCGGCCTGGGTAACCTCGTCAGAAGCAACACTGCCGGTCAATACACGGTTTCCGCTGTCAGTAATGACAAAGCGGTTCAGCACAGCCGGTACTGTATCGACGTTGATTTCATCTGCTGCTGCACCAAGGGAGCCTGTCCACAATGCGGCCAGTGCGCCGCCGGCAGCCGCCAGCAATAAATTGCGCAGTCGAAGCGCCATGGGTTTCACGTCCTTTCGCGTCAGATGGGTTCCGGTTATTATGCCCATCATGGTATGCCTTCGTATCAAATCGGCTAAAATCTCTTGCCGATTGTAATCAAAATGTCATGAATCCATTTTTTATTATACCGATTTTTTTCTGCTGTGTCAATCCTTTTGTTACCAATGCCGAAAAAAGTGTCGAATTTTCAGCGCTGTGCACAAAACTTCCCGAACGAAACAGCTGAAACTGCACAAATTCCATGTGAAAAAATAACCATATTATCACAATTGCCATGACAATATTCATATGTCTATTTGAAAAAAGCGCTTATTTTTCCGGAGATTTCGGCAGCATAACCGGTGCCGGGCTACTGATTGCACGGTAACATTCCGGCCGTCTGTCCCGGAACACGCCCCAGCTCATCCGCATTTCTTCCAGCTCATCCAGGTCATATTCCGTCAGCAGAAAGCCTTCCTGCTCCCGTCCCATTTGCTGTACCACTGCGCCGGTGCCGTCTGTGAGAAAGCTGGTGCCATAGAAGCAGAGGACAGAGGATTGGTTCTGATTTTCCGCATCCGGGTGAATCTCTTCCCTTCCGATTCGGTTGGCGGCGATTACCGGCATGAGATTGGCTGCCGCATGTCCCTGCATGCAGCGCTGCCAATGCGGTGCGCTGTCCACCTCCAGAATCGGTTCTGAACCGATTGCGGTTGGATAGAACAGCAGCTCTGCGCCCTGGAGCGCCATGCAGCGCGCTGCCTCCGGAAACCACTGATCCCAGCAGATTCCCACGCCGATTCTGGCATACCGGGTATTCCACACACGAAAGCCCGTGTCACCCGGCGTGAAATAGAATTTCTCCTGATAAAAATGGTCGTCCGGAATGTGAGTTTTTCGATAAATCCCCAGAATGCTGCCGTCTGCATCAATGACAGCAACGGAATTGTACAGCGCTGTACCGGCGCGCTCGTAAAAGCTCACCGGCAGCACAACCTCCAGCTCTGCCGCCGTCTGCTGCAACAGGCGGATTGCCGGATCCTCCTCCGGGGTACAGGCCAGGCCGTAGGACGCATAGCGGCGCTCCTGGCAAAAATACGGCAGCTCGAACAGCTCCGGCAGCAGGATAATCTGGGCACCTGCTGCGGCCGCTTCCCGTACCAGCCGATCTGCTTTCTGACAATTTTCCATCCGGTCTGCGGTGCAGGCCATCTGAATCGCACTTACTTTTCTCTGACGCATGTTTCAACACTCCTCTCTCCGGCAGGAATCTGCTGGGTGATACAATGAATATTGCCGCCGCCCAGGAGAATCTCCCGTGCAGCAACCGGAACAATCTTTCTCTGCGGAAACACCTCCGCCAAAATCGCACACGCAGTCTCATCCATAGGATCCCCGAACTGCGGCACCACAACAGCAGCATTGGCAATGTAGAAATTCACATAAGAGGCCGCCAGCCGCTCTCCCGGTGTCCGTGTCGGCTCGCCGTCCCAAAGATCCAGTTCCCGGCACTCCTCCTCGGTAATGCAAACCGGGCTTTCCGGAATGGGCAGATGGGTAATCTGGATTGCCCGCCCTCTGGCATCCGTCTGGCTGCGCAGGTATGCATCACAGGCGTGGGAAAGGGCATACTGCGGATCGGACGGGTTGTCTGTCCATGCCAGAACCACATGTCCCGGTTCTGTAAATGCACAGATATTATCCACATGCTCGTTGGTTTCATCTCCATAGATGCCACGAGGCAGCCAGAGCACCTTTTGTGCCCCCAGCATCTGACACAGCTTTTCTGCAATCTCTGCCTTGGAAAGCTGCGGATTGCGTCCCCGGCTCAGCAGACATGCTTCTGTTGTCAGAATTGTACCCTGGCCGTCGTTGTGGATGCTGCCACCCTCCAGAATAAAGTCCCGGCAGTCATAGGAATCCGCCCGATACAGATCACAGACCTTTCTGGCCACATGGTTGTCCTTGTCCCAGGGAAAGTACAAGCCGTCCTCCAGGCCGCCCCAGGCATTAAAGCCCCAGTCGATGCCTCTCAAGTCCCCCGCTGCATTCCGGACAAAGGTAGGGCACACATCCCGTGCCCAGGAATCATCGGTTGTCATTTCCACCAGACGCACCTCCGGCGGCAGCATGGCGCGTGCAGTCTCATATTGTGCCGGATCAACCAGCATAGTCACTTCCTCAGAAGCTGCAATGGCAGATGCCACAGCGCAAAATGCCTTTCTTGCCGGCCAGCCGCCGCTGCGCCAGGAATCTCCCCGTGTGGGCCAGATCATCAGGCAGCCGATATGCTGTTCAAATTCCGCCGGCATGAAATAGCCGTCTTCATCTGGTCTTGTATGTAAAATCCGCATTTTTCTCACCTATTTTCCGTATTTGTTGCATTCATTATACCACAATTTTTTCCGGAATGCAATCGAATTGTGGTTATCCGGGTACGCGGCACTGATTTCAGCGATATGCACAAGAATTCGGCCGTTTCCTTTTCTCCCTCTTCCAGAAAAAACGCGCAATTTATCCGGTGCGCCCATTTTTCGCCGAAAAAGCGGCTGCCCCCGGATGCCTGCCATTGTTCCCCATAGGAATCCATGTCAGTACGTGCCGGATACAGCCGCTGATTTTCAGAGTCTGTACAGACTCGTTTCATTTCTTTTGTAGAATCCGTTTCCTTTGCTTAGCGGAATACTGCCAGCAGGAAGCCTGCTGCGATAGCAGAGCCAATAACGCCTGCTACGTTCGGCCCCATTGCATGCATCAGCAGGAAGTTGGACGGATTTGCCTTCTGACCAACCTTCTGAGAAACACGGGCAGCCATCGGCACTGCGGATACACCGGCAGAACCGATCAGCGGATTTACCTTACCGCCGGTTACAATATACATGATCTTACCGCCCAGCAGACCACCGATTGTGGAGAAGCAGAATGCCAGCAGACCCAGTACCACGATTTTCAGGGTATTCAGGGTCAGGAAGGAAGAAGCAACGGTAGTTGCACCAACAGAGATGCCCAGGAATACGGTAACAATGTTCATCAGTGCATTCTGTACGGTATCAGACAGACGCTCGGTCACGCCGCATTCCCGCCACAGGTTGCCCAGCATCAGGCAGCCAATCAGCGGAGCGGTGGACGGCAGCAGCAGGATAACCACCAGAGAAACGACGATCGGGAAGATGATCTTTTCGGTCTTGCTGACCTGACGGGACATTTCCATCTTGACTTCCCGTTCCTTCTTTGTGGTCAGGAGCTTCATCAGCGGCGGCTGAATCATCGGGATCAGCGCCATATAAGAATATGCTGCAATGGCAATCGGGCCGAGAAGATCCGGTGCCAGCTTACTGGTCAGGAAGATGGCTGTCGGGCCGTCTGCACCGCCGATAATACCAATAGATGCAGCCTGGTTGCCGTTAAAGCCCAGGCAAACTGCACCGAAGAATGCCAGGAATACGCCCATCTGTGCAGCCGCACCCAGCAGCAGGTTCTTCGGGCTGGACAGCAGCGGGCCAAAGTCGGTCATGGCACCAATGCCCAGAAAGATCAGGGACGGGTACAGGCCGGATTTTACGCCAATATAAAGGATATCCAGCAGGCCGCCGTTTGCCATGATGTGTCCATAGCTATGGTAGTATTCTCCGCCTTCTTCCAGGAACGCGTTCCATAGTTCCGGATGGTACAGCGCATTGGAGGAACTGACACCGTCCACAAAGAAGTTGGATACATTGACCAGCAGACAGCCGAAGGCAATGCCCACCAGCAGCAGCGGTTCAAACTGCTTTTTGATGCCCAGATACAGCAGCAGGCAGGAAACCGCAATCATGACCAGGTTCTTCCAGCCGCCGTCTGCAAAAAAGCTGACGAAACCGGAGTCATTCATCAGATTCTGGAGGGTTTCAATGATATTCATGCAAACCCCTCCTTTACGCCAGAACGACAAGAGGTGAGCCAGTTTCTACAACAGAGCCCTTTGAAACCACTACCTGTGCAACCGTGCCGTCATGGGGTGCCAGGATTTCATTTTCCATCTTCATGGCTTCCAGCACAACCAGCAGCTGACCAGCCTGAATGGTGTCGCCTTCCTTTACCTCTACCCGCAGGATATTGCCGGGCATCGGAGAATTCACCGGTTCGCCGGATTTGAGATCTACCTTTGCGGCCGGGGCAGGTGCCGGTGCAGCGGCAGCCGGTGCCGGTGCAGCAGCAGGAGCTGCGGCCGGGGCAGGTGCGCACGCTTCATATTCATCCAGCAGAACAGCCTTTCCTGCTTCTACTTCTACTTCATATACCTTATCATTCAGCGTAACTTTATACTTCATTTTTCGTTTGCCTCCTCATTTACCTCACGGATGGACAAAAAGCGCAGCTCGTTGAGCGGCCGTCCCATCTGATCTGCAACAATCGCCATAATCATGGCTGCTTCCTTATCCGGAACATCAAAACGCTTGATGTGGCCGGCAGAACCAGGTGCCAGAGGCTTTTCCGGTTCCGGTGCAGCGGCTGCTGCCGGCTCCGGCTTTGCCGCAGCTTCTGCCTGTGCCTTCTTCTTTGCCTGGCTCTTGAAAACGGCTGCCATAATATACAGCACCAGCATCAGCAGCAGCAGACCGAAAAAGACAACAACATAGCCAAAAACAGCGGTAATGGCTGCATCTCCGATGCTCATTTTACTTGCCAGAATTCCAATCTGTGGCATAGAACACCCTCCTTAGTCCATTGCTTCAATGGTATAGACTGCTTCGTTTTCTTCCTGCGCCTTCCGGTTTTCCAGGAATTTCACAGTCTGATCCGGATAGCAGATATAGCTCATCAGGTCTTCTTCCGATCTTGCCAGATCGCCCAGTGCCTTCTTTGCATCTTCCATTTCCTGTCCGGTGCGCTTCTGGTCTTCTACACGGCAGTCTACCGGCTTTCCGCCTTCGCCCAGTACCTTCTTTTGCAGCTCTTCGCTGATCGGTGCCGGCGCAATGCCGTATTCGCCCTTGATATAGTTCTGGATTTCCTTTGAAATCTGACGATAGCGCTCGCCAACCAGCACATTGGTAACAGCCTGGTTGCCCACCATCTGAGACAGCGGTGTAACCAGCGGCGGATAACCCATATCAGCACGAACCTTCGGGATTTCCTGGAGTGCTGCATCAAACTTGTCCATTGCCTTCATGTCTGTCAGATTGGCAATCATATTGGACAGCATGCCGCCCGGTACCTTATATACCAGTGCCTGTGCATCTGTGCCCAGGCTCTTGGGGTTGATCTGACCGTTGTCGATATACTTCTGCTTGATCGGCTTGAAGTAATCATTGACAGCATTGATCTTGTCCTCATCCAGGCCGGTTTCAATGCCATACTGCTGGCAGGCATAGAACATGGTCTCTGTAGACGGCTGAGAAGTACCGCCGGAGAAGCAGGATGTTGCCGTGTCGATAACGTCAATTCCGGATTCAATGGCCTTTGTCAGTGTCATATAAGCCATACCTGTGGTGCTGTGTGTGTGGAGAATCAGCGGCATATCGCCTACTGCGTCCTTGATGCCCTTGATCAGGTGCTCTGCCTCATATGGTGTCATAGTGCCTGCCATATCCTTCAGGCAGATAGTCTGGAAGCCCATGCGCTTGAGTTCCCGGCACATTTCAATATACTTTTCTACAGTGTGCACCGGGCTCTGGGTGTAGCAAATACAGCCGGAAGCGATGGTGTTCTTGGTTGCATACTTCATTGTTGCGTTGAGTGCGGTTTCACAGTTCCGGAAATCGTTCAGCGCATCGAAGATACGGATGATGTCAATTCCGTTTTTAATGGAAAGCTCGATGAACTTTTCTACCACATCATCATGATAGTGCTTATAGCCCAGCAGGTTCTGGCCGCGCAGCAGCATCTGGAGCTTGTTGTTCGGCAGATTTTTCCGCAGCTTCCGCAGGCGCTCCCACGGATCTTCGTTCAGATAACGCAGGCAGGAGTCAAATGTTGCACCGCCCCAGCATTCAATGGAATAATACCCCGCCTGATCCATTACCGGCAAAATGTCGGCATAATCTGCATAGGGCAGTCGGGTTGCCATCAGGGACTGATTGGCATCCCGCAAAACAGTTTCTGTAAACTGCACCTTTTTCATGAAAGATACCTCCTCTTTGTTTTCCAAAGCAATTGTACATGATGATTGCGTACCAATTCCTTCGAATGGACGCAGCAGCGAACAGCAAAATTTGTCTTCTGCCCGGACTGCTCCATTTTTAACACATAAAGTATACCACATAATCGTGAATTTTTCCACGCAATTTTAAAAGCGCTTTCTGTTTTTTTCGAAAAGCCGCATTTTCCTCTGCGTTTTGACAGAATAACCGTAAATTTCAAAATAAAAGACACCTATTTCACGAAAGAATCCGGGTGACAAAACACTTTTTCAGCACATGTCACGTTTTTTTCAAAACAGGTTGCCGCATTTTCGGGAAATTATTCCATAGACATTTTCCGGTAAATATGGTAAAATATGAAGAAGTCTGTTTCTGTCAAATGAACTGCACAAAGAGAGGAATTGTTACATGTACATTGAAAAAAGATCTGAAAAGAAAAAACGCAGGCGCAAATTTTTGCCTGTCATTTTTATCAGTCTGCTTGCGGTGGCATTGCTGATTGTGATTCTGTCCATTCATGGCACGCGAAAAGCCACCAGGATTCAACAAGCCTATGCGCCGGGAAGTGCGCAGGGTATGACACCGGTTGCCACAGAAAACACCGGGGCGGATTCCGGCAGCACGGCAGAAGAAACACCCACTGAACCGCCCCAGGAGCCGTTTGATTACACGCTCTGTTTTTCCGGTGATATCAGCGTAGCTGACGGAGCGCGCACCACACAGTATTGGCTGGATCATGACAAGGATATCACCCAATGCATTGATCCGGTTATGGTGCAGACCATGCAGAATGCGGATATCTGTTTTATCAACAATGAATTCCAGTATTCCACACGCGGTTCCGCCCTCCCCGGAAAGCCTTTTACCTTCCGGGGCGATCCGGCCAATGTCAGTGTGCTCCACGATTTAGGGGTAGATATTGTCTCCCTGGCCAACAACCACACCTATGACTACGGCGAGGATGCCCTGCTGGATACCCTGGACACTCTGAAAAATGCAAACATTCCCTATGTGGGTGCCGGAAAGGATCTGGACGAAGCCTCTTCCATTTACTACTATGAATTAGACGGATTTACCGTGGCATTCTTGTCCGGAACCCGGGTAGAATGGGTGGAAGAGACCAAAGGTGCTACGGAAAACAGCCCCGGCGTATTCCGGACAGTAGAACCGGAGCTGCTGTATCAGCGCACCAAAGAGGCTTCTGCCAATGCGGATTATGTAGTGGTTTACATGCACTGGGGCGTGGAAACCGCTACCTACCAGGAAGAATATCAGACAGAAACCGGGCACGGTCTGATTGATGCCGGCGCGGATGCTGTGATCGGCGATCACACTCACTGTCTACAGGGAATCGAATTCTACAACGGAAAGCCCATTCTCTACTCCATGGGAAATTACTGGTTCAATGGCAAGTCCATGGACACCATGCTGGCAGAGCTGCACATCAGCGGAACCGCAGATGCCCACGAAACGCAATTGCAATTGATCCCGGCGCGGCAGACAAACTGCCAGGTTATCTACTATGGCACGCCGGAAGAGCAGAGCACCTTTTTCCGGAACATGGAAGATCTCTCCTCTGCCTACCACATTTCCATTGATGAAAACGGATTGGTTACACCGGCGGTGGAATAAAAGGACAGGGCAGAATTAAAACGGCGGACAGTTTTTTCCGCATTTGATTTATGGAACAGAAAAGTCGCATACAAGACGGTGGTGTCTTTGGTATGCGACTTTTTTAGAGCTAATCAAACAATAACAATTTCAAACAAGTCGGATTTGCACGCATAGGCGCAATCCGGGTAAAATTCTTTTTGCATTTTATATAGCAGCATATACAGCGCTGCTAGTGCATGCAGAACATTCTTTAGGTTTTCCAATTCATAATTGTATTGTTCGCCGTTTCTCTCTGTTCTTTTATGCTTTATATTGTTATACACCTTCCACCAATCTGCTGATTCATTATTAATGAATTTAGCAAAAGGTACAATGTTAATTCCTTCATTCGGAAATTTGGTGGCACATCTCCAACTTTTAAGATTGCTATACTTACTTACAATATGATTGATTTTGTTGTGAATTCCAAAGCGTTCTTTTTCAGTAATATTTAATTCTTTGCAGAATTCATCTGCAATGGAATCTATTTCGCTGCAAATAGTCAAATACATCGAGATAAAATGACTGGAAAATACGGCATAGTTCTTAGGATGTATCGCTACATAATCTGATAAATCCAGCATTCTTTTTTCAAGCAGCACATACTGTTTCCAGTATACCTTTAAAAATTCTAAATCCGCCATTGGAATACTCCTTTCTTTTTATACGATAAAATTCGGCTGCATCCAGCCGTTTTGGAAAATGTGCACAAGTCGCGCGGCGAAGCGTTTTTATCACATTTGCGGTAAAGCTGTTATTATAACAAAAACCTCGAAAGCACAAGGTTTTCGAGGTTTTTTTGTGTAATCCCAAACGGGATAAAATTATCTCTTTGAGTTTAAACATTCAACTTTGGCTTTTTTATTGCAAATCAAAAACACACTAAAAGCAAAGTATTTTCGCTAAGATACTAGAAAGTAGCTTTTGCAACTTTCTTCGTTTTATTATATGTTGCCATAACTTAGTTGTCCAAAAGTTGTCCAGAGGTGTACAACTAAAATGGCGTGGTTTTGCGTACCTGAGCGATATAATAACTGTAGAGAGAACCTATGAGAATTATTCTAATATGACATTCATCCATTTGATATTATACAATATTTTCAAGAGAAAGTCAAATACAATGTGGAGATAATTGTAATATGGGCATTACAAAGACACTCAGGCTGTAATCAATCCTATGACAAATAAACCTGTTCCAATATAGAAGTTTGTTGTCAATACAATGTGGTCGTAACATACTTTGTTCCTAATGTGCTTACAGCTAAATATCGACCTACTGTACTAACTTCATCATACTATGTTCACTATTCAGAGAAACACCGTTTCATCAGACTACAAATATTTGTCAATCACAATAGTATTATCAGTTTATCTTGATGATATCGAAACAAGCGTATTTGCTGCAGGTTCAGCTCCCGACAGGGGAGTATTTGATGGCAGGCTACTGGTGATTTTGAAAAAAAAGAGGGTTTTATATGGTGAGAAAATCTATATTTGAGTATATAGTTTATAATTGATCGGAGATAGTTGTTCCTTCGATTGCAGTCTTACTATTTATTCTTCTCAATAAACGAGGCAAAATAATTTAATCTCTCCATAGGAAAGTTGAGTTCAGCATCAAATTTTGATAGTTCTAAAGTAAGTATACTATCTTACATTGTAACATATATACCTTTTATGAGAGACTTAAAGTGTATATATGATATAGCAATACATATGAAGCGATATAAATGCACTCCCTATGTAAAACAACAAATAATAGATAGTTCCTGTTTCATTAGCTACGTTATCAATCTGTGTAATAAACACCAAGTGTTGTCAAAGAAAAATTATCCTTTCTTTTTATTTTTTGTAATAACCATTCTTGTTATGCTTTTATTATATGGAAAACAACTCTGTATTACAGAACAACTTCTAAAATGGAAATAATTATGGTATATTAAAAAGTTGACTAGGCAATTTTGAATATATAAAGTATTCACTGCACTTTTTGTTTCTTTTAACGAAAAAACTGACTACACATCTGACTCACAATCTTTGAGAAGTATTGCTAATATATTAGCACAAAAGCAGTCTGATTTTTCAAAAAAGTTTTGATAAAAATGTTATAAAGTTATTTTTATTCCATTATAATTTAATTTCTCCAATTATCTACAATAGACTGAATATCAAGATCACACCATTTTTGTTTCCATAATTCTAAATATGGGATATCATTAGATGAAGGCTTGGGATTGCATTCATCTATTTTAACAATTGAAGGTAAGACAACTGCATCTCCGATAAGCAGGCATTCTCCTGATTTAAGAGTAGGCATCTTGTCTATCAGTTGTCCCATAGTATCTGGCAATAATCTCTTTACATAATTCTGATCATTAGGATTTGTTAATCTCATTGTGATAAAATTATTGCACTGAGAAAATATTGTTTCTGAAATCTCAGAAGGGCGTTGACTTGCAAGCATCAATGTTATTCCGTATTTTCGACCTTCTTTTGCAATTCTTTCAATTGATTCCTTTGAAGCTTTATACTTTGCCAAATCACTATTGGGTACATATTTATGTGCTTCTTCGTATACCAATAAAAATGGGGTGTCATTATTTATCGTTTCAGTTGGATCAGCAATATGTCTTAAGCGTTTATAATAATATCCAAACTCAAACAACAACCTTGAAATAAGCGATACTGTAATGCTCAATACCTCGAAAGGAACACCACTTAAATCAATGATGGTAATATTAGATTTTGAATTTCCATAGCCAATAAACTGTTTTATGGTATCCTCAAATGTTGTATGAAGAACTCCATCACCTAATAAGAAAGTCAAGCGCTTATCGTTTATTCTATTCTCCAATCGACTAATAAAATTAGAGAGTTTTCCATTCAATGGTCCCTGTTTTGGTCCAGTTTTGCCTTGAACCATTTCATTATTTTTCTCCTGTGAAAATGATAACACGTCTTTAATGTCAAAGGGAAGAGGACTATCAAAATTAATTCTATCTTTTCGTTCGGGAGATCCTTTGAAATGGCTTATTTTACTGTCGATCACAGCCTCTTTGAATACATTTCTCTGATTATGATCATTTGCTTCTGTATCTAAAAACAACTCCTGTAATTCTTCGCTGTTTAATAACCAGTAAGGCAATACAATATCAGCAACATCAAGATAATTGGCATTTGGGAAAGCCGTTTTATATTCTGAGTGAATGTCAAAAATAATAATATGTGAATTATTCATCCCGACATATGTGCCGTCTTTAATTGTTGTTGCAGATTGAAGAATTTTTGCAACTGTATGTGATTTACCTGATCCTGTAGAACCGACTATTGCAATATGTTTGTTAAAAAACTTATTTCCATTTACAGGAACAGCTATTTCAGGATTAGATGCAAGATTGGCAAACACAAACTTTTCGCTATCAGCTATAGATTGAGCATAAATCGCATCAATGTCATCTCGTGTAGCTGGCTTTACATCTTTGGGCGGTATTGCAATAGTGTCACCGCCTCGTTCAAATATGCCATTTCTCACTATTCCTAATGGATTTGCTTCTAAAATGTATCTTCGTTCAGATTCGTTTTCCTTATTGTCAACTATTTCAATTGAATAGTTCTCAATGATTGCCAGCATAACGGCATCTTCGCTGTCAGATATTCTCACATAAGAACCAACCTTTAACTTTTCAGTAGGTAACTGAAAATCCTCTAATTTATCAACCACGATTTTTACTTTATCTGGTAATACAGAAATTACTTCTGCATTCATTTTTTCTCTTTCAACAGCCATTATATCCTCCTGTAATTATATCATCTGAACAATATCATTTATATTTTCAAATGGTATTTTGATATGCTTATGCTCTGAGTTTTCATACAAACTTGTCACTCTGTAGAATTGGTAAATCTCAATAGTTGATTCACATAATTCATAGACGCTCTCCAAAAAGTCTACATTATCAATAATCCTTAACATAATTGGGTGTTCATTAGTGGGCTTTTTTACGATGGAATGAGCGTCAAATTCTGCACCTCTAAAGTTGTACCCATCTGTAAATACAACATTATCTCTTGAAAGTTGCTTTTTTAAGTCAATTAAGTTAGCATCATTGATGCCACAAAAGCAAAAGAATGGGCTGAATTTTGGAGTGTCACGTTTACGTAGCTTGCTGTATTTTTTTGCAATATGCAGTATTGCTGTTTTTATCTCAGCAATAGATATCTTATTATCTACTTCTATGATAAAGAAGCGGCTATAAGGTGATATATTATAGTCACTGAAATACTTTTTCTTTATAGCCTTGGCGAATTTATCCACACCATTCTTATGCAGTAGCCACATTTCAAATTGAGTATCAACAGTCTTTATGGCATTTATGAATTCAGCTTTACTTATTGTTCTATCGCTTTCGTTATTCTGAGTTGCCAACTGCTTGATTTGGTATAATGCATTACAATAATATAGATTTGCCTCTTGGATGCTACATCCAAGAACAGAACATACTGTATCAATCACCTTCTTTTCTTGTTCAAGATAACTTTTGGCGTTCACATCAATCGTTAAGTGGAAAATAAAATCGTTTAGATCACTATCATTTAATGAAAGCTCGTCATATAGAACGTGCGGGGCTTTGTTTTTTGTATAGGTACAAACATTGTTCTTTATGAAAGAGAGTGAAACGCCAGGGAATTTTTCCTGACCAGATTGAAATGTGCCATATAGATGATAATGAAAGCCTTTTGATTTGTTTTGAGCATAATGACATAACATCTGACGTATAGCTGGTGTGATTTTTGAGTGTACATACTCGGAGCTTTCATAGCATTTACACTGATGAAATATAACATTGCTTTCATCAGTGATATCTACATCTTCAACGCCCTCAATACAAATCGTATCATTGTCATCGGGCAATTCCAGAACTTTGATTATAGAATAATCAAACTGATAGTAATAGCCTTTTATTGTTTTTTCAGCACTTCTTCCGTTGTTTGCCATCTTATCCTCTTCCCAATCTCCGTTTCTGCATCTTCTTCCAAATCTGACGACATGAAATGCAGACTTCCTTATCAATACCCAATACTTCAACGAGCAGTCTATGATCCACAAGGTCAAGAGCTTTTTCAATATTATCATCGTTACGAACGATAGAATCTATCTGCTCCAAAAGCTCGTTTTTTAAGGCTTCATCAATATCCTTAACCACTGGCAACATTATATTACCGACTTCTCCAGGGAGAATTTCAAGTACACCGCCGCCATAGCTTCTACCACATATTTCTGTGAATGCAAAGGAAATGCTGTTATAGTACGACAGAAGGGCATTTTCAGCATTTACTCCCTCATTGAACTTTATGCGGTGCATTGTATCTGTTGATACTGCATTGCATCTGTTCAGCACAAACTTAGGGTAGAGGTTATTTCTTCTGAGAAAGAAAGCATCAGGTATCCATACCGACGGGACGATATACCACCTGTCACGGATAGAACACTTATATCCTTTGTTTTCTTCGTTCCTCTCGCCAAGTTCAATGTATTCCTTATGTTTAGCAGGATATGCTTCATAAGGTGTGTCAGGAAAGCTAATAAGCATAGCTCTTTTATCTGCTTTTATATTCTCCTGCCAATCTTTATCAGTAAAATATATACCATGTGCATGAGAGCTTCTGCCAATAAGCGGAAGCGTTACAGAAGTGAGGTCATATCGTTCATTTGTTGTTTTGTCAACAGAAAAATAAGTATTGTTTCCTGTGGTAATACCCACGTTAATAAGCGCTAAATCAGCGAATTTCGTGAATCGTTTATCGTCACGAATGGACTGGATCACTTTTATTTCTTCTGCTGACACAAAATACTTTGTCCACTTTTCCTTAACGTGCTTTAACTTTTGAAAGCCATTGGAGTTAAGGTCGAGTTTCCTAAAATCTTCAAGGTTACTGAGCTCTATTATGCGTATACCTTTCTCTTTCTTACCTTTTTCACCGATGAAAACCAGTATCTCCTGTTCAATGTCAGGGAAAACGAGTTGTTCAAATGTCAGCAGCGTGATTTTTGAGAGCTGATTGGAGAGGAAAAGCCGCAAATCTTCGGCATATACAACTTGAAGTATCTCCGCAGGAATGACAAATGCTATTTTCCCGTTCTCAGAAAGCAACTGAACACAAGCAACAAGGAATGCTACCCACGCATTTATCAGTTTATTGGACTTCATTCCGTGAGAAGTGAGTATGCTCGACTGTATTTCACGTTGTTCCTCGGTGAGATACTGATAACGAATGTAGGGCGGATTCCCCAGAATCAGATCATAGGTCTCTTTTCCGTATACTCGCTGATAAAAGTCCAAGAAATCCTCATTTAGAACGTGGACATTAGCGTTGTCCTTATAGTTATTACCGACTTTCTCTGCTTCGTCGGGTTCTATCTCAACGGCAGTAATGTTTGGAATATCGTTGATGAGGTTCAATGACGCAAGGCTATCGAGAAATACACCGTCTCCACAGCTCGGCTCTAATACACTGGTGATGTTTTGGGACGCAACAAGGATCACCATTGCATTGGCAAGCTGCAATGGTGTATAGTATGCTCCTCTTAATTTCTGTTCGGAACTATCCTTTTTGAGTCTCATAATCATTACCTTCTTTAAAACTCTAATCTGTAAACACGGGAAATAAGTTCATCTATCTCCTTGATCAGAGCAGTTTTCTTGCGTATAAGAGTAGTTTCAACTTGCTTAGCAGGTTTTTCTGCAAGTTTATCGTTGATAGTATACACTTCACGAGTAGCTTCAACTACTCGGTCGTATAATGCCTTTTGTTTCGGATCGTCAAAGTTCAGCATTACGGACGGTAGTGATGAAAGTACAAATGTACCTCTCGAAATGAAGCCGCCTTCAAAGTCACTGCCGACAATATTGAAAATCTTCTCGGTGTAGGAATTGGCAAGCCAAGCCTGTATATATTCAAGATCATAACAGCTATCAGCTTTCTTGGCAACAGCACAGTATCCTGCCGTTCCACCGGAAGCAATAAGCATATCAGCTTTATCCATAGCATACATAGGATTATCTTTTGCCATAACCTTAACGATGAGCTTGGGAGTATCAATAAACGCTGTTAATGCCTGTGTTCTGCCGTACTGATACCAAGTATCGGCTGTGGCATTGGGAACATCTCTTATTCCTTCTTTTGATACGCACTTAGGCACTAACCTATCATAATAATTTAGGAGATAAGCGTATGTTCCAGGATAATCAGCCTTCATCGTTTCAATAGGAATCAGGTGACCTTCGCTGTCATAAGGGAAGATGATCTTCTTATCCGTTGTTAAACTATTATAAGTTGTTAGCCCTTTTTCCGCTTTCTTGGTAGGTTTAAAATACGGCTTTAGTATCTTCTTTTCAATAGAATAAATCTTTCCGTCTTTCTTGACAGTAATCGTATCATCATCTTCACTGATTATCTCTTCGCCTGCAAACCAATAGATAGGCTGGGGTCTTTCGGCACTTGTTTGGATACCATTGAAAATCTCTGCAAAGCGGTCAAGCGGAGCGGATACAGGCTCGATCTTTTTAAGTATCTCCAGAAACTCAAAGTCAGATGTGATCTTCCACGGCAGTTCATCAAGTAGAGAGCTGTTCAGTTCTATGCTGTCAGTAGGTTTGCCGAGCCACAGATTATTGGCAGAATCAACATTTGTATACTTGAAGCTATCCTGAGCCTTTTTCTGCATCAGTATAATAGAACTGTATATTGTCTTATCCTCAAATAGCTGTGCTGCACCAAAATCGTCCAAGCTGACGAGATATTTTGCCTTAGCAATATAATCACGGAGTTTTGCACCTGCGCCGATTTTGAAGAACTTGTTTGGCACTATGTAGCAAACATAGCCGTTTTCTTTGACTTTCTGTAAAGCTCTTTCAAGAAAGATGAAGTATTTATCAAACTGCTTATGGGCGGTTTTGTATTTCTTCTTATAAATCTCAAATTCGGGAGCAGGGATAAGAGAATGAATATCCTCGGTAGTGACATAAGGTGGATTACCCACAATTGCATCAAAACTATTTACAGCAAGCTCGTCCCAATTAAGTGGAACGATCTCAACAAGCTGTTCATCTGTACATTTAATTCCTTTCAGTTCCGTATCACTGACCAATGAATTACCGTGAAGAATATTAGTGCTGAGATCAGGCAATATAGGAGTTACTGCCTTAACGGAAGGTGCGGTTTCATTCTCTATCAGCTTTATAAGCAGAGAGAACTTAGCGACTTCAACAGCGTGAATATCAATGTCAACGCCGTAGATGCAGGAGCAGAGGAGCTTTTTCTTTTCTTCAAGAGGAAGCTTGTATCCTCCGTTGTCTATCTCTATCAGGTGCGACTTATCATTTTCAAGATACCACTCTACACAATAAGACTGCAAATACTGAAATACTTCTTCAAGAAATACTCCTGAGCCGCAAGCAATATCGGCAATGTTGAGTGTACATATTTCGTCAGGCATTTTTCCGTCACAAAGGCGAGAGAGCGTTTTCTCTACCATATACTTCACGATCTCCGTAGGAGTGGTAACAACAGAACGGTTAAGGCATTCTTTTTTCTGTGCCAGTCCTATTTTACCATTATCGAGTATGGTGAGCTGCTCTGTAAGGAACATCTCATAGATTTTGCCGAGCATATTCGGCTCTATGATGCTGAACAGATACGGGCTTTGTGGGTAGTACAAGCCTTTTATCATATCTGCGATAACGCTGTTGTTGAGGTCGAAAATGATATAATCTCCTGAGAACATACCGGAGTTATATCTCTTGTCAGCATCACGGAAGAGGGCTTCCAGTTCTTTTTGAAGCGTTGCAGAATCAGTAATTGTATCTTTGAGCTTGTGGTAGAGAGGAAGGTTTTTGTCCTCACATATTCTGATAAAAACGATCTGGTTGATAAATTCCTGAACGACATCATTCAACACATCAAGAGAGGCATATCGTCCGCCTTTAGCATACAGTTCATTACTTAATGCGATTCGCCAATCATTGATCTGCTTTAAGAAAAGAACATCGACCTGCTGCTTCTGACTGCCTGCACCTGCAAATGTCTCACTAAAATACTTATCAAAATCACCGCTGTAAACTGAGTCTCTCGATACAAGTTTGGTAATCTCATCAAGTTTCTCAACATATTCGGTGTACTTATAGATGCGGTAGCGTGAAACAGAGCATTTATCATTATCATGTGGTACGGTTGTAGTATCATAAATAATGAAATACTCAAAGTTAGTGAGAACAGCTATTTTATGCTTTGCGTTCCAGCCGTACTTTCTTGCCTGAACAGCAGGTGAAGGGTCTTTGCTGATGTCAACATGAGGTTTCTTGGCTTCAACAAAGAACTTGGATACACCTCTCAGTGTAAGAGAGTAGTCGGGACGATCACTTGAACTTGCGTGGTACTCCGCTATCACTTCTCTATACTGCGGAGCTAAGCCTTTTTTGTTGGCAACGTCCCAACCGAGAATTTCGAGAAAAGGGTTTATGAACTCATCTCGACAGGAATGCTCGTTATAAGTATTAGATTTATATTCTTTAATATTGCTGTCAAATCGATTGACGAGCTGTTTTAAAAGCTCTACCTTATCCATTTAATAACCTTTCAAAATATGTACATTAGATTTGATTAGTAATTGTTTACCCTAGATTTTCTATTTTTCATTTTTCTTGTAAATACAAACAAATAAGTTGAATCATATTTGTAACATTTGCATCAGAAAGAATAATTCTAGTCCCTGTACTTCGTGGGTTTTGTGTATTTTCTTACTCACCAACAAATAAACACGAATAATCGCTCCCCGTAACACTTTTCAGATAAACGAGGTCTGAAAAGTTGAAACCATAATTAAGAGAAGAATCCTTATTTTCTTCTCCAGTAGTAATGAAATGTAATTTCTTCTGATCAATGCCTGTGAACTCAGACAGTTTTTCAGCTCCGAATCCTTTTTCATTTAGATGATACAACACAACTCTTGAAAGCTGAATCTGCATCGCCTTGTCAATATCATTATCAGCACAACCGTCCATAATATCCAGAATCATAAATAAAATGCTACTATCTGTTTCAGAAGAAATATCTTTTGGCTCAAATTTTATGTTCTGCTCATTCACAAGCCACCAGATAGGACAACCTACATATTTTGCAATGGCAAGCTTTTGTTCATCAGAAGTTTCCACAACTGCTTTAAGACTGTTGAATCTTTGAGGAATAGCATTAAGTTTTTTTAGAACAGATTTTTTACTGCTAAGTCTTACAGACACATTTTCATCAAAATCAAGAAGTGAATCTATTGATACCTCAAAATAATCTGCGATTTTTTTTAATATTTCACCATTCGGAATTGTACCTTTCTTCCAGTTGTTCGCTGAACCAGATGATATTTCAAGTTCTTTAAGAACAGCATGAGGTTTCATTCCTTTTATTTCTGATAGATATTGAAACTTCTCCCAAAACATAGACAAATATTCTCCTTGATTTTTGTAAGATACGACAAAAACCGCATTTTAATGCAACTATTTTAAAATAGCTTCTTGACAATTGCACTTAAATGCAATATAATCATAAATAGAGAAAGATAAATGCAATTTCTAATTGTATTCTAATTATCTTTAACAATATTATATCACATTCAAGTTTAAAATGCAATACTTTTCTCTAAAATTCACATATGGAAAGGAGTCAAAAATGAAAGAAAAAGGTGATGTTCCAAATCTTCCGCCTGAATTTAACCCCATAATTCCACTTCGTGACGAGTCACCACAAAGAGAATTTCCAATTAAGGCATTACCTCCAATTATTCGTGAAATGGTAATAGGCATTGCTGAAACTACAGGCACAGATCCAGCAATGGCAGCAACTTCGATCTTATCAGCAATTAGCTATTGCTTTACAGGCAAGTATAGAATGCAGGGTAAAGCCGACCATTCAGAACCACCCATGATTTATAGTTTCATTATTGCTGAACCTTCAGAGCGTAAATCACCTGTTGTAAAGTTCATCAAAAAGCCATTTGTTGATTTTGAGTTGAAATATAATCAAGAACATGCTGAGGAATTTCACAAAATTGAGGCGATGAAAAAGAAACTTCTTTTTGAAGCAGATAAGCTTGAAAAAGAGGGGAGCAAAGACGTTGATCAAATCGCAAGGTTGAAAACACAGGCAGAACAAATAGGTGACGTAGGCAAAAGACGAGTTACTGTAGAGGATATTACTCCTGAATCGTTGATTCAATTGATGGGAAAGAATAAATCTTTACTGATGATTTCTGATGAAGCAGGTATGCTCGGAAACTTTACAGGACGATATTCCAATAACAATATACCTAATATGGATATGATTTTGAAAGCATGGAGTGGCGAAAGTTTCTTTTGCGACAGAGCAACAAAAGAATCTATACAGATTTCCAATCCATGCCTGTCAATTAGTCTTGCAGGACAGCCTTACTTATGGGATAGTATGATTTCCAATTCTGTATTCAGAAACAGTGGTCTGCTTGCACGATTTTTCTATTGTTTTCCAAAGAGTAAAGTCGGCACAAGGCGGTATGATTCAAAATCAATTGATCCGATTGTTGTTGACAATTATAACAAGCTTATTGACATTCTTCTTACAAGAAAATTCAATGCCAAACTCACAGAGGAAAGATTTCTGAAATTTGATGAAACGGCACAGCAAGATTTCACCGATTACTATAACAATTATATTGAGAAAATTCAGCTCACAGAGTTTGTAAACTGCAAGGACTGGGGCGGTAAATATCATGGTCAAATACTTCGCCTTTGTTGCATTATCCATTGTGTAAAATGTACTATTGAAGGCAAGTGTCCTGAGGATGTCCTTGTTGATGTAAACACACTTCGCAATGCGATTGATATTGCTGACTACTACAAGGAACAGGCAATATATGCTTTCAGTATTGGTGGCGTAGATAATGAAATTTTGAGGGCAGAAAAAGCTCTTGAAATTATCAGGGCAAAACAAATAAGAGAAGGATTTCAATCGGCATTGCTAAAGAAATGTCGAAATAAAATCTTCCCTGAACCTGACGACTTTTACAAGGCACTCAAACTGCTTGAAGAATATGGTTATGTTGCTTTCGATGAAAGAGAAACAGGCAACCATAAATCTGCAATTTATGTTTTTGTAAATCCGAAAGTATTTGAGGATACAGATGATCATAGCTGACATCAGTCAGCAAAAGCCCTCGGCAGAGCGCCTGTATATATGATAGAACTTGCCAAAGGGCTGTCATATATACTATGGCGTTACAATAGGCATAGTGCCTGTTGTAAAATCGGTGCTCCGCACCGTATTGTTTCAGCGATTGTATTCTATCGTTCTGAAACTTGTCACCGCAATCCTCTGATTGTTCGGTGACATTGTTCAAACTGGTAGAGCAAATGAATTTCGAGAAGGGAGAATAGATGAAAGAAAAACGCATTTCGTTTTGTCAGGGAAAAGGCTCATTAACTCACAACAATAGAGATTTCATCGCAGAAAATGTTGACCGTTGCCGTATGAGAGATAACTATACGTTTATCAGGAAAGATATTGGCTGCGTGTATGAACATCTGTTTGCGGAGTCAACCAAACGATACAACGCCCGACAAAAACGAAACGACAGAAAAATCCATTGCAGTTACTATGAATCTCTGTTCCATCGGAAACCCACTAATTCCGTTGTAACAGCTGCCGACAAACGTAAAAGCTTCTATGAAGATGTCGTGCAGATCGGCAGAAAAGAAGATTCCGGAGTGGATACAGAAGATGCTCAGCTTGTGGCTGATTGCCTGAAAGAGTACATGGCAGGGTATCAGAAACGTAATCCAAACTTTGTGGTATTCAATGCCGTCCTGCACATGGACGAAGCCACACCGCATCTGCATATTGACTATATTCCTGTCGGGCATTACAGACGTGGACAAGATACGCAGAATGGCATTGCCCAGGCTCTCAAAGAAATGGGATTCGGAAGTGGAAAAGATGCAATTGCACGTTGGAGAAAATCAGAAATTGAAGTACTGAATCAAATCTGTCTTGCACACGGTATCAGACCTTTGGAACCTGAAAAGTCAAGAGGTTCGATGTCAGTTAAAGAGTACAAAGAAGCAAGGCAAGAAGCAGATAAACTTAAAGCTGAAAATGTCCAACTCAAAAGCGAAAATGAGGGTATTTCTCGTGAACTTACTGAAACAAAAGCAATGCTTGAAAGGGCAAATAAGAAAAAGGTTCAGCTTGTTGATATTGGGAGCATTGCGGTTAAGCCGACCATTTTTGGAAACAAGGTTACCCTTGATAAAAATGATTATGACAAACTTCAAGCTCTTGCTGAAAAAGAAGTGGTCAGCGTAAAACGAACCAGAAAACTTACTGCGGCTAATCAACAACTTAGCAAAGAAAATACGGAATTGAAAAGTACAATAAACCAGCAAGCAGCTGAACTTGCCAAATATAAGAAACCTGCAACAATATCAGTCAAGACACTTATGAAAAGTGCAAAGGAGACCTCTGAAAAGGAGAGGTTAAGATCTGACTTGCAAAAAGCAAAATCATTCATTTCAGCTAATGGACTTACAGAAGAATTTCACAAATACAAATCAAATACAAAAAATCACGAATTAGAGTAAAGGAGATTTACTATGACACAGGAAAGAAAAAATGCAATCGTTGATGACATTATGGCACTTCTCATTCAGCTTACTGATGAGGAGACATCACAGGAAACAAGCCGTAAAAAGCCTGTTGAGATGCTTACGATCAAAGAATGTACTCAAGCGGTAAAGGGACTAAGCGAACACACGGTTCGTCAACTGGTGGCACAGAACAAGGTCAAATACATTCGTACAGGTCAGGGCAAACGTGGCAAAATCCTCATTAATAAGGAAGAGCTTCTCAAAGTTTTTGAAGTCTGATGAACTGTTTTGAAGAAATAAGAAATCGTCTTGAAATACGGACAGTTGCAGAGCGTTACGGAATTGAAATCAAGCGTAATAACACTTGTCTCTGCCCATTTCATGACGATCACCACCCCTCTGCACACATATATCCCAATGCGTTCCATTGCTTCACCTGTAATGTGCATTATGACATTTTAGGTTTTGTTATGGAATTGTTCGGACTATCTGCTATTGATGCTACAAAAAAACTGAATGATGATTTTAACCTCGGTATCAGCTTCGGACATAAAAAAGAGTATCATAAGCCGAAATATTCAGAAGCTGCTGAGATTCAAAAGATTAAGAGAAAGAAACGTGAACACTTTGAAAAATGGGAACATGAAGCATATCAGACAATTCACGATTATCTATGGTTCATGCGTGACTGGTTTGAGAAATACAAACCGTCACCTAATGATACATATATAGATGAGCGTTTTCACATTGCGAATGTTGAATATCATCATGCAGAGGAATTTTCACTCGACTGGATTCAGCAGTTTTCAAATGAAGAAAAGGTTGAATGGAAGTGGGTAGTCGATAAAATGAGAAATTTTCTTGATGAGCATAAAGAGGAAGAAAAGTCACAAAGTGCAGAAAGTTCAGAGACATATATTAAGGTTTCAAGGGCAAAATCACCAGACAGTATTCCTGTTAATTGGTGATAATCACAGGAAAGTACAGGAAATTCACAAAGTCCAAGGACAAAAACTATAACATTTCAGGAGGTAACAGACAGCACTATGGCTGCAATTGATAAACGTGGAAACACATTCAGAATCAGAGTTTTCGTTGGTACTGATGCGAATGGCAAGAAGATTATGAAGTCCACAACATTCACTCCGCCGACAGACACAACACCGAAAAGGGCTGAGAAACTTGCTCAGGAGTTCGCCTTTGAATTTGAACGTCAATGCAAAGGATATATCAGTTTCAATGAAAATATGAGATTTTCAGAGCTTGCAGATTGGTATTTCACTAACTTTGCACCGGTAGAATTAAAAGCATCGACCGTTTACACCTATACCGGACAGTATAAGAAGCATATCAAACCTGTTCTTGGCAACATGAAATTAAAAAATATTACAACGCCAAAACTGACACAGGTAATGCAGTCATACAATTTAAATCCTGCGACTGTCAGAAAATTATATGTCATTATTCAGTCTATTTTCAAACGTGGTATGGAACAAGGATTTCTGCGTGATAACCCTTGCCATAATGTTATTCTTCCAAAGAATAAGGAACAGCACAAAGTTATGGCTCTTACAGAAGATGAATTGAAACGCTTTGTGAAAATGCTTGACGAAAAGTCATGCGACGAGGATGTTAAGCGTATTATCAGAGTGCTACTTTATACGGGAATGCGTTCAGGAGAGTGCTTTGCACTACGCTGGGAAGATGTTGACTTTGAGAATATGTCAATTTCAATCAAGCATACGCTGAATGACATAGGCGGAAAGCATGAATTGACACCGCCAAAAACGAAAAAGAGTATCCGAACAATCGGTATGAGTAAAACTGTTGCTGATATATTTCAAGAACAGAAAAAGTACACCGATGATCTGAAAATTGCTCTTGGTGATAGTTATGCACATCCAGAAATGGTATTTCCATCAGCAAACGGCAATTATCGTGACAGAAGTTCTGTTTTGACTTCGCTGAAACGCTTTACCAAAGGCACAGAATTCGAGCATATGACGTTACACAAGTTAAGACATTGCAATGCTACCATGCTTTTGAATATGGGCGTAGATCTCAAAATTATCAGTGACCATTTAGGACATTGCGACATCAATGTCACAGCTGATATTTATGCTGATGTGCTTAGCAGTACACGAAAAGTGTTGGCAGATTCTATTGAGAAAAAGCTAACTGAATAAAGAACAGAAATTATAGCAACATAAAAAAATCGCTCTGCAAAATGAACTGACCCCAAAAAGTTAGACAAAGATTCAAAAGAAAATCTATGCAAAGCGA
>ERZ791840.457-NODE-457-length-27531-cov-3.687109_pt1 | contig 27531 bp, 18 predicted proteins | sample MGYA00510291_ERZ791840 | MGnify/ENA primary metagenome ERZ791840 (study PRJEB30046, sample SAMN00715256) | human gut metagenome | study: EMG produced TPA metagenomics assembly of the A metagenome-wide association study of gut microbiota in type 2... | reverse complement strand
TTGCGGAAGCGGTTTCTTATTACGAGAGCAACGATCCGAAGGGGGAGTGTGTGCTTGTGATCGAGGGCAAGAGCCGGAAGAGCATTTTACAGGAGGAGCGCGCAAAATGGGAAGAAATGACGGTTCAGGAGCATATGGATTACTATACGAATCAGGGAATTGATAAGAAAGAAGCCATGAAAAAGGTGGCAAAAGACCGCGGAGTCGGAAAGAGGGACATTTACAAAGAACTGCTGTAAGGCTTTCGTCAATTTGTACACCTTCTTAAAAAATCTTTGTTCAACCCGGTCATAGACCGACGAAGTAAAAACAGATATACTTTATTTCAGAAACAAGAACAGCGACAGTGTGTAAGAAGCGCACAAAGATTTAGGAGGAAAAATAAATGGCAAGCTTATCATTAAAGCATATTAACAAAACATATCCGAACGGATTTGAAGCAGTTAAAGATTTCAACCTTGAAATTGAAGATAAAGAATTTATCATTTTTGTAGGACCATCTGGATGTGGTAAATCTACTACACTTCGTATGGTTGCAGGTCTGGAAGAGATCACAAGCGGTGAACTCAAGATCGGTGACAAAGTGGTAAATGATGTAGAACCAAAAGACAGAGATATCGCGATGGTATTCCAGAACTATGCTCTGTACCCACATATGACTGTATATGATAACATGGCATTCGGACTTAAATTAAGAAAAGTTCCGAAACCGGAGATTGATAAGATGGTTCGTGAAGCAGCTAAGATCCTCGACCTTGAACCACTGCTTGACCGTAAACCAAAAGCTCTTTCAGGTGGACAGAGACAGCGTGTTGCTATGGGACGTGCAATTGTTCGTAACCCGAAGGTATTCCTTATGGATGAACCACTTTCCAACCTGGATGCTAAACTTCGTGGACAGATGCGTATCGAGATTTCCAAACTTCATCAGAGACTTGGTACAACAATCATCTACGTAACACATGACCAGACAGAAGCTATGACACTGGGAACCAGAATCGTAGTTATGAACGCAGGTGTTGTTCAGCAGGTAGATACACCACAGGTACTTTATGATACCCCATGCAACCTCTTCGTTGCAGGATTCATCGGATCACCACAGATGAACTTCCTTGATGCTGTATGCCAGAAGAAGGGTGACAAAGTTGTCCTCAAAGTTGGACCGGCTGATATTGAACTTCCACCGGCAAAAGCAAAGAAACTTATCGATGGAGGATATGAAGGAAAGACTGTTGTCCTTGGAATCCGTCCGGAAGATGTACATGATGAGCAGATGTTTATCACATCTTCACCGAATACAGTTATTCAGGCTAAGATCCGTGTATATGAAATGCTTGGTGCTGAAGTATACCTCCACTTCGATTATGAAGGAGCTACAATGACAGCCCGTGTTGATCCTAGAACAACAGCAAGAACAGGGGATACAGTTACATTTGCATTCGATGCTGAAAAGATCCATGTGTTCGACAAAGAGACAGAAAAGACAATTACAAACTAAGATGTGAAATTATTTGCCGGAGTTTCCAGGTTTTGGAGACTCCGGTTAAAATTTTCTTGACAATCGGGCTATTCGTGGTATATAGTTACGTTAATAAAGGGGAGTAACCTACGCAAGGGAATCCGCGTTTGTGGTGTCGTCAGTACGGTGGAAGCATCCGGTACCACAAGAAAATGGTGAGACTTTTATTGCATTATTTGTTGTGCAATAAGGGTTTCTTTTTTTGTACATTTTTATCGAAAGAGAGCTTCGTTGCATAAGAAATTCAGGAATGTGAATACTCAAAAACAGGAGGCGGAAAAGATGAAAGAAATTTATCAGTCATCGATAAAAGAAGTGCTTGGACAGATGGGAAGCAGAGAAGAGGGACTTACGATAAAAGAAGTGGAAAAGTCCCGTGAAAAATGTGGATGGAATGAGCTCGCGGAGGGAAAGAAAAAAAGTGTGCTGCAGATTTTTTTGGAGCAGTACAAGGATTTCCTGGTGATTATCCTGATTGCATCGGCGATTATTTCAGGAATTTTAGGAGACGCAGAAAGTGCGGCAGTTATTGTGATCGTCATTACAATGAATGCGATTTTGGGAACCGTGCAGACGGTAAAAGCAGAGCAGTCGCTTCAGAGCCTGAAAAAGCTTTCAGGACCGGAGGCGAAGGTTCTCAGGAATGGTACGGTGACACCGATTCCGGCAAGAGAACTGGTAGTTGGAGATGTGATCCTTCTGGAAGCCGGGGATTATGTTCCGGCAGACGGACGACTGATCGAGAACGCAAGTCTGAAGATCGATGAAAGTGCACTGACCGGGGAAAGTCTTGCAGTTGAGAAGAGCCTGGATGAAATCGAAGAGGAAGTGCCGCCTGGTGACCGGAACAATATGTTATTTTCGGGAAGCTTTGTTACTTACGGACGTGGAAGAGCCGTTGTGACAAGTGTAGGTATGCAGACAGAAGTCGGAAAGATTGCCGGACTTTTGAAATCAACATCTGAAAAGCAGACTCCGCTTCAGGTGAATCTGGAAGAGTTCGGAAAGAAGCTTTCGGTTCTGATCCTGGTATTTTGCGGAATCTTATTTGGAATCAGTGTATTTCGTGGAGAAAATATCGGAAGCGCGTTTATGTTTGCAGTAGCACTTGCGGTTGCAGCAATCCCGGAGGCATTAAGTTCAATTGTAACAATCGTCCTTTCTTTCGGAACGCAGAAGATGGCCAAGGAGCATGCAATCATTCGAAAACTGCAGGCGGTAGAAGGTCTTGGAAGCGTCTCCGTGATCTGTTCGGATAAAACCGGAACTCTCACGCAGAATAAGATGACTGTTGAAGATTATTATATAGAAGGCAGAAGAATCCGGGCAGATGAGATTGATATGGCAGATTCGGCACAGAGATTTCTGCTTGATTGCAGCATTTTATGTAACGATTCTACCAATGAAAATGGAGTGGAAATCGGAGATCCGACAGAGACAGCGCTGATCAATCTGGGAAGCCGCTATGGAGTGGAAGCTGCAGAAGTAAGAGAAAGTTATCCAAGAGAAGATGAGATTCCATTTGACAGTGACCGGAAAATGATGTCGACGCTTCACCGGATAGACGGCGAAAACCGGATGATCGTCAAAGGTGCGGTTGACCGTCTCCTGGATCTGACAGACCGGATCTGGACAGAAAATGGAATACGGGAGATTACAAAAGAAGATAAAGAAAAGATTCAGAGCCAGAATCAGGAATTTTCAATGGAAGGTCTTCGAGTGCTGGCATTTACCTTCCGGGAGATTCCGGAAGAACATCTGCTGACCGCAGAGGATGAGGACCATCTGGTATTTCTCGGAATGATCGCAATGATGGATCCGCCGAGGGAAGAGTCAAAAGCTGCAGTAGAAGAATGTATCAAAGCAGGCATCCGTCCGGTGATGATCACGGGAGACCATAAGATCACGGCAGCAGCGATCGCAAAACGGATCGGCATTTTAAAGGATTTATCCGAAGCCTGTGAGGGCGCGGAGATTGAAAATATGAGTGACGAGGAGTTGCGGGGATTTGTCCCGAAGATTTCTGTCTATGCAAGGGTTTCGCCGGAACATAAGATCCGGATCGTCCGTGCATGGCAAGAGCGCGGAAATATTGTATCGATGACCGGCGACGGTGTCAACGATGCACCGGCTCTTAAGCAGGCAGATATAGGTGTTGCAATGGGAGTAACCGGAACAGAAGTTGCCAAAGATGCAGCGGCGATGGTACTTACAGACGATAATTTTGCCACAATTGTAAAAGCAGTGGAAAACGGACGAAATTTATACCGTAATATCAAGTATGCGATCCAGTTTCTGTTATCGGGAAACTTCGGTGCAATTCTCGCTGTTTTATATGCATCGATCGCAGGACTCCCGGTTCCGTTTGCACCGGTTCATCTGCTTTTTATCAACCTGCTGACTGATAGTCTCCCGGCAATTGCACTGGGAGTAGAACCGCATACCAGTGATGTGATGAATGAGAAGCCAAGACCGGCAGATGAGTCGATCCTGACAAAAGATTTCCTGTCAAAGATTGGTCTGGAAGGACTGGTGATCGGTGTAATGACGATGATCAGTTTCCTGACAGGATATCATCAGGACGGTGCACTTCTTGGAAGTACTTATGCATTTGGAACGCTCTGTCTTGCACGGCTGTTTCACGGATATAACTGTAAATCAGATCATCCGGTGATTTTTACCAAACGGTTTTTCAATAATAAGTGGATGCAGGGCGCATTTGCACTGGGCGCAATTCTGATCACGGCTGTACTTACAATTCCGGGGCTGCATCAGGTGTTCAAAGTAGAAACATTGAACTTTGAACAGCTTGGGACTGTCTACCTGTATGCATTTGCCTGTTTTCCGATCATACAGCTTCTGAAGTGGGTACGTGGAAAATTATCTGAGTAACAATATGGGAAAATGCTTACTGGTTGTAAGGGGATTAACCATAAATATATTGTAGTAGAATGGAGAAAATAGTGGATTTTAGTAAATTATCTATAAAAAAAATCCGGGAACTGATCGTATTTACAGCGCTGATCATAGTTGCATTGTGGAAATTTGATGTGGTTCTCGGCGTGATCAAGGCGGTATGGGGGATTATTTTCCCCTTCGCTCTTGGCGGGGCGATCGCGTTTGTGATCAATGTTCCGATGAGCTTTCTGGAGAAAAAATTATTTGGAAAGGCAAAAGAGAAAGGAAGTAAGGCGGCAGGAAAGCTTGCAAGACCGATCAGCCTTCTTCTTACGATCGTACTGGTAGTGGGTGTGATCGTGCTTGTCATGTTCGGTCTGATTCCGCAGCTTACGGAAACAATTGGAAGTCTGATGAACAGTATTGCAGATTTTATTCCGCAGATGCAGAGCTGGGTACGGGAATTTACGCACAATAACCGGGAAATCATGGATCTTGTGAACCAGATGGAGTTCAATCCGAATAAGGCAATCCAGTGGGGGATGAGTATTCTCGGAAATGGTGCGGGAAATTTTATGAATACAACGATGATAGCGGTTGGCTCCATCGTCAGTGGAGTTACTACATTTTTTATTGCCTTTTCCTTTGCCTGCTATATTCTTTTCCAGAAAGAAAAACTGCATGTGCAGGTGAGAAAAGTGTTTTTCGCGTTTATTCCAAAACGAAAAGCAGAAGTGATTCTTGAAGTTTGTTCCCTGACCTACCGTACCTTCGCAAACTTCCTTACCGGACAGTGTCTGGAAGCAGTCATCCTCGGAAGTATGTTTGTAATTACATTAAGTATACTGAAAATGCCGTATGCACTGCTGATTGGAATCATCATATCCTTCACAGCCCTGATCCCAATCTTTGGAGCCTTCATCGGCTGCGTACTTGGCGGTCTCCTGATCTTCATGGTGAGTCCGAAACAGGCAATCCTTTTCATCCTTGTATTTCTGATCCTCCAGCAGATCGAAGGTAACCTGATCTACCCACACGTAGTCGGCAGCTCCGTAGGACTTCCCTCCATCTGGGTCCTCGCCGCAGTCACCCTCGGCGGTAACCTTCTGGGAATCGTAGGAATGCTCATCTTCATCCCATTAGTGTCCGTACTCTATACCCTCTTCCGGGAATATGTGTATTTGCGTTTGAAAAAACAACACATTAAGAAAGTGACGAAAACTGAAGTGGAAGAGTATACTCAAGAAGAAATTGACAAAATGAAAGAACTATACGAAAAAGAGCACCCTGAAAAATGTCTTGAATAAGGAAGCAATTTCATACATATAAATGTATTGAAATCGCAGCAAAAGCCTGCAACTTTGAGATGCAATCTCAAAAAGCAGGCTTTTCGACTCCCCATTTATAGTTTGGCGGAAAAGTATGACTTGTAGAATGTCAGCCGGGCGTCCCCTCTCCAACACTCTTCCCCATTCAAGAAAGGAGAAAAAATGCTCAACTACCTGTGGTCGGGAATGATTCTTATTGGCATCCTTTTTGCCGCTTTCTCCGGCAAAATGCCGGACATCACCACCGCCGCCTTAGATTCCTCTAAAGAGGCCGTCACCCTTTGCATTACGATGATGGGCGTCATGTCCTTCTGGACCGGACTCATGGGAATCGCAGAAAAATCCGGCATCCTGAAAACGGCAACCGTCCGCCTTTCCCCTCTGATCCATTTCCTCTTTCCAGAACTTCCAAAAGATCATCCGGCAGAAAAACCAATTGCAGCAAACATCATTGCAAATGTACTCGGACTTGGCTGGGCGGCAACTCCGGCAGGTCTTGAAGCAATGGAAGAGCTTCAGAAGCTGGAAGAAGACCGCCGCCTTGGAAAAGCGGCAGGACCGGTAAGAAAAAGAGGCGTTGCAAGCAATGAGATGTGTACCTTCCTGATCGTAAATATTTCTTCACTGCAGCTGATCCCGGTGTCGGTGATCGCCTACCGGAGCCAGTACGGAAGCGTGAATCCGACAGCCGTTGTTGGACCTGGGATTGCGGCAACGGCGGTCAGTACCGGGGCGGCGATTTTATTTTGCAGGATAATGGACCGGAAAAGCTAGAATTTCTGTAGCTTTTTGTAACATACCTTGACTAAAGTACAAAAAAACGCTATAATCAATATCACGGCAAAGCTTTAAACCATTGAAGTTTAAACCGCTAAAGTTTAAAGCTATAAAGCCAAAACGGAAAAAGTTTGTTCGAAAAGAACATAGATGGAGGTATGTTATTATGAAAGCAAGAAAAATTTTAGCAGTATCACTTACTGCAGCAATGACACTGGCACTTGCTGCCTGTGGCGGAAGTTCATCAGACAAAGAATCTTCTTCAAAGGATTCATCAGACAAGGTATATAAGATCGGTATCTGCCAGCAGCTTGAGCATGCAGCTCTTGACGAGGCAACCAAAGGATTTGAAGAAGCCTGTGAAGAAAAATTCGGAAAAGACAAAGTGAAGTTCGATCTTCAGAACGGACAGGGCGAACAGGCAAACTGCGCAACCATCGTAAACAATTTTGTGGCAGACAATGATGACTTGATCCTTGCAAATGCAACAACTGCTCTTCAGTGTGCAGTAGCTGCAACAAGCACGATCCCGATTCTTGGAACATCTGTTACAGATTATGCAACTGCTCTTGATATTTCTGACTGGACAGGATCAACAGGCATGAACATTTCAGGAACCTGTGACCTTGCACCGATCGATGAACAGGAAGCAATGCTTAAAGAGCTCCTTCCGGATGCAAAAACAGTAGGTATCCTTTACTGTTCAGCAGAACCGAACTCAGCATACCAGGCGAAGAAGTTTGAGGAAGCACTTGAAAAAGATGGAATTAAGTATAAAGAATACACAGCAGCAGATTCTAATGAAATCCAGTCTGTAGTGACAAGTGCAGTAGATGAGTGCGACGCACTTTACATCCCAACTGATAATACAATGGCATCTAACACAGAGATTATCAACAATATCTGTCTTCCGGCAAAAGTACCGGTAATCGCAGGTGAACAGGGAATCTGTGAAGGCTGTGGTATTGCAACTCTTTCTATCAGCTACTATGACATTGGATACAGAGCAGGTGAAATGGCTTACGATATCCTTGTAAATGGAAAAGATATCTCAACCATGGATATTGAAAGTGCACCGAATGTTACAAAGATGTATAACAAAACAATTTGTGACGAACTCGGAATCACTGTTCCGGACGATTACGAAGCAATTGAGGAATAATCAGTATAGAAAGAGGCAAGAACAATGTATTTAGCAGCTTTAGATCCGATGTCTCTTGTGCGTGCACTTCCGGGAAATGTAGCGCAGGGGATCATCTGGGGAATTATGGCGCTTGGCGTTTATATCACCTTCCGCATTCTGGATTTTGCGGATTTGACGGTTGACGGATCGTTGGCGACAGGCGGAGCGGTCGCTGTTATGCTGATCCGCGGCGGTATGAATCCGGCACTGGCACTTCTTTTCGCATTTCTGGCAGGTATGGCAGCCGGATTTGTGACAGGTATTTTACATACGTTTTTTGGAATTCCGGGCATTCTGGCCAGTATTCTGACGCAGATCGGACTTTACTCGGTGAATCTCGGAATCATGGGAAAATCCAATCAGGCAGTCAATGTTATGCAGTATAAATTGGTTGCATCGCTTCGTTATGTGACCGGCGAAGGAAGTGAACTGTTTTTTGTAAAGCTGATCGTGGCAGCACTTATCCTGATCGCAATTATTTACTGGTTCTTTGGAACTGAGCTTGGTGCATCGATCCGTGCAACCGGATGTAACCCGCAGATGGCAAGTGCACAGGGAATTAATATAGGCTTTACAAAGGTTCTGGCGCTTATGATCTCCAACGGACTTGTGGGACTTTCCGGCGGAATTTACGCACAGTACCAGGGAGCAGCCGATGTCAATATGGGACGTGGTGCCATTGTAATCGGACTTGCAGCCGTTATCATCAGCGAAGTTATTTTTGGAAAATTCTGTGCAGGCAGAAAAGCAGCCTTTGCATTTACACTTGGAGCAATCTTTATCGGAGCGATTATTTACTATATTGTAATCGCACTGGTATTGTGGCTGAAGATGCCTTCTGATTATATGAAACTGTTCTCAGCGGTAGTGGTTGCATGCTTCCTTGCAGTTCCGTACATGAAGGGTAAATATTTTACAAAGAAACGGAGGACTGCATAATGGGATATATGTTGGAAATCCAGAATATTCATAAAACCTTTAATCCGGGAACGATCAACGAAAAGGTCGCACTTAACGGAGTGAATCTGAACCTCAATCCGGGTGATTTCGTGACTATCATCGGTGGAAATGGTGCAGGAAAATCCACCACACTGAATGCGATCGCAGGAGTGTGGTCTGTAGACGAAGGAAAGATCATCATTGACGGAGTGGATATTACAAAGCTTTCAGAGCATAAAAGAGCACTTTATCTGGGAAGAGTTTTCCAGGATCCGATGACTGGAACTGCGGCAACTATGTCGATTGAAGAAAATATGGCGATCGCAGCCAGACGTGGTGAGCGCAGAGGTCTTGGATGGGGCATTACGAAAAAAGAGCGGGAGCGCTATAAAGAAGCCCTGAAAGAACTTGATCTTGGACTGGAAGACCGTCTGAGCAGTAAAGTCGGACTTCTTTCTGGCGGACAGCGTCAGGCGATCACTCTTTTGATGGCGTCTCTTAAGAAGCCAAAGCTTTTACTTCTGGACGAGCATACTGCAGCACTTGACCCGAAAACTGCAGCGAAGGTACTTGCCATCTCTGATAAGATCATTCAGGAGCATCAGCTTACTGCAATGATGGTAACACATAATATGAAAGATGCCATCGCGCACGGCAACCGCCTGATCATGATGCATGAAGGAAAAATTATCTACGATGTATCAGGAGAAGAGAAGAAGAATCTGAAGGTTGCAGATCTGCTGGCGAAGTTTGAAGAAGTCAGCGGCGGCGAGTTTGCGAATGACCGGATGATGTTGTCGTAGAGAATAATTTAAAAATGAAATAATAGTAGAAAACAGGAACGAGGTTTTACGATTGATGTAGAGCCTCGTTTTTTTGCACGTCTTGTTTAAATGTACTATTAAAAAACAGAGCAGATTCTGAAATACTATAAAATTATAGAGAATACCTATTAGTAATACAGGATAGAAATTATCAATTGGACCTCTTAAAAAATCCGGAATGGAAGAGAAAGAGGCAGAAGAAAGCCAAAGGACATTCCGTTGCATGCCATAGGGCGAAAGAAATCTTGTAAAGAAAATTGACATAAAAGTGTAAAGATGCTAGTATAATAAATAGAAAAGGTGCTACCGATGACGGTTCGCCTGATATTATTTGGTTATTAAAAATAACCGCTCATGTTTTCTCAGGACGATGGGCGGTTATTTTTGCGTCTTGGAATCATGCTTTCCACGCACATACCCAAGACTGTAAAAAGTCGCACACAGTGAAATCACTATTCACGTCAGTGTGAAATAAAATGACAGAATTGTCTAATCCATCAACTGCAATTCATACAATTTCTTATACAACCCATCCTTCGCCAGCAGCTCCTGATGGGTTCCGGATTCTTTTATTTCTCCGTGATGCATCACAATAATTTTATCCGCATGCTGGATCGTAGAAAGCCGGTGGGCAACCATGATCGTAGTTCTTCCATCCATCAGCCGCGCAAGTGCCTGTGTGATCAGTGTTTCGGTTTCTGTATCGATGTTGGCAGTTGCTTCATCGAGAACAAGGATCTTCGGATCATAAGCAAGTGTCCGTGCGAAGGACAAAAGCTGGCGCTGCCCGGCAGATAGAGTACTTCCGCGTTCTGTAACCGGTTCATCATATCCGTGCGGCAGTTTCTGAATAAATGGATCTGCATTTACAATTTCGGCAGCCCGTCTGACATCGTCCGGTGAGATCGCTTCATTATTCAGCGAGATATTACTTTTGATGTCTCCGGTGAAGATGAAGACATCCTGTTGAACCTGACCAATTGCACCGCGGAGCACATCCAGATCAATTTCATGAATATCAATCCCATCAATCAGGATCTGTCCCTTCTGGATATCAAAATATCTTCCGATCAGATTTAAAATTGTAGATTTTCCTGCCCCGGTAGCGCCGACAAAAGCAGCTTTTTCACCCGGCTGGATTACAAAACTTACATCTTTTAAAATATAATTTTCCTCTTCGTAGGCAAACCAGACATGGCGGAATTCAATTTCACCAAGAATATTGACCGGAGTCGGATCGGCCGGAGATACGATCTCTGGTTTTACATCAAGAACACTGAAAATCTTTTCTGCGGAAGCAATGGAAGACTGCAGGGTTCCAAGCTGTTCGGAAAGCTCCTGGATTGGCTCGAAAAAGGAGCTGATGTAGGTGATAAACACGAACAGAGTTCCGAGAGAAAGACTTCTATTTAACACAGAAAGGCTTCCGGTTCGGATAACAAGGATCATGGCAATGACCGAAACCATATAGATTGAAGGCCGGAAGATCGCAAAAGTCATGATCTCGCGGAAATTGGCACGGTACAGTTCCATAGATTTGCCTTCAAATTCACTGTATTTCTCTTTTTCGCGTGCAAAGATCTGGATCAGCTTCATACCGGAAATATGTTCGGACAGGAAGGTGTTCAGCTCTGTGATTTTATTTCTTGTGATCTGGTAAGCTTTTCTGGAGAGATGCCGGAAAACAAAAGTCAGGATTGCAACCAGAGGTAAAAGCAGGAAGGATATCCCTGCCATTTTCACATTAATTGAGAGCATGACAACAGAGTAACCAATAATCTTTACAACGTTTTTAAAAAGTTTCACGAGAATGGTGGAAAACAGTTCGTTGACTGCTTCAGTATCGTTAGATACACGTGTTACGAGCTTGCCAACCGGTGTTGTATTGAAAAAAGAAAGTGACAGGCTGTGTATATGTGTAAATGTTTCTTCACGCAGTTTGTACACGATCTGCTGCCCCATCTTCTGTAAAAGCCAGGTGTCGGCAAGGTTCAGGAAAAATCCGCTAAAAAGTAGCAGAAGAAACAGAATTCCGGCTTTTAGGATCCCCTTAAAATCATTTTGTCTTAAAATCTTCAGATCATTGGAAGTAAGCTTCTGAGCACCTTCACTGACATAATTTTTTAAAACAGATGTATCGGCATTTTGCAGTGCAGTACATTCAGCGCGGGTGAGATTTTCTGCCATGTAATAGTGATCCTTCCAGAGAAAAATCTGATAAAAGGAAGCAGAATCCGCCTTAGATACTGCCTGGTCGCGCGACAATACAAGACCGTTCCAGTTTATAGCGTCCGGAGCGGAAACGTCGGCTTCTACATACGGATGATAATAACCATTGATATACTGGTCGATTGCATTTCCGATGATGATCGGGCGGTAAAGTTCCACAGCAATGATGAAGAGAACCAGGACAGTTGCCAGGGTCATTACCCATTTATGCGGTTTTAGATAACTTAAAAGTCGTTTCATCTTAAGGCTACCTCCTGTTCTCCAATGGAAGCTTCCAACTGTTGCTTTTCAAACATATCTTTATAAATACCATTTTTCTGAATCAGTTCGGTGTGTGTTCCAAGCTCTTTCATTTCCCCGTTTTCAAGTACCATGATCAGATCGGCATGCTGTACTGTGGAAATGCGGTGTGCGATCAGGATTGTTGTTTTTCCTTTACGATCGTCCCTGAGATTATGTAGGATATGTTCTTCTGTATCGGTGTCGACAGCGGAAAGGGAGTCATCAAGGATCAGGATCGGTGCATTTTTTATCAGGGCGCGGGCGATGGAGCTGCGCTGTTTCTGACCGCCGGAAAGCGTAACGCCACGTTCGCCGACGATCGTATCATAGTTGTCCGGAAAATTTGCAATATTATCGTGAATGCAGGCTGATTTTGCTGCGGCGATAATACGGCTCATATCCTGTGATTTTGTACCGAATGCAATATTTGCTTTTAGAGTATCGGAAAAAAGAAAATTATCCTGTGGTACATAAGCAATATTTTCACGCAGAGTTTTCAGCGGAATTGTGTTGATATCATGGTCATCCAGATAAATCATGCCTGGCTTGGTGTTGTAAAGCCGAAGCAGAAGATTGACCAGAGTGGATTTTCCGTTGCCGGTGCGCCCGATGATGGCAAGGGTTGTCCCGGATGGGATGTCCAGATTGATATCATGCAGTACCGGAGAAGTATTTCCAAGGTGCGTAAAGGTCAGGTGATCAAAACGGATATCCCCGTGCAGGGTATCTAAAGTTGTGACAGAAGCAGTATCTTTTACATTTGTCTGTGCTTCCAGGATTTCCTGTACACGGCGGATGGATGCAGTTCCCTGGGAAAACATGACGGCAGCTTCGGAACAGGCGAGCATCGGCCATACCAGCATATTGACATACTGATTGAAAGCTACGAAGCGTCCGAGCGTAATCTGTCCGATCAGGGCAAGGTACCCCCCATAAAGGAGTGAGGCAAGACTGGAAAATCCGATGATCACATCCAGAAGCGGGATCAGGATGGCTTCCAGCTTTGCGATGCGCATACTTTTATCCATGGTATCCTGGTTCTTTTTGGAAAAAGAAAGGATCTCGGCCTGCTTGCGGACAAAGGCCTTGATCACACGGATCCCGGAGAAGCTTTCCTGTATAAAGTCGGCAAGATTGGAAACACTGTCCTGACGTTCGGTGTAGAGGGCATCCAGTACCTTTCCGTAATGCATATAGCCGAGGCAGATGATGACCATCGGGATCAGTGCCAGAAGTGTCAGTTTTACATTGACATAATACATCATCTGGCAGACAACCAGGATCGTCATGACTACGGAATCAAAGATGCAGATGACAGCAGGGCCAAGTGCCATGCGGACCGCATTTAAGTCACTGGTAAACCGGGTCATCAGATCACCTGTTTTGTGGCTGTTGTAGTATTCCACATCCATAGTTTCCAGATGGGAAAACATTTCATTACGCAGTTCGCGCTCGATAATACGTGCGGTTCCAAAAAGAAAATAACGCCACAAAAAACGGCCGACTGCAAGCAGAAGACCAATCAGAAAGATCCCAAGAAGACAGGTACGAATGGAACTCCAGGTAATGCTGCGCGCGGTAAGACCATCGGTAATGATACCGGTAAGTTTTGGAATAAATACACTTGCCGCATCTACAGCAAAAAGAGTAAGGATTCCGGCAATATAGCGATATTTGTATCGCCTGACATATTGCATGATAAAGGGCAGTGGTTTCATATCAATGCCTCCTGAAAATGATAATTTTTTTCTATATAAATTATTATAGAGGATAGAATCTGGGGTGTCAAAGATTCCGTCAAATAAACGGGAAATACTTTGTGAAACAGGGGGAATTTCGTGAAAACGACAATTGCAATTTAAGATACATTTTTCTATAATGACGAGAGGTAAAATGTTAATAAGATAAACAGAGGGAATATATGAAAACATTACAGAAAGATTTGACGACCGGGAATCCGGGAAAAATTATTTTTAATTTCACACTGCCGATCTTCATTGGAAATGTATTTCAGCAGTTCTACAGTATGGCAGATACGATTATCGTAGGAAAGTTCGTGGGAACCAAAGCACTTGCGGCTGTTGGAAGTACGGGAACGATCATGTTTCTGATCAATGGATTTATTCTGGGAATGACGGCAGGATTTACCGTACTTACGGCACAGAAATTTGGCGCGGGTGATATGAAAGCAATGCGCAAGACTGTAGGAAATGCCGCGATTCTGGCGATTATTATGTCTCTTATTATGACTGTGCTCGGAATGATGGCAATGAAACCGCTTCTTGGGATTATGAAGACGCCGGATGATATTTTCAAGGATGCCTATGCGTATATTATGGTAATCTGTGGCGGAATTGCGGCGCAGATGCTGTATAACTTTTTATCCAGTGTCTTGCGGGCACTTGGTAACAGCAAGGTTCCGCTGTATTTCCTGATTCTTGCGGCGTTGCTCAACATTGTGCTGGATATGGTATTTATCATTGCATTTCACATGGGCGCAGCCGGTGCGGCATGGGCGACCGTGATTTCACAGGGGATTTCGGGAATCCTGTGTCTGGTATATATTGTGAAGGCGGTTCCGGTCCTGCATTTACATAAGGAGGACTGGCGTCCGAGCGGACATCTGCTGAAGATCCAGCTTGCAGTCGGAATTCCGATGGCTCTTCAATATTCGATCACAGCAATCGGAACCATGATGGTACAGACTGCCCTGAATCTGCTTGGCTCCACACAGGTAGCAGCATTTACCGCAGCGAATAAGATCGAGCAGATCGTGACGCAGGCATATGTTGCGATGGGAACCACGATGGCAACCTATTGCGCACAGAATATTGGAGCTGGTAAGATCAAAAGGATCCGTCAGGGATTTAAGTCAATTACGATCATGGGAAGTATCTATTCAGTCGTAGTTGCGGCGATCATTATGACGGTTGGGAAATATATGACGTATCTGTTCCTGTCTGGGGATTTGACAGAAATTATGCATTCCGTGGATATTTACCTGAAATGCGTCGGTACTTTCTTTATTCCGCTTACCGTTGTAAATGTTTACCGGAATGGAATCCAGGGAATGGGATATGGACTGCTCCCGATGATGGCTGGTGTGGCTGAGTTGGTTGGCAGGGGCGTTGTTGCCATGATCGCGGCAGGGCAGAAGAGTTACTTTGGGGTATGCATGGCAAGTCCGGCGGCATGGATCCTGGCAAGTGCGTTACTGATCGTGATGTATTATTATGTTATTCATCAGAATGAGAAGCGGTTTGCGAAGTATGCGGATGAGGGATAGAAAAATATAAGATCTGATGGAAAGAGATCGGAGTCTTGTTTATAGAAATAGAACAAGAAGTCGTGGAAAAGTTTTCTTTATAAAGCAAACGGAATGAATAACAGCTCCGGCGAATATACTTCTTAGTAAAGTGGTTCGCCAGGAGCTGTTTTTATGCGCCTTTTTTTATACATATCGGACTTTATTGTCCCTTTTATGATTTTGTCCATTCTTATATATGGAATTTTTGCAGGAGTGAATGTATATGATACTTTTATTCAGGGAGCAAAGCGTGGATTTTGGACGGTCGTGCGGCTGATGCCGACGTTGATCGGATTGATGGCGGCAGTGGGGATTTTACGTGTATCAGGTTTTCTGGAATTTATATCGGAAATAATTGGAAATGTGACGGAGCAGATTGGATTTCCGGGGGCATTGGTTCCGCTTACGATTGTGAAAATGTTTTCGTCCTCTGCCGCAACGGGATTATTGCTTGATATCTATAAGGAATTTGGAACGGATTCGAGAAACGGAATGATCGCTTCAATTTCGATGGCGTGTACGGAAACGATTTTCTATACGATGTCTGTGTATTTTATGTCAGCAAAGGTGAAAAAAACCAGGTATACTCTTGCCGGAGCACTTATTGCAACATTTGCAGGGCTTGCAGCGAGTGTGTGGCTGGCAGCACTTGTATAAATAAAAGTTGTATATAAAAATTATCGAATGTTGTATTCAGATCTTTTTGAAAAATGTATATATCGCACAATAAAAATGACTACAATTAACAAAAAATGTGCAAAATCTTGACAAAGAATGGAGAGAAACATAGAATATAGTCTATAGATGGTTCGAATCCAATTTTTATACGAAAAGGAGCAAAACATGAACGCAGCAGAAATTATTAAAAAAGATTTGGATGCAATTTATATTGGGAATCTGAGCACAGTAGATGACGATCTTACACTTCCGGAGAACGGAAAATATGGTGCTCAATTTACCTGGGAGACAGGGGAAGAAAGATTTATTGACAATACAGGAAAGGTACATCGTCCGCTGCATGGCATGGGAAACCGTAAGGTTACACTGACGGTTACTGCAACCTATGAAGGATGTAGTGAGTCAAGAGAATATGTGGCGACCGTATTGCAGGAAGCAAAAGAAAATATCGTAAAAGAAGTACGTAAAGTCGTCCTTAATGCACAGGTCGGTGAAGAAGCACATCTTCCGTCTGTTGTGATCGCATATACAGAAGATGGACGCCGCATGACAATGCCGGTGAAATGGAATACATATGAGCCGGCAAAAGAAGAGACAGTGGTTGCAGTTGCAGGTGTGATTGATGGAACAGAAAAGGAAGCATCTGCAGAGATCCATTATAAAAAGGAAATAGTACCAGTAAAAGGACCGGAGAAAAAGGTGGATTATGTTCCACTTGGACAGGTTCGGTTGAAAGAAGGAACTCTTTATTATAAATACCAGAAGCTGATGGAAGAATATCTTCTTGGAATTGACGATGACCAGATGCTTTATAATTTCCGCAAAGCGACCGGACTGGGTACAAAAGGGGCACCTCCGATGACCGGTTGGGATGAGGAAAGCTGTAAACTGAAAGGGCACACGACCGGACATTATCTGTCAGGTATTGCACTTGCATTTGCAGCAACCGGCAATCCAAAATTTTTAGATAAAGTCAATTACATGGTAGCAGAGCTGAAAAAGTGCCAGGATGCATTTGCGGCAACCGGCAAATATCACAGAGGATTTTTAAGTGCATACTCAGAGGAACAGTTCGATCTTCTGGAAGTATATACCAAGTATCCGGAAATCTGGGCTCCGTATTATACTTTGGATAAGATTATGTCCGGATTATATGATTGTCATGTACTTGCCGGAAATGAGACGGCAAAAGAGATCTTGGACTTGATGGGAGACTGGGTATATGACAGACTTTCCCGTCTGCCAAAAGAAACACTGGATAAAATGTGGGCAATGTATATTGCGGGCGAGTTTGGTGGTATGCTTGGAACAATGGTAAAAGTCTATGAGCTGACCGGAAAAGAAAATCATCTGAAGGCTGCAAAACTTTTTGAAAATGAAAAGTTATTCTATCCGATGGAAGAAGAATGCGATACATTGGAGGATATGCATGCAAACCAGCATATTCCGCAGATTATCGGTGCAATGGATCTGTATCGGGCAACTGGTGATGAGATTTATTGGGAAATCGGAAAGAATTTCTGGAATATCGTGACTGGTGGACATACATATTGTATCGGTGGGGTTGGTGAGACTGAGATGTTCCATCGTGCAAATACAACGTGTTCTTATCTTACGGATAAGGCTGCTGAAAGCTGTGCAAGTTATAATATGCTGCGCCTGACCAGTCAGTTATTTGAATATACGCGAAGCGGCGATCTGATGGATTATTATGATAATACGCTGAGAAATCATATCTTGACATCAAGTAGTCATAAATGTGATGGTGGAACGACTTATTTTCTTCCACTTGGTCCGGGTGGCAGAAAAGAATTCTTCCTTTCAGAGAATTCCTGCTGTCATGGAACCGGTATGGAGAGCAGATTCCGTTATATGGAAAATATTTATGCGCAGGATGAAGATGCGCTTTACATTAACCTTCTTGTAGATTCCGTGCTGACGGACGAAAATGGAAAAACGATGATTGAACTTCAGAGTGTGGATGAAGAAGGTGTAATGGAAATCCGTTGCCAAAAGGATCAGAAAAAAGTTCTTAAAATCCATATTCCGGCATGGGGGCAGAAGGATTTTAACGTGTCTGTAAATGGAAAAGTTCTTGCAGATACAGCACTTCATGATGGATATCTGGTAATTGATGCAGATCCGAAAGCCGGAGATGTGATCCGACTGGAACTTCCGATGGAATTCCGTGTGTTGGATAACAAGTCTGATGCGGCATTTGTCAATCTTGCATATGGGCCATATATTCTTGCGGCACTTTCAGAGGAAAAAGAATTCCTTGCAGCACCGGCAGTAGAAGAAATTCATATGGTTGATGGAAAATTACAGTTTGAAGCGAATGGAATGAAGATGATCCCTCTTCCGGAAGTAGATATGGAAGCTTATCATGTATATTTTCATAAAGAATAAAAATAAGAAATAAAAAGCAGGAGTGTGCAGTTAAAAAATGTACACTCCTACTTTTTTGTCATATCAGTTATATCATACTTTTGCGAAGATAAGAGATTTAAATAAAATCTTCTTGACGGATTCTGCAAAACAGTGGATAATATTGCACAGTAATCACATGTGACAAGACAGTAGATTATACACTAAAAGAATGACAGGAGCAGGAGAAAGTTATGAAAGAGTTTCTAAGAAAGAAAAATATTATCTTTTCAGCGAAGCGATACGGAATCGATGCGCTTGGTGCAATGGCGCAGGGACTGTTTGCATCGCTTCTGATCGGTACGATCATCAGCACACTCGGAGAACAGCTTGGTATAGGAATCCTTGTAACAGTAGGCGGTTATGCGAAAGGAGCAACCGGAGCTGCGATGGCAATCTCGATTGGAGTAGCACTTCAGTGTCCGCCACTTGTATTGTTTTCACTGGCGGCAGTCGGAATGGCAGCAAATGAACTTGGGGGTGCCGGAGGACCTCTTGCGGTTTTGGTCGTTACGATTTTTGCAGCAGAATTTGGAAAACTGGTTTCAAAAGAAACAAAAATAGATATTATTGTGACACCATTTGTGACGATCTGTGTGGGGGTTCTGCTTTCACTGGGATGTGCACCGGCGATCGGAGCAGCGGCAAGTACCGTAGGAACTGCGATCATGTGGGCGACTGAATTACAGCCATTTTTCATGGGAATTATCGTATCTGTGATTGTTGGTATTGCGCTGACACTTCCAATCAGCAGTGCAGCGATCTGTGCGGCACTTTCACTTACCGGGCTTGCAGGAGGTGCTGCTGTAGCCGGCTGCTGTGCACAGATGGTTGGTTTTGCGGTTATGAGTTTTAAGGAAAATAAATGGGGTGGTCTTTTTGCACAGGGAATAGGAACCTCGATGCTCCAGATGGGAAACATTGTGAGAAATCCGAGAATCTGGCTTCCGCCGACACTGGCATCCGCAATTACCGGTCCGGTCGCAACCTGTATCTTCCATCTGAAGATGAATGGTGCGGCAGTGGCATCCGGAATGGGAACCTGCGGACTGGTCGGACAGATTGGTGTGTACACTGGCTGGGTAAATGATATTGCAGAAGGAACCAAAGCTGCGATCACCGGAATGGACTGGGCAGGTCTGGTGCTGATCTGTTTTATTCTTCCGGCAGTGCTTTCCTGGGCGATTGCGATTCCGATGAGAAAATGTGGTTGGATCAAGGAAAATGATCTGAAACTGGATCTGTAGATTCAAGTGTAAATTATATAAAATGTGTTTGATGGGCTATCCTGTGGGAATGTTTCGGATTCTCACAGGATAGTTTTATTTTGTGTGAAATAGAATCAATCTAATAAATTTTTTTCCACCTCATCATATACGATCTCAAATGGTGCCGGCCCCACATCCAATACCGCCCTGTGAAATTCTTTCTGGGAGAATTGATTTCCCATGGCATCTGCCATCTCCTTTTTCAATTCATAAAATTTCAGGTATCCAATATAGTATTTCAGATAATTGGCAGGACTTCCAATAATCAGTTCGTAGACACTCTGTACTGCATTTGCATCATTGATTCCGTAATCGCTGAAAAAGCGGACTGTATCAGTTACAGACCAGCCGTCATAATGAATTCCCATATCTGCAAGTGCATAAAGTCCAAGAATGACAGAACTGTTTTTCTGGAGAAGGGATGCTTCCGTCTTAGAGAGAGGTGCAAGGTAGTAGGACATCATTTCCGCATAGGTGGCCCAGCCCTCAACGTATCCGCCAAAATCAAGAATGCTCCGAATAGGATCCGGCTCAGAAGCAGAAAAATAGACAGTCTGGTACAGATGTCCGGGATAGCCTTCGTGAGCAAGGGTCGTGTAGAGATTCAGCCCTGAGGCGGTCTGTCCGTTGTTAATATAGATGACATTTTCCGTCAGATTGTCAATGGCAGGGATCATATAGAAAGCGGGACTTAGATAATCCTGCATGGATTCCGGAACATATTTGACCTGGAAATCAACATCAGGAATTTCCGGGAATGTATCTGTGATTTTAGACCTGAGATCATCCAGCATGGAATCAGGAGGTGTCTGCTCCAAAACAGATGCCTGGGTAAGTGCTGCGTCGGCAGGGAAGAGAACCTTCTGCATGGCATTTAGATCTTCCAGTATCTGTGCCCTGGTCATCAGTCGCAGACGGGAAATGGATTCATTACAGCCGGTAGTCTGACGCACCAGATATTCATAGTATTTTTTCCCATAGGGGAAATGGCTAAGTCCCTGTTCATTCGTTCCTTTTCCTTTCAGCGATTTGATAGCAGTGATCAGATTTTGATAAGCCGGATAAATCTCTTCTGTTACAAGTTTTATATTTTCTTTCCGAAAAGAATCTTTTTTGTTTTCAGGTAAAAGATCCAGTGACGCGATCCGTTCGCTAAATGTACTGATCAGATAATTCTCTTTACCCATATCAATAAAAGACTGGCAGGTGTCCAGAACAGAGTCAGCCTGGTAATCCGGCATAAAAAGACCGGAAGCAGCTTTTTTCTGCTCAAACCGGATGACAGAATCAAAATAGGCAGGCGTTTCTTTTAAGAGAGCCAGATAGGTTTCTACATCCTGTGTGTCGTAAAAGCTGTATTCCGAGAGCAGAACAGGCAACTGGGTATGGATGCCGGATACGGGACCGAGAGGCTCCTGATAAAGCAGATAATCTGTTCCTGTGGATGCATTTTTAAGATAGGTATCCAGGATTTTAAAAGTCAGTGCATTTTCCGAAGAAAGAGTGCCGGGATCAAATTCCTGCAGAGAAGAGAGAACATTTCTGACAGAAGCTTTCGCTGCAACGGGATCAGAAGAAAGACTGCCATATGTAGCCGGGATGTCCGCGATTCCATAGTCAGAAGGAGAACGCAAGGTATAGTGAAGACTGATGGTATTTGCGGATACTTCCGTCTGGAAAAGGCTGCGTGTGAAGGTACGGAATTGCCGGTCGGAAGATTCTGCATGCAGGGAGTTCCAAAACGCATTGCCAGACAGAAAAGAAATCAGAATGACCAGCAGACAACAGGGAAGAATCAGAAATATTTTTTTCCGGTGTTTAAGAATTAAATGAAACATAAAACTCCAGAAGAAATGATGTTGTTTCTATGTATATGATTTTGATTCTGAAAATATGTATCTCAAACGAAACTTTACAGAAACAAAAACAAGTGTCTTGTCAGATGTAAAGTACGGTGCTATAATGGGCACTATGCTGAAAAAGATCAGAGATGAGAAAAGAGTCAGTAAGGGAGGATCACGTTATGACAACGGTGGAAGAGATACAGAAGCTTAAGAAAGAGAAGAATGCTGTCATTCTGGCACATTATTATGTGCGGCCGGAGGTGCAGGAAATAGCAGATTATATAGGGGATTCTTTTTACCTGAGCAAGGTAGCGACGAAGCTCAAAGAAAAGACAATCGTATTTTGTGGCGTTTCCTTTATGGGGGAGAGTGCAAAGATCCTGAATCCGGAGAAAACGGTTCTGATGCCGGATATGACAGCGGACTGTCCGATGGCGCATATGGCAGATGTGGAGACGATCCGGAAGATGCGGAAAGAGTATGATGATCTTGCTGTTGTCTGCTATATCAATTCAACGGCAGCACTGAAAGAATACTCGGATGTCTGTGTGACATCTGCAAATGCAGTGAAGATCGTAAAAGAACTTCCGAACAAGAATATTTTCTTTATTCCGGATCGGAATCTGGCACATTTTGTAGCCGATCATGTACCGGAAAAAAATTTTGTTTACAACAATGGATTCTGTCCGACTCATGAACGGATGGAACCAGAGGATGTAGCCGAGGTGAAAAGGAGACATCCGGGGGCACAGATCGTCGCACACGGAGAATGCCGTGCAGAACTTCTTACGATGGCAGATTACGTGGGAAGCACATCAGGAATCATCCAGTATGTAACGGCAAGTGATTGTCAGGAATTTATTGTCTGTACAGAAGAGGGTGTGGGTTACAAGTTGAAGGAACAGAACCCGGAGAAGACATTCTATTATCCGGACAAGCTACCGGTATGTCCGAATATGAAAAAGAATACGCTGGAGAAGGTGCTACATGTTTTGCAGACTGGTGAAAATGAGGTTCACGTAGATGCAAAACTTCGGGAAAATTCCAAAAAACCGTTAGAGAAAATGCTTGAGCTTGCTGCAAAATAAAAGAACCGGAAAATCAATAATAAGAAACAACAGGTGACCGGCTAAGAGAACCGGAATTGGAGGGATAAAGTTGGAGATTAAGACAGATGTAGTGATCGTTGGAACGGGAGTTGGTGGAGCATTTTCCGCATTGAATCTTCCGGAGGATAAACAGATCCTTATGATTACCAAGTCAGATCTGGAAAGCAGTGATTCATTTCTTGCACAGGGTGGAATCTGTGTACTTCGTGATGATGAGGATTATGAGGGATATTTTGAAGATACAATGCGCGCAGGTCATTACGAGAACAGGAAAGAATCGGTGGATATTATGATCCGCAGCTCGCAGGAAATTATTCATGATCTGATTGGATATGGCGTGGATTTTGCCAAAAAAGACGGAAATCTTGCATTTACAAGAGAAGGTGCGCATTCCAGACCAAGGATTCTTTTCCATGAAGATATTACAGGGAAAGAGATTACGAGTAAACTGCTCATGAATGTAAAGAAACGAAAAAATATACAAATACACGAATATACAACTATGACAGACATAATTGTTAAAAATGGAAGATGTGCAGGTATTTTAGCAAAGACGGCAGACGGTGAAGAGATGAAGATCTATGCACAGGATACGATTTTTGCAAGCGGTGGAATCGGAGGAAGATATCAGCATTCTACAAACTTTCCACATCTGACAGGAGATGCGCTTGATATTTCCGGGAAGCATGGAATCCGTCTGGAGCATCTGGATTATGTCCAGATTCACCCGACAACTTTGTATTCTTCAAAACCGGGGCGAAGATTTCTGATTTCAGAATCTGTCCGTGGAGAAGGCGCAGTTCTTTATAATAAAGACGGAGAACGTTTTGTAAATGAGCTTCTTCCGAGAGATGTGGTGACAAAAGCAATCCAGGAACAAATGGCAAAAGATGGAACAGATCATGTATGGCTTTCCATGGAAAATATTGATAAGAATACGATCCTGGAGCATTTCCCAAATATCTGTGAGCGGTGCCGGGAAGAAGGCTATGACGTGACAAAAGAGTGGATCCCGGTTGTTCCTGCACAACACTATTTCATGGGAGGCATCTGGGTAGACAGCGACAGCAGAACTTCGATGGAGCATCTGTATGCGGTTGGAGAGACCAGCTGCAATGGCGTCCATGGGGCGAACCGTCTGGCAAGTAATTCTCTGCTTGAGAGCCTGGTGTTTGCAAAACGTGCGGCACATAAGATTTCCGGAGTGGAAAATGCAGTAAATCCTGTGCTGTTCTGTAAAGAGGCAATATAAAAGAAAAAAATCTGTTTAGAATGAGGAAAAAAGAAATGAATAAGATTACAATGACATTGAATGTAGACCATCTGATAAAAGAAGCGCTGCAGGAGGACATTTCCAGTGAGGATGTGACCACCAATGCGGTGATGAAAGAAGCGGTGACCGGAGAGGTGCAGCTGATCTGCAAACAGGATGGAGTAGTTGCCGGGCTGGATGTATTTCGCAGAGTATTTGAAATTCTGGATGAAAATGTGAAGACAGATTTCTATTGTAAAGACGGTGACGAAGTGAAAAAAGGAGAGTTGATGGGGATTATTACAGGCGATATCCGTGCGCTGCTCTCAGGGGAACGGGTGGCACTGAATTATCTGCAGAGAATGAGTGGAATTGCGACTTATACACATTCGGTTGCAATGCTTCTGGAAGGAACGAAGACGAAGCTTCTGGACACCAGAAAGACAACGCCGAATATGCGTATTTTTGAAAAATATGCGGTCCGTGTCGGTGGAGGATATAATCACAGATATAATCTTTCCGATGGAGTGCTTTTAAAAGACAATCATATCGGAGCGGCAGGAAGTGTGGCAAAGGCGGTGGAAATGGCAAAGGAATACGCACCGTTTGTCCGCAAAATTGAGGTAGAAGTTGAGAATCTGGATATGGTGCGTGAGGCTGTTGATGCGGGAGCAGATATTATTATGCTGGATAATATGTCGCCGGAGGATATGAAGGAGGCAATCAGGATTATTGACGGACGTGCAGAGACAGAATGTTCCGGAAATGTAACAAAAGAAAATATTGACCGTCTGACGTCTCTTGGAGTAGACTATATATCAAGTGGGGCACTTACCCATTCTGCTCCTGTCCTTGACATTTCGCTGAAGAATCTGCATGCTATTTAAGCCGGTCTGGATTTAGTAAGGGTGAAGACAGGATTTGGCAGATAGAAGAGGAAAGTCTGTAATACGTCAGGCACAGAGCAGAATTGCAGAAAAAGGAGAGTTATATCGGGATGACAGGTTCCAGACGAAGAGAAGAGATTGTCAGCAAAATAAAGAGCAGTGAGGTTCCGGTACCGGGAAAAGAACTGGCGAAGGTATATGATGTAAGCCGTCAGGTCATTGTACAGGACATTGCGCTGATCCGTGCAGCCGGATATGATATCATTTCAACCAACCGGGGATATATTCTGAATGCACCGCATACGGTAACGAGAGTGTTCAAAGTCAGTCATACGGATGAACAGATGGAGGATGAGCTTTGTTCGATCGTGGATCTGGGAGGCAAGGTGGTAAATGTAATGATCAATCACCGGATTTATGGACATATGGAAGCACCTCTTGATGTGGCATCGCGGAGAAATGTCAAAGAATTCATGGAAGGGATCCACAGTGGAAAGTCCAGTCCGCTTAAGAATATCACTTCCAACTATCACTACCACACAGTTGAAGCGGATTCGGAAGAGACACTGGATCTGATCGAGCAGGTATTGAAGGAAAAAGGCTATCTGGTGTCAAATACGCCTTGACAAGTTTCTGATATCTGTGATACGATTTTTTTGATATGGGAAAAGCGATGACGAAGAGAGTAGGTCTTTTGAATGTTTACAGAGAAGTCCCGCAGAGGCTGAGAGGGATGGCTGGAGAAAGACTGAAGATGGCTTCTGAGCAGCGCAGGTGAACATAAGGAAGCAACGAATCAGTTTCCTGTGCAAGCATGCGATGGGTTCCGCCCGTTATAGCGGCGAGTGCAGATATGGACTGCCAAAAACAGCAGACTGTACCCGGTGAGATTCTTCCTGTGAGGGAAGGATGAAGAGAAGTGGTAACACGGCAATAATCCCGTCTTCTATATTTTATAGAAGGCGGTTTTTTATTTAACAGGAAGTCTTTGTTAAATAAAAGGCACTACGTGCCGGAGATGTGCACTATTTTTAATTTATAGAAAAAGGAGATAAAGAATCATGGCAGACAAACCAAAATATTATATTACAACTGCAATTGCCTATACATCAGGCAAGCCACATATCGGTAACACATACGAGATCGTGCTGGCAGACGCAATTGCACGTTATAAGAGAAGTCAGGGATATGATGTATTTTTCCAGACAGGAACTGACGAGCATGGACAGAAAATTGAATTAAAAGCAGAAGAAGCAGGTGTTACACCAAAGGAATTTGTAGATAACGTATCCGGGGAGATTAAGAGAATCTGGGATCTGATGAACACTTCTTATGACAAATTTATCCGTACAACGGATGATTATCATGAGAAAGAAGTACAGAAGATATTCAAGAAACTGTATGACCAGGGAGATATTTACAAAGGACACTACGAAGGAATGTACTGTACTCCATGTGAATCCTTCTTCACAGAATCCCAGCTTGTAGATGGAAAATGTCCGGACTGCGGACGCCCGGTACAGCCTGCAAAGGAAGAAGCATACTTCTTCAAGATGAGCAAATATGCAGACAGACTGATTGAATATATCAATACACATCCGGAATTTATCCAGCCGGTAGCACGTAAGAATGAGATGATGAACAACTTCCTTCTTCCGGGACTTCAGGATCTTTGTGTATCCAGAACTTCTTTTAAATGGGGAATTCCGGTAGACTTTGATCCGAAGCATGTTGTTTATGTATGGCTTGATGCTCTTACCAACTATATCACTGGTATCGGATATCACTGTGATGGTGAAAGCGATGAAATGTTCAATAAGAACTGGCCGGCAGACCTTCATCTGATCGGAAAAGATATCATCCGTTTCCATACGATTTACTGGCCGATCTTCCTGATGGCACTTGGACTTCCGCTTCCGAAGCAGGTATTTGGACATCCGTGGCTTCTTCAGGGCGATGGAAAGATGAGTAAATCAAAAGGAAATGTACTCTATGCAGATGAACTCGTAGATTTCTTTGGAGTAGATGCGGTCCGTTACTTCGTGCTGCATGAAATGCCGTTTGAAAATGATGGCGTAATCTCCTGGGAGCTGATGGTAGAAAGACTGAATTCCGATCTTGCCAATACACTTGGAAACCTTGTAAATCGTACCATTTCTATGACAAACAAATATTTTGGCGGTACAGTTACTGATAAAGGTGTGACAGAAGAAGTAGATGCAGATCTGAAAGCTGTGACAGAAAATACACCAAAGGCAGTAGAAGCAAAAATGAAGGAGCTGCGTGTGGCAGATGCAATCACAGAAATCTTCAATCTGTTCAAACGCTGCAACAAATATATCGATGAGACCATGCCGTGGGCACTGGCAAAAGAAGAAGACAAGAAGGATCGTCTGGAAACAGTTCTGTGGAATCTGATCCAAAGCATTTCCGAAGGTGCAAAACTGCTTGAATCTTTCATGCCGGAAACAGCTGAAAAGATCCTGGCACAGCTTGGTGGCGGACATGTGGTAGAAAAACCGGAAATCCTGTTCCAGAGACTCGACCTGGAAGAAGTCATGAAAAAAGTAGAAGAGCTTCATCCAAAGGTTGAAGAAGAAAAGAAAGAGGAAGAAGAAGGAATCGACATCGAAGCAAAACCGGAGATCACTTTTGAAGATTTTGAAAAGATGCAGTTCCAGGTAGGCGAGATCATTTCCTGCGAAGCAGTCAAGAAATCCAAGAAACTGCTCTGCTCACAGGTTAAGATCGGAAGTCAGGTAAAACAGATCGTTTCCGGA
>ERZ791840.450-NODE-450-length-27866-cov-3.855057_pt1 | contig 27866 bp, 27 predicted proteins | sample MGYA00510291_ERZ791840 | MGnify/ENA primary metagenome ERZ791840 (study PRJEB30046, sample SAMN00715256) | human gut metagenome | study: EMG produced TPA metagenomics assembly of the A metagenome-wide association study of gut microbiota in type 2... | reverse complement strand
CAACTGGCTCACTTTTTTATTAGCGAGGTGGCTCAGTTTTTTATTGACAAAGGCAGCTGTATTTTCATCTATGATTTTTGTAAGTGCAAATTTCATCAATGCAAAGTCAATTTTTATATCAGAAACCATAGTAATCACCTCACAATAAATTGTACTTACTTAATCCTTCCTCAATGCCTTATACAATTCCGCTGCCATAGCGTCCTGAACCTTTTGATAGAAGTCGGGGTCGTTGAATAATTTTGCAAAGGAGTCGTTGTTGTCCAAGAAACACTGGGTCACGATGTCACGGAACTTATCCGGGAACAGGGACTGCACAAACATCTCAGTGCTGTTGTCTTTAGCGTATTTACGGAACTTCTTGACTTCAGAGTCCTTCATGAACATCTGATAGATACCCTCGATAATGACACGGTCAGCGTCGGTGAAATTACCACTGAAGCGTTCATTCACCTTGTCAATGATACTCTGGAGCGTGTCCTTCTTTTTATTTGGGACCTTCGGAGCGGTACTTCCACCGGGAACAAACACGGGTGGTTTTTCATCCAGCAGAATTGCTCCGGTGAAGGTTGTGGTCAGAGATGCGTATTCCAACTTGATTTTGTCTTCAATGTTACCTATATCCTCACCGTTGGTTCTCGGCAAAAGTCTGATGAGGTGCAGAGTGTACTGGTATTCATTGAACAAATCCCTGTCATGGAGACGCACCAACTGAGTAACAAAGGCGTATGCCTTATTGAACTTACGAACATAGTCTCGGACGGTATAGCGGTCATCTTCACTCAAATCCATATACCGAGTAATAACAGGACGGAACATACCAGCCAGTCTGCCAAGAGCAGCGGCATCCTGGTCTTTGCCAGCTTGGGTTGCCATGAACTTATTGAAAGCCTCCACATCCTCAAAATTGTAGAGCATGAAGTCACGAATCTTATTACGGAAATCATAGACGCGGTTCAGATCCGTACTTCCCTCAAGTGTGGTGGTTTCATAGTACGGCAGGAACGCTCCCTTGATGTCCTCTTCGGTGTTCTCGAAGTCCATGACAAAGGTGCAGTTCTTGCCAAAGGTAGTTCGGTTAAGGCGAGAGAGGGTCTGAACGGCCGTTACGTCACGCAGTTTCTTGTCCACATACATGGTGTGGAGCAGCGGTTCGTCAAAGCCGGTCTGATACTTGTTTGCAACAACCAGGATGTTGTACTGACTGCTGTGGAATGCCTTGCGGAACTTCTTATCGGTAGTAATGTACTTGCCGTTCTCGTCCAGATTCATGGTAGCCTCGGTGAAGGGCTTTTCGCTCGGATAATCATCCAGCGTAACCTCACCGGAGAACGCAATCATTACGTCGCTGCCAACACATTCTGCTGCGTGGTCAGCAAGGTATTTCTTGATTGCGAGATAATAGCGGACAGCGTTTGCACGGCTGTCAGCCACAACCATAGCCTTGCCCTTACCGCCAATCTGATAACGGCAGTTTTCCAGGAAGTTGGTCATGATCATCTCTGTTTTCTGTGCGATGGTGTAGCCGTGCTGTTTGTAATACTTGAACAGCGCACGGGATGCAGCACCCTCAATGAGTTCAGGGTTATCCTCGGACACACGGATCAGCTTAAATGCTTCCTTGACCGTAGTGTAGTTGGACAGCACATCCAGAATGTAACCTTCCTCAATGGCCTGCCGCATGGAGTACACATGGAACGGAGCCTTGATGGGTTCTCCCTCCGACGTGGTACCGACCACAGTACCGAAGGATTCCAGCGTCTGTCCCTTGGGCGTTGCAGTGAATGCAAAGAAAGACTGATTATCATGTCTGCCCTGACCGATGACAGCGTTGATGTACTCATCAGTCAGATCTACTTCTTCCTCTTCGACACCGGCTTCCTCGGCATACTCCTTGATGGCGATGCCAATGTCGATCAAGCTGCGACGAAGGGATTTGGCACTTTCGCCATTCTGTCCCTGGTGCGCCTCGTCGATGATGATGGCGAACTTACGCCCACGGAATTTCTCCATATCCTTCTTGGCAAAGAGGAACTTCTGGATAGTGCAGATAATAATGCGCTTTTTATCGTTGATGGCTTCCGCAAGAGAGCGGGAGTTCTTTTTGTCGTCAATGGCTTCCACCAGACCGACCTGGTGTTCAAAGCTGTTGATGGTGTCCTGCAACTGGCTGTCCAGCACCACACGGTTGGTAACAACGATAACGGAGTCGAACAGACCGTTGTTTTCAGCATCATGGACAGAGGCAAGGCGGTAAGCAATCCAGGCAATGGAGTTGGACTTACCGGAGCCTGCGGAGTGTTGAATCAGATAATTTGTGCCGACACCGTTTTGACGCACATCGGTCATTATTTTACGCACCACATCATACTGGTGATAACGCGGGAAGATCATCTTTTCCTTGGTGATCGTTTTTGCAATGCCGTTCTTGACCACTTCTTCTTTTTCCTTCACAAAGGAAATGAAGCGGTGAATCAGATCGAGCAGGCTGTCACGCTGCAGCACTTCTTCCCACAGATAGCTTGTAGCATAGCCGTTGGGGTTCTGGGGATTGCCAGCGCCACCGGTGACACCGGCGCCATTGGAACCCTGGTTAAACGGCAGGAACCGGGTGCTACCGTCTGCCAACTGTGTGGTCATCCATGCTTCGTAAAGGTCAACTGCAAAGTAGACCAGGAAACGGTGGTTCAGACGGAACGCAAACTCCTTGGAGCTACGGTCATGCTTGAACTGGTTGATGGCGCAGACATAGTCCTGTCCGGTCAGCTGGTTCTTGAGTTCCAGAGCCACTACGGGGATACCGTTAACGGACAGCACCATATCGATGGTGTTGGTGTTGTTGGTGGTGTAACGGAACTGACGAGCGCAACCGAGGATGTTTGCCTTATAACGCTCTGCGTCATAAGGATTCAGTTCAGACTCCGGCTTGAAGTAGCAGACCTTCAGCTTGCAGCCCATATCCTCGATGCCATTACGCAGCACATACAGCAGACCCTGGTTGGAGATGGTAGTCTCCAGGCGGTGATACAGCTTGTCCGCTGCGGAGGCACCATAATACTTGGTGTACTTTGCCCATTCCTTGGGTTGGGTCTTTGCGATGAACTCGCAGAGAACATCCATGTAGATGCACTTGGAAATATCGTGCTGACGGGCATGAACCCAATTACCCTCGGCATCCTGTCCACAGAACTGAGTGTAGCCACCCGCAGGAGAAATAAAAAAAGACTCTATGTCCCGTTCAAATCGTTTTTCGCTTTTGTCCATTAATCATCCACCTCCTAATTCTCATTTGACTGTTTCGTACTTCTTGCACTGTACACAAAATCTTCTGCAATATCTAATTCGTATTTTCGCAGTAATGCACGGATAAAGCATACGCAATCGTGCGCAGAATACCCTGTGGCAATGTATATACCGGATCCTTTCTTTAACTCAAGCGGATTTCGAACCACACTTGCTTCATACGAAAAAACAGGAATTTGCCAAGACGAGAATTTTTCGTTAGTCTTTGCCATGCTTTCGATAATACTATTATCCAAATCATATAATTTTCTTGCTACCGATCTTACCATAACCGCGAAACTGTCTACATTCACTCTTTCACCAAGAAGTTCATAGTAGTTTACGCTTTTGTATGTAGCGTTATGGGCATCCTCTACCGTATAATGTGAATATCTTGGATCCTTGAATTCGATTGTATGCTCCGGTTTTCCTATTGGGAATAATTGCATAATAATTCTTACAAGTCTATCTGCTCTTTGCTCAATAGCAGAGGTGTTCCACTCGTTTTTATCCTTTACATCGCTATATAACACAGTGAGGTGTGTTACTTCTTCATCAAGTTTTTCTTGCTTTTCATGGAACGGACGATCACCCAATTCGCTATTGTATCCGGTGAGTGTCAAATTACCAAGTGTATGCAAGTATCGTTCCCTGACAGTTTCCCAATCCTCACCTAGCATCTTTTGCCATGCTGTGAATAGATTTTTGTTTTGTGGCATAATATGCTCAATTGTAAGTTTATCTGTAACAACAGGTTCTTTACCCTGATTCTCGACAGAAGAAAGCAGGTATTTGCACAATGCATTCTTACGATAGAGATTACGTTCTTTTAATGCTTGTATAAAGTCAGTATCGCTTGGAATTGCGTCCTTAGAAGTCATCTGCTGCATAAAGGAAAGAATAGCGTCATAGTAATGCTCTTTGTTTTCCGCTTTCGCAAAAACACGTGAATACAATGTCTTATATAGACCACGAAGGGAGTTGGAACCTACTTCACATATAAGGCGACGGATACTATAGTTGAGAAGCAAATTCAAGATTTTGCTAAGTTCTTCTTTATTGATAATCCCTTCTTTTCCTTCGTTGTAATCATCAAAGATATGGAATAAGAAGAGATAAACAGTTGTTTGATTCAAACGATGTAAGCCAGAAAGAGCGTTATTGATTTCATCTCCAAGGCTTTCATCGCCGAAACAGAATATATGATACTGCTTCGCATAATGCAGAATCTCTTTCAGCATAGACTCATTTGTATATTTGCCTTGCAAATATATCTGTTTAAAGTCATGATATGCTTCACTCTCCTTGGTAAATCCATCTAGTTTCATATTCAGATAGTCGAGGAAGAAACTCTCCATCTTTTCTTTGGTAAGAAGCTCCTGTGTAACGAGCCAATATTCCTCATAAAGACGCTCCTGATCATAATCTGTCATCAGTACATAATTTCGGATAAGGTCAGGTAGTCCCAGTTTTATACCGGTGGAATTAATTCGCTCAAAAATCTCCTGCGCATCGTCATCATGATCCAGACGGATGTCTGCACAGATAAGGTTGTCAATTCCATCGTGAATCATCATGACAGAGTTGTTTTCATCTTTTGCAAGAAACTCCGCAATCAGCTCTCTAAACAGCATATAGTTATGATAGATGATGCCATCCTTACCTTTGTTCATCTGCTCAATCTTGCCCGACATAAGCAGCTGCAACTGGTCGTTGTCGGTCTTTACAGGTTTGAGTTTCAGCTTGCTTTTTTCGTCAAAGCCATAACGTTTGAATTTATCTTCGTTGAACAGATACTGTTCCAATGCTACTTTATCTGCTTCTTCATCGGCGGAATCAGCCAGTGCTTTAATCAGAATATACAACGTAGTGAATCGCTGCTGACCATCGATGATAATAAAAGAGTCAATATGATTCTTTGTTCTCAGTGGAGCATATACGAAAGAACCGCAGAAATGAAGGCAATCCTTCTCGTATGCAAGGACAATATCCTCAAACAGTTTCTTACACTGTTCTGCAGTCCACGCATAATCGCGCTGAAAAACGGGGATACAGTATTGTTTTTTATTAGGTTGAATATAGTCATTCAGCATTCTTCCGCTGTCGATTTTCATGCGCCGGTCACTCCGTTTCTTGTTTTTTTGTTTTTTATACACCTGTAAATCACACAGGCGAGAATGCAAGCCGTTACGCTTGTAAGTACACTTACAACTACTATCCAATTTGCTATAATCCACTGTCCGATTACAATTGCCCAATAGGTTACAAACCACAGAAGAGCGAATAACAACAAGCGGATTATCCAATGGAACAGACTGCCGAGCAAACTGCCGTGTATCATACCGCTGTGATACATGTCTCCCACCGTGTTATATGCTATTACATAAGCTATCAGTCCGATTACGCTCAAGATCGCCCACTCGTAGAGAGGATGAATGGGAAGAGACAACGGATCTGTGATCTGATCGAAAATAAAACTGAATAATTCTTTCAATGATTTGCTCCTTTCTAAACTTTATAAATCAAGTTGAATTCTATTTTCGGGATTATCGTTCTCAACCAAATAATAAATAGTGTAATCGTGCTTTGGTTTAGGACAACAATACTTGCTTTCTATGTGATGTGTCTGCTTACAACAATCACATTCTATTGACACAGATTCACGCATCTGATTCCAGTCGTTTTCGGAAACAGTTAGCGTAATGTGTCCATGGCCACAAGCACAGGGGACACTTTTCTGATGAATTACTTCATAGCTCATTTTCTTTCTCCTTTTGGTATGATACTTACTGTATCAACGAAACAATATATGGAATAAGTCCGACGGATGCACCAATAATGGCACAGACAATGCCGATAGCCCATTCGCGTCTGGTTACTCGCTTGGCGTCCCTGATCTCTTCGTTCAACCAATCTTCAAATCCATCAAAATCTTCCAGTTTGCGATATAGATTTGCACCATCCACGTTGAAGTCATGAAGATATCCGCGTTCTTCCAGAAGATACAAAATGTCCTGATAGCGAAGAGCATCGGCATCGGAAAGCTGCAAATCTCTTCCGTCACCGAACTGTGTTTTGATTGCTTTAAGTTGTTTCTTTAAATCCGCCATAAGCGCATCTCCAATCTTTGAATCATGACATCTTACATGGAGCCATTTCGTAGCTCATCATAAAGTGGTTGTGGAATAAACGAGTGTAGATGTGCATGCTCCATGATCTTTATGTTTCTGGTTGTAATGTATTTCACATCATCAAGCAGAATTCTTCTTCCGTCATATTCGTTTGCTGCCACACTCAGAAATCCTTGTCTGGAGTAAATTGCCACCGCAATTCTGGGACTCAATGGGTAGAATATGCAAGTTGCAGGATCTGCTAGCCCATTACGGAACATTCCGGTATCCTTGCTTCCAACCCTTTCAATAAGTACTGGATTGTCACTTGTCAGAAATGGCATGATATCCCAGAGCATATTGACATAAACAACCCAAACACCTGCCTGTATTACTTCGCAATATCGGGCAAAGTTTGCCGGCTCAAAAGAATGATTAAGCACCAATTCTTTTTGGTATTGCTCGGAAAACTCTGTATTCATTATCTGCTTTCTATGTTTTTCAACGAAAGCAGGAGGTAGTGCTGAAATCAGATCTTCCTTAACCTGAGCAGAGACTCTTGGATAAATAACATTTTTCACATAATCAACACTTTCGGGAATACGCATCAACTGTGCGATAATTACTTTAGCCAGTATTTTCTTATCATGTTTGGAAAGAACAATAGCATTTTCCTGCGACAATGTTATTGTTGCAATTATATTGCTCATATCACGTCCACAATGCGCATCGATCTCTCTGGCAAAGAAATGTTCCCAGTACTTTGAATCTTCCTTGTCCGTTACATCATAATAATTCTTGATATATCCAACATCATTGGTTGATGCAGGAAAAAAAGTTGGTTTTCCATTTCTTAAAAGTCGTGTTCCAATAATTATTTCCTTTTCGCCTTTCACACCGAATCTATCCAGATATCTTTTCGGAACAATATGTTGTTTTGTGAAATCTTTGGCCATCACATCACTTCTTTCTTTCCTGTGACATACTCATAAATGAGGGAACGCTTATACTGTTCCAGTTTTTCGATTTTTGCCTGCTTAATGGCAATCAACTGATCAATCTGAGTGCATTTTTCTTTCAGATAAGCAACAATCTGTTTTTGTTCTTTAGCAGGTGGACATGGAATATTGATAGCGCGAAACTCGGTAGAATAGGTTCGCCATCTCATCATCATGATTCCTCGACCATACCGATAGCATTCTCCATTGAATCGATTTGTGCGGAACAAATAATGGTAATACTCGCTGTTGGTGTCCGCCAGAGGTCGATAAATATCATATGCAGGACTCGTAACACCATCATATCGAGACATACCAACTGCGCCCATCCAACAAAGGATAATGTTCACCACGATGTCGTTCTTATAAACGAACTTATATCCTTCTGCAGTAATTGCACGATTACCAGTAGTTTCAACAATATCAGAATGCTGAACTACTCCTAAATCTGTATAAAGCGAAATTAAATTTACCTTTGATAAGTCAGCTTCGTCGTTTCGTTCGTTTCTTAATTCAAACAGATTCTTTATGCGTGTTACTTCCCAATGCGCCGGAATCTCCCCAATCCACTCAACCCCGCTATCCTTCATCGGTACGGTGGGGTCCAGACCCTTGGTGACAACCTCGGTAATCAAACTCTGCTTGTAGGCTTTCAGCTTTTCAATTTGTGCCTGGACATTAGCGATAAGGTTGTCGACTTGGGTAATTTTCTTTCCAAGGAAAGCTGCAATCGCTGTCTGCTCATCTACGGAAGGAAGTGTCAGCATAATTTTTCTAACACCGGCAAAGTTCAATCCCTGGCGGACACCAGCCCCCATGCCATAAAAGCCCTTGCGCACATCGTAGCTATGAATCAGATAATAGAAAAATTGGCTGTTCATAGCAGGATTACGCTTTCTCAGCGTAACATAGGCAGAGGTGACAATGCCTTTTTCGTGGCTTAGTCCGACACGCAGACTTTTCTGGTCATTCTGCAGGTCAGTCAATCTAAGAATGATATCACCATCATCAATCACATTGTAGCCTTCAAAACTCTCTGGTAACAGACCGTCCGAAGTGTTGATATCTTTTCGGATGATATTGCCGTAACTTAAAGAAAGTAGATTGTTTGACTGCATTCCCGTATTTTTATTTTTGTGTTCAGAGAAAAGTGAGCCAAGCTGAACCAAATCCCATGTTTCAGGGATGTTGCCAAGCCACACAACTCCGCTATCTTTCATTTCACGCATGGCCAAACAACTCCTTCATCAGAATTGTTTCCTCTGCCTCCAAAGCCTTGATATCCTCAAAGATGGAATCAGAAGATTCCGGTGCCACAAACTTATAGAACAGACGGGTAAACGGCACTTCATAGCCGATCTTATCCTTTGCCGGGTCGATATAAGCCAGAGGGTTATAGGGCAGGACATTCTTTTCCATGTAGGTATCCATATCCTCAGACAGAGGAATGATCTCCGTGTCGGATGCGCCCTTGACTGGCTGCTTCTTGCCTTTTTTCAGAATGGGATTGCCTTTTTCATCAGCCTGGGCGGTTTCAACCGTTACCTTTGTAAATCCAAAGAAACTGTTTTCAAACACCTTAGACTCCACAATTAGGCCATTCTCCTCGTAGGTTTCGTCCATGAAGCCCTTGTATGCACGGAGAATGAGGTCAATACAAGCATCGTTCAGATCAACACGCTTAGAACCGATATTCTTTCGACGCTTCACAAAGCATTTGCTTGCATCGATCAGCTGAACCTTACCGCTGCGGTGCATTGCTTTGCCCTTGGTCAGCACCCAAATGTATGTAGAAATACCCGTGTTGTAAAACAGATCGGTGGGCAGCTGAATGATTGCTTCCACCAGATCGCCTTTTATCACATAACGGCGGATTTCAGACGCACCAGAACCGGCATCACCTGTGAACAAGGAAGAACCGTTCTGAATGATGGCCATTCGGCCGGAACCTTCCTTCAGTTTCTTAATGCCATTGAGCATAAACAGCATCTGCCCATCGGAGATAGCAGGTAGACCGGGACCGAATCGACCGTCAAAGCCACGCTTGGATTCAGCTTCCACCTGTGTCTTTTCACGCTTCCAGTCAATACCGAAAGGCGGATTTGAAATAATGTAGTCAAACTCATAACCGCTGAAAGCATCGTCACTCAGGGTGTCGCCGAACTTCATGCCGGATGCGTTACCGCCCTTAATGAGCATATCGGCCTTTGCGATGGCGTAGGTTTCGGGGTTGAATTCCTGTCCGAAACAGGTGAGATTTGCTTCATCGCTAATTGACCGCAAGCGCTCCGTCAGACAACCAAGCATCTGTGAAGTACCCATTGCCATGTCATAAGCAGTCTTGGTGCAACCGTCCTCCATGATTTCAGCTTTTTCAGGTGCTACGAGAAGCTCAGTCATCAGATAGATGATGTCACGGCTGGTGAAGTGGGCACCGGCCTGTTCGTCATAAGACTCGGAGAATTTACGAATCAGTTCTTCAAAAATATAGCCCATGTCAGCGGAGGTGATCTTGTCCGGGGACATATCTGCCTTGGCGGAGTTGAACTCCTGCAGGGTTACAAACAGGACACCGCCCTTGACCATCAGATTGACGGTGTTGGTAAAGTCAAAGTTTTCAATGATGTCCTTGATGTTTGCGGAGAAGCCCTTCAGATAGGCATCGAAGTTGCTCTCCACATTATCCGGGTCTGCGATCAGCTTTGCGAAATCAAAGTTGCTGGTGTTGTAAAAATCGTAACAGGAGATACGGAACAGGATACCGTCACGAGCAGCTCCCTCGACGTGCTGTGCATCCAGTTTCTTCGCCATCTCCACAACGGCAGCCTTGGTAGGTTTCAAAGCGTCGTCAAAACGCTTCAACACGGTCATAGGCAGAATGACCTTGCCGTACTCGTGGGGCTTGAACAGACCAACCAGGTGGGTCGCAATTTCCCAAATCAGATTGGCCTTCGCCTGTATATTCGCATTCGTCTGCTTTTGCAGTTCGTTCATAGACATAGTAGGTGATCCTCCATTGTACATAAAAGAGTATGAAATTCAGATTATCCTTTTTTATTGAATTGGATTTGTATATTTCTATATAATCCCTTTTATTATACCACATTCCGTCGATTTTTTCAAGGTTCGCGGAGCGTTTTTTGAATAAAATCCCCATTCTTTTTTTATATACCATTCTATCACATCAGAAGTCCAGAAATTTCATAACTACGAAAAAGATATATAAAAGAACCGCCTGCATCACAATCAGATGCAAGCGGTATGTTTATGTAGTATGTGCTAATTGATGCAGTTCAGCAGCCTTTTCTCTGAACTGTGCGATAGTAGGTGAATCTTCTGTATACTCGTTTGCAAGCATAACTTCTACAAGCTGTAGATATATTTTTTCAGCGTCATCATATTGTTTTGAGATTTCAAAGAGATTGGCAAGAGTGCTGTATGGGAGATAATAATAACGTGAATCCCATTCCACCATATTATCAAGGATATCAAATGCGTAATTCAGATATTTTTCTGTTGCCTTATAGTCATTAACGGCAAAATAAGCGTCGGCTATATCAGAGTATGCCATAGCAAGATCAAGGTTTCTTTTGTCCGGATAAGCCTTTTCCAGTATTCCGATTGCAATTAAATCCTGTTCAATCGCTGCATCGAAGTTTTCCGTTTGACAGTAGACAGCACCGATATTGGTATATATATAAGCGAATTCAGGGTTTACCTCACCATCGTACACAACCATATATATCCGTATAGCCTCTTCATAATGCTCGATAGCCTGTTCAGATTCGTCCATATTTGCAAGGCAAAGCCCTATGTTTACATATTCAACTGCAACATTCGGATCGTAGTGACCATAGATTTCTTCGTAAAGGCTTAGAAGTTCCTCCATATCAGATAACAGCTGTTCTGAATTCTCACCGTGGCTTGAACGAAATGAACAGATTGTGTTCAGAACATCGACTGTGTCAGGATGGGTTGGCGAAAACAACTTGCTGAAGATATCTCTTGCAATAACGAAGAAGTCCATTGCTTTATTAGGGGCGTAATCTGAATACAAGTCTCCGAGATTATGTGCAAGTGTAGCTTTAAGGAGCAAGAAGTCTCTGTCATCTATACCATCGATTTTTTTCAAGATTTCGAGAAAGATTCGTTCAGTTTCCTGTGGCTCGCCCTGATACTTCTTTATGATAGCCTTGTGCGTTAAAGCATTCAGTGTATCACAGGCATCTTCACCGAGCTCTTCTTTTAGAATGGCATAAGCATCATCGAAATAGGGAATAGCGTCTTTGTAATCGTTTTTGAGATGAATTTTGCCGATATTCAATTTCAGCTTAGCATGATTGATTCTTTGTGCTGATGCTGTTAGTGTATGTGCCTTTTGGATTGAGTCGCATTTTTCGTAATACAAGAGTGCGTCATTAAAGTGCGATAGTTCGTATTCCATCATACCCTTATTGTTCCAGACAGAGCATTGCTGGATACAATCATGACCATACAGATTTTCATAAACCACAAGTAATCTATCGAGAATGCGAATTGCACGTGTATAAAAGCCAATGTCACGGTAAATTTCTGAAAGAGCCCAGAGAAATTCAGCGTCAGTTTCGCTGTGAAAATCGCCAGTGAATATATCATTAAGCGACCAGCTGAACTGTATCAAGCCCTTTTTGAAATCATCATTCTCGTTCACGCATTTCTTCATATCAAGGGTTATTTCATAGATAAATCCCTGACACAGATCATATAGTCGATCCATAAACTGAGCACGTACAGCAGATGCAATAACAGAGTGCATGATATAGCGATAACGATTCCGTCCATTTGTATACAGACTTTCTTTTTTAATCCAGCCTCTGTCAGCTAAGTGATTAATATCCGTGCGATGAGAAATTCCGAACCATCGCTGTGCCTGCGTGAAAAGGAATGGGATATTCGGTATTGTTGATGCCTGAATAAGAAGATTCTGCTCATCTTCAGAACAATCATATACCCTGAAGAGCTTTATCAGCTGTTCTATTACCTGATCTTCATCATGAAGTTTTTCATGTGCGGTCACTACATTTTCACTACCAATGCGAAAACCACATTCGATAAGCGTCTGATAAAACTTATTAAGTGGTACTTCTTCGGTATCGGCAATTTTGGCAAGTAGTTCAATGGTCACAGTATGATAATCGGCAAGGGCGATAATCTTATAAATAATATCATCGTTTCTCTCTATGGTATAGTAGTACTCAAAAAGCTCTTTACAGTAATCCTTGTCCAAAAAAGGCACGGGAATGCGTTTCAAACTCTTATAACCATCACACCGGCTTGTTATCAGCATCTTACAATTAAGGTAGTTCGCAAGACTGAACAGACGGTCGTCCTTCGGATTCTCGACGTTATCTACAATTAGAAGCAAATGGTCTCCATAGCTGTTTATTTCATTAATGGCGTTTTCGTATGCTTTATTTAATTGTACATCTGATTGCCCGAGAGCCTTTACAAGAGAAATTGCAAAGTTGTTTTCAATGTAGTTTACCCATAGAATGTGTGTGACGCGGGATTTTGAAGAAGGTATGCTATAGATTTTCTTCAGCACATCTTTCGCTACCTCGGTTTTACCTATGCCACCAATCCCATGGAGATAGCATTTTTCATTGTTCAGAATAAGCTCAACAATATGTTCGCTGAATTCTTCACGACCGATATAGCATTCTGTCTGTCCATAAATTTCACAGCCGTGGATAGTGGGGAATTCTGATATTCTGTCGTCATCAGCTATTTTCTCAAGATAGGAATTCAGGAAGCCGGATATTTTCTTTATAGGTACAGTATCTGTATCGATACACATATTGAGAATGTTTTCGAGACAGAGCAGGATATGATATCTGCTGGCAGAATTATCATCTTCATGTTTATTATGCCACAGTGAAACGTCAATATCAAACCACTTATTGAAAATTCCAAGCAGCTCATTTGAAGCCTTTATGGCCTGCGGCTCTTGATACTTGCCTGTTAATTCCTGTGAAGTAAGCAAATAGGAGAATAACTGCATTAATTGAAGTGCGGTTTTGGAATTGATGCATTTCGTTTTCTTAAGACGGTCGCTAAAATACCCACGTTTTATTTCTGAAAAATCATCAGGAAAATTCCAGCTGTTCGGCTCAATCATAGTTGTGCCGATACAATTTTTCAGAATCTCTCGTAAAAACATTTGTGTTCCGCTGTTTTCAATCATAAGAACCGCCGCCTGCTCATCAAAATTAAAAATCCAACCGATTTCCGACTTGTAACCAACCGAAAACCAATGTTATCATAGTTTTAGAACAATTACATTATATCACATTTTTGTGAAAATTTCAAACACTTTTCTATTTTTGCTGTAGTGCATTACGGCAGTTTCAGATTAAAGGAAAGTGTACAACTTAATATTATCGCAAGACGGCGACTGAAACAGTCTGATTGCCAAGCGGAGTATAGCTATGCTATGTCCTTTTGACGTTCTTACTGTATCCAGTCGCATTTTTTATCTCCGTTTGAGCAATCAAATGGAGGTATATTATGCGAAAAGTTATCAACGGTGAGATCCATTACTATATCGTACAAGGGGATTGTATTACCGAGTGCGATAGAGAAACATATCTCGTCTACTATCGGGAAGTATGGCGTACCAATTACAATCGTATGCACAGGCAGGGACTATGTTCTGCAAGAAGTGCCTATGTCTGCCGTGGAGACTGCATCGAATGCTGTTATCGTATTGAACCCTTAGAATCACTGGAATATCAAATACAAAGGGGTTATGAACCGGTTCAGTATGAAAGTATTGCAGAGCAGGTAGAGAAAAAGCTGCTTGTTGAGGCTATTCTCGCAAAAGTCAGAGAGAGTATTGAGAACGGTGATGTGATACTGCAGATGAAAGCTGATGAACACACTATCGCCGAAATTGCTGAAAATCTCGGTATCACAATGTCTATGGTTTATCGTCGTATACAGAAAATTCGAGAGTTGGCGACGAAAGTTGCAGAAGATTTTGAAAAAAATTCTTGAAAAGCGAAAAAAAACTGAAAAAAGTGACTTCTTAGTCATGAAAGGGGATAAACCCTGGAAAGGAGTGTATCAACATGGAACTTACAAATGAAAAGCTCATTGAAACACTTGTCCTGATTTCATTGATGGCTGAAGCTCTCGCACAGAAAATCATGGTCATGGATGAGGTAATTAAGAAGGAGGCGAAAAAGCATGGCCACACTTTATGAAATCGACGCCGCCATCATGGACTGCGTTGATACCGAAACAGGCGAAATTATTGATGAAGAAAAGCTGAACGCCTTACTGATGGAACGCAGTGCAAAGCTTGAGGGAGTTGCTCTCTGGATCAAGAACCTTGACTCCGATGCAGCGGCAATCCGTGCCGAGCGTGAAGCCTTGGAGAAACGTCAGAAGGCGGCAGAAAACAAGGCTACATCTCTCCGAGCATGGCTTGCCAATGCACTCAGCGGACAGAAATTCAGCACGGCGAGAGTTGCAATCAGCTACAGAAAATCCGTCAGCACCGAGGTTGACAGCGAGTGCGTTGCAAAGAAATGGTGCAGGAAGAAGATTACTTACACACCCGACAAGACAGCCATTAAGGAAGCTCTGCTCTCCGGTATGAAAATCAAGGGCTGTCGTCTGGTGGAGAAACAGAACATTCAGATTAAGTAAGGAAAGGATGAAAAACTATGGCATTTCAGAAGGTGCAGCGTAAGGCTGCGAAAATGCGTGTCGCTGTGGCAGGTCCCAGCGGTGCAGGAAAAACACTCTCGGCACTGTATCTTGCCTATGGTGTGACCGGTGACTGGGGCAAAATTGCACTCATTGACACGGAACACGGCAGAGGTCAGTTCTACGGCAACCGCAGTGACCTTGAGGTGGGCGAATATCTCTATCAGGAACTTGTACCGCCCTTTACCGTAGAACGCTACATCACAATGGCAAAGGAAGCCGAACAGGCAGTCGGCCCCGATGGTGTTGTCATCATCGACAGCTTCTCCCATGCCTGGGAGGGCGAAGGTGGTGTACTGGACTTTAAAGAACTGACAGAACAGCAGCAGGGCAAGAATTCCTTTACAGCATGGAGTGATGCAGGCAAAAAGCAGAATATCCTCATCAATACGCTACTCTCCCTTAACGCCCATGTCATCGTAACCATGCGTACAAAAATGGCTTATGCCATGGAGCAGAATGACCGTGGCAAGACCGTGCCTGTGAAAATCGGACTTGCTCCCGTACAGCGTGAGAATACGGAATACGAATTCGACCTTGTATTCAATATCGCAAGAAACCATATCGCCTGTGTTTCAAAAGATACCACTTTCCTTGATAACTGGAATGGTGTGATTACTCCCGAACTTGGTACATCTCTGAAGAACTGGCTTGCCGGCGGTGCGGAACCTCATCGCTGTACGGATTGCAATACCATCATTATGGCGGCACAGGGACGCTCTGCCGATCAGATTGCAGAGGGTACGGTGAAGAATTACGGCAGAAAGCTGTGCTGGAAGTGTATGAAGGCAGAAATCAAGAAACAGAAGGAGCAAAGTGGTGATGAGAACCCTCAGACCGTATCAGAGTGATATCGTAGACAGGGTAAGAAACGCTTATCTGCACGGCTATAAAGCACCCTGCGTGGTGCTGCCGTGCGGTGGCGGTAAATCCGTCATTGTTGCAGAAATCGCAAAACGTACTACAGCAAAGCGAAATCATGTGCTGTTTCTTGTGCATCGGAAAGAACTAGTAGACCAGATACAGAACACCTTTGATTTCTGGGGTGTGAATATGGAGAACACCGATATTATGATGGTACAGACGGCAAGCAGAAGAATTAATAAACTTACATCTCCTGCCCTCATCATAACAGATGAGAATCATCATTCCAAAGCGGCAACCTATCGCAAAATATATGACGCTTTTCCAAACGCACACAGATTAGGAGTAACTGCAACCCCTGTCAGATTAGACGGATCCGGCTTGGGGGATGTGAATGACATTCTGGTTGAAGGTGTATCAGCTAAATGGCTCATTGAGCATCACTACCTTGCTCCCTATGATTACTATGCTCCCTCTATTGCAGATCTCACTGGCATCAAAATACAGCACGGAGAGTATGAAACCAGATCCGTGGAAAAGGCTCTCCTCCGCACTGCTGTATTCGGTGACGCAATCAAGCATTATCGTCAGCTTGCAGACGGAAAACAGGCAATCTGCTATTGTGTTTCTGTGAATCACTCCTACGCTATGGCAGAGGAATTCAAGGCAAACGGTATCTCCGCCGAGCATATTGACGGTACAACACCAAAAGAGCAGCGTGACCGTATCATTGAACGCTATCGCAGAGGCGAGATTACAATCCTTTGCAATGTGGACTTGATTTCAGAGGGATTTGATGTTCCCGATTGTGAGTGTGCTATTCTGCTCCGTCCCACAAAAAGTCTTACCCTGTACATTCAGCAGTCCATGCGTTGTGTGCGATACAAAAAGGGCAAGCGTGCCATTATCATCGACCATGTGGGCAATTACGCCCGTCACGGTATGCCCGACGCAGACAGAAAGTGGGATCTTCACGCAAAGAAAGCTGCAAAGAAGCAAGAAAAACAAGCAGAGGATCTGAAAATCAAGCAATGTCCCGAATGCTATTATACCTTTGAGCCGCCCTCATTCGGCAGAGCTGTTTGTCCCGCCTGTGGATATATGTTCCCCAAGCAGGAACGCTCGGTGGATCTTGAGGAAGATACGGAACTGAAGCAGATCACAGGCTTTGTACTGGATTACGATTCTCCCGACCAGTGCAGGAATATGCACGAGTTACAGCAGTATGCAAAGAAGATGGGATATAAGCCGGGATGGGCTTATTTTCAAGGCAAGAATCGAGGGTTCATATGACCGAAGAACAGCGGGGAGCCCCCGCAGGCAATTTAGAACAAGTCTCATCGTCACTGAAAGACTACAGACATCGGAGGAAAATACATGACCGAAGAACATCGTATACAGAACCAAATACGGCTTGCCCTTGCCGGTTCCTGCATTCTGTTCCGCATGAATGTGGGAACGGGATATACACAGGACGGCAGATATTTCTCTACAGGAGTTCCGAAAGGGTTCTCCGACTTATTCGGTTTCCGAAAATCAGACGGACGAGCCGTATTCATTGAAGTGAAAACGCCGAAAGGCAGACCAACGGACCAACAGAAACAATTTCTCTCCGCTATGCAGAAAGCCGGTGCAATTGCCGGTATTTGCAGAAGTGCGGAAGATGCAATCAGTCTCATTGAAGGAGGAAGATAAAATGGGATTCTCAACAGATTACACAGAAGTCAGCAGTTTTGACCTGATCCCCAAGGGTGAATACGAGGTCATTATCAAGGGCATTGAAGAACGCACCACACAGAATGGTGCAACGGGACTGAACCTTACACTCGTCATTCGTAACGATGTGGAGCAGAAGTTTCAGAATCGCTTCATTTTCCATACGCTCTGGAAACGCAAGGAACCAACACAGGCAGATATGCAGGTGCAGGGATACAGCTTCAAGCAGATCATGTCTCTCGCAAAGGCGGCAGATCTCCCCAGCGGCAAGTCCTATGAAACGGTGGCAGACCTTTGTGCTGACCTTATCAACCATGTCATGAGGGTAACCATTGACCACGATACCTACAACGGCAACACCCGTGAAAACGTGAAATTCATGAATCAGTCAAGATTCTCCGAATGCAAGCACGTCTACAAGGAAAAGCCTGCTGTGTCGGGTGATACTGTCGCACAGCGTCCGCAGGAACAGTTTGCAGCACAGCTGGCCGGTCTTGGTGATCTTGATGACTTCGAGGAGATCCTCGGTGACGGTGAAGTGCCGTTCTAACCCCATCATAAACACGAACACCCATGTGGAGGGTGATTGCTGCCCTCCCATGAAATTCTGAAAGGAGCTACCACATGAATTACCGCAACAACGAGGGCTACGCAAGCCCTACCGAACATGAAGCCCTCACTCGTATCAGACGTGAGGAACTCAAAGAAGAACGTCAGAAGAAATATCGTCCGATTGTATATATCTGCTCTCCGTTTTCACAGGGAGACAAGAAACAGAACATCATCAACGCCCGCCGTTACTGCAAATATGCAACAACCGAAAACTGCATTCCCTTTGCACCACATCTGCTCTTTCCGCAATTTCTGAATGACAGCAATCCCGATGAGCGTGACCTTGCATTTCAGATGAACAAGATCCTTATGGGAAAATGCGATGAACTGTGGGTATTCGGCATTACTTATACACTCGGTATGCAGAAAGAAATGAAGTGGGCAAGGAAAAAGAAGCTGCATATCCGTTTCATCGATAACATCTGAAAGGAGAAAAATCATGTATAACAACATCCCGAACGAACTGAAACATATATCCAACTGGGTCTGCTGGAAAGCATATCCCGATGCAAATTCCCATTCCGGCATCAAGAAAGTGCCCATCAATCCGCTCACCGGCGGACAGGCTATGTCGAATAATCCGCAGACATGGAGCAGCTATGAAACTGCTGTCCGTGCAGCTGAAAAGTATGACGGCATCGGCTTTATGTTCTCGAATTCAGGTTTCTTCGGCATTGACCTTGATGACTGCCGTGATGATATCAATGCCTATCTTAAGGGCGATAATGCAAATATCGTGGCGGAATTTATGGAGCAGCTGCAGACGTATGCTGAAACATCCCAGTCCGGCAACGGCATCCACCTCATCTGCAGCGGCAGCCTCCCTGCCGGTGGCCGCCGTAAGGGAAAGGTGGAGATGTATGACAGCGGCAGATTCTTTATCATGACAGGAAATGCAATCGGCAGCTATAGAGCCATTTCGAATGGCACGGAGCGTATCAAGTCCCTGCATCAAAAATATCTCGGCACATCACAGAGCAATCCTAATCCGCAGCCTGCTCCTGTGAGAGTAACGCCGACGCTGTCCGACCATGAACTCATTGAGAAAATTCTCAATTCTGCCAACGGAGATAAGTTTGCAGCACTGTATGGCGGCGATTTCTCCGATTATCCCTCCCAGTCCGAAGCGGATATGGCGTTCTGTTCCATCCTCGCTTTCTGGTGCGGCGGTGACATGGAGATGATGGACAGGATCTACCGCAGCAGTAACCTCATGCGTAAGAAGTGGGACAGAAAGCAGTGCGGCTCTACCTACGGTGCAATTACGCTGCATCGTGCAGTAGAAAACTGCCAGAGCTTCTATCAGGAGCCTATGCATGATGATTATCAGATTACAATCAGAAATCCTTCTCCTGCACCTGCACCGACGGTCAAACTTCCAATGCATACACTTGACGATACAGGCAACGCAGAACGTATGAATGACTACTGTGGCAGAGTATTCCGCTACAATTACACCGATAAGCGTTGGATGTACTACAAGGACGGTGTATGGGCGTATGATGAGCGTGGTGCAATCTTCACGGCTGCGGACAAGATTCTGGAACGCATGAAGGCGGAACAAAAATCCTGGGCAGAGCATGAAAGCGGTGCGTATCTGCAGGATTATCAGAAACACATGAAGAAAACACGCTCCAATGCGTCAAAAACGGCAATGGTCAAGGAGTTTCAGCATCTCGTGCCGATCTCTCCGGCAGAGCTTGATACCCATAAAACACTTGTCAATACACAGAATGGTGTTGTAAACCTCGATACCTGTACCACCGTACCGCATTCTCCAGAAATGCTGATGACAAGAATGCTGGGAACGTCCATGCCTGCAACGCCGAAAAAGCCTGTCCTGTGGCTGCGTTTCCTCGATGATATTTTCGGTGACGACAAGGAACTGATCCGCTACATTCAGAAATCCCTCGGCTACTGCCTGAGTGGTCAGACCACGGAACAGTGTGTGTTCTTCCTGTATGGCAATGGCAGAAACGGCAAGTCTACGTTCCTTGAAATCGTCCGTGCCATTCTCGGCGAATATGCGACCAATATCCAGCCGGAATCCATCATGGTCAAGAACAACAATTCCTCCGCCAACACCGATATTGCCCGTCTGAAAGGTGCCCGTCTTGTTACAAGCGTAGAGCCGAACGAGGGTATGCGACTGAACGAGGGACTTATCAAGCAGCTGACCGGCGATGACATGGTAACGGCAAGAAAGCTGTATGGCGATGAATTTGAATACCGTCCCGAATTCAAGCTCTGGCTTGCGACCAATCATAAACCGACCATCCGTGGTACTGACCTTGGTATCTGGCGTAGAATTCATATTATTCCGTTTGTGAAGATTATTCCCGAGGATAAGGTGGACAAGAATCTCGGCGAGAAGCTCCGTGAAGAAATGCCCGACATCCTCGCCTGGATGATGGATGGCTACCGTCTGTGGAAATACGAAGGTCTGCATAAGCCGAAAGCCGTTGAGGACTCGGTTAAGGAGTACCGCAATGAAATGGACGTGATTGCCGCATTCCTCGCCTCCGACTATATCGCTGAAGGTGGCGAAATCAAGGCATCCGTGCTGTATGCGATCTACTGTAAGTGGGCTGTGGAAAGTAACGAATACAAGATGCCCTCCCGTAAATTCGGCATTGAACTCAGTAAGCGACTCAGTAAAAAAATGAAAAATGGCTGCGTTCATTATCAGGGCATTTCCTCACCGATTTCTATCAACCAGTAATTTCAGATAGAGTAAATAGAGTATATTCTTCTTTTTTCTTACTTCCTCTTAAAAGAAGAAAAAATAAAATAAAGATTATATTTTATATATTATATTCTATATTGCTCTACTTAGGAGGCAAAATGAGAACTGTTCTCAATTTTAAGGATAAGGACACATTCAGTAAGCTGGAACGTCAGGCTTATGACGGTACGATTAATGTTACGAAGTTTCCTCCTGCGGAATACAAGTACTTTTCTGAGTTGCGGAAAATTTACTATGCTTTCAAGTTTGAGGGGCTTTCCAAGGAGGAGGCTTCTCGCAGGAAGCAGATTCTTTTCCAAAAATACAGCGAAGATGTTTCTGAACACGAACGATGCATTGCTGTATATGCTCAGTTTCAGGAAAGTATCCGTAAGGCGGGTGAAAATATTTCCAGAATTGAAAAATCCCATGATGTTACCGAGGTTGCTCTGCTTGCCTGCGAGACGCTTGGGCTAATGATGGATGAAGGTACATTTTATGGCAGGCAGAAAAAGAAATTGGAGGTTCAGTATGACGGCACATGAATACTTAGGTCAGATTCACGAACTTGATATACAGATTCGCAGGAAACAGGAAAAGGCACGTAAAATCAAGGAGAGTCTTTATGCAAGTGGTATCAGCTACGAAAATATTGGTGATGCAAAACCGCATAATACTGGCGATGCTATGGGTGGAGCTATAGCAAAGGTTATTGATTATCTGCAGGAAATTGAAGATGATACAGCCCGTCTTATTGTTTTGAGGATTGAGGCTGATAATATCATCGGTCAACTGGAGGATGAAGCAGAGCGAAGGATTCTTGAACAGCATTATTTGTTCTATGAATCCATTGAAAAGATTGCCGAGGACATGGGGTATACTACCAGAACTGTTTATCGTTATCGCAATAGTGGACTTGAAAAACTGACGTTTCCTGAAAGTTGTCACTGAATGTCACAAAATGTCACAGAATTTCTATTGAATGTCACAAAATTATGTGGTATGATAGAGATAATAAAAAAGGCGAAGAGCCAGTACAGTTTATGTGCTGGCTTTTCTTATGCCCACATGGAGGTGAACCATGCCCCGTAAATCCAAACGACCGTGCAGTCATCCCGGCTGTCCGAACCTAACTGACAACCGCTACTGTGACCAGCACAAGTCCCTCCATCCCGAACGTCCCTCCGCTGCAAAGCGTGGCTACGGCAGTAAGTGGCAGAGGGTAAGCAAAGCGTATCTTCGGAAGAATCCACTGTGCGTGAAGTGCAAAGCGGACGGACGGTTTGTAACGGCTACAGTTGTTGACCATATCGTTCCCCATCGAGGTGATAGTATTCTGATGTGGAGTGAATCCAACTGGCAGGCGTTATGTAAGCGGTGTCATGACAAGAAAACCGGAAATGAGGACAGTAATCCTGTATATGGATACTGATATGGGGGTGGGGGTATGAATATCTCTATGAAAAAAATATGAGGAGACCGGCGCCCCCTCTCATACGCATTTTTCGCATTTTCTAACCCCTATTGACCCCCTGAAATTTGCAGGATAGCTGCATCTGCTGTTATCCTCGGAAAATACTGCATTTAAGCCCGACGCATTGTCGGGATTTTTTATACCCTTTTTTCAAACATTTTTTCAAACGAGAGGAGGTTTTCAAACATGGCGAAGGACGGTACGAACCGTGGCGGTGCAAGACCCGGTGCGGGACGTAAGCCAAAAGCACTGAAAGAAAAACTGGATGCCGGAAATCCCGGTAAGCGTCCGCTGACAAAGCTGGATATTCCCGAAAATATTGAGGGTGTGGATATGCCGAAACCCGGCGAATATCTCTCCGGATTACAGCGTGATGGCAAGCCACTCGGTGCGGATGAAATCTACAACAAGGTCTGCCGCTGGCTGACAAAGCTCGGCTGTGAAAAGCTGGTTAATCCGACGCTGATAGAGCAGTACGCTATGAGTGTTGCCCGATGGGTACAATGTGAAGAAGCAATCTCACGACTGGGATTCCTCGGCAAACACAGCACCACAGGTCAGCCCTGCCAGTCGCCCTTTGTTCACATGAGCCAGAGCTACATGAAACAGTCAAATCTGCTGTGGGCTACCATTCAGCAGATTGTCAAGGAGAACTGCTCGGTTGATGTGACCGGAGGAAGTCCCGAAAACGATATGATGGAAATGCTGCTCCGTTCAAGGGGCAAGTAACGGAAAGGATGTTTTTATGAAATCAAACACAGATGTAACTTTCTGGCGTGAACTGAAAGCCAGCAGACCGATGCTCACAAAGCAGCAGTATCGCACTATCAAGGGACAGGCTGTCAAAGGTAATGTCATGGCGGCAAGAAAAGGCTTGCAGAGAATTCAGCAGAGGAGGCAGCACCGATGAAAACAACAACGGATTTTCAGCTTGTCGATATTACAAAGCTGATCCCATATGTAAATAACGCCCGAACCCACAGCAAGGAGCAGATTACAAAGCTGCGTTCCTCTCTCCGTGAGTTCGGGTTTATCAATCCTGTCATCATCGACAAGGAGTTTAACATCATCGCTGGGCATGGCAGAATTGCCGCTGCAAAGGAAGAGGGCTACTCCGAAGTGCCGTGTGTATTTGTGGAGCATCTGACAGAGACGCAGAAGAAAGCCTACATCCTCGCCGACAACCGTATGGCGTTGGATGCTGGATGGGATGAAGAAATGCTCGCTGTTGAAATGGAGGAGCTTCAGAATCTCGGCTTTGACCTCGGGCTGACAGGCTTTGATGAAAAGGAACTCGCTGACCTTTTTGATACAAACAACAGTGATGATGTCAAGGATGATGACTTTGACCTGACTGCTGCACTGGAAAAGGCGGCATTTGTACAGCGTGGCGATATCTGGACGGTCGGCAGGCATCGCCTGATGTGCGGTGATGCGACCAGCCCCGAAGATGTGAATACACTTATGGGCAATACGAAAGCAAATCTGATCCTGACCGATCCGCCCTACGGTGTATCTTTCAAGAGTGCCAGCGGGCTGAGCATTCAGAACGACAGCATGAAAAACGAGGAGTTCTACAACTTCCTGCTCTCCGCTTTCAAGTGTATGGCAGACCACCTCGAAAAGGGCGGTGCGGCGTATGTGTTCCATGCCGATACGGAAGGACTGAACTTCCGCAGAGCATTCATCGATGCGGGATTCCACCTTGCAGGCTGCTGCATCTGGGTGAAGGACAGTCTTGTGCTGGGACGCTCCGATTATCAGTGGCAGCACGAGCCGGTGCTGTACGGCTTTATGCAGAACGGCAAGCACAAGTGGTATTCCGACCGCAAGCAGACGACCATCTGGCACTTCGACAAGCCGAAACGCAATGCAAATCATCCGACCAGTAAGCCTCTTGACCTGCTGGCTTATCCTATCGGCAACTCTACGCAGGAAAATACTGTGGTAATTGATACCTTTGGCGGCAGCGGCTCGACGCTCATGGCGTGTGAACAGATGAACCGCATCTGCTACATGATGGAACTGGATGAAAAGTATGCATCTGTCATTCTCCGCCGCTATGTGGAGGATACAGGCAATGCGGATGGTGTATTTGTGATTCGTGATGGTGAGAGAATCCCGTATGCTGATCTGGTGAAAGAGGTGGAAATGCCCGATGAATAAGACACTGACCCTCGGCAGTCTGTTTGACGGCAGCGGAACATTCCCCATGGCAGGTATTCTATCAGGAATCACACCCGTATGGGCATCAGAAATTGAGCCGTTCCCGATAGCTGTCACCCAAAAACGACTGCCGTTTATGAAGCACTACGGCGATATTTCCAAGCTGAACGGTGCGGATTTACCGCCCGTGGATATTATCACATTCGGAAGTCCCTGCACTGACCTGTCTGTTGCTGGCAAGCGTGCAGGCATTCAGGCGGAGCGTTCGGGACTGTTTTTTGAAGCAATCAGAATCATCAAGGAAATGAGGTGTAAGACCAATGGCGAATACCCGAAATACATCGTGTGGGAAAATGTCCCAGGGGCATTCTCCTCCGGAGGCGGCGAGGACTTTCGCTGCGTCCTTGAAGAAATCTGCAAAATTGCGGATGAGTCCGTTGCTGTTCCTAAACCTGCGAAGTGGCACAACGCAGGAGAAATCATGGCAGGTCATTATTCTGTCGCCTACCGATTGTTTGACGCGCAATACTGGGGAGTTCCCCAACGAAGAAAACGCATCTACCTTGTCGCAGATTTTACAGGCGAATGTGCCGGAAAAATACTCTTTGAGTCCGAGGGCGTGTCAGGGTATTCTGCGGAGGGCTTCCGTGCGTGGCAAAGAGCTGCCGGAGGTGCTGCGGATTGCATTAGAAAAGCAGGCGAACTCTGTCTGAACGACCAGGGCGGCAACCGCATGGATGTGACCGAGGACATGACCTGCACACTTCGTGCAGAAGCACATCATCCGCCCTGTGTGTTGTCGGCAGGATTCTGCACGGAGCATTCGGCAAAGGCTCGTGGCATCGGCTATGAGGAAGAAAAATCACCGACTCTCCGTGCAGGTGTTGTGCCGGCGGCACTCTCATGTTACGAGAATCACAGTCAGGACACGAGATACAGAGGTCCCCTTGCTGTTGCTCCGACAGTTTCTGCAACTTATGGTTCGGGCGGCAATAATCAGCCGTTTGTGGTGAACGCGCCTGTTACGCTAAAAATTAGAAGTGGTTGTGAAGGTGGCGGTAAGGGTGCGATATGGCAGGAGGATAAATCCGCTACACTTTCCTGCAATAACGACCAGACGCTGTTCGCCCCGAAAGCCTATGGCATCAGTGCATTTGAATCCAATGCTATGAAATCTGACAATCCTCACAGCGGTGTATATGAAGCTGATACTTCAAGAACACTTGATTGCGGCGGCGGTTCACCTGCCTGCAATCAAGGTGGGATGGCAATCGGGGAAAGCTATGCTCTGCAAGGCTCTATGATCGGACGAGCCGACAAGAATGGTCCACAGGGTGACGGAGTTAATGAGGATGTTTCCTTTACCCTTAATACCTGCGACAAACACGCCGTTGTTTATGCCATCGACAGAGAATCGTACAACTGTGGGCAGAACTTTGCACGGAATATGGGGATTTCCGAAAACGGAGTATCTTCAACGCTCAATGCACAGGGACCATCAGCCGTGGCAACCCCTGTATATTCATCAAGCAAGAATTCGTTCTTTACCAGAGCATCGGAAGATTGTGCAGATACACTTGTTGCCACCGATTATAAAGACCCGCCCCTCATCAATGATGTGGGCTACACGGTTCGCAGGCTCACCCCACAGGAATGTGCATTGCTCCAAGGTATGCCGACATGGTGGTGTGAGGACATAGGAATTGAGAACCCGACCGAGGATGATATGGCGTTCTGGCGTGATGTTTTTGAAACACACAGGCTCGCTGTTTCTCCCGATAAGAAGCCGAAAACGGATAAGCAGATTCTGAAATGGCTAAAGAATCCGCATTCGGATAGTGCCGAGTACCGTATGTGGGGAAATGGGCTCTCGCTCCCGACGGCATGGTTCGTTCTGGCGGGAATCGCCTATTATGCACAAAATAACCGCACATAATTCTGCATATCTCACACTTGCATTTCTGTGAAATAGACGGTAATATGTAACACAACGCCGGCAAGGACGGCGAAAAACAAGGATGCCCCGAGCCGAGGCAGGCTGCTGTACGAGGCGAGTGGGTATGCCGACACTGGATTTTAGGAGGCTGGATATTTTATGGAAATCAAATTCAACTGCACTGGCACGGAACGCAAAAAGCTGGTGCAGGCAATCAGCGAGATCACGGGTGAGAATGCAGTGTACCAGTTCATGCCGACCTGTGCCTACACAATCGGAACAATGACGGTGGACAAGGAAGGCACACTGCACTGCGAGGACGGCACGGACATCAGCGGACTGCTGCAGGAGCTTCGCAAGCGTGGGTTCATTGCCGAAACAGACACTACGGAGAAAGCCGACAACCGTCTTACCATCTCCATCCCGAAAGAAAAGCTGGATGAGCAGACCCTCACCAACCTCGACAGGATTCTGGAGAACAAGGGTACGCTCATCATGCACGCTCTGCTTACGGATTCGTTGGAATACACGGTGACGGAAACGGCGGTACAGTTCCCTTGGTTCACACTGGAACAGCCTGAGGACGCTGACGCCTACAGCCGCTTTCTTACAGCACTCATCGACATGGCGAAGAACCAGAAGCGTATCAACAACAAGCCCGACACCAGCGACAACGAGAAATACGCATTCCGCTGTTTCCTCCTGCGACTGGGGTTCATCGGGACGGAGTTCAAGAACGTGAGAAAAGTACTGCTCCGGAATCTGACCGGAAGTTCGGCATTCAGAAATGGGGGAACAGCCGATGTTACCGAATAAAGAACAGCTTGAAGCCCTCCGTACAAAGTATCCGGCAGGCACGAAAATCATTCTGCATCGCATGAATGACCCCTATCCCGTGCCGCCGGGTACGATTGGCGAAGTGCAGTATGTGGACGACGGCGGCAACATTCACATGTTCTGGAGCAATGGTCGGACGCTGTCGCTGATCGAGGGTGTGGATGATTTTTCTATAGCCCATGGGGCGAAAAAATAATCGAGATCCTATTCCCATTGTAGTGTATTTTACCATACGATTGCAAGTAAATCAAGGGTGTATATTACACAATCATTCAGAGCGATTTTGCCCCTATATTCTGTAGTTTTAGCCGCTTGATATATCCTCCGAAAGACGGTAATACCCGAGTTTGCCACTTAAAAAATTGAAAAAAGCATCACAAAGCAGAAACAAACA
>ERZ791840.445-NODE-445-length-28039-cov-3.877216_pt1 | contig 28039 bp, 26 predicted proteins | sample MGYA00510291_ERZ791840 | MGnify/ENA primary metagenome ERZ791840 (study PRJEB30046, sample SAMN00715256) | human gut metagenome | study: EMG produced TPA metagenomics assembly of the A metagenome-wide association study of gut microbiota in type 2... | reverse complement strand
AAAGTATCAAAGACCAATGCGTTATTATTGTTATCTCGAATTACATAGGACACAAAGGATTCATAACCAGCATCCAGATATGGGATATCGAAGGATTCGTGATGAATTAGATGGACATAAAGGAATTCATGTGAATGATAAACGAGTACTTCGTATTTGTAGGAAATACGATATAAAATCAAATATTAAATGGAAACCTAAGAGTTGTACCAGAGGAGACAGAAATCCTGATCACATAGCAAAAAACTATTTACACCGTGAATTTCACGCCGAAAAACCGAATGCCATTTGAGAGTAATGACTTGATTTCCCCAAAATAATTTAAGGAATTCGGGTTGCCCTATATTTTGGATATACATGACAAATTGAGAAAAAGAGGATTAAAGCAATTTGGCATTCATCTTTGTGGTAATCAAATGCATAATTTAGAATGTTACAATGAATTAAAACTAGAAAAAGGCAGCATTATCAGTTCAGATGAAAAAAATCCACTAAAAAAAGTATCACAGGTATTGGGGCAGAACTATATATATGCAGGGAACGTTTCGACAGGACTTTTGACTTTTGCAACGCCGGAAGAAGTGTACTGGAAGTGTAAAGAAATTATTGATGATATGAAATATACTGGAAGAGGTTTTATATTACAGCCATCATGTGATTTGCCTATGAATGCAAAAAGTATCAATTTATATGCGATGTTAAAAGCGTGCAGAGATTTTGGAAATTATACGTGTTGATGTATATTGTAATTGGTAATATTTCGAACGGTTACACTTTTAGAATGCATAATTAAATAAAGTATTCAGAATTAGAATCAAGTGCAACAAGGTACTTGATTCTTTTTATATTGAAAATATAAATAAATAAGTCTATATATAGATATGATCAATTTGACATGGAGGGGGGAAAATTATAAAATTGATATGTATTGTAGTCAAATGCTAATAGGTAGAAGTTCAACTGATAACTTAAGTAGGTAGTTTCAATGATTAGATATATAGGTAAAAGAGTTTTAAAAATTATACCGGTTTTGCTGGTTGTGACAGTGATTTCGTTTTTTGTTACACATTTGATGCCAGGAGATCCGGTTAAATTATTGTTAGGAGATCATGCATCAAAAGAACAGATATTAAGTATGCAACAACAGTTAAATCTGGATAAACCATTGTTAGTTCAATTTAGAATATGGTTTATGAATTTGTTACATGGGGACTTGGGAGAGTCTCTTTTTGGCAATCAGCCTGTATTACAGATGATAATAACAAGAATGGAACCAACTGTTTTATTGGCTGTTTATGGGCAGGTTGTGGGGATGTTTATTGGTATTTCATTAGGAATTATTGCAGCGTTTAATCATGGAAAATGGGCAGATAAGCTTTCAATTGCTATTTCGCTTGCCGGTATTTCAGCTCCCAGTTTCTGGGTTGCAATCATGATGATAGAGATATTTGCGGTGAAATTGGGATGGTTACCGGTGTGTGGATATAAAACAATAGCAGAGGTAGGACTGATCGGTACGTTAAAATATCTTGTGTTACCAGGAACTACAATTGCATTTATGCAGTGCGGACAAATTGCCAGAATGACTAGAAGTGCAATGTTAGATATTTTGAATAAAGAATATTTAAGAACTGCTAGGGCAAAAGGAGTACCGGAAAAAGTTGTCATTATGAAACATGCATTAAAAAATGCGATGCTTCCTATTATTACAGTTTCTGGTTTTAGTCTTGCGGTGTTATTAGGTGGAACATGGATTGTGGAGACTATTTTCAATATTCCGGGGACGGGGAATATGGCAATTAATGCTATTATGAGAAGAGATTATCCATTAATTCAGGGGTCTATGATATTTATTGCAACAATTTATCTTTTGGTGAATTTGTTGGTTGACATATTATATTGTGTATTTGATCCGAAAGTAAGGTATCAATATGAAGAAGAAGGTAAATAAAAAGAAACGTAACATATTTTTAATTGTTGGAATCATTATTGTTTTGAGTGCTGTTTTTATAGCAGTTTTTTGTCCTGTTATAACAAAGTATGATCCGATTGGTGTGGAAGTAAAAGATAGGATTACAGCCCCATCTGTACAACATAAGCTTGGAACAGATGAAATGGGAAGAGATGTTTTGAGCAGAATGTTTTTTGGGGTGCGAGCATCTATGATTATTGGTCTTTCTGTTGCGGTTTTGAGTACAGTGGCGGGTATTATTGTAGGTGTTATGGCTGGTTATTACAAAAAAGTAGATAACATACTAATGCGAATTTTAGATGGTATCATGGCATTCCCATCTATTATTATTGCCATTGCTTTGGCGGGCATTTTAGGGACAGGAAAAGTTAATATTATCATAGCACTTTCAGTAGCATATTTCCCTACAATGGCACGGATTGTGAGAAGTTCGGTTCTTTCGTTGAGAGAGATTGAATATGTTCAGTCGGTTAAAGTGGTTGGAGCCAGTGATGCGTATATTATCATTCATCATATTATTCCCAATATTCTTTCACCGATTATTGTGCAAATGACTTTTATTTTTGCTCTTGCGGTGTTTGATGAAGCAGCATTAAGTTATCTGGGTGTAGGAATTCAGGCTCCGGAGCCTAGTCTTGGAGGTATGGTTAGTGATGCCAGAAAATATATGTCAGTGGCTCCATGGACCATTCTGTACCCAGGTCTGATGATTGCATATATTGTATTGGGATTGAATCTTTTGGGAGATGGTCTGAGGGATTATTTTGACCCGAAGTTAACTGAAAAATAGCAGGTGATTACAGTGGAAAAAGTATTAGAAGTAAATAATCTCAATATTGGTATTTACAGAAAAGGTATGAGTTGTTCTGTGGTAAATGATTTGTCTTTTTCTATTAATGAGGGGGAGACGTTGGGAATAGTGGGAGAGTCAGGATGCGGAAAGACCATGACCGCATTAAGCATCATGAGACTCCTTCCAAATAATATTGAAATTACATCCGGCAATATTCTTTTTAAAGACAGCGACTTGCTGGAAAAGACAGATAAAGAAATTAGAAGAATATGCGGTAAAGATATTGGTATGGTTTTTCAAGAGCCAATGACTTCGTTGAATCCTCTGTTAACCATTGAAGAACAGATAGGAGAAAGTTTGAAATACCATTTGGGATATGACAGACAACAGAGAAGGACAAGGATATTGGAACTTTTAGGACAGGTGGGAATATCTTATCCGGAGAAAAGAATACGTCAGTACCCCCATGAATTTTCGGGAGGAATGAGACAAAGGGTGATGATTGCAATGGCTCTTGCATGTAATCCGAAGCTGATTATTGCAGATGAGCCGACAACGGCATTAGATGTAACGGTACAGGCCCAGATTATTCAACTGATTCGTAATTTAAAAAAACAATATCATAACTCGCTGCTTCTGATCACGCATAACTGGGGAATAATTGCGGAACTTGCTGATAAAGTATTAGTTATGTATGCAGGAGAAGCGGTTGAGATTGGAACTGTGAGTAGTATTTTTAAACAACCGCTTCATCCGTATACAAATGCATTATTAGAGGCGGTTGAGCAATTGAATGAGGGAACAGATAGGCTGAAAACAGTTCCTGGGGCAGTTCCACAGCCGGGTGAGAAACATTTGGGGTGTAGATTTGCAGATAGGTGTGACTTCGCAAAGGTGTTGTGCAAGCAAAATCATCCTGAACTTTTACTCTGTAATGATGGGAGACAGATTAGGTGCTGGAAAGGAACGAAAGAATATGCTGAAAGTAAATAATCTTACCAAGGTCTTTTCTCTTGAAAAGAGTATCTTTTCAAAAGAGCGTAATTCTTTTAAAGCCGTAAATGAAGTGTGTTTGAATATTAAAGAAGGAGAAATATTCTCCATTGTAGGAGAGTCCGGAAGCGGAAAATCCACATTAGGAAAAATGATTGTCGGTTTGTTGAAGCCAGATGCAGGCGAAATATTCTTTGAAGGAAAAAATATCCGTAATTTATCAGGAAAAGAATTAAAAAAGATTAGAGAAAATATTCAGATTGTATTTCAGGATCCATATGCGTCATTGAACCCTAAGATGAAAATTGAAAAAATTCTGATTGAGCCATTACTTGTACATAAACGAGGTGATAAGGCATATTGCAGAAAAAAAGCAGAAGAAGTCATTCAGACAGTAGGTTTGAAAGTAGAGGATTTAAAAAGATATCCTCATGAATTTTCAGGAGGTCAGAGACAGAGAATCTGTATTGCAAGAGCAATTATCCTAGAACCGAAATTGTTGGTGTGTGATGAAGCTGTTTCAGCGTTAGATGTGCTTGTGCAGACACAGATTATTAATCTATTAAAAGAATTGCAGGAGAAATATCATATGGCATACATATTTATTTCTCATGATCTGGCAGTTGTGAGATATATTAGTGATCGTATAGGGGTTATGTATGCTGGAGAATTGGTGGAGTATGGAGAGAAACAACAGATTTTTGAAAACCCAACGCATCCTTATACAAAACTTCTTATTTCTTCGATTCCTTCAGTTGATCCTGAAAATATCGATAAAAAAGCAGAAATCACAACTAAAAAAGATGGTGATATATCAAACTCAGGTTGGTGTCCGTTTTCTTCCAGGTGTGAAGAGTTTTCCGATTATTGTATGAGTTATCATCATGAATATTTTGAAGTTGAAAAGAATCATTTTGCAATGTGCTGCAATAGCAGAAGATGACGAAGGAATGGTTACACCGTTTGTCTTAAGATAAAGAAAGTAACTAAATATATAAATTATGAGAGGAAAATAAGATGAAAAAAAGAGTACTTAGTGTAATTGCTTTACTTCTTTCTTTGGCTATGTTTGTAGTGGGATGTAGTTCAGGAAGTAAGAGTGAAGAAAGTGCAGAAAAGGCAGAGAGTGCAGGTGACAAGAGTGGAGCAATTACTGTTGCTTACAAAGCTGCACCACCAAATCTTGACAGTGATCAATCCACAGACTGGACAGTTACTGCTGTAATGAATCACGTATATGAAGGGCTGTATGAGTTTAATGCTTCCAGTGAAGCAGTGCCTCATTTGGCTAAATCATGTGACATCGAAAACGATGGTAAAACATATGTTTTTCATTTAAGAGAAGGTGTGCTTTTCCATGATGGTTCAGAAATGAAAGCAGAAGATGTAAAAGCATCCTTTGACAGATGGTTTGCTGTAAATGAGATGGGAATTTCTGTGAGTGAATATGTGGATAGCGTAGATGTTGTTGACGATTATACTGTTTCTGTAAAATTGAACAGTGTATATGCACCATTCCTTAACGTTATCGCATCACCTACATCAAATCAGAAGATGGTTGTAAGACCAGCATCTTTGATTGAAAAATATGGTAACGATGTTCTGGAAGAACACATTGGAACAGGTCCATACAAATTTGACAGCTGGGTTCCGGATGCAAGTGTGAAACTGGTAAAATTTGATGATTATGTTCCGGTTGAAGGTGAAGCTTCAGGATTTGCAGGAAAAAGAGTTGCATATGCAAACGAGATTAACATTCAGTTTGTAACAGATGAATCTGTACGTGTATCTGGATTAGAGACTGGAGAGTTTATGTTTGCTGAGGAAATTTCTCAGGATAAGTACAGTCAGGTTGAAAGTTCTGAAAATACAGTTCCGCAAATTATGGATTCTGATGTTGAAGGTATGTTGACATTTAACTGTGGTGCTGCACCGTTTGACGATTTGAATGCACGTAAAGCAGTTGCAATTGGACTTGACCTTGAAGAACTGGCTACTGCTCAGATTGGTGATGAAAATTTCTGGAGTCTTGACGGATGTCTGTTTGATAAATCTACAGTTTGGTATGATGAAAAGGCTGGAGAAGGCGTTTATGCTAAAAATGATTTAGAACTGGCAAAAGAGTATCTTGCAAAATCAGATTATAATGGTGAACCGGTTGTTATTGTACAGGGAAAAGATGACAATGTAGAGAGCCAGGGTGCTGAAGATTTAAGATCACAGTTAGAGAAGATTGGATTTAATGTAGAGGTTGAATTGTATGACCGTGCAACAGTTATGGAGAAACGTTCTCAGAAAGAAGGATGGGCAATTCATCTGGCTTACTTTAGTGTATGGAATGCTGATCCACAGGTTTGGAGTGCATGGGTAGGAACAAATGGATGGATCACAAACTGGGATGATGAAAATTCTAAGAAAATGGACGAAATCTTTGCAAAAATGTTAGTAGAGCTTGATCAGGATGCAAGATACAAACTTGTTCAGGATTGGTATAATACATTCTGGGAATATGTTCCATATGTAAAAACGATTGACTACAGTCGTATGAATGCTACAAATGCAAAACTTCAAGGATATGCAAATTATTGTCAGCCATTTTTCTGGAATACATGGGTGGAAGAATAATATAGCTTTGTCGAATAAATATAAGAGGAAATGAAAAATTCCTCTTATTTTTGCATGGAGGTTCTATGAAAACGAGTAATGTAAACAAAATAAAAAAGGTTTTAAAACTGGAACGTGAGATTATTGGGGTGAAATTTATTCACTACAAAGAGCAGTATGATGAAAATGAAGTTAAAGAGTATGGTTTAAGAACAACGTATTGCAATATGGTCAAGAGGGCGATGGAAGGATCTCACTTCAAACTTACAAAAGAAAATTTTTTTTGTGATTATGGAGCGTATGCACTTGGACTAAAAAAACCGGATATTAGTGTTGTAACAGGAAACAGTTATGCAGTTTGTGGGTTATACGAAAGTCATTCTATAGCAAGAAAGATCACGGAGGAGATGAAATATTTACAACATGAAGTGTATGGAGTAGAAATGGGTCCGCTGCAATACATGGAAAATGCGGATATAGTAATTATTGTGACAGAAGCAGTACAGGTCATGCGTGTTTTACAGGGATACGCATATAAGTTTGGGGTTCCGAAACATCTCTGTACAATAGGAAACCAGGCTGCATGTTCCGACTTAACATCAAAGCCATACTTCAATAATGATCTAAATATCTCGTTAATGTGTGAGGGTGCAAGAAAATATTTAAAATGTGCACCCGGAGAACTAGGTGTAGCTATGCCGATTAATCAATTCGATAGTGTTGCGGAAGGAATTATAATGACTGTAAATCCAGTTGCAAATAATAAAGAAAAAGATGAATTACTTTCCAGACTTGATACAGAAGATGAACTTGGGATAATTATTGATAAAGACACTGACTATGGTAAATGTTTGCAGGAATATGATGATTTTGTTCAAAGGGTAAAAAATAGTCAAGCAGAGTAAACTAATCGGACATTTACAGTGTATAGCATGTGTCATAGTATGGGGAAGTGCAACCGTATTAAGTAGAATAGCTTTAAATGTGTTATCGCCGGAGGAACTTCTGTGGTTTTGATTCCTGATAGGCTATATTACATTGTGGATAATATTACCAAAGCGTTTGAAATTAAATTCAATAAAAGAAGAATTACTATGTGTGTTATGCGGATTATGTGGTGTAACATTGTACTTCTATTTTCAAAATATAGCATTACTTTATACTGCAGCTTCAAGTGTTAGTATTATCAATGCTTTATCTCCGATGTTTACAGTGATTCTTGGGTTCATTATCACAAAAATGGTTTCTCTTTACAATATAAGCATATCAAAAAAAGCAGAAGATATCTAATCCTTTTAGAATAAATATCTTCTGCTTTAAGTTAATGACATGGTGTAAATACAAGGGGTGTGGCACTTTTATCTGCATACACGCAATATAGTAATGTTTTATCTCCACTTACTTTTTTTCTGAATTCCTTTCATTTTCCGTTTTGTTATGAATTGATAGTCCGTTCTGAATCCGCAGGTTTCATGGAGATCGTCAGTGATTTCCTGACGCTCATATACCGGCATGAAGCCCTGTTCTTCTATATCCGCAAATTTTATGTCTTTTAAAGTGTGAAGTAATTGTTCTGTGGTATAAGTCCCTTTCAAGGAACGGTTTAATAACCGGAAATGTAACAGAGCAAGAAAACAGGTAAGAAAATGAGCCTTAATTCGGTCTTCACGGTTTAAGTAAACGGGTCTGGCTTCAAAATCTGTTTTCATAGTTCTGAAACAGTCTTCAATCTGCCATCTTCCTTCACTGACTTTTAAGATATCTGCAACGTCATCATCAAACAGGTCTGTACATACCGCATAAAGCCCGTCATACATTTCTTCTTCAGCAATCTTAGTGTGATTTCTTATGATTGTTATCAACAAGCTACAGAAAAACAGTTGGAAGGGCTGAAATGGAAGGAAAACAGGGTGTACTACATATCTGGGATTCTTAATGAAAAGATACAGGAAGAAATTTATGGGTATATCGATGATAGATGCAGACGTTTATCATTATCAACAGTGGTAAATGATATTTACAGATTTGATCTGTTGAAAGAATTCCTGAATGAGAAGTATACAAATTGTAGCAGCATTACCGACAAAAAATGGGAAGAACTGGAGAGAAGCTATAAAGCATTTTTATATAAAAAAGGATTGGCGCTGTGCGTCAGAAGAAATCGACCAGATAGGCGGAGTGTTGAACAACAAAGTAGTGCTCAGGTTTCTTTTCTGAAAATGTATTATGAGTATGTTGTGAAGTTGAAAACAGCGGATATTCCTGAAAATGAAAAGGATGTATGGGATATGAGAAAGTTGGATATTGTGCCAAGGAGTAATCCAATTCGTGGCAGATATAGATTAGATTTTCGTGAGATTATAAAAGCTAATTGGTGAGTTGAAATATTTTTATAGAATTTGCATGAAAAAGAATGGTAGTATATTATAGAATTGTATAGAAAGGAGCAATCAAACCATGGATTTCAAATACTGCAAACTGGAAATTTTCATTCCGGAAACGCACTTGCCTGCATTACAAAGAGCTCTGCAGGAAGTAGATGCAGGACATATCGGTAACTACGATTCCTGTATGTCAACGAGCGAGGTAACCGGGTATTGGCGTCCGCTTGAAGGATGTAATCCGTATATAGGAAACACAGGTGAGATCAGTAAAGAGCCTGAAGTGAAAGTGGAGGTAACAGTGTTTACCGAAGCGGTTGACAAGACAATTGAAGCAGTCAAAAAGGTCCATCCTTATGAAGAACCGGTGATCAATGCGATTCCGATTTTGCGGACTTCATTCTAGGTTTTTGTTTTAACAATATTGTCAATAAGGTAACGAAAAAGTTGCATAAAGAAAAACAGTTTAAATTAAATAACAGCCCTGTTTATGACATGAAAATTGTAGAAATTATACAAAAAGTATATTTTTTAAAAAAATAATTGAAAAAAATTATGCAATATGATATAGTGAAGCCAGTTGAGGAAGTAATTGAATTGAAGAGAGATGCCGTGACAGGAGAGCGAATGTAAGAGAGACAGCCGGAAGGCTGTTGGTAGGCAACGCTCTTTTTTTGTACTCTAAAAGCGGCAAAAGGGTGATATGATGAGCAGATTTTTTTATGAAGCAGTAGAAGAAAATCCGATCATTGCAGCAGTAAAGAACATGGATGATTTAAAAATCTGCTGTTCTTTGGAAGATATCCGGGTTGTGTTTATTTTATTTGGAGATGTCTGTTCGATCCGTGAGATCGTCCAACAGATAAAAGATTCCGGGAAGGTTGCGATGGTTCATGTAGATCTGATAAGCGGTCTTAGCAGTAAGGAAATTGTCGTAGATTTTATCCGGAAAAATACAGAAGCAGATGGAATAATTTCCACAAAAGCTGCATTGATTAAAAGGGGGAAGGAACTTAAGATGTTCACAGTCCTAAGATATTTCCTTCTGGATTCGATGGCATATGAGAATATCAGGCAGCAACAGCACGCCGTGAAGCCTGATTATATCGAAGTACTTCCGGGGGTGATGCCGAAGGTGATCGGAAAAGTCTGTAAAATGTCAAAGACGCCGATCATTGCAGGCGGTCTGATCTCGGACAAAGAATCTGTGATGGCGGCACTTTCAGCTGGAGCGATCGCAGTTTCATCTACGAATCACGAAGTCTGGAAAATGTAAAACAAAAGTAACAGGAGTAATGTATTTAAACAAAGTACAGGTATTTGAGGATGAGTAAGTAGCGAAGCGGCATAGAATATCCGCTTTACTATAAAACATGCAAAGCAACGATTTTTATTTTAAAGGAGGAAAAAAGAGTATGGCTAAGTATGTAATGGCACTGGATGCGGGAACAACAAGTAACAGATGTATCCTGTTCAATGAAAAAGGAGAAATGTGCAGCGTTGCACAGAGGGAATTCACACAGTATTTCCCGAAACCGGGCTGGGTTGAACATGATGCAGATGAGATCTGGGCAAGTATGCTTGGTGTAGCCGTTGAAGCAATGAACATGATTGGGGCAGAAGCAGAGGACATTGCAGCAATCGGTATTACGAACCAGAGAGAGACAACCATCGTCTGGGACAAAGAGACAGGAGAGCCGATCCATCATGCAATCGTATGGCAGTGCCGTAGAACTTCTGAGTATTGTGACAGTCTGAAGGAAAAAGGACTTACCGATAAATTCAGAGAAAAAACAGGACTTGTTATCGACGCGTATTTCTCAGGAACAAAGGTAAAATGGCTTCTTGACAATGTGCCGGGAGCAAGAGAGAGAGCAGAAAAGGGAGAATTATTATTCGGTACAGTTGAGACATGGCTGATCTGGAAACTGACAAAAGGTGCAGTTCATGTAACGGATTATTCAAACGCTTCCCGTACGATGCTGTTCAATATCAATACACTTGAATGGGATGATGAGATTCTTGCAGAGCTGAACATTCCGAAATGCATGCTTCCAGAACCAAAACCGTCAAGCTGTGTATATGGAGAAGCAGATCCTTCTTACCTTGGTGGACCGATTCCAATCGCAGGAGCAGCCGGAGACCAGCAGTCCGCACTGTTTGGACAGACATGCTTCAATGCAGGCGAAGCAAAGAATACATATGGAACCGGATGTTTCATGCTGATGAATACCGGTGAGAAACCGATCTTCTCAAAGAACGGACTGGTAACAACCATCGCATGGGGACTGGATGGAAAAGTAAATTACGCACTGGAAGGTTCAATTTTCGTGGCAGGAGCTGCAATTCAGTGGCTGAGAGATGAACTTCGTATTATTGATTCCGCACCGGATTCAGAATACATGGCTAAGAAAGTAAAAGATACAAACGGATGCTATGTAGTACCTGCATTTACCGGACTTGGAGCACCGCACTGGGATCAGTATGCAAGAGGAACGATCGTAGGAATTACACGTGGCGTTAATAAATATCACATTATCCGCGCAACTCTGGAATCCCTTGCTTATCAGGTAAATGATGTTCTGGAAGCAATGAAAGCTGACTCCGGAATTGAACTTGCAGCACTTAAGGTTGATGGTGGAGCAAGTGCAAATGATTTCCTGATGCAGACACAGTCTGACATCATCAATGCACCGGTTAACCGTCCGCAGTGTGTAGAGACAACCGCAATGGGAGCTGCTTATCTTGCAGGTCTTGCAGTTGGATACTGGGCAAGTAAAGAGGATGTTATTAAGAACTGGGCAATTGATAAGACATTCGAGCCAAAGATTGCAGATGAAGAAAGAGAAAAACGGATCAAAGGCTGGAATAAGGCTGTCAAATATGCTTACGGATGGGCAAAAGAAGATTAGATTTTGACAGTAAAAAGGAAATGAAAACAGGACATTGAATAGGGAAAAGGGGGACTTATTATGTTACCTTATATAGCAGAGTTTCTTGGAACAATGATACTTATTATTCTTGGAGATGGAGTAGTAGCAAATGTGAACCTTAACAAATCCGGTATGAAAGGTGCCGGTGCGGTTCAGATTACATTTGCCTGGGGTCTTGCAGTTCTGCTTCCGGCATTTATTTTCGGAGAGGCTTCAGGAGCTTCCTTTAATCCGGCACTTACGATTGCACTTGCAGTGGACGGAAGTTTTGCATGGTCGATGGTTCCTGGATATATCATCGCTCAGATTGCAGGAGCATTCGTAGGAGGATGTATCGTTTATTTACTTTTCAAAGGACAGTTTGACGCAACAGAAGATCCGGGAACAAAGCTTGGTGTATTCTGTACAGGACCTTCGATCGCAAACACAGGACTGAATATTTTCAGTGAGGCAGTTGGAACATTTATCCTTGTATTTGCGATCAAGGGAATTGGAAACGTGACAGGACTTTCCACAGGCGTTGACAAATTATTTGTATTCGGAATTATCGTATCAGTAGGTATGTCACTTGGCGGACTGACCGGTTATGCGATCAACCCGGCAAGAGATCTTGGACCAAGACTTGCACACGCAGTACTTCCAATTAAGGGAAAAGGTGATTCAAACTTCGGATACGGTCTGGTTGTACCGATCATCGGACCAATCATCGGAGCAATCGCAGCAGTATTACTGTATGGGGCAATTCCGTGGTAAAAATTCAGAATTGAAAATGGTAATGGCATGAGATGAGAGAGCCTGACAGGATAACCGCATAGGGAAATGCGTTTACTTGGCAGGCTCTTTTTCATAAGCAGGAAGTTCAGGAAGAAAAAACAGTTATTAAGGAGTGATCTGGGAATGTATGATGTAATAATTATCGGAGCTGGAGTATCCGGTGCAGCAACAGCAAGAGAGCTGTCACGTTATAAAGTGAAGGCATGTGTAATCGAAAAAGAAGAGGATGTATGCTGTGGTACTTCTAAGGCAAACAGTGCAATTGTCCATGCCGGTTATGATGCGACAGAAGGATCGCTGATGGCAAAACTGAATGTCAGGGGAAATCAGATGATGGAGCAGCTTTCAAAGGATCTGGATTTCCCATTTAAGAAAAATGGCTCACTGGTTGTATGTCTGCATGAAGAGGATATGCCGAATCTTCAGGCACTGTATGACCGAGGCGTTGCAAATGGTGTTAAGGAGTTAAGAATTCTTAACCGTGAGGAATTGAAAGAAATGGAACCGAATATTTCCGATCAGGCGTATGCCGCACTTTATGCACCGACAGCCGGAATTGTATGTCCGTTTAATCTGAACATTGCAATGGCTGAGAATGCAAATGCAAATGGTGTGGAGTTCAAATTTGATACGGAAGTTACGGATCTTAAACCAATAGATGAAGGATGGGAGATCCATACAAATAACGGGGTTTTCCGGACAAGGTATGTGGTAAATGCAGCCGGAGTCTATGCAGACAGGCTTCATAATATGGTAAGTGAGAAGAAGATCCATATTACCCCTAGAAGAGGAGATTACTGCCTGCTTGATAAGAGTGCGGGAAATCATGTGAGCAAGACGATTTTTGCACTTCCGGGAAAATATGGAAAAGGTATTCTGGTTGCACCGACGGTTCACGGTAATCTGATCCTTGGACCAACGGCGATCGATATCGAAGATAAAGAAGGAACCAATACAACAAGAGAAGGTCTGGATCAGGTGATCGAAAGAGCAGAGATGAATGTGAAAAATATTCCGCTCCGTCAGGTGATTACTTCATTTGCCGGACTTCGTGCACATGAGGACGGACATGAGTTCCTGATCGGGGAAGTGGAGGATGCAAAAGGATTTATCGACTGTGCAGGCATTGAATCACCGGGACTTACCAGTGCACCGGCAATCGGAGAAATGGTGGCACAGATCCTCAAAGATAAAATGAATCTGGAAGAAAAAGAAGATTTTATCGCAACAAGAAAGGGCGTTCTGGATCCGAATACACTCAGCAAGGAAGAAAGAATGGAACTGATCAAAGAGAAACCGGAATACGGAAATATTATCTGCCGTTGTGAAATGGTTACAGAAGGCGAGATCATGGATGCGATCAACAGACCGCTCGGCGCCAAATCTCTGGATGGGGTAAAACGCAGGACAAGAGCCGGAATGGGACGCTGTCAGGCAGGATTCTGTTCACCGAGAACGATGGAGATCCTGGCGAGAGAACGCCATGTGAGTATGTTCGAGATCACAAAATCCGGTGGAGATTCTAAAATAATCACAGGTACTAATAAGGATTCGTTATAAAAGGGAGGCATTGCATCATGAGAGCTTATGGTATTGTTATCATTGGAGGAGGACCGGCGGGACTTGCGGCTGCAATTTCGGCAAAGAGAAGCGGAGTGGACAGTGTCCTGATCCTGGAAAGAGATAAAGAACTTGGCGGTATCCTGAATCAGTGCATCCACAACGGATTCGGACTCCATACATTTAAGGAAGAACTGACCGGACCGGAATATGCAGGACGTTTTATTGATCAGGCGAAAGAACTGAATATTGAATACAAGCTGAATACAATGGTTATGGATATCAGTCCACAGAAGGTTGTCACCGCAATGAACCGGGAGGAAGGTCTTTTCGAGATTCAGGCAAAGGCAGTTGTTCTGGCAATGGGGTGCCGTGAGCGTTCCAGAGGTGCACTTAATATTCCGGGCTATCGTCCGGCGGGTATTTTCTCAGCAGGTACGGCACAGAGACTGGTCAATATCGAAGGCTATATGCCGGGGCGGGAAGTTGTGATCCTTGGTTCCGGCGACATCGGATTGATCATGGCGAGACGAATGACATTTGAAGGTGCAAAGGTTAAGGTTGTTGCAGAGTTGATGCCGTATTCCGGAGGACTGAAGAGAAATATCGTACAGTGTCTGGATGATTATGACATTCCGCTGAAGCTGAGCCATACGGTTGTTGATATCAAAGGAAAAGAGCGTCTGGAAGGCATTACACTGGCACAGGTGGACGGTCACGGAAAACCGATTCCTGGAACCGAAGAAGAATACAGTTGTGATACCCTCCTCCTTTCCGTAGGCTTGATTCCGGAAAATGAAATTTCAAGAGGTATGGGCGTGGATATGAACCCTGTCACATCAGGACCGAAGGTAAATGAGAGCCTGGAAACAAACATCGAAGGCGTATTTGCCTGTGGAAATGTCCTGCATGTGCATGACCTGGTTGACTTTGTATCGGAAGAAGCCGGAACTGCAGGAAGAAATGCTGCGGAATACGTCAAACAGGGAGAAGAACGCAGACAGGGCGGAAAAGAGATTAAAATGAATCCAGTCGAAGGTGTCCGTTATACAGTTCCGGGAACGATTAACGTAGACCGGATGGATGAAAATCTGACCGTGCGTTTCCGTGTGGGCGGTGTCTATAAGAATTGTTATATCAGCGCATATTTTGATGATGAAAGAGTGATCCACAGAAAACGTCCGGTTGTTGCACCAGGTGAGATGGAAGAGATTAAGCTGACAAAAGAGCAGCTTCTGAAATATCCGGATCTGCAGACCATCACAGTAAAGATTGAGGAGGCGTAGACGATGGAAGAAAGAAAATTGACATGTATCGGCTGTCCGATGGGCTGCCCTCTTACAGTTGTAATGAATGGGGAAGAAGTAGTGAGCGTCACGGGAAATACCTGTAAACGCGGTGATGTATATGCAAGAAAAGAAGTGACGAATCCAACGAGAATCGTAACTTCAACCGTGCGGGTGTCCGGCGGAAGCATCGATATGGTATCGGTGAAGACGAAAGAAGATATCCCAAAGGGCAAGATCTTTGAATGTGTGAAGGCGCTCAAAGGAATTGAAGTCCCGGCTCCGGTTCATATTGGGGATGTGATTCTTGAAAATGTGGCGGACACAGGCGTGGATATTGTTGCGACGAAGAATGTTGAATAAAAGGAAAAGTAGGAGAAGTCCTGTATGGTGACGGAAAGGGTTGCCATATGGGACTTTTTTAATGTAAAAGACTGTGACTTTTGTTTGAAATTATGCAGAATACTTAACAAACTTAAAAAAATTACACATTTTTTGGAAGAAATTTATAAAACCAAAAAATTTTATACATTCACATAAAAAATGAATATAGTGAAAAAACAGGCACCATTCTAAAATATTCACATAACAAAGAATCGTTTGAAATGAACGACAGGAGAATATGAAAGTTTAAGGGAGGAACGAGAAATGAAAAAAGCAAAATGCTTTAGTGACATCCATTACGACATTGGAAAAATTGATGACAAAATGTACTCGTCTTTTACAGAACATCTGGGACGAAGCATTTATACAGGAATCTACGAGCCGGGGCATCCAAATGCAGATGAAGACGGATATCGTAAAGATGTCATGGAATTAGTAAAAGAATTAGGCGTTCCGGTAATTCGTTATCCAGGTGGAAACTTTGTATCATGCTATGACTGGCATGATGGAATTGGACCAAAAGAAAAAAGACCAAAACGTATGGATTATGCATGGTCAAGTATTGAAACAAACCAGTTCGGTATTGATGAATTTTGCCAGTGGGCAGAAAAAGTTGGTATTGAACCGATGATTGCAGTCAACCTTGGAACAGGAAGTATTAAAGATGCCGGCGATCTGGTTGAATATTGCAATCATCCGGGTGGAACCTATTGGAGTGATTTGAGAGCCCAGAACGGACATCCAGAACCATATAATATCAAATATTGGTGCCTTGGGAATGAGATGGAAGGAAGCTGGCAGGCAGGACATTTGTCAGCAGAAGATTATACAAAGAAAGCACTTGAAGCAGCAAAGATCATGAGATGGGTTGATCCTTCTATTAAACTGGTTGCCTGCGGAAGCAGTTATGAAATGTTACCAACCTATATGGAATGGGACAGAACAATGCTGACAGATCTTTATAATCAGGTTGATTATTTATCAACTCATAACTATACAATGAACTCTGGGCAGGGTACAACAAATTATCTTGCTTCCTATAAACAGCTGGATTCTCATATTAAAAACAGCGCAAAAGTTATTGAGTATGTAAAGGCTAAAAATCATTTTGATAAAGATTTAAAGATTTGTCTGGATGAATGGAATGTGTGGAATTTCCAGGACATCAAACTGGATTCTCTGGATGATTTAATGGGACTTACAACGTTCGAGATGACATCAGCTGGAAAATGGGAAATCGCGCCACCGATTCTGCAGGAAAAATACAGTCTGCTGGACGCAGTTGTTGTTGGAGGACTTGGAATTTCATTGCTGAACAATGCAGATACAGTTGAAATTGCCTGCCTGGCACAGCTTATCAATGTGATTGCTCCGATTACAACAATTCCGGGAGGCGGAATTTTCAAACAGGCGATTTATCATCCGTTCCATATGCTCAGCAAATATGGACATGGAACTGTTAAGAAAGCCATTGTGGATGCACCGAAATATCAGTGCGATTTAGGTGAATTAAATGTTGTTGAACCAGCAGTTATCTATAATGAGGAAAATGATGAAGTAAGAATCTTCGTTCTGAACTGCGATCAGGAAGAGGACGTTGAATTTGAAGTTGATTTACAGGGATATGGAGATAAGAAAGTAAAGAAACATCTGGTACTTGCCGGAAATGACTATTCTGTAATGAACACAATTGAACATCCGGATACAGTTGAAATGGAAGAGAAAGAGGTAACAGCTGCAAATTCTGTGGTATTACCAAAAATGTCATGGAATGTAATTGTTTTAGGATAATAAAAGAAGAAGGAAAGAGGGAGGTGGCAACGAAATGAGCGTGATTTTGGAAGCAAAACATATTTCAAAAAACTTTGGACTTACTCAGGCATTGAAAGACGTTTCTGTAACCATTGATGAAGGAGAAGTTATTGGTCTGATCGGAGAAAATGGTTCCGGAAAGTCAACTCTTTCCTCTATTATTTCCGGAGTTTATCCGCAATCTGAAGGAGAGCTTACTCTGGACGGAAAACCATATAAACCAGCAGACACACTGGATGCACAGAATCATGGAATCAGTATGATTGCCCAGGAAATGGGAACACTTCCGGGAATTAAAGTAGCAGATAATCTTTTTATCGGAAAAGAGCAGTTGTTTACAAAACATGGTGTTGTTGACAGAAAAAAGATGTATCAGGAAGCAAGAAAGGCACTTGAAAAAATCGGAATTGACAATATTCATCCGGAAGATCCGATCATAAAATACAGTCTGGAAGAAAGAAAACTGATTGAAGTTGTAAGAGCATTGTATACGAATCCAAGGATTTTCATCGTTGACGAAACAACAACTGCCTTGTCTCAACGAGGAAGGGATATCATTTACCAGGTTATTAAGAACATGAAGAAGGAAAATAAGACAGTACTGTTTATTTCCCATGACCTGGAAGAACTGATGGAGGTTTGCAGCAAGCTGATTGTTTTGCGAGACGGTGTGTTTGTTGCTGAACTTGAAAAATCTGAGTTTGAAGAGGAAAAGATAAAAGAGTTGATGGTAGGACGTAAACTTACCGGAGATTATTATCGAAGTGATTACGATGGAAGCTATGGGAAAGAGGTTGTGCTTTCAGCAGAAAAACTGTATGTAGGAGATAGCCTTAAAGGTGTCTCACTGGAACTTCATAAAGGAGAAATCCTTGGAATAGGTGGGTTAACAGATTGCGGAATGCATGAACTTGGAAAAGCGTTGTTTGGAAATGTTAAACCGTTGTATGGTGAAGTAAAACTTGGAAATGGAAAAAAGATTACATCAGAAAAACAGGCAATCAAGAACAAGATTGGATATGTATCCAAGAACCGAGACCAGGAAGCACTGATCTTATCAGCAAGTATCATGGAAAATACCGTTTTACCATCCTTGTCAATGATCGCAAAAGGTGGTGTAATTACCAAAGGTGCTGAAAAGAAATTTACCGATAAACAGGTAAAAGATATGAGCATTAAATGCAGAGAGATTGGACAAAACGTAGGTGATTTAAGTGGTGGTAATAAACAGAAAGTTGTATTTGGAAAATGGCTTGGTAATGAGTCAGAAATTTATATCCTGGACTGCCCGACACGAGGAATTGATATTGGTGTAAAGGCATTTATGTATCAGCTGATGTACCGCCTGAAAAAAGAAGGAAAATCTATTTTGATGATTTCAGAAGAACTTCCGGAACTGATTGGAATGAGTGATCGTATTCTGATTATGAAAGATGGTCAGATACAAGATTCATTTACCAGGTCAGAAGAGTTAAATGAATCTGTATTAATCAAGAAGATGGTTTAGGAGGGATAAAAGTGAAAGAGAAAGCTAAGGCAAAAGAAATTCTTCAGAAAATAATTCCTTTCCTTGGAATCATTTTAATGATTATCATATTTCAGGTCGGAGGAGAAGGGAAACTGCTGACAAAAGGTAATATTAACAGTATTCTGAATCAGACCGTATATATAGCGATTATGGCATTTGGTGCAATTTTCGTATACTCACATGGCGGAATGGATTTGTCATACGGTGGTGTTATCGGTTTCAGCGTTTTAGTTGCGATTTTAGTTGCGAACACAGGAGTACCGGCAGGAGTAGTATTTATTACAAACATTCTTGCAGCACTGGTATGGTTCGTATTGAACGGAGTTGTTTCCGTATATTTGCAGGTTTCGCCATTTATCACATCACTATGCATCATGTACATGTGTCGTGGAATCTTAAATACGGTATGTGCATCACAGAAATATAGTATTCCGGTTGAACTTTTTGAATTTGATAATCAGAAATTTAAGCTGGGAATGCTGTTAGGCGTCTTTATTATCTGCTATATCTTATTTGAAAAAACAGCAATTGGAAAAGATAATAAAGCAATTGGAGGAAATCCAGCCGCTGCAAAGCAGGCAGGCGTAAACGTTAATAGAACCAGAATGATCGCTTACATTATCAGTGGTATCACGGTAGGTATTGCAGGATTTATCCTTATGGCAAGAGCCGGAAGTGTAAGTACTTCAACTGGTCAGGGAATGGAAATGAACGTTGTCACAGCATTGGTACTTGGAGGTGTGCCATTGTCCGGAGGTTCTAAAGTAAAAATGATCGGAGCTGTGGTCGGAAGCTTTTCTGTTATCCTTTTGAGAAATGGATTGATTATCCTGGGTGTTAACGAACGTGTGGTTGAAGGAATTCAGGGACTGGTACTGTTACTGTTAGTATTCCTTACATATGTAAAGAACAAAGATGGTGTACTGGAGTAACAGATGAAACAAGGAGAAAAGAGGAGGAAAAGAAATGAAAAGAATTAAACGAGCAGTAGCTGTTTTATTAGCAGTTATGATGGTATTCTCTGTAATCGGTTGTGGTGGTTCTTCAGGAAGCAAGAAATCAGACAGCAGTTCAAAAGAGACAAAAGATGCAAAGACAGAGGAAGTCTGGGGAAACAAATCAGGTCAGGATGAAATTTGTGGAGATCCGGATGGTAAATACACAATTGGTGTAGTTATCCATACAACAACAGATTTCCTTTGCGCAAAATACAAAGCATACACAGATTATCTTGGAAAAGCATATGGTGTAAAATTTAACTATTACATTATTGAAAACTTTGCAGATGAAACATATCTTTCTGCAATTGAAAACCTCTGTGCACAGGGTGTTGATGGTATTATCACAACAAACTTCTCAGGAACAGCAGTCCTTCAGGGATTAAAAATTTGTGAAGAAAATGAAGTTTATCTTGGTGTAGGCTGGTCACAGATTGATGAAAGCATCAAAGATCAGGTTTACAAGAGTGATTACTTTGTTGGTGGATCTTATGAAGCAGATTACGATGCAGGATATGAAATTGTAACAAGCCTTATTGATTCAGGATGCAAGAACATTGCAGCAATTGGCTATGAACCTGGAATTACCTGCCATGACAGAAGATGGGAAGGTATGATGAAAGCATTTGAAGATCATCCGGAAGTTAAAAAAGCTGGTGAATACAGAGGCCTTGAATTCACAAAAGCAGTAGAAGATTTCCTTGCAGCAGATGATTCTATCGATGGTATTGCAATTACACTTCTTGGTATTGAATACTGCTCAGAACCAATCAAATCAGCAGGACGTGAAGGTCAGGTTAAGATCGCATTCTGTGACCTTTCAGAAAATTGTCAGGGAAGCCTTGACAATGGTGAAACAGTATGTGCAATCGGTGGACAGTATGCTGATGCAGTATTCCCGTTCGTACTTATCTACAATGCACTGGAAGGAAATGCTCTTGACAAAGTAGAAGTACCGGTTAACTTTATTGTATGTAAATCTGGTCAGGAATTCTCTGATTACATGACATACCTTCATAATGATGGTGTATATGCATGGACAACAGATGAAGTTGATCAGCTGATTAAATCAAAAAATAAAAATGCATCTTCTGATGAGCTGCTTGAAATGGGCAAGAACTACAGTATTGAAGATACAATTGCAAGACATGGAAAATAAATTACTACTTTAACGGATATGGAAAGGGAAGGCGTATGAAAACGAAATCAGATACAGTTAAAAATGTATGCAAAGTCGTTATGCTCCCGGTATTTGTATATCTTCTGTTTTTCATATGCTCCGGCGGAGCATTTGGAAAACCGGCGAGTCTTATTATGAACCTGAAGCAAACGCTGGCCCCTACGCTAATTTCATTCGCAATGTGTTCGAACATGTTGTGTAACAGAATGGATCTTAGTGCAGGTGCGGTTGTAATGCTCTCGGCAATGTTCGGAGCAAAAATGGTATATCTTTACGGAATCGGATTGATACCATTTGCATTGATTGTGGTTGGAGCGGGCATTGTACTTGGAACAATCTCAGGTGTTATGTATATGTTACTGAGAGTTCCGGCAATTGTTACAGCACTTGGTGTTTGCATGGTATATGAGACATTATCCAACCTGGCAAGTATTTCATGGGTAACAGCTATTAACGGAGAAATTACAACACTTGGAAGATTTCCGTATTGTTTGATTATTTTTGCGATCATGTTTGTACTGTTCTACATCATTTTCAACTATACAAAGTTTGGATATAATGTAAGAGCATGTGCAAGTTCACAGAGAATTGCAAAAAATTCAGGTGTCAATACCAAGAAAACAGCATTCCTCTGCTATGTAGTTTCATCATTATTCCTTGGAGTTGCGGCACTTTTGAAGATTTCTATACAGGGATCAATTGATACGCCGATGTACATGTCAAGTACGAATATTATTTTCAACTGCATGCTTGGAATTTATGTTGGACTGGCACTTGAACAGTATTGTAATCTGGTAATCGGAATCTTTATCGGAAACTTTATTTTAAATATGCTGACGACAGGACTTCTCAGCATGGGACTTTCAGCTTCGCTGCAGGATACAGCATCTGGAATCTTCCTTCTGGTTATTATGATCTTTACTTACAACAACCAGAGAGTAATGAACTTTATCAGTGAACGAAAGCTGAAAAAAGAGCTTGTGAGAACAAACGCACAATAAAAAATAATTTAAATGACACCCGGAGTATACGCATCCTGTCAGCTTGCGATACTCCGGGTGTCGCTGTATAATCGGAATAGACAGCATTTGACAGGGCATAATGGGAGGAAGAAAATATGATAAAAGTATTGTTAGTGGATGATGAAAAGCTGGCACTGGAGTATTTGGAGCATATTATTGATTGGGAGTATCATGGATTTGAATTGATCGGGGTAACGACAAATCCAGAACAGGCACTTGCAATTTACAAGACACACAGACCGGATCTGGTGATATCAGATGTAAAGATGCCTGGATTAAATGGATTGGAATTAGGGGATGCAATTCGCGAATATGGTGGAAATACACATATTCTGTTCCTTTCAGCATATAAAAATTTTGATTATGTAAAACAGGCAATCCGGTTAGGAATTGATGATTATATCTTAAAAAGTGATCTGGAGGAAGATGGATTTTTAAGAAAAATACTAAAATTAAAAGAAGAAATTATAAAAGAAAAAGCAAAAAAGCAGTATACAATTACAGCAATTTTAGAGGAATTATTTAGAAAAAATATTTCAGAAGAGGTATATAAAGATATTCTTGATGAAAATGATTATATAGGTTTGCATAAGAAATATTATTATATTATCGTTTCTCAAAGAAAGGTTCCGAAGATTTTAAAGAAATATATTCCACTTGATAACAATCAGATGACATTGGATAATCGGCTCATAAAAAGAGCGTGCGAAAATGTATCTGAAAATACTGGGATTCATGTAGGGGCCAGGTTTCCGGTAAACGAAGATGAATATCTGATTTTGCTTGAATTCGGAAAAGGAATTGTTTCACAAAAAGAAATAAATGACAGAATTTATGATTTTGCAAGAAAGCTGTATGAATATATTAACAGAGAAGAAAAACTGTATCATGTATATTATTGTTTGCATGGAAGTATGGTAAGGCAGTTCCGGTCTAATTTTACAAATTATCAAAGACAACTGGAAAATAATATTTTAAAAAATGAAGTAGAGTTACAGGAGCTGCGTTATGACGGAAAAGAGGAAAATGAGAAGAAACTGTCAGGAATTTCATCAGAAGAAATTTATCAGTCTTTACAACAGGGAAAAACAGAAGAAATTGAAAAAATAGAAAACCGATTGCATGAAACAGAAAAAAAACAGAATGTTACAGAATACTTGGAATATATAGAACATATTTTGGAGGCTCTTAGTTTGTTTGATGGAAAACTGATTGGAGAAACAAGCGGTCAGAGATTTTTGATGACCGAGGGATGCAGTTCTTATGATTTTAGAAAAGTAACAGATCTTCAGGCATATATTGAATACAAGATAGAAGAAATTTGTCGAATGAAAAATGAGAAAGAAAAAATGATTTATTCCGATGTGACAATCAATGCAATGGCTTATATCAATCAGAATTATGGTGATGCAAGTATTACAGCAGCAGAAGTTGCGGAGCATGTTGGTGTGACGTCTTCCTGGTTATCAACGAAATTTAAAACAGAAACTGGAATACGGGTAAATGATTTTATCAATAATGTCAGAATAGAAAATGCAAAGAAAATGTTCCAGGATAAAGAATATATGGTTTATGAAGTATCAGAAAAGACAGGTTTTACTTCCAGTCAGTATTTCAGTAAAATTTTCAAAGAATATACAGGACTGACACCGAACCAATATCGCAGGAAATTATTAGCCGGAGAGTAGAAGAGGTCATGAAATTAAGAAATAAATTGGTTATAGCACAATTATGTGTGTTTTTGGTAATTATGGGAATATTGCTCATGGCATTACCGGAACTGGTATATAGAAATATCAGTGTGAAAGACAGAGAGGATACCATGATTCTGAATGAGCAGATCATGTCTCAGTTAGATCAGAATTTTGAAGAACTGGTAAGATTTACAAAGATTGTGGCAGAAGAACCAGAACTTATTCAGAAAATAGATCAATATATGTCGGAGCCGAATGAAGCAAATAATGCGAAAATAAGTCTTTTTTTATCCCAGCTTGGTGTAAAAAATAAAATTCAGTCATATGGAATCATCGGGATTTATCTGGATGTCCAAAAGGCGGATAAAATATATGATTTTTCAACAGTAGGATTTTCGAATAAAGTAAAAGAACATATTTGTAGTGAAATAAAAGAATTAGATTTAAAAGGGAAAAAGACAAGTTTTTTGAATCCTTTTGCTTATGACGGGGAATCAGATACAGCATTTGGAAATATATTTAACATGGTTTATGGATATACGATGGAATATATATATCATGGGCAGAAAGGCAATCTTACTGTTATAGCATCTTTTGACCAGTTGTACTATATTGCAAACCAGATGAAAGATTACAGTAACGATTATCTGTTTCTTGATAAAAATAATCAGATTTTACAGCCAAGTGTTAAGGAAACACAAATAGATGTAAACGCAACTCTGAAAAACATGAAGTATGGAAAAAGCTATAAGGAAGGTTATTGGCAGCAGGAAGATGGGATTACTACAGTACGTTTTTCGGAAGAAGATGGGTGGAAGATTATTTGCAGGCAGAGCAGAAAAGATATTCTGGACAATAACCGTTCGCTGATTTTTCTGGTAGAAATACTGATTTTATGCTTTGGACTTGGAATTGTGTTAGTTATGATTCCGATTGTAAATCATTTTACTGGTCCGCTTACGGATGTATCAAAACAAATGAATGAAATAGCAGAAGGAAATCTGGATGCACGAATTGAGGTGAATTCAACAGATGAAATAGGAGAAGTAGGCGCTTCGTTTAATGTTATGGCAAAACGTTTGCAGGAAAATATTGTTGAAATGGTCGAACAGGAAAAGAGAGAGCAGCAACTGAAGTATGGTCTGATGATTTCGCAGGTGGATCCACATTTTATCTATAATACCATGAATATGATTACATATCTGGCACAGAAAAACCGGAATGAAGATGTGATTGCAGTGAATAAAGCTATGATTCAGATTTTAAGGGACAGACTACGTATAGAGGTGGATAATGTTTATGATACAGTAGAGCAGGAAATTAAAGTAGTGAGAGAATATTTACTGATTCAGAAATATCGATATACAGGAATATTTAAAAGTGTTATTGATATCGAAGCGGGGGTTGAGCCATATCTGATTGCAAAAAATATTTTGCAGCCACTTGTAGAGAATGCGTTCTTTCATGGAATTCTATGTAATACGGATGAAGAAGGCGAAGTAATAGACGGATGCATTACGATTCGTATCAGAATGGAAGAAGATGAAGTTGAGATTATTGTAAAAGATAATGGTGCAGGGATGTCTCAGGACAAACTAGATGAATTAAGCAAACCGCAGCGTAAACTGTCAAGTATGGAAAGAGGAGAACATATCGGTATAAAAAATATTAAAGAAAGACTGGACTATATTTATGAAAATAAATACAGATTTCAGATATGGTCAAAAGAGGGCGAAGGTACGATCGTTACGATCCGGATTCCGGCAATTGTATCAAGTGAAACTGAGAAATAAAAGAATGGAAGAGGTTCTATGTAGCAGTAAAAACTGTCATATGGAGCCTTTTTATATAAGTAATGAAGGGAATTTATGTGTCTGAAAGAAGCGGAAAAGGGCCAACATTTTGTGATTTCGTTAAGAAATGGGTATAAACATTTTCTATTTTCGTTAAAAACTAGCGTAAAACATTTCTGTTTTTCGTTAAAAAGCAAGGAAAAACATTTCGTGTTTTCGTGAAAAAATGTATAATAGGAGAATCAAAACATTGCGCAGGAGGACTTTCATGGAACCATTCTATTATACCAAAATGACGAAACAGCAGCAGGCAGCATACCATGTAATCATGCAGGGAGCAAATGCACTTGCGGATGAATTTCAGATACCGCGCATAGAAAGTGCGGAGCTTTATGATGTCTTTTTCAGGCTTCGGCTGGATCATCCGGAGATTTTCTGGATGACAGGATATAAGTATAAATACTATCAGGACTCTCCGAATCTGATCTTTGTACCGGAGTATCTGTTTGACAAAAATAAAATCCGGGAGCATCAGAGGGCAATGTCCTCCAGAGTAGAAAAACTTGCGCGGGCGGCAAAAGATTTGTCTGAATGGGAAAAGGAGAAATATATTCATGATTTTATCTGTGATAATGTGACTTATGATAAGCTGAAAAAGGCGTATTCCCATGAGATCATCGGTCCACTTGGACATGGAGTTGGCGTATGTGAAGGGATTGCAAAATCTGTGAAAGTACTCTGTGATGCGCTTGGAATCTGGTGCATGATCGCAGTCTGTGGTAACAATCCGGAAAAAGGGATCAAGTACCGTCATACTTGGAATATCGTAAAAATTGGTGGTACATATTATCATCTGGATGCAACTTTTGACAATACGCTTGGTAAACACAGTGCGGCAGGACAGGAGATCCGCTATGATTATTTCAATCTGGACGACAAGAAGATTTTCCGGGATCATGAACCGCTGATCGCACCGGCACCGGTCTGTACGAATGGGGATCATTTTTATTATCGGGAGAAGAAACTTTCCTTTACAAAAGAAGAAGATGTCTATAAACGGTCGCTGCAGGCGGCTAAGAAGGGCAGGACATTGACCTTTCAGTGGAGAGGCGGCTATCTGACAAGAGAAGTTTTGGAGAAACTTTTGGATCTGCTCCGGAAAGCCGGAGAAGAGAAGCAGAAGGCTGCCAGGATCAGCCTCAACTGGTCGCAGGCAGTGATCCGTGTCAGTTATGTGGAGGACAGAAGACTTGCCTGTGTGGATATGGAAGAGGCAAATGAAGGAGAAAAGGAATAGATGAGTGAACTGGAAATACAGGAAAATATGTCAGCAGAGGAAGCGTTCATGGATACAGAAAGTGCATATGAAGAAATTCCGGAGGCCTTCCAGAAGCTTGCCCAGTTACTCGGTCAGGATCAGTTTGAACTTCTGTTTCCGGATAAAGATGCCGAAAACCAGGATGAAATCCGCCTGGTGTATCTGATGAATGATGCAGTGGAAAGCTTTCTGGTTTTTATCGGTGCAAGGATGACCGGACATTATCAGAAGGATTATGAAGGCGAGCTGGACGCAACTTTAAGCCAGGAGGATGGAGAATATGTACTTGTCGTATATCAGGGCGAAACGGTTGTGACCATTTTCTTCCGGGATCTTCAGTTGGAGGTGAACCTTTATAATTACGGAGATGTGGGACATTTTTGGGTGAAAGGGTACGAGTATCTGCGGATTCTGGAATACCGTCTGGCGATTCTGAATGATAAATGTAAATACCTTGGAGAAGAGGCGGCAAGTGGTACAGAACGGAAACTTGCAAAACTGGTACATTTTCCTCCGCTGAACTATACCTGTTATCCGGCAGTTCCGGCAAAATATATTGTCCCGATGGAAGATCCGTGGAATCCGACCGAAGAGGCAATGGATGTAATGGAAGAGCTTGCTGTGGAGAAAGGGGACAGAAGCATGGTAAGGTGGCTTCGTTTTTACTGGAAGCATCACGGAAAAGTGATGAGCAGATGGCTTGCAAGGCTGTTACACAGAAGAAGCCATGCAGATATGATTGACCTGCTGGATAAAAAGCTTGCAAAAGAAGCAAAAAATTATCCACGAAGAGATTTTGGAGAGAAATTTAACCAGAAGTACGAAAAAGTTTTACAGAAAGCAGAGCAAAGAAAAGAAGAACTGGAGATAAACGGGCAGAAAGTGACGCTTGTGCGTGAGGAACCGTTTTCTGCTGCAAGAGATTTGGTGGATTTTAAGGTGTATCTGATGATATGGAATGGTCCTATGTCAAGATTTAGTACAAGTTAAAATGAGGTTTTCCCCATTTTAACC
>ERZ791840.443-NODE-443-length-28137-cov-19.297343_pt1 | contig 28137 bp, 16 predicted proteins | sample MGYA00510291_ERZ791840 | MGnify/ENA primary metagenome ERZ791840 (study PRJEB30046, sample SAMN00715256) | human gut metagenome | study: EMG produced TPA metagenomics assembly of the A metagenome-wide association study of gut microbiota in type 2... | reverse complement strand
TGTCCAAACGTGGCCAAGACACGGAATGGGATGCCAGCCACGGCATGGAAGAAATGCGTGAATTTTGCTTCAAAGATTTGCCGCCGTCTGTTTATTCTGGAACTTTTTTGTTATCTGGTATTTCTGTAATATTACTTATCACCCCAAAGAGGCCTACGCGTATTGCGGCAATTCCTTTTAACAATAGGTATCAAGCATCAGACCGGAATACACCGAAGAGTGATAAGCCGCCGCAAAATTGTGCCCCGGATTCTTGTAGGCAATCAGGACTTTGCTGACATAGCTGATCGGGTCGATGGAAGCCTGGGTGGCTTTGCGTTGAAGACCGTTTTTGAAATTGTTCAGAGTGTGAAAACTCTCACGCGCATCCGGTGCGGAAACGGCGTCGGTCAACAGGCTCTTGTCAATCTGGATCGATCCGTCCTGCTGCAGATTTAGCCCGATGGATTCCAACTCGTTGAAATAGGACTTTGCAACGCTCTCCATATCGTGGAGAAGCTTGCCGGACTCCTGACTGCCGTGGTAATTGTGACCGAGCTGGATCATGTTGTTGTAGACGTTGACCAGCGACTGCACATTGTCTGCGATCGCATCCGTATCCGCTTTGAAGCCGATCGTTGCGGTTTCCCCGCCAGCACTGGGGGCTTTCAGCGTCAGTTCAAAAGCGTTGTTGACGGTAAATGTGTTGGACAGTGACGAATGTTCGGTACCGTTTAACAAAAAGAGCGAATTGACCGGCATTTCCGTGATATCATTGATGCCAAGCGTCCGCATGGCACGTATGGAACCGCTGTCCGGCGCCGGCATAATCTCAAACAGGTACTGCTCGTTATCGCTGAGACCGGTCTGCTGCGATGTGATGGAAAGCGCATTCTGTCCGCGGTCGTTGGAGACCAGTGTGGCGTTTAAGCCGATATTGGCATTGTTGATCAGCCGCATGATCTTGCGCTGCACGGTCTCGTTGGTGTCCCTGCCGCTGATCGTGTACTGGAATTCATAAGAGCTTAAGTTGGTGTTCAGGTCGAAGCTGTAATTGCCTGGCACAAAGTCACTTGCGCCCGGGGCAAGATACACGCCGCGGTTGACCTGCGGTGTGGCGAGACGTTCTACCGTTATATCGAACTGCTTGGAGTTGTCCGCGTCCATGTTCGAGCCGATGTACTGCACACTCACAGCGTCCTCATCGGAAGACTGTGCTATCTTCCGGGAAAAAGCGTGTTCCGCATTGTCGTCCGGAGCATTGTTTGAAAGCGCTGCGATAAAATTCTCGATCGAGCGGGCCTGCTCCTTGATGTCGATGGCAAAACGGCCGGTATCCCTGGTGAAATTGATTTTGTAAAGGGGGGAATCTTTATTAACTTTGACAATATTATTGTATACGGCGCGTAGCTGGCTTTTTTTGTGCGTGTCGTAGCGAGACATGCCGGAACCGGCATAAGTGCTCAGGTAATACTGGTAGGCACTGTCGATGACTGCCATTGGAATCCCTCCTTTCTTCCATGAAATCATATGCCTTCGCATATGCAGGGATATAAATCCGTTTATATTGCTTCCTGCTTATATATAATGAAACTGTATTTTTAAATGCACAATAGATATACTTCTAATAATTTTTATCGGTAAATAGATATAAAATATTTACAGTAAAAATAAAAATTACGCGATAGATTTGTAAAATCAGAAAAAAGGCTTGCGGCACACTATATGTAGTGCTAAAATAAATTCGTTGCACGAGTTTAAAAAAGTGGTTGACGCTCCATATTGATTGTGATATATTAGACTAGCGATGGAAGTAGGTCTTTTTTTTATGCCTTTTTTTAGGACTCCTTTCCTGAGGGGATCTAAGCCCGGTCGCAGGGAACGAAAGACATAAGAAAAGCACAAAGAATTTTAATGGAGGTGGAAGTTGTGCGCACGAAAATAACATTGGCATGTACTGAGTGTAAGAATCGTAATTACAACACGACAAAGGACAAGAAAGCTCATCCGGACAGAATGGAAACCAAGAAGTATTGTAGATTCTGCAAGACTCATACATTACACAAGGAAACCAAATAGGCTTTTGGGCAAAGGAGTGAGAAAATGGGAGAAACCGAGAACAAAGCTGCTCAGAAAGAGAGCTTTTTTAGCGGCCTGTCGGCTGAATTCAAAAAGATCATTTGGCCGGACAACAAATCACTTGCAAGACAGACAGCAGCCGTTGTTGCTGTTTCCGTAGTAATGGGTCTTGTGATCGCGCTTCTGGATTTTGTGATTCAGTATGGCGTTGATTTCCTTGTTGGTTTAAGTTTTTAATGGAGGCATAGGTGATTTATGGCAGAGGCACACTGGTATGTAGTTCATACCTACTCAGGATATGAGAATAAGGTAAAAGCGAACATTGACAAGACAATTGAGAACCGGCATCTGGAAGACCAGATCTTAGAGGTCCGCGTACCGATGCAGGAGGTCGTTGAGCTGAAGAACGGCGCAAAGAAATCCGTATCAAAGAAGATGTTTCCGGGATACGTGCTTATCAATATGGTTATGAATGATGACACTTGGTACGTTGTCAGAAATACCCGTGGTGTTACCGGATTTGTTGGTCCGGGATCGAAGCCGGTACCGCTTACCGATATGGAAATGAGACCGCTTGGGATCAAGACAGAGAACATTGAGGTTGATTTTGCTGAGGGAGACACCGTAGTTGTCACCGGAGGAGTCTGGAAAGATACCATCGGCGTGATTCAGGCGATGAATCCTGGCAAGCAGAGCGTGACCATCAATGTTGAGCTTTTCGGCCGCGAAACGCCGGTAGAAATAAGTTTCGCAGATGTAAAGCTTGCAAATTAAGCGAGCAATCCTAATCAGGAAAGAATGAATTAAGGAGGCAATTCCAATGGCAAAGAAAGTAGAAGGATATATCAAATTGCAGATTCCTGCTGGCAAGGCTACACCAGCTCCTCCAGTCGGACCTGCACTTGGACAGCACGGTGTGAACATTGTTGAGTTTACAAAGCAGTTCAACGCCAGAACAGCGGATCAGGGCGATTTAATCATCCCTGTAGTAATCACTGTATACGCAGACAGAAGCTTCAGCTTCGTTACAAAGACTCCGCCTGCTCCGGTACTGATCAAGAAGGCTTGCAACATCAAGTCCGGTTCTTCCACACCGAACAAGGATAAGGTTGCAACTCTCTCCAAGGCAAAATTACAGGAGATCGCAGAGTTAAAGATGCCAGACTTAAACGCAGCATCCTTAGAGGCAGCTATGAGCATGATCGCAGGAACTGCAAGAAGTATGGGCGTTAACGTAGAGCAGTAAGACACGAGAGTGTAATGCATCAGAGAGCACCGGCGGTGTTCTTATGGAACGATATAGTGGGAGGGCCCTCTCCCGATACTACCACCAGGAGGTTTATATTCATGAAAAGAGGAAAGAAATATCAGGACGCTGTAAAGTCTTTTGACAAGGCGAATCAGTACGATGTTGCTGAGGCAATCAGCTTAGTAAAAAAGAACGCTACAGCGAAGTTTGATGAGACAATCGAGCTTCATATCAAGACCGGTTGTGATGGACGTCATGCAGAGCAGCAGATCCGTGGCGCAGTTGTACTGCCGCACGGAACAGGTAAGACTGTAAAAGTTTTAGTATTCGCAAAGGGCGTAAAGTTAGATGAGGCACAGGCAGCAGGCGCTGACTACGTTGGAGGCGAGGAGTTAGTTCCGAAGATCCAGAACGAGGGTTGGTTAGACTTTGATGTGATCGTTGCTACACCTGACATGATGGGCGTTGTTGGACGTCTCGGTCGTGTACTTGGACCGAAGGGCTTAATGCCAAACCCGAAGGCTGGAACTGTTACAATGGATGTTACCAAGGCTATCAACGACATCAAAGCTGGTAAGATTGAGTACAGATTGGACAAGACCAACATTATCCACGTGCCAGTAGGAAAAGCTTCTTTCACTGAGGAGCAGTTAAGCGACAACTTCCAGACCCTTATGGGTGCTATCAACAAGGCGAAACCGTCCAGCTTAAAAGGTCAGTATGTAAAGAGCGCAACTCTTACATCTACCATGGGACCTGGCGTTAAGTTAAACGTAACCAAGATCACAAACTAGTTTGTGTTGTTGGCGAAAAGTGTTGACAGCCGCAATATACAGTGTTATAATGCAGAAGCGTTGTAACGCGGTGCGTCCGTATGGATGCAGTCGTCTCTTAGGAGACAGATGCCACAGCAGTGGCAGATCCACATCTGTGGATTGCATATAATGGCCGAAGACAGCAGGTGCCGCAAGGCGTAATCGTAGAGCCTGCCGAGGGACTTTCATGAGCAATCATTGAGAATGAGATTCTGATCCCTCTCTGTCTAGGCAGAGAGGGATTTTTATATCCTTTCGGATTTGTTATATGCGTAAAATCTAAAAAGGAGGTGCACGATTCGTGGCAAAGGTAGAATTAAAACAGCCTATCGTACAGGAAATTTCTGAAAACATCAAAGATGCGCAGTCTGTTGTAGTCGTTGATTACCGTGGACTTACCGTTGCAGAGGATACTCAGTTACGTAAAGCATTAAGAGAAGCTGGTGTTACTTATAAAGTATATAAGAACACATTAGTAAGCCGTGCCGTAGAGGGAACACAGTTCGAGAGCTTAAGAGACGTTCTTGAGGGACCGAATGCATTCGCAATTTCTACGACAGACGCAACAGCTCCGGCAAGAGTATTAGCAGATTTCGCTAAGAAAGCTCCGGCTCTTGAAGTAAAAGCTGGCGTAGTTGAGGGTAACTTCTATGACGAGGCAGGCATGAAGGCAATCTCTTCGATTCCGTCAAGAGAAGTTCTTCTTTCCAAGTTACTTGGAAGCTTACAGTCTCCGATTACCAATCTTGCCCGCGTTCTTAATCAGATCGCAGAAAAGGGCGGTGCAGCTGACGCGGCAGTAGAGGCTGCTCCGGCAGAGGAAGCTCCTGCAACAGAAGCAGCAGAGACTCCGGCAGAATAATCCGGATCGAATGTAGTGAAAAAAGCCGCAGGGATCTGCAGGCAGAAAACGTATCATCGTGATACAATCTCAATATTAAATGGAGGAAAATAATCATGGCAAAGATGACAACAGCAGAATTTATTGATGCTATCAAAGAGTTAAGCGTATTAGAGTTAAACGACTTAGTAAAGGCTTGTGAGGAAGAGTTCGGCGTATCTGCAGCAGCAGGCGTTGTAGTTGCAGCAGCAGGTGCTGGTGACGGCGCAGCAGCAGAAGAGAAGACTGAGTTCGACGTTGAGTTAACAGAGGTTGGCCCGAACAAGGTTAAGGTTATCAAGGTTGTTCGTGAGGCAACTGGCTTAGGCTTAAAGGAAGCTAAGGATCTCGTTGATGGAGCTCCTAAGGTTCTCAAAGAGGCTGCTGACAAGGCAACCGCTGACGACATCAAGGCTAAACTTGAGGCTGAGGGCGCAAAGGTTACTTTAAAATAATCGCGTAAGCTACGAGAAGCATATAAGCGGAAAAGGCGTGACTGCGGGAATTTATTTCCGGCGGTCGCGCCTTTTTTTGTTTATGCGCGGCGACAGCCGCGTGCTGGCCGGCTCTGCCGGACAGAATGCTTCTCACAACTTACGCGAAAATAAATTCCCTACTTCCCAAAAGGGAATGTGTGGTATATGATAGAACTGATAGTCTGTATAGGAAAATAGTATGATATACGACAAAAAAGTACGGGAAAGAGGAGAAGATACCATGCCGTGTTTGAGGATATCGGTCAACCGCCTGCGGGAGGGCATGATCATAAGAGAGGATGTATTTTCAAAGACAGGAGCGGTAATTGTACCGGATGGAGCGGTGGTTACAAGGGATGTGGCTGCGCTGCTGACCAGACATTTTGTGGACAGCGTGATGGTGGAGTATCCGGCGGCGGGAAAGGGATGGCCGGAGTCTCGAGATGAAGGCGCATCAGCGAAGAAGCAGCATCTGGAAGAATTCAGGTCGGAGTTCTCGGTGGCGGAACAGTCGCTCTCGGAAGAACTGAAAGATATTGTGTACCGCAGCAAGGATGTAAATATTTCCATGCTGCTGGAACCGCTGAACGGACTGCTGAACAAAGCGGATGATGATACAGATCTTGCGGACATGCTGCTTCATATGAAAAAACAGCAGTCAGGTCTGTACGCACATACCATTAACGTGGCGCTTTTTGGACAGCTTCTTGCACGGTGGAGCGGATGCACCGAGGCGGAGATGGAGGAGGTCATGGCGGCGGGGCTGCTTCATGACATTGGATTTCTTGAACTCTGGAAGGACGGGCAGGAACAGACGGAATTTCTGCAAGAATACGAGACGGAACGATATGAGAAACATGTCGTGAGCGGATACAACCTTATTAAGAAGATGAACATAGACCAGCGGATTAAACAGGCGGTTCTGACGCACCACGAGCGCGTGAATGGAAGCGGGTTCCCACTGCAGGTAATGGGGGATAACATCAGCTGGATTTCCAGAATTCTTGCGGTGGCAGATACTTACGATGCCCTTACGATGCGCCAGGGAGATAAAGCGGGCATCTCGGCATTTGAAGCGATCAAGAAGATGGAGGATGAGGGGTATAACCGTCTGGACGCCAACTATCTGATGACATTTCTGAAGCGGATTGCCGAGACGATGATCCAGCGCAACGTGATCCTGAATGATGGCAGGATGGGAAGAGTGGTCATGATTAACAAATATAAGTTGTCATGTCCGCTTGTGCAGGTGGGGGACACTTTTGTCGATCTCGCAAAACAAAGCCGGTATTATATTCAGGAGATACTTGAAGAGTAGCGGTATTGTGTGTTATAAAGAAAATAGAAAAGACGGGCAGAGAGAGCGGCGGAACTTAAGAACAGAAAGGAGACTTTTATGAACGGTATTACTTCGATGCAGCGAAGCAGCACATCTTATGCAGATTACGGGAAATTTGCAAGCGGCAAAAAAGTGAACCGGGCGGCAGACGGTGCGGCGGAGCTTGCGATCATCCAGAAGCAGGAGACGCAGACCAGAAGCTATAAGGCCGGGGAGAACAACATTGGCGCGGCAAAAGATATGCTGAATGTGGCGGATGGCGCAATGAGCGGGATTACGGATTATCTTCAGAAGATCCGTGAACTTGGTGTTCGGGCGTCCAATACGGCGACGATCACAGATGCGGAGCGGACAAGTATTCAGGCGCAGATCGAGCAGTATAAGCAGGGCATTTCAGATATTGCAAAACAGACGAGCTTTAACACGAAGCCGCTTCTGGATGGTGCGTCGCAGAAGTACAATATCATGACGGATGCCACCGGCAACGGAATGGAGATTACGACTGCAGATGCCACATTACAGGCACTTGGGATTGCGGATTTTGATGTGACGAAAGATTTTGATCTGGCGCAGGTGGATGATGCGCTTGCCAGAGTGAGTGCAGGGCGCAGCGGTATGGGCGCACAGAGCAATGCACTGGAGTATGCGTACCGCTACAGTACCAACACCAGGCTGAATGTAACGGCAGGAAAAAGCCGGCTCGAGGATCTGGATTACGGACAGGCGGTATCCGAGCAGAAAAAGAAGCAGACCCTGCAGCAATATGCATTTTTTATGCAGAAAAAACAGATGGAACAGAGAACCCGCGCAGCGGCAAATTTTCTTGTCTCATAAGCGGTGGTGAACGGCGGAGCGAAGGCTTTAGAGCTTTCCTTCGTCGTTTTTTGCGTGCTCACGGAGAAGAAATAAATATTTTAAAAAAATCCTTGACGCGGCACTTGCTATTGTGCTATCATATACGTTGCACTATTGTGGTGCATTGGGCTTATTGCGCGCTTTTCGCGTTGTATGCCGCCGGATGTGCCTATACCGTATCTTGTGGTTACGGTGGATTGAGACAGTTGCTGCCACTTTTGGGGCAGCTTAGTGTAAATAAAAACGAGAGGTGAAACGTCAATGGAGAAAAACAGAATACGTCCAGTGAAAGCTGGAAAGGGCATACGTATGAGTTACTCGAGACAGAAAGAGGTATTGGAAATGCCGAATCTGATAGAAGTCCAGAAAGACTCCTATCAGTGGTTCTTAAGCGAGGGCCTGAAAGAAGTTTTCGATGATATCTCTCCAATCGCTGATTACAGCGGTCATCTGAGCCTGGAGTTTGTAGATTTTACATTGTGTGAGGACGATGTAAAGTACACAATTCCGGAGTGTAAAGAAAGAGATGCAACTTATGCGGCACCTTTGAAGGTCAAGGTCAGACTTCACAACAAGGAGACTGACGAGATCAATGAGCATGAGATTTTCATGGGCGACCTTCCTTTGATGACAGAGACCGGTACTTTCGTGATCAACGGCGCAGAGCGTGTTATCGTCAGCCAGCTGGTGCGTTCCCCGGGTATCTACTATGGAATCGCTCACGATAAAGTGGGTAAAAAGCTGTATTCCTGTACTGTCATCCCTAACCGTGGTGCGTGGTTAGAGTATGAGACAGACTCCAATGACGTATTTTATGTCCGTGTAGATAGAACCAGAAAGGTGCCGATCACGGTATTGATCCGTGCACTTGGCGTCGGAAGCAACCAGGAGATCGTAGACCTGTTCGGTGAGGAGCCGAAGATTCTTGCAAGTTTCGGCAAGGATGTGGCAACCAACTACGAAGAGGGACTTCTGGAATTATATAAGAAAATCAGACCAGGCGAGCCGCTGACAGTTGAGAGTGCGGAGAGCCTTATTTCTGCTATGTTTTTTGACCCGAGAAGATATGATCTTGCAAAGGTCGGACGCTATAAGTTTAATAAGAAGTTAATGCTGCGCAACCGTATCAACGGACATGTTCTGGCAGAGGATGTTGTCGATGTGTCCACAGGTGAGATCATCGCCGAGGCAGGAACCGAAGTGACAAGATCCCTGGCGGATGATATTCAGAACGCGGCTGTTCCGTATGTATGGATTCAGGGCGAGACCAGAAATATCAAGGTTCTGTCTTCCATGATGGTAGATCTGAGGCATTATGTGGACTGCAACCCGAAGGATCTCGGCATCACAGAGCTCGTGTACTATCCAGTATTAAAGCAGCTCATGGATGAATATCCGGACGTGGAGGATTTAAAAGAGGCCATTCACAAGAACGTGCATGACCTGATTCCGAAGCATATTACCAAGGATGATATTTTTGCATCCATCAACTATAATATGCATCTGGAGTACGGCATCGGTCATGATGACGATATCGATCATCTGGGCAACAGACGTATCCGCGCGGTCGGAGAGCTGTTACAGAACCAGTACCGTATTGGTCTTTCCAGACTGGAGAGAGTAGTCCGCGAGAGAATGACCACTCTGGATCTGGACGGTATTTCCCCGCAGAGCCTGATCAACATTAAGCCGGTAACCGCAGCTGTAAAAGAGTTCTTCGGATCTTCCCAGCTGTCCCAGTTTATGGATCAGAACAACCCGCTGTCAGAGCTGACACACAAGAGACGTCTTTCCGCATTGGGACCGGGCGGTCTGTCCAGAGACCGTGCAGGATTCGAGGTGCGAGATGTACATTACTCCCACTATGGAAGAATGTGCCCGATCGAGACGCCTGAGGGACCGAACATCGGTCTGATCAACTCTCTGGCAAGCTATGCAAGAATCAACGAGTACGGATTTATTGAAGCTCCGTACCGTAAGATCGATAAATCCGATCCTAAGAATCCGCGTGTCACAGACGAAGTTGTCTACATGACCGCAGACGAAGAGGATAACTACCATGTAGCACAGGCGAATGAGGCGCTGGATGAGGAAGGACATTTCGTCCGTAATTCCGTATCCGGTCGTTATCTGGATGAGACACAGGAATATGAGAAGACCATGTTTGATTACATGGACGTCTCCCCGAAGATGGTGTTCTCCGTCGCTACCGCATCCATTCCGTTCCTGCAGAACGACGATGCAAACCGTGCACTCATGGGATCCAACATGCAGCGTCAGGCAGTGCCGCTTCTGACCACAGAGGCGCCGGTAGTCGGTACCGGTATGGAGACGAAGGCAGCGGTAGACTCCGGTGTGTGTGTTGTGGCGAAAAAAGCCGGTGTTGTTGAGAGCTCTGAGTCCAACCAGATCATCATCAAGAATGACGAGGGCGGCAGAGATGTATACAAGCTGACGAAGTTCTCCAGAAGTAACCAGTCCAACTGCTACAACCAGAAGCCGATCGTGTTTAAGGGCGACCGCGTGGAGGTTGGCGAAGTGATCGCAGACGGTCCTTCCACCGCAAACGGTGAGCTGGCACTCGGTAAGAACCCGCTGATCGGATTCATGACCTGGGAAGGTTACAACTACGAGGATGCCGTTCTTTTGAGCGAGCGTCTGGTACAGGATGATGTTTATACATCTATCCATATTGAGGAGTACGAGGCAGAAGCGCGTGACACGAAGCTCGGACCGGAAGAGATCACAAGAGATGTTCCGGGTGTCGGCGACGATGCGTTGAAGGATCTCGATGAGAGAGGTATTATCCGTATCGGTGCGGAGGTTCGCGCCGGTGATATCTTAGTCGGAAAGGTAACTCCGAAGGGAGAGACCGAGCTGACAGCCGAGGAGAGACTGCTCCGCGCAATCTTCGGCGAGAAGGCAAGAGAAGTGCGTGACACTTCCTTGAAGGTGCCGCACGGCGAGTACGGTATCATCGTGGATGCAAAGGTATTCACAAGAGAGAACGGCGACGAGCTGTCTCCGGGCGTGAACCAGGCAGTCCGCATTTACATTGCACAGAAGAGAAAGATCTCCGTCGGTGATAAGATGGCAGGTCGTCACGGTAACAAGGGTGTCGTTTCCCGTGTACTTCCGGTAGAGGATATGCCGTTCCTTCCGAACGGTCGCCCGCTTGACATCGTGCTGAACCCGTTGGGTGTGCCGTCCCGTATGAACATCGGTCAGGTCCTCGAGATTCACTTAAGCCTTGCTGCGAAGGCACTTGGCTTCAACATCGAGACACCGGTATTCGACGGTGCGAAGGAGATTGATATCCAGGATACACTGGAGCTTGCAAATGATTACGTCAACTTCGAGTGGGAAGACTTTGAAGCAAAATATAAAGACACACTGAATGAGGAAGTCATGAAGTACCTGTATGACAACCGCGCACACAGGGCACTGTGGAAGGGCGTGCCGATTTCCCGTGACGGAAAGGTACAGCTTCGTGACGGACGTACCGGAGAGCCGTTTGATTCACCGGTTACAATCGGACACATGCATTACCTGAAGCTGCATCACCTGGTAGACGATAAGATCCATGCACGTTCTACCGGTCCTTACTCCTTAGTAACGCAGCAGCCGTTAGGTGGTAAGGCACAGTTCGGTGGACAGCGTTTCGGAGAGATGGAGGTATGGGCACTCGAGGCTTACGGTGCATCTTATACCTTACAGGAGATCCTGACAGTGAAGTCCGATGACGTGGTCGGACGTGTGAAGACTTACGAGGCGATCATCAAGGGTGATAACATCCCTGAGCCGGGTATTCCGGAGTCCTTCAAGGTTCTCTTAAAAGAGCTGCAGTCCCTCGGACTGGATGTCAAAGTGCTCGATGAGAACCGCAACGAAGTAGAACTCATGGAGACCAGTGAGTACGGTAATACCGATTTGAATTCTATCATTTCCGGCGATAAGGATTTTGCATTTGAAGACAGCGAGTCCTTTGCAAAGATGGGATTCTCCCAGAAGCAGTTTGATACAGAGAACGAGGAACTGGTAGACGTAGAAGATGAGGAAGAGGATGAAGACGATTCTGAGTTTTTTGATGAGTCATCAGACGACGTTCTTGACGAAGAATAGATAGAAGGGAGTGTCATAAATGCCAGAGACAATGAATAAAGAGGCAACAGGCCAGTCTATCTCTTTCGATGCCATTAAGATCGGTTTGGCATCACCGGAGAAGATTCATGAGTGGTCCAGAGGCGAGGTTAAGAAGCCTGAGACGATCAACTACAGAACATTAAAGCCTGAGAAGGACGGTCTGTTCTGTGAAAAGATTTTCGGACCGAGCAAGGACTGGGAATGCCACTGTGGTAAATACAAGAAGATCCGCTACAAAGGTGTGGTATGTGACCGATGCGGCGTTGAGATTACAAAAGCAAGCGTTCGTAGAGAGCGTATGGGACATATCGAGCTTGCAGCTCCGGTTTCCCATATCTGGTACTTTAAGGGAATTCCGTCCCGCATGGGACTGATTCTTGACCTCTCACCGAGAACTCTTGAGAAGGTATTATATTTTGCATCATACATTGTACTGGATGCCGGTAACACGGCATTACAGTATAAGCAGGTGCTTTCCGAGAGCGAATATCAGGAAGCCAGAGAGCAGTACGGCAATGCGTTCCGTGTCGGAATGGGTGCCGAGGCAATCCAGGAACTGTTACACGCGATCGATCTTGAGAAGGATTCCGCAGAGCTTCAGGCAGAGCTTGCAGACGCAACCGGTCAGAAGCGCGCGCGCATCATCAAGAGACTGGAAGTTGTAGAAGCATTCCGCGAGTCCGGCAACAAGCCGGAGTGGATGATCCTCACGGTCATCCCGGTCATTCCGCCAGATCTGCGCCCGATGGTACAGCTGGATGGCGGACGTTTTGCAACATCTGACTTAAACGATCTGTACAGAAGAATCATCAACCGTAACAACCGTCTGAGAAGACTCTTAGAGCTTGGCGCACCGGATATCATCGTCCGCAACGAGAAGCGTATGCTTCAGGAGGCTGTAGATGCCCTGATCGATAACGGCCGCCGCGGACGTCCTGTTACAGGACCGGGTAACAGAGCACTCAAGTCTCTGTCTGACATGTTAAAAGGTAAGTCCGGACGTTTCCGTCAGAACCTGCTTGGTAAGCGTGTTGACTATTCCGGACGTTCCGTTATCTGCGTAGAGCCGAAGTTAAAGATTTACCAGTGCGGTCTTCCGAAAGAAATGGCAATCGAGCTGTTCAAGCCGTTCGTCATGAAGGAGCTCGTTGCAAACGGAACCGCTCATAATATCAAGAGTGCGAAGAAGATGGTCGAGAGACTTCAGACTGAGGTCTGGGATGTGCTCGAGGACGTCATCAAAGAGCATCCGGTTATGCTGAACCGTGCTCCTACACTGCACCGTCTCGGTATTCAGGCATTCGAGCCGATCCTCGTAGAGGGTAAGGCAATCAAGCTTCATCCGCTTGTGTGTACCGCGTTCAACGCCGATTTCGATGGTGACCAGATGGCTGTTCACCTTCCACTTTCTGTGGAAGCACAGGCAGAGTGCCGTTTCATGCTGCTCTCTCCGAACAACCTGTTAAAGCCGTCTGACGGTGGACTGGTAGCCGTTCCTTCACAGGATATGGTGCTTGGTATTTACTACCTGACACAGGAGAGACCGGGCGCAAAGGGAGAAGGCAAATTCTTCAAGAGCGTCAACGAAGCAATCCTCGCCTATGAGAATGGCGCGGTAACACTTCACTCCAGAATCAAAGTTCGCATGAGCAAGACCATGCCGGATGGAAAAAAGATTACCGGAATCGTAGAGTCCACGCTGGGACGTTTCATCTTCAACGAGATTATCCCGCAGGATCTGGGCTTTGTAGACAGAAGCATTCCGGGCAATGAATTAAAGCTCGAGGTCGATTTCCTCGTAGCAAAGAAGCAGAATAAGCAGATCCTTGAGAAAGTCATCAATATTCACGGCGCAACCAGAACTGCCGAGGTGCTGGATGCTGTTAAGGCGATGGGTTACAAATACTCCACCAGGGCGGCAATGACCGTATCCATTTCCGATATGACCGAGCCGCCGGAAAAGCCGCAGATGATCAAGGATGCCCAGGATACCGTAGACCGCATTACAAAGCAGTATAAGCGTGGTCTTATCACAGAGGAAGAGCGTTACAAGGAAGTCGTAGAGACATGGAAAGAGACGGATGAGCAGCTGACACATGCACTTCTCTCCGGACTGGATAAGTACAACAACATCTTCATGATGGCGGATTCCGGAGCCCGTGGTTCCGATAAACAGATCAAACAGCTTGCCGGTATGCGAGGACTTATGGCCGATACAACCGGTAGAACAATCGAGCTGCCAATCAAGTCCAACTTCCGTGAAGGTCTTGACGTACTGGAATACTTCATGTCTGCGCATGGAGCGCGAAAAGGTATGTCCGATACCGCTCTTCGTACCGCCGATTCCGGATACCTGACCAGACGTCTGGTAGATGTATCACAGCATATGATCGTTCGTGAGTCTGACTGCTGTGAGGGAACAGGCAGAGAGATCCCTGGTATGTGGGTAACTGCATTCATGGATGGCAAGGAAGAGATCGAGAGCCTTCAGGAGCGTATTACAGGACGTTTCTCCTGCAATACCATCTGCGATGCCGAGGGCAATGTCCTCGTGAAGGCAAATCATATGATTACACCGAAGCGCGCAGCACTTGTTATGAGCAAGGGTGTGGATGAGAACGGAGAACCGCTTACAAAGGTGAAGATCCGTACCGTATTATCCTGCCGTTCCCACATGGGTGTGTGTGCGAAGTGCTACGGCGCCAACATGGCAACCGGCCAGGCGGTACAGGTTGGTGAGGCAATCGGTATCATCGCGGCACAGTCCATCGGTGAGCCTGGTACACAGCTTACCATGCGTACGTTCCATACGGGTGGTGTTGCCGGTACCGATATTACACAGGGTCTTCCGCGTGTCGAGGAAATTTTTGAGGCAAGAAAGCCGAAGGGACTTGCGATCATTACCGAGTTCAGCGGTGTTGCCAATATCAAAGATACCAAGAAGAAGCGTGAGATCGTTGTGACGAACAATGAGACTGGAGAGAGCAAGGCATATCTGATTCCTTACGGTTCCAGAATCAAGGTTATGGACGGTGCAGTCTTAGAGGCCGGCGACGAGCTGACGGAAGGTTCTGTCAACCCGCATGATATCTTAAAGATCAAGGGTGTGCGTGCCGTTCAGGATTACATGCTTCGCGAAGTACAGCGTGTATACCGTCTGCAGGGTGTTGAGATCAACGATAAGCATATCGAGGTGATCGTGCGCCAGATGCTGCAGAAAGTCCGTGTGGAGACAAACGGAGATTCCGATATGCTCCCGGGAACATTAGTAGATACGCTTGACTTCGAGGATACAAATGAGCTTCTGGAGAAAGAGGGCAAGGAGCTTGCAGAAGGCAAGCAGGTACTGCTTGGTATCACAAAGGCTTCTCTTGCAACCAACTCCTTCCTGTCAGCAGCATCCTTCCAGGAGACCACAAAGGTTCTGACGGAAGCTGCCATCAAGGGTAAGGTTGATCCGCTCATTGGTATGAAGGAGAACGTTATCATTGGTAAGCTGATCCCGGCTGGTACCGGTATGAAGAGATACCGCAATATCAAGCTGAGTTCGGATATTGATGAGAACGAGGAGATTGCATTCGATGATTTCGACGATTTTGATGACACCGATGTGGCAGATGAGAATTACACATTAGAGGAGAATGCGCCGGAAGAGTCCGAGGATACAGAAGAATAAAGCGCAGATTATATCTGCATTACAGAATGGGGCGGCCAGACAATGTTTGGCTGCCCCATTTTTTTAGAAAAGATGTTAAAGAACCGTGAAAAGATGTCGATAAAATAGATAAGGTATAATTTAGAGTTTCATAAAATGGGACGAACGCTAAAGGGATAGATCAAAGGAGATGGCGCGTATGTACAAGGATGTATGCAAGAGAATTTCGGCGTTTATGCTGACAGTATGCCTGATTGTGACGATGGTGGAATGGCCGACGACTGTCTGGGCAGGACAGGGAACGGTAAACACCTATCGGAACGGAGACGGGGTACTGGCGGGAGCACCGTGCGAGACCCAGGCTGTAGCTGCGGTATTTACAGCGGACCGCAATGCGGATGGAGCAGAGCTGTTAGACAGTATTGACTTCTACGCACATGTGGATGACGGCAGCAAGGCAACGGCTACCGTGGAATATTACAAGGATGTGACAGGCATGGCGCCGGATGCGGGAACGCGCATTTTCCAAAAAGAAGTCAGCGTGAAGGAAGGAAAGAATACTTATTCCGCAGGGCTGGCGAATCAGGTAATGGAGAATGGTTCCGGGTTTTCTGTGATCGTCCGGTTGAGCGGGGCATCCTTTTATGTATATGGCGGTACGGCAGAAGGAGAGAGCTATATTCTCGGCAATGCCGGCTGGCAGGATATGTATACAGTGAACGGAAGCTGTGCGGCGATAAACGCATACACCTATGATGTGACTGCAGCATCCGGGAGAAGTTCCTCCAATGCTGCAAAACAGGTGGCACCGCAGAGCAGTAATGTGAAAAAGAGCGCCGCCGTAGCACTGAACAAGAACAGCATGACCATCGGTGAGGGATGGACGGATCAGGATCTCACACTGCAGAATGCCACGGGAACCGTAACGTGGGTTTCCGGCAATGAAGCGGTGGCAAAAGTAAGCAGTACAGGTAACCCGGCAACCATTGAGGGTATTGCCGCAGGAAGTACGACGATCACGGCAGCCTATGCAGGAGAAAGCTACACCTGTAATCTGACAGTCACACCGAATCTCTCGGAGGATGCGGTGACAGTCAGCCCGGAGAATCCGGTATACAACGGCGGACAGCAGATCCCATCCGTTGCGGTACAGGTGGGAGATACCATATTAAAAGAGAACGATCAGTACCAGCTTTCCTATGCACAGATGGTTGGTGGCGCGGCAGCAACGTTTGATCCTGCCACGGACACAACCGCGCTTGTGAATGCGGGAACCTATTACCTGTACATTACAGGACAGAACGGTTACAGCGGAAAGATTCAGAAGGAATACGTGATCGCACAGAAGGATATATCAGACGCGGCAGTGGAAGTGACACTGCAGGACGGTATTGACTGGGATAAGGTGCTGGCTGACGCGGCGGCAGATCCAGATAATGCATCTGCCATACTTGCAGCCTGCATCAAAGAGGTGAAGGATACGGCGCGTGCAGATGCGGATGCCGTAGACGGCGTGAAGAATCTGGTTGAAGGAACAGATTACACGATTTCCCTCAGCAAGACAGGAAGAGGAATTACACTGACCGGTACCGGCAACTATACCGGAGAGAGATATTGCGGTGCACCGCGCAATGCGGCGGATGCGAATGTTGTTTTTGACAAGACTTCCTATGTATATACCGGAAGTGAGTGGACGCCGGCATTCCAGCTTCTGGTGGACGGGGAGACCATCTCCCAGGCGGATTACGATGCGGTATATTCCGACAATGTCAATGTCGGACAGGCCACGTTGACGATTACCGGAAAGAATTCTCTTTACGGAACAAAGACGGTAAATTTTGAAATTAAGGCAAAAGATATTGGCAACAAGGATCAGGAAGAAGTCGGCATGGCTGTGTCTGTGACGGCTGCTGCGGCAGGAGGAGCGGACAAGGAGCCGGTCATCACCGCAGCCTACAACGGCATGACGCTGGAGAGGGGAACGGATTATACCGTCGGAACAGATATTATCAATGCCGGAAACGGAACCTACCGTCGTGTCATCACCGGTATCGGAAACTATCAGGGAACTTACACCGTGGAGTATCAGGCGGCAGGTGCTGATCTCTCAGATCTGATCCAGAAAGTGACGGCAGCGACAGTCACTTATAACGGCAATGCACAGACACCGGAACCGGACATTACGTGGAAGAGTGGCAATAACGACCTGGGACTGGTTGAGGGAACGGATTACTCCGTTACTTATGCAAGCAACACGAATGCAGGAACAGCAACCATTACGCTGCAGGGTATGGGAACATACGGCGGCGCTGTGACCGGTAAATTCACAATCGAGCAGGCGGACATGTCAAAGGCGGTATGCTACTATGTGGATACGGACGGTTCCGAGGTAAGCACTGCAAACTATAAGATGGAATATTCTCCGGACGGCGCGGACGTGAAGCCGAAGGTGGTTGTAAAGTTTGCGCAGGGCGCGGACATGGTAACGCTTCCGGAGTCGGATTACAAGCTGACCTACTCTGCAGATACCAAGATATTTGCAGGTACGGCGAGTGTTGAGATCGCACCGAGCAACTCCAACAGCAATTTTAAGGCCGGTACAACGAAGCGTCTGACATATACGATTGCCCAGTGCAATCTTACAAGCACGAAGATTACAGCCAGCATTGACAGAGAGCTGTTTGATTATACGGGAGCAGAGATTGCACTTCCGACAGAGAGTGTTGTATATCATTCCGCATCAAAGACAGATCATACACTGAAAAAGGGAACCGATTATACGGTGGCATGCTCACCGACAACGGTAAAAGACATCGGAACCTACACGATGACGATTACCGGAAGCGGCAACTATACAGGCGTTGTTACCAGGACGTTTGAGGTTACAGCGGTAGATATCCAGACACTGATCAACGACAAGAACCTTAAGGTAACCAACAGCGCGGACAGGATGGTGACAGGATATGACGGACCATACTGGGCAATGCTGTGGTATTCCAGCAATAAAAACGATAACCAGCTTGAGATTTCACTCACGGATAACCAGGGCAATACGCTGGTAAAAGGAACTGATTACGAATTAAAGTATGACGGCATCAAGGATATTTCAAAAGAAGGAAGCACGGCTTCGGTAACGATTACCGGAAAAGGCAAATTCTACGGCAAGCAGGAGATCAAGTATCTGCTCGCATCAAAGCTTGATGAGGATTATGATGTATCGGTAAATCCGGCAGAAAACCCGGTATACACAGGAGATCCAATTACGCTTGCTGCGGATGAGATTTCGGTATCGGACGGCGGATTCGGACTCTGGAAGAGCGTCCTTGAGCAGGGAACAGATTATACGGTCAACTACAGTGACGGAACCAACGCGAATCAGGCGATCAATGCCGGGGAGGCGACGGTTACAGTAGAGCAGATCCCGCTGGAGGATCAGCCGACGGCAAACGGATGCTATGTGTACAGCGACGGCGCCACAAAACTGAGTGCAACCTTTACGATTCGTCCGAAGGACATTGCAACCGGTGTTTCCTACGAGGCGATCAAGAAAGCGTACGACGGAAATGCAGTGACCCTTACAGAAAGTGAGATAAAGCTTACTTATAATAAGAAGACATTGACTGCGCCGACCGACTATTCGATCGTGGCTGGCAGCTACGCGAACAACGAGAAACCGGGACCGATGGCAAATGTGACCATACAGGGTAACGGCAACTACACAGGAACGAAGATTATTGTATTCACCATCAGCGGAAAATCTCTGGATGAGATTATCAGCTGGAAGGTGGATGAGAACGAGACGACCTACACCGGCGAGCGCCTGTACCCGAAGATCACCGAACTGACATTGAGCGATGGAACAAAGCTTACGACAGCCGATGAGATCGAGAAAGTGATCGCGTATGATGAGTCTTCCTACGCGGACAACCTGAATGCCGGCGAGGCATCCATCACTGTTTCCGGTAAGGGAGACTACTACGGAACAGATGACAGAACATTGACATTTGCGATTCTGCCGAGAAGCCTGGACAACAACTGCACGCTTGGCGGATTAAAGTCCAGCTATACATACACTTCGGAAGAGATTACACCGGTACCTACGGTACAGTGCACAGATCTGAAGAAAAAGCTCGGCGAGGATGATTACAAGATTTCCTACGAGAATAATGTGGATGCCGGGACCGCAACGATGACGATTACCGGAAAAGGAAATTATCAGGGAACCTTTACGAAAGATTATACGATTGCGCCGAAGAATCTGGCAGAGCCGGAGGTAAAGATCGCACCGATCGACGCGCAGGAGTACAACGGAATGGCTGTCACACCGGCACCGTCGGTAAGCTACGAATTTGGAGACGGAACCTATGCGTTAAGACCGGTCAACGATTACACGGTGGCTTACGCGAACAACAAAGGAACCGGAACCGCAACGGTGACAGTGACCGGAACCGGCAACTTTACCGGAAGCAAGACGGCAGAATTCAGAATTGGCCAGCTCATCACAAACGAGAGCAAATTTACGATCAGCTGCCCGGCACTCACCGACGGCACACAGTATGTTTATGACGGAAGTGCATTTGAGCCGGAGGTGACGGTAACACGGATCGAGGGCAACAAAAAGCTGGTAAAAGATTCTAACTACTCCGTGACATATACGGATAATATCCACGCGGGAACCGCAACGGTAAGCGTGGAAGGTCTGGGAGGATACGTCGGTGTATGGCAGAAGACTTTTACGATTGCACCGAGAGATCTTACGGACAGCAGCGTAGAGCTTTCTGTCGGCGGAGTGACCGATGGAAGCTATCAGACGCAGTATACCGGAAGCCCGGTAGAGCCTGAAGTGGCGCTTACTTATGACGGACAGAAGATCAGCACGACGGATTACACGGTATCCTACGGGGCGGATCATACCAGCCGCGGAACCGTGACGCTGACGGCAACGGCAAAGGACGGTACGGACTTTACAGGATCGAGAAGCACAACCTTTACGATCACACTTGCAAGTATTGGCAATGGCGGATATACACCGGCAAACGGCTTTAAGATCGGAGCGATCGAACCGCAGCCGCTGGTGGACGGAGCGGCAACACCGCAGCCGAAGCTGTACTATAACGGAACAGAACTTGTCATAGGTACGGATTATATCTGTACTTATGAGAAGAACGACAGCATTGGCTCCGACGCGGTTGTCATTCTCAAGGGAATCGGCAATTACACAGGAAGCGTGAAGAAGACCTTTAAGATCTGCGCAAACATTGCGGACGCCGAGATTACCGTTCCGGATGAACTGTGGTTCAAAGATTATGTGAATGCCGGAGAGACGGACATTGCAATCGGCGATAAGAACATCACGTTTGACGATCAGATCAGTGTTGTGCTGAACGGAACAACACTTCAGAAAGATACCGACTATACGCTGGTCTATGCAGACAACAGCTGGGTCGGCAACGCAGTAGTTACCATCAAGGGTATGGGAGGCTTTGCGGGAAGCGTGGAGAAGACGGTTCCGATCAAAGCGGATCTTTCGGAGGCAGGCATCCAGGTGGCAATCGGAGATCAGCAGTATACCGGAGATCCGGTGGAGGCAATCCCGAGCATCAGCTACTACGGAACAGAGCTGACATCCGGAAAGCACTTTGTGATTCATACATACGAAAACAACGTGAAGATCGGTAATAAGACTGCGAGCGTGACGGTAATCGGAAATGAGAAAAACGGATTTACCGGAACACTCACAGAGAATTTCAGCATTGTTGCAAATGCGGGAATTCTGGAGGTAAGCGGTGTAGAGAGCAGCTACCTGTACCGCGGAACACAGATCCGCCCGCAGGTTACCGTTAAGATAGGGAACAAGACACTGTCCACGTCCGATTATGATGTGACCTACGGAGAGAATATCAAGGCGGGAACAGACGGCGGAAGCATTATGGTAAAGGGTAAGAACGAGTATGCTGGTCTGATCAAGCTGGTAACCTTTGATATTAACCCGCTTCAGATGGACGACCTGAAGGTGCTTGACGGAACGCAGAATGCGATCGGAAGCAGAGAGTACACCGGTAAGGAGATTGTGCCGGAGTTCTCATTGAAGGCAACCATCGGATCAACAGATTACATTCTGCCGGCAAGAAGCTATACCATTGCAAAGAAGGCAGATGCGGATAATACGAATGTAGGAACCGGTACGGTCGTGATTACCGGTGATGGAAGCAACGTAATCGGAAGCCGTGAAGTATCCTTCCAGATCGTGGCGAAATCATTGGCAAAACCGTCATCCGGCACCGACCTGATTGCGGTAGAAGTGATTCCGGACAGCTTTTCTTATGACGGAACGGAAAAGAAGCCGACTGTTCTTGTGACATATCAGTACGGAACAGAGGTTGAGGTACGTCAGCTGACAGAGGGAAGCGATTTTACCGTTGCATACAGCAACAATATCAATGCAGGAACAGCGACAGCGGTGATTTCCGGTATCGGAAATTATACGGGATCCCGCACCGTGGAATACACGATTACGGAGAAGAGCTTTGACGGAGCGATTGTCACGTTCCCGAACGGAACTTCCTATCCGTATATGGGAAGCGACAACGGGGTGGAACCGGAAGTGCAGGTAACACTGGACGGCAATGTACTCACAGCGGGTACGGATTATGAGGTATCTTATCAGAACAACAAGGCGTGCGGTACCGCAACTGTGACCGTGACAGGAAAAGGAAGTTATGCTGGAAGCGTAACAGCACCGTTTACCATCGTAAGCCACGATATTGCAGCGGCGGATGTTACGGTGGATCCGATTCCGAATCAGGCATACACAGGTCAGCCGGTGATTCCGGAAGTCAAAGTGACCTGCGGCGATTACACCTTAAAGCAGGGTGAGGACTATACACTGAGCTTTGACACGGACAACACAGAGATCGGCACTGTTCTGATGCGGATCAACGGAACCGGCGGATTTACGAATTACCGCCAGACCACATTTCATATTGCGAGCGACATCAGTCCGGCGGAGATTGTAGGACTGCGTGACAGTTACCCGTTCACGGGAAGCGCTTATACGCCGGATGATCTGGGCATTACAGAGGTACGCATCGGCGAGACGGTTCTGACAACAGACTCCTACAGCTTTGCATTTGACGACAACAGCGATGGTATGAGCGCTGGAACGCAGACCCTTCTTCTGATCGGTCAGGGAAGCTACGGCGGAACCAAGAAATGCACCATCGAGATTACACCGAAGGACATCACAGATGAAGATGTGGTGATGAGCGGATTTGAGGACACGGTATCCTACTCAGAGCAGATTACACAGAACGTAACATTCCAGTGGGGTGAGATCGCACTCGTAAGAGACACCGATTATACCGTGACATGCAGACCGGCAGGAGTGGCAGGAACCTACGAAATGGAGGCTGCCGGAACCGGCAACTACACAGGAACCGTTACAAAGCAGTTTACTGTAGACCAGACGCCGATCGACGGACTGGAAGTGAAAGGTCTTTCTTCTACTTACACTTATACCGGAAAAGCAATCACACCGGAGCCGGAAGTATGGGCAGACGGTGTGCAGCTGGAAAAAGATAAGGATTACACGGTATCCTATGAAGACAACATCAACGCGGGTGTAGCGAAGCTGGTAATCACAGCAAGCGGAACCCATTATGCAGGTACTAAGGAACTGAGTTTCCAGATTCTGCGTAAGAGCATACATCTGTGCGACATCGGTTCGATTCAGACACAGGTATATACCGGATCTGACATCAAGCCGACCGTGACGGTGGAAGATGACGGCAAAGCCCTGGAACTTTTAAGTGACTACACACTGATGTATTCCAACAACCGCAAGGCAGGTACCGGTGTGGCGGCAGTTGCAGGAAAAGGCAATTACACGGCAACAAAGAACCTGACGTTTGACATCAGACCGTGCGATGCAGGCGCGGCGGTTGTGACAGGTGCATCCGCAGACAGTCTGTCCATCAGCTGGACGGGCGACGGTGCCGTGACGGGATACGAAGTATACCGTGCCGGTGCAGACGGAAAGTGGCAGCAGGTAACACGTACCAGAGACGCTTTCTATACCGATAAAAAGCTTGCGGCAGAGACAACATACTCTTATAAAGTAAGAAGCTACCTGGTGGCGGACGGCGAGACTTACTACGGTGAGTTTACCGCGGCAGTTACCGGAACAACCACAAAATAAAGACAGAGAGGAGGGAGAGCGGTTCCGATCATGGCGGCATATAAGATAGGGAATTTTACATTTGACACAGAAGAGGAATATGCCAGAGGACTCGAAGATGCGAAGAAAATCGAAAAGATTCAGAGCACCGTCGATCTCAATGAACCGGAAACCGCTCTACGCCTCTATTGGCTGATCCGAACAGGGAAGATTAAGTTCGGCAGCAAAGTCGGCAAGAAATTTTTTCTTGATATTGCAGATGCCGTGGCAAAATCCGCGGCAAAAAATATAACGCAGGCACAGGCACCGGAACAACAGGCGGGGGAGGAACCCCGGCAAGGGGCGCAGGACCGCAGCAGAAAGATTCTCGGTGCGGTGTGTGTAACAGCCGCATTTCTATGTTTTGGCTGGTATTTCTGGTCAGATTACACGAATCACCGCGGCAGTCAGGCGAATGAGTATTTGAAGATGTTAAAAGAAAATCCGACAGAAGCTGCAGAGATGGTGGACAATGACACCTTTTTTTCAGAGGACGCACCGGAACTTGCGGCGGGCTTAGACCAGACGGAGCGGGAGAACGAACCGCCTCCTCCGGTTCTGCCGGAATATGAAGCCATCGTGGCGCAGCACAGTGATTTTGCCGGATGGATCACCATTGACGGGACGAAGATTGACTATCCGGTCATGCTTACCCCGAATGATGGGGATTATTATCTAAAGCGCAATGTAAACGGGGAGGACGATATCAACGGAACCTTGTTTATGGATCCGAGAACGGATCTGGTGCAGCGCAGCACCAATATTATTATCTACGGACATAACATGAAAAGCGGTGCGATGTTCGGAAGTCTCAAGAAGTATCTGGATGAAGATTACTGGAGGGAGCACGCGCAGATCAGATTTGATACAATTTATGAGAAAGGCACCTATGAAGTGTTTGCCGTCTGTCTGGCAAAGGTGCAGTACCGGAATTCACAGGAATTTCGTTATTATGATTTTATACAGGCGGATTCCGAGGAGGCGTTTAACGACTACCTCGATCATATCATACAACTCTCGGTGTTTACCGGAACAGATCTGCCGGTCTACGGGGATGAGCTATTGACCCTGTCGACCTGTAACAATTTTACAGAAGACGGAAGACTGTTTCTGGTAGCAAAGAAATGCAGGGAAGCAGAGTAAAAGCGTGGGATCGCGCGTGAGGTTCACGGGCGGGGGCTGCGTCGAAATAAAGGATGATGGGAGAGAGTGCTAATGAAATACCGGATAAAACGAAAAATAGGCTATGTGCTGGTCGTTGCCATGCTTGTGGTGATGATCTATCCAGGAGAGCTCAGTGCAGCGTCCGGTCAGGAGGACGGATTTGTCATAAAAGGGACAACCCTGCAGGGGTATGTCGGAGCGGAGAACGCGGTTGTCATTCCGGAAAATATTACAAAAATTGATGATGATGTATTCCTCAATACGACGATCACATCGGTGGAGATTCCAGACAGTGTGACAACCATCGGAGATAACGCATTTGCAGGATGTGAATATCTGACCGAGGTTACGGTTCCGGACAGCGTGACAAAGATCGGAGACAATGTGTTCTACGGCTGTACCAGTCTGGAAAGTGCAACATGGGAGAGCAAGGAAGGGATCGGCGACGGCACATTTGCAGAGTGTGCGGGACTGACGGACTTAAGTATTTCCAAGGAACTTCCATCGATCGGAAAAGAAGCATTTAAAAATTGCGAGTCCCTCGAGAGCATCGTGATCCCCGAGGCAACCAAAACCATTGCGTCGGACGCATTTGACGGATGTGTCAACATGCAGTCTATTGATGTGGAAGAGGGAAATACGTACTTTATGTCATACGACAATGCGCTTTACACGGCGAACGGGGTTACGTTATACCGTTGCCCGCAGGGTGCGAGAACCATCGAGGTATATGACGGCACCAAGATGATCGGTGAAAATGCATTTTACGGCTGCAAGCTTGGAAAAGTGACACTTCCGGAGAGCGTGACAACCGTGGAAGACGGCGCATTTGACGGCAGTGAGATTCAGACGCTCTGCCTTGGCAAAGCCTTAGAAACATTTGGCGAGCAGAATACTTCTTTCAAGATCCACTCGATTGAAGTGCCGGGAAGCGCTCCGGCTGCACCGAAGCTGGTGGAGACGTACGGTGCGATTGTGGTGACGGATTATAAGCCGGACGACACCGAGGATACGGAGAAACCGACCGAGGACACGGAAAAGCCGACGGAGGATACGGAGAAACCGACCGAGGATACAGAAAAGCCGACGGAGGATACGGAGAAGCCGACCGAGGACACGGAAAAACCGGCAGATGACAATAACAACAATAACAACAATAACAACGACAATAATAACAGCGGTAACAACAATAACAGCGGCGACAACAGCAATAACAATAACAGCAGCAGTAATAACAATAGCAGCAATAACAGCAGCAATAACAGCAGCAACACGAGCAGTGGTAATAACAGCAGCAGTACGGGCAGCGGAAGCGGCAGCAGCGGAAAGAGTAACGGCACATCATCTGGAAGAGGCAGCAGAAGCGGCAACGGCAGTGGAAGAGGCAACGGTGCGGTAAAGGGCAGTGCCGGAGCGGCAGGCGCACAGAGCAGCGGTACCGGATCGGCGGCAGCGACGACGGCGGAGACACAGGGAGATGTGCAGCCGACAGCGGCGGAAGTGCCTGCGACGACCAGATTTGCAGAGCAGGGAACCGCATATATCACCGGAAATGAGGAACTGAAGGGCTGGGATGCGATTTACACGCAGATGACGGTGGCGGATCCAGGTTCAACGATCTATATTACCATGAACGGCACCACGGTTGTGCCGAAGGATATTCTGACACTGGCGGCAGATAAGCAGTTGACGCTGGTTCTGGATATGGGAAATGGAATCTCATGGACGATTGACGGAAGCAGCATTGACACAAGCGTTGTAGCAGATACGGATTTTGGCGTGGAACTGGGAACAAGCAATGTGCCGGCGAACCTGCAGAGCACAGTAACCGGAAGCGGATGGTCAACGCAGATGCATCTGGCGCACGACAACCTGTTTGGCCTGACGGCGCAGCTGACCGTAAATGTCGGTGCGGCGAACGCCAATAAGCTGGGCACTTTGTTCTATTATAATGTAGATAATCAGATCCTGGAGTATATGGGACAGTCTGATACAGATGCGGACGGCAATGTGTCATTTTCCTTTGTGCATGCGTGTGATTATGTCATCGTAGTGGATGAGCGTCACTCGGATTCAACGGCGCAGGCAACCTCCGGGTTTGTGATTACACCGGCAGGCGGAAGCCAGGCGGAAAGCCAGCCGGCAGAGACGACGGAAGCGGCAGAGACGGAGCAGCCGGCTGATAATGCGCAGGCGGCGGATGACTCGCAGGTAAAGGATGAGACGCCGAAGACCGGACAGTCGTTAAATCCGAAATATGTTCTGTGCATCGGTGTGATGCTGCTGGGAATCTATATGATTCTGACCAGTGAGAGACAGGAGAAGCAGAGAAAACGGGCAAATGGCTGACCGTTTGGAATAAACATGTAAAAATGTGGAAGAATAGATGGAAGATATCCGTTGGGAGTTTTCCATCTTTTCTTTTTGCATGCAAAACTTTTTTTACCCGCGTATTCCGCGAAATTCAAGGAAATTTTGGAAAAGAACTTGACAAAAAAAGATAGGGTTAATATAATGATTTAGCGTGCATACGTACGCCGAGATCAATTTATGATCTCATACAAATAAAACAGGAGGTGAAAATAATGCCAACATTTAACCAGTTAGTAAGAAAAGGACGTCAGACATCTGTTAAGAAGTCTACAGCACCTGCACTTCAGAGAGGTTACAACTCTTTACAGAAGAAGCCAACCAATACTTCTTCCCCGCAGAAGAGAGGTGTATGTACTGCTGTTAAGACAGCTACTCCTAAGAAACCTAACTCAGCTCTTAGAAAGATCGCCAGAGTACGTCTTTCCAACGGAATCGAGGTTACAAGCTATATCCCGGGTGAGGGACATAACTTACAGGAGCACAGCGTTGTTCTGATCCGTGGTGGTCGTGTTAAGGATTTACCAGGTACAAGATATCACATTATCCGTGGTACACTTGATACTGCCGGTGTCGCTAACAGAAAGCAGGCTCGTTCCAAGTACGGCGCTAAGAGACCAAAGGCTGCAAAATAGTAGCGTAGAGTTACTGTAATTCAGCGAACCAATAGTATCACATGGTAAGTGTTGGAATTGTTTCACACAGAGATATATTTCCGCACGAACACGAAGGGGCAGATACCTGCCGCTACATTGTGAGTACCGTTGAATTAATCGAAATGAAGTCCTCCGGATCCAGAGACTGGAGACCGGGCAATGCAGACAGAGTTCTGTATAGTAAATTATGATTAAGGAGGGAAGAACCGTGCCACGTAAAGGACATACTCAGAAAAGAGACGTATTAGCAGATCCAATGTAC
>ERZ791840.403-NODE-403-length-30172-cov-3.355580_pt1 | contig 30172 bp, 23 predicted proteins | sample MGYA00510291_ERZ791840 | MGnify/ENA primary metagenome ERZ791840 (study PRJEB30046, sample SAMN00715256) | human gut metagenome | study: EMG produced TPA metagenomics assembly of the A metagenome-wide association study of gut microbiota in type 2... | reverse complement strand
ATTATTATAATAAATAGCTTTAACTTCATCCTCAGGTATTTTATCTATGGTTTGATAATCAGTAAAATTATCATCTATATAATCAAGTATTTTATAATCTTTATCATCATAACGTATAGAATAAGTAGAACTATTAATTCCTCTTTTTCGAGCTATATCATAAGCATATTGTAGTTCTAAATAACCATTAGGAGTATAAGAATCTGTATTACTAACTTTACGAGCTATAGTATTATTAATATAATCTTGTTTAATATCACCAGTTATTTTATAACTAGGTTTATATTTTATATTAGGGTCATCAATTATTTTTTTGATTTTATTTGCAATATAATTGCTATAAACTGATTTATTTATTTTATTAACTTTAGAAACAATATCTTTATATGGAATTGTTTTATTTTTACTTAATTCAGTTCTAGCACTCTTACCATATCGAAGTAAATACGGAAGTTCATAATCTGCATAAAGTCTACTTCTTTTAGAATTATCAAAACCAAAATCAGCATTTTTAACCCAATTTTCTCTATTACCTTCAAATTTAATAGGGCGTCTAACAGATACTACAAATCCATCTTTTTCATTACGATGTTTAGCTTTTGCATATCCAATACCTGTATTTAAACTATTAGAAGAATAAATAGTACCTTCTCCATTATATGAAGAATTAAATCCAGCTCTACCAGCTCCTGTATCTGGGGCATAAGTTGAAGCATAATATTTAGCTCTATTTTCAGGAGTAGGTTCAACACCATTTCTTCTAAGTATATTATTTATATTTTCTTCATTACCTGTTTCATGTACACCTCTAATAAAAGTATTATGTTCTAATAATCTATCTTTAATAAGTTTATCTGCTTGTTTAGGATTTTTTGCAGCAGATAAAGGAATAGGGTCATAACCATAACGAGCATTCCATTTATTAAAAGTTTTAAGAAAAGCTTTTGTATCATCAATATTAGTTTGAAGAATATCAGGAATATCAATAACTTTTCCGTTACTATCTAATATATTAACAAAATCTTTATATTTACCAATATTAGAAGTTAATTGTTTTCTAGGAGCTTCAAGAAGTTTAGTAGGTTTAACACCAAGAGCTTTTCTACCATTATTAACAGATAAATTATAACGAATATTAGGAGAAATAGAATAATAACCTAAAGCATCTCTACCTTTAGTAATAGCTTTTTGACTTGTTCTAGAAATATTTTTATCTAAAGCCATAGCAACTTTAGTAGCTTTATCGACACCTCTTAAAACTCCAGCACCACCTAACAATATATCAAATTCAGGATTAATTTGTTCAAGAGGAGTCATATTAACTTCTTTTCTAGCAGGAACTTTTTCTAAAGTATTATTTGCTATTCTATAAGTTTCTGGATAATAAATAAAATCTCCTTGTTTAATACCACTATTTCTAGAAGATTCCATTATAGGAGTTACTCTAGTATTATCACTTTTAGCTACATATTTTTCTTTACCATATTTAGCTTTAGTACCATCATCGTTAATCCCATTTCTATCTTTAAAATCTTCTTGAGCTTTAAATACTTTATTAGGATTAGCTCCACCCATAATTAATTTAGCAGGACTAACACCATTAATAATAGGTTGTGCAGAATAAACTTTAAGTTCATTTCCATTAGTTTCAACAACTTCACCATCTTCTACTTCAATACCAGTTTTATCACTAGGCCCAATATCAATACCACCTTGACTATGTTTTCTTCCATTCATATAAAAGAAATTATTACCAAGAGGTTGAGCAATACCACCAGCAACTACGTTTGGTATTTTACCACCAACAGCATATTGCTTTTGAGGAAGCTTTTTTCCATTACTTCTAGGAGTTTGAATAATATTAAATGGAAATGTTGGTCCAAGTTCATCATCACTAGGAAAAGATTCTTTATTAAAATCTTTAACATAATTAATAAGTCTACCAGCAGTATTATTCATTAATTTTTCTCTATTATCTTTAGATACTAAATTGTTTACATCATTATAAAGAAATTCATTACCAAGTCTTATTAAACCAGTAGATTTAGCAACTTTATCATAAGCTCCACCAAGTGGAGGAATACCATTTTGAATAAATCTTCCATTACGAGTAACATTACCTCTAAATGTACTAGGTAAATTACTTATATGAATAACTTTATCTTTTCTAGGCATTTTATATAATATAATGAGAAATTATAATTTGATTGATTTTAAGGCTCTCTGTCGAACGATAGGTTATTAGCCGATTAATAGTTCATACCTGTATATAATAATTCAACAGAGAGCAAAAGACTAGCGTCTATGACCGCCACAGCGATATACATTTAGCCTATCTCGATATACTGATTGAGGCATAACAGGTTGTTGAACAGTACCATTAGTAATCCATTCAGGACGTTCAAGACCAGTTTTAGGAGCACTATAACTAGCTTGGTCAGCTTGTTTAACTTGAATTGGTTGTTGTCCTTTACTGCCAAACATACCACCAATTAAACTTCCAGCAGCACCAATAGCAGCACCAATCCATGCTTTTCTACGTCCACCACATTTATATTTATTAATAAAACTAGAACGTTGATACATAGTCATTGGATTAGTCATTTTATCAGAAGTAATATTAAGTTGCTGCTGACCAGCTTGAAGTTGTTTACGCTGTTCGGCTTCTTGAGCAATACGTTTATTTTCATTAATTTGTTGATTAGCAGAAATACCTTGACCTATTGCAGTACCTAATTCACCAAGTCCTTGAACTCCTGTAATAGAACTAGCAAGATTACCTAAACCGGGAAGAGCATCAGCAAATTCAGTGCCGAAACCAGCTTTACGTCGAACTCTACCGCCACATTTAAGAGTAAGCTTATCATTATATTGACCAACATAATCTTGATTAGCATAAGCACTAGTTAAAGCTTGAGCATTTTGTAAAGCATCTTTATGGTCTTGTGCAGCTTGAGCTTCAGCTTGAGCTTTTTCTTGAGCTTTCTTTTGCTTATTACCTTTAATAATACCACCAGCAATACTAGCGGCTGCACCAATAATAGCACCAATAAAAGCTTTTTGTCTTTGTCTATCTCTATACTGTATCATAATTTTCTAAATTGAGTTTGAGCACATTCAAGACTTTCAAATTCAATGCGCTTATTATCTGAATTATTAAATATGAAACGAATTACAAAATAATTACCATATACTCTACGAAGTTTATCACTTACTGTATTAGGATGTTCTTTAATTGCATTACGGAAATAATTAAAGTTATATTGAGTTAGTTCATACCACGGTTTTTTATACTTATTAAATTCATTAAGTTTATCAATATTAATATCTATATCATCAGTATCATTATCTTCATTAAATATACGAAGTATATCACCAGCATAAGGATGTTCTCTTAAATCAACAGGATTATTAATATTATCGCTATAAATAGGAATATATATCTTACGTACTTTATATTTAATAAATTCAAGAAATTTAATAAGTTCATAAGATTCATTAACTATAATATCAATATAACTATTATGAACTAATATAGGCTCATCACCAACTTCTTGTTTAGATACTAGATATAGACTTCTACTATCATCACCCATGTGAGTATTAAATCTACCATAATTATATTCATAAGTAAATACATGAAGAGGGCAGTTAAGTCTATCATTGTTATGTTCAGTTTGAAAGTAACATTTAGTTTTAGTAGACCAAGCATTATTAAAATAATAATCATGTAAACTAATAAAACTACCTACTTTATAATTAAAACTAATAACTTCATTATGTGATTCTATAATAGATTCTTTAGTATTAGGATTAATATTATTATAAATATAATCAAATTTAATTAGAATACGATTATTAAATTTATCATGAGCAAATCTAACTTTATTAGGATGATATTTATCTAGCCATAATTTAATATCTTCATCCATTATTTTAAGTTGACCATCATCAAATTGATAAAGTTTATGAAAATCATCATTATAAAAAATATAACCAAATTCTCCGACTATATATGCTAAATCATCTTGCAGTCCACCATAACCTTTATCACTAGTAAAGACTTCTTTATAATCAACTTCAAAAGCATCAGGCTGATATAATTGAACATTTTCATCTCTAGTTTTAAGTGTAGCACTTATATCAAACATAAACATACTATGTTGAGTATGAACTAAAAGATAATATCCAATTCCAACTAAATTAGTTATACTTCCTTTATTTTCAGTAATATTTTTATAACCTTCAATAGGAAATATTCGCCAAGCATTAACTTCACTTTCATCTTGAATAACATTACTACGTCTTATAGTTTTATCAAAACGAGTAATATTAATAATATCGTTACGATATTGAGTTAATAGTTTAGGAACATATTGGTCAACATTTCCAATAGGGTCTTTAAATAAATCAACACTATTCTTAGGTTCTACAAATGTACCAAAAGCAACACTTTTCTTGTCAGTATCTTCTTTAATACTAAAAGCTATCTTACTAGGTTCATTATTAAAACATTTACTTTCAAAGAACTTATCATTATAAAGAGGAAACTGAACATAAACATTGAATGGGATATCAAACCAACATGGTTCATCACCACTATAATAATATTGATTATTAGTAGGAGTATATAATTTATAATTACCTTCGTTCATTATAACTCCATTATCATTATAAATAAGAACGCCATCATAAGTCATTCTACCATTATATCCATGTTCAATAGAATAAGTTCCACCATTATAGCAAACATCGTTAAGTCTTACAAGTTCTTTTTCTTTGCTAGTATAAATATTTTTAGTACAATTAAGAACTGTTGCAAGAAACATAGTTTCAGCGTCAAGTAGCAATTCCTTATAATCATCCATTTCAAGAGCAGTTCCTTTTCCAGCTCTACTATCAACAACACTATCAGCAACTACTAATTTATAATTATTAATAGGTTTATATTCATTTCTACTAATAACACCTATAACTGGCATATTATAACTATAAGGATAAGTAGTATTAACTACCATATCAACTACATCATGTTTTTCTTTATAAGGTTCAAATTTACATTTACCATCAATACGAATAATATTAAAATCATATTTAATACTATCATCAATATCAAATCGACCACTATATAGATAACATTTATCACTAGTAAAATTATTCGCTACAAAACCGGGTTTTGTGCCCCAACTATTATTTTGCCAAGTAACATTACTAGCTATATTACAATAATCTTTTCTAGTTAGTAATCCAGTATATCTAGTAATAGGTTCAACTTTTTCATAACTAATAAACCATCCAACATAACCTAATTCTTTAATTTGATTCCATAAAGTAGTATCAATATTAGCACGAATATAAAACTTATTAAAAGTATTATTCATATTATACACAAAATCTCTAGTATGTTCACCACTAACAACTTCAGAATCAAATATTAAATCAGGTATTCTAAATAGTTCATCGCCATTAATATTTTCATAATAACCAAATTTAGCTTCATTATCAACACCAATAGCACCTATTACTTGATTACTACAAGGAGTATAACTACCACTATTTATAACTTGATAAACATATAAATCATTGTATTTATCTTTATCTTTATAATCAATAAAATAATTAGATATAAGAGTATATAGTTCATCTTTATTACTAGCTTCAAGTTCTCCAGAACTATTAAGTAATATATTAGTGGTAGGATTATTAATAGGTTCAGCAGTATAAACTACAATTTTATGATTAGCAATATATCTTTTAACATTAGCACTAATACTAGATATTGGAATATCTCCACTAATAACAGCCCAATATGGAATATTACCATTATCTTGATTATTCCAATTAAAAGTAATTATAGTACAATGAGAACCATCATTAACAATATTATTTATATACTTATCTTTATTTGACAATTTATATCCTCTACTAGCATCACCATATTTATCAACAAAATGAATAAAAAAGTTATATACTTCTCCCGGAATAAGAGTATCGTTCTTTTTACGTTCATTAAAATCATAACTAGGTTCAATAGTAGAATGAGTAATTCTCATTTTACAATTATCAATATTAAATATAGTATCACCAAATAATACTTGTCCACTAGTAAATACAGTATCTTCTGTAAATCCAACACCGTTATAAACATAACAAGCTATTTTAACTGTACTTGGCATAGTGTAAACAGTTTGATTATTTTCATATTTATAACTTGTAGGAATAATAAAACAATGACAAGCAAGATATTCTTTAAGATTATGACTACTTCTACTACCTACTTTTATTTTAGCATTATAATTAATCTTTAAATATTCATGTGCTGCAATACCTTGTATAACTGTATCATTAAATAAAGTTCTAAAAGTACGAAAAGGATATTGATTATTATTGAATACTTTATTAATATCTTTAATTTGCCAATCAGCAGTACCAGTAATTTGAAGGCTAGCCATTTTAAAATATGGACCTTTTTCACTAACTGCATTAACAGTGGTATAATCATTATAATAAGCATTAACAGCTTTATTACGAAGTTTTATAGTAATATTTTTAACAGCTTCTTCTAATGTTTTATCATTACTTAAAGTCCTATTATCATTATCAGTATGTTCATTATAATTAGCAATATATACTCTATTTTTATAATTAATAATATTGCCAACATTATAATAATTATAATAATCAGTAGTTAAATCAGAAACACTATATTCAACAAGAATATCTCTACTAAATTTAAAAATATTATTACTTAAATCATCAGTTCTAAATGCTTGAGTACCATCCTTTTTACATACAATAAAACCAAGTTGATAAAGCCCTGAACGACCTCCACTAATACTTATTTCAAAAGTTTGATTACATATATCTTTAGAATCACTAAATGAATCAGTATTACCATAACAATAACCATTTGGTTCATCTTTTGGTTCATAAACATTAGTTTTTCTAAAACAAACTTTATTAATAACTTGTGGAATTATAACATCATTAAAAATAGGAAATCCAATACTATACCATTTAGTATAATTAGTTTTATCAATTTTATAACGAATAAATAGAAAATAAAATCCTTTATAAGCACCACCACTAACATAGTTTAGATTACTAATAGTAGGTAATGTTATTTGAGGAATAATAGACATTTCAGAATCAGGACGGTCAGAATCTAAATCAATATTAATAGTTTTAAGAGGAACATCAACTGAAGCATTATTTTCTGCAATAGCTATAATAAGATGATTTTTAACATTATAAGTATATGTTCCTTTAATTTTTCCACCATTATATTTCCAATTACTATTTACTCTATAACAATTATCAGCTTGTTCATTATATCTATAAATATAAGAACTATTAGAATCAGTATTAACAATAAATAAAATAAGTTCAGTACTAGTAGGAATAACACCAACTATTTTAAAATTATTAATACCATCTTCATGAATAGCATTGGCGATTACTTTACAATCTTCAAGTCCTTCTTCATTAACAATCATCCTTCCATCATTACTTACTTTAACATTTTTAGCAGCAACTAATGAATAAGGAACACAATCGCCAGGATGTTTATTAAGACTAAGTTTCTTTTGTATATTCATAATTATTTAGGAAAAGTAAAGTTATAAAAGAACTCATTCCAACCACTATCATCATCACTTTGTTCATCTAATAAAATACTAGTCTTAATATCTTTCTTCATACTTTCCCATAGATAGAAAGGATTAGTTCCATATTGACTAGCAGAAAGATTAAATACAGGATGTTTATATCCTCTCATAAGCATACGAGCCATACAATAATAAGTAAGACCTTGAATTAATTTACCATTAGCAGGTATAACAGGAACTTCACAATGATAATTATCACTATATTGAGTTTCAATATCTTTATAAACAACTGTTATACAAGTATCATTAAAATTAAGTTCAATAGTATTACCTCCAATAAGAATATAATTATGATTTGACTTATCATATCCTCCACGGGGGGTCTGACAATGAGAATGTACTTCATGTTGGCATCTAGGACATTCAGTATTATTATGAAGTGTATAAACAACAGGATTACATCCTATTTTACCAGTATCAATAACCTCTCTAGTTCTAGAACCATTAGGACAACAATCATCAGGCATACCAAGATAGTCTTTATTAGTAGCACGCTCCGGACTTTCGTCCTCCGCTTGACCCCCCGTAGAGGATGGAGCAGATTCAGTATCACCACATCTATATTTACTACCATCAGCTCTAGGTACTTCACAACCATTACTATCATATACTTTAAGACCGTCATCAATAAGACAACATTTACTTTTAGCTATCTTATTAATGACGGTTAGTTTCATTTTCTTATCAACTTTACGAAGAACTTTAAGTTCATTCATAGCATCAACACACCAAGCCGGAACTCTAGGAATCCAATCACTTCCATCAGGATTGAAATCATTATCAAGTTTACCAATAATATGTTCTATCGTAATCGTTTTATTATTTGCCATAATATTAGTTTTTATATCTAGTTTTATTACCATTATTATGTGCTCCACGTTCATACTTTTGTTGATTAACATTTCTAATATATTTAAATGGAGCATTAGGTTCTCGTTCAAGATAAACAAGAAGTTTACTTCTTAATCCTAATTTAAGATTAAAAATATCATCAACAGTTTTACATTCAGAATTAAGTTGTTTAGCATCTTTACCACGAAGTTCTCTATTAATATAATTAGCATACTTAAATTTAATAGCACTATAACTATGAGTTCCATTATTAATAAGTTGTATTTCATAAAACTCTTTATTAGTTTTATAAACTACATAAGGAATACCATCGTACTTAAGTCCACGAATTTTATATATTTCTGCTTCTTCTTTATCATAAGGTTTAAGACCAGCATCAATAATTTCTTGTTTTTTAAGTCTAGTAGCGTTCCAATCAACATAAGTATCTCTAGGTTTATCTCTATATCTCCAGAAATTAATAACTAAATCACCAATTTCATATTTAAAATGATAAGCGTAGCCTTCAAGAACACATTTATGAACACCATAACTATAATACCTATGAATATACTTTTTATAATCAGAAAGACTTAATTCAGAACGTCTTGTAGCAAGTTTAAGAGCAATAATATAATCGTTTGCTTTTTTAGCTAAGTTACAATAACGCAAAAGTTGGAGAAGAACAATACGTCTTTCTCCAACTGTATAACTAAGTTGATTATTAATTAATTGCTCTAACTTATTAATTAATTCAACATTATCATTAAGAAATTGAAACCCATATTCATTAAGATTTATTTTTAAATCATCTTTAATAACTTGATTTTTACTTTTAATATAAGAACGACAATCAGCTTTCATCTTATTTATAACTTCAAGTTCTTTATTATATTTTGCCATATCGTCATTAGAAGTTTCAATAAACTTTTTATAATAATAACTAATATCTATATCTTTAATCATAATTTATCTAGTTACAAAATTATCAATAGGAGTTTCATTTGTTTGACGAGGAACTTCAATAAGATTACGTTTAAATACAATCTCTTTAAGAGCTCCAATCATATCTTCAGGAATAAGAAATTCATCATCATCGTATTTAGCTTCATCATCAATAGGGTCATAATTTACATCTTTAGCTTTTTCGACAGTTTCAGTAGGAACAAGATAAGGAACTTCAAAAGGAGATTCAATAATAATAGAACCTATATTTTGAAACCAATCTTTATTATTACTAAAGAAATAAATATAACCATTAATATAATCATAAACAGGAAGATTACACATACCTGCAAGATAATGATAAAACTTAGCACTAGCTTCTTTTGCAAATGGTATTTCTATCCCAGTATGTCCGGTAGTTCTAATTGATTGGAAAGGTAAGTTATTAATAAGTCTAACTGGCTTTGGAACTTCTTGTTTAGTACGTTTAATCGCAGGAAGCCCAAGAGTTTGACTATTATATAAGTCGCCATCAGGAACATTAATAATAGAAACACGAATACGTTGTTGCAAACCTTTATCAACATATTTATGATTTTCATAACTTTTACGAATTAGTTCATTACGACCATGAAGAATAGCATATCGAAGATTACGTCTAAGAGGAATACTATTAGGATTGCCAACAGCATGAGCAAATTCACTAACTAATTGATTAAGACTAGCCATATTAAGATTGACTTGAATTTTCTAATGCAGTTACTCTTTCATCAATATGATTTACTTTAGGCTTAAGATTATTATTAACATCAGTATATAAATAATTATAGCTTGTTTTTGTTTCATTAGCTAATTTTTCTACTTCATTAATATTTGTAACTAATTCATTATATTTTTGTTGAAGTTGAGCAAGTTCTTGTTCAAGTTCAGTATTATTAGTATAATCAACAATAGAATTAAACAATTTAATTAGAAGTTGTCTATCTTTATTAGATATATCACTATTTAAAGAACATATAGTTCTAATAATATCATCTTTAAGTTTATCTTTAGTCATAATATATTATGTTTTAAGTTTATTATATTTAATGCTATAATAAACTGTTGTAGGAGTAGTATCGAGAAATGCAAAAACAGAAACAAATTAATTAACCAGCTACTCCTAGCAACAGTTCCACGTGGACTTATTTAATCAAGCTTAACTGTGGTAAAGAAGCCGACAGCGGCACCAGAATCCGACCGAACCCAAAATGCAGTAGAACCCCAAACAGGATTACCTTGTTCATTAATAATTAAACTATCTCCTTTAGATACTCCATCTAAATTAGGTAGATGTTTAAGTCCTTCTGCAAGTTCATTTAGTATATGCTTGTTAAATCTTAACAAGCCATTATACATTTCTACTAAATTAAAATTCATATTAAGCTTGTTCTAGAGCATCAACTCGACTATTAAGAGAATTAATATTATTAGTATTTTGATTAACTTTAGTTACAAGTCCTTGAAGAGCAGTAATTATAGTATCGTTTTTAGTATCATTACTAGTTTTCATAGCATTAATTGCAGCAACTATATCTGTATTCGCTTTATTAATAGTAGAATTAACAGTATCAAGTTTACCACTAATAGTAGTTTTCATACTATCAATAGCAGATTTAATACTATCTAATTTAGCATCAATTTTGTCAAAACGATTATTAAGAAGAGTTTGAGTTTCATCTGATTCACTTTTATGTTGTTTTTCAAACTCATCAAATTCAGCTTTAACCATTTCATGTAATTCAGTAATCTTTTGACTAATTTCATCAAGATTAACTATAACATTATTTTCTCCAAGCTCATCATGTTCTTTATTACCAGAAATACTAAGTTTAAGATTATTAATAAGTTTGCTAATAGCTTCTAACTTATAATTAACTCTTTTATCATCTTCCATATCTTTAGAATTTAGTTTGTTACAAATATAAATTATATTGTTAATAACAAGTAGTTTAACTATATTATTAACATTTTTTAATTAGGCAGTCTTAGAACTATTAATACCTAGATATTTAGTCCAGGTATAATGTTTACGTTCACTAATATAATTAGCATAATTATCAAAAGCATGAGCTTCTTCTTCAAAACTTATATCTTTATAAGCATCATGTTGCTTAATATGAAATAGTCTTATAATAAGATATTCAATACCATACCATATATAGAAAAAGATATATAACATTTCTTTCATTTGTTCTGTATGAATAGCTTCATGATTAAGTTCTCTATTACTTAATTCACCTTTAGTAAATATAATACCAAAAAGATTAATAGCTTTATAACCACCAAAAGGAAAATGTTTAGTCTTAATAACTCTCATAACTTTACTATTTTAAATTTTAATATTGTAAATATTTATGTACATCCATAGAGCCGCTTTTTAAGCTTATAGTAAGACTTTTATTCAATCGTGTATAACTAATCAGCTAGGCTCAAAATCAGCCAAACTAGGTAAGCTATACTCCCCGTAGAGGATATAGCAGGTCTGAATCAGTTAGTCGAGCCTAGCTAATAATCATCATACAATATCAACCAATAGTATTATCAATATCTTTATAACCAACTCCAAGTTTCTTTAGAATAGGACTAACAGCCCAACTCCAAAACACAGGAGCAAGAATAGCACTATTAACAAGCATAACAGTATTATCATAACCAGCTGCAATATAAATACTAATCATAGCAACAATACTTATAACTAATACACATCTTTTTTGCCAAGTAGGAACTTTATTATCACCATTAAAGTAATCAATAACTTTAATAATAATATAAGTTAGAACATTAACAATAAACATAAATCCAAAATCGAAATTACTAAGGATTCCATCTACAATTACATCAATAAATTTGTCCATACTAAAATTTAGATAAATAAAAAAGGGAACTATCCGAAGATAATTCCCTTTTATAGTTTTACAATAATGATTAGTTATTCATGTGAAAATATTCCCACACTTTATCACCATCAAAATCTACATCTTTAAACCAAAATGTAATAGCACTTTCAAACACTTTATTATCTATATTACCACCAAACCATTCTTCAAATAATTTAGCATAATCATGATATTGAGCATTAATTGCAACATAAACATCGCAAGGTTCAATGCTATTAGTCATTTTTTCACTAGGATATAGTAAAGGGTCACTACCACCTAGTATGAATTGATTAACAGGTATCATATCTCTTTGAATTTAATGTTCTTAATCAAACTTAGTAATATTACTGAGCAGGAGTTCCACTAGCAGGTTGAGTAAAACCACATGGTAAGCATCCATAAGCATTACGTCCAACTAGACCTGTAACAGTAGATTCATTCGGAAGAGTTACTACACCATAGATAACATTACAAGTTTTTCTATCAGTATAGTTGATACCAGCCGTAAACATCTTTTCCATTTCGCATTGGATAAGTTTATCTTGATAAGGACGAATAGCTTTAGTAACAGCCAATTCAGCTTTCAAATCAGATAACTCTTTACGGATATCATCATCAGCATCACGAGTATATTTGTAAAGATTAAAATGGTCAGTGTTATTTTTCTCAATAAGAGCATCAGTACGATTACGTCCATCAATATAAACACCAAACAATTCACTATTAAGACGTTCTCTATCTTCAAAGCGTTGATTCTGTTGAGTCAAAGCCCACTGATAAAGACCACCTTGAAGAGCTAAAGTATCTTCACAAGATTTTTCCCATGCTTGAAAAGCAGTAGGAGCACCGTTTCCGCCACCAGCAGTAGCACCAAGTACATTAATATTGGTAGAACCATCACCTAACATTCCACCACCAGCGCCACCTAAAATACTAGCAGGAGTAGAACGTCTGTTACCAAACAAAGCCCAAGCACCAAGTGCAGTACCGATAATACCAAGAGTTAAACCTGCATTAGCTTTACCGTTTACATCACGACGATTACAACCGTCATAATTCATTCCAGCACCATTATAGCCCTCTGGAACAACTTTCACTTTTTCAATTACTTGCATAATAAATTAAGGTTTAAGTTAAAAAAATAGATTAATACTTGTAGTTTGAACTACATAATCTATAACTCTTAAACCGTTATCTTTGTTTGGTAATTAACATTATTCTAACTTTCAATAGGACTATATATTGTCAACTCGCCAATTTTGTTAAGTTTAGTATATTTTATTTCACCTATTGAAGTCTTGCCATCATTGGCTTTGCCACCTTGTGTACCAACATAACATTGAATAGTTTGTTGTCCTCTAAATTCAGAATTACCTGCAACAAAACCAAATCTAAATTTATAGTTATCAGTATAATTATCATTATAAACAGTGTTATCTTCATTTAGCAAAACTGTATGATATTCATAACTATAATTATCATCGCTAGTTATATTAAGAGCTGGATTATAAAGAGTTGTAGGTGTACCAGTTGTATTGACTTGATTATTCCAAACTTTATATTTATCATTAGGTTTATTTTCATACCAACAATAACCATTGTCATAAACAAGTCCACCACCATAACGAATTATTTTAATATTATCTAAACCAATAATTTTATCATTAACAGGATTAATTCTAAAATATTTTACTTCATTATTAGATTTAGCAACTCTTTTAATAACTTCACCATACCAACATTCTTTATAGCCACCATGTCCATCAGGCATATTAATAGTTCCATCAGCCAAAGGAAAAATAAACATTCCTCTATTATCAACATCAATTTCATTATTTTTTAATTGCCAAGCATGAACAATAACTCCACCTTTATAAGCAGTACATTCAACAGTAACATGACCTCTACTCAAACTTCCACACCAATTAGCACAAAGATTCATTTTCATTATATCAGGCATTTTATCTTCAAGGGCAATCATAGATTCAATATTAAACATAACACATTCAGCACCTGAGTCAGTATTATCACCACCCCAATATAGATAAGGAATTTTATTTAAATTCCAAGACCAACCAACAGCTACATAGTTTAAGCTATCAATAGGAGAATTAACATAATATGATTTAGTGTCCAAATCTCGACCATCATCACTACCCCAAATATATCTAAGTTGGACACTAGTAAAATCACTAAAATGAATAACAGAAGTAGGCCAAATATGATTAGCACCATCATAAACATGAGCAATATTAGTTTGACCTACTGTACGCTTCTTAAGAGGTTGAGCAATTCCTCCTTGACGTCCAAGAGTTAAACTCATTATTCATCAACAATATTATAAGTCATTCCAGCAACTGGGGTAATAGTCGCATATTGGGTAGCAGTACCTGTCCAAATTGGAAGACTAAGTTTATTACTATTTGCACTAGGCATAGTCATATTAACTCCGCAGCCATCATTAATAGCTTTTTGAATTTTATCAAGATTAACACTATTAGTAATAGTTTGATTTATTTCTTCTTTAAAGTTATTAAATGTATCATTAGTAACATATCTATTAAGTAAATTATTAACTTCTTCTTTATTATAAGTTTCAGATTTAGTATAATAATTTTTAAACATATTATTAATTTCTTCTTTAGTATAACTTTCCATAGAAAAAGTATCTCCCATTACTCTCCATTCAGTACCATTCCAATAACAAATCTTTCCATTACGATATTCAATCTGTCCTTTAGCCCAATTACTACAAGTTACATTAGGAAGATATTCAGATTCTTCACCAACCATACCTGTAAGTTTACATTTATTTAAATCAATAGTACCATTTTCAATAATACCACCTTCAAATACAAGTTCGCATCCAGCAGGCATTGTAATAGTTTTACCACTTAAATCAAAAGCATAACGAATAATATAACGAGTATTTTCTTCGTTAAGCATATCTTGAGTAAGAACAGCTTTATAATTAAGATAAATATTATTCTTAACTTGAACTAGATTTTCTTCATTAAAATAATATTTAATATTATCTACTAAATTAACATATATAATACCAAGTCTTGGACGTTCATCAGAAAGACAAGTATTATAAATATTATAATCTTCACTATTTCCATAGTCAGCAGTGTTGACCCCCCGTAGAGGATGAACTCTATCAGTAGGTTCTACAATAGTCCATCTAGTATAATAATTATAAAATCCAACTCCATCATTAATAGTCTTAACTCTAAGAACAAATAATTTATGATAAGTATCATAATAAATACCAGCAGTATTACCTAAATCTGTTCTAATAACTTCATATTTATCAGTATTAAGAATTATTTGACCATATTGTTCACAATAAGTATCATCAAGAAAACCATCAAATAAAAGCTGTTCTGCATTACTTGCATCATCCTCCACGGGGAGTAAGACCTTGCGAATTATTTTATATCCTTTACCACTTTTATATTCAGGCTCATAAGGTCTATCTTTAAGACTAAGACGATTAACATTACAACAACCTGGACTTAATCTAATAGTAATATCTTCTTCATCAGGATAATTAATAATATTAACTTTACCATCTCCTGCAATCATTTGTTTAAGAGCTTCATTAAGCATATCCCAATCAATAGTTCCATTAGCAATTGGAATCTTAGCACCATTCTCTTCAAGATACTTTTCACTAAGAATTTTTGTCCAATTATCATCAGAAACCCAACTAGTTTCAACACCAGCTTGTAGATTACTACCTATATAACTCTCAATTACAGAAAGATTATGTTCAGCGTCATAATAGCTAATAGTAAGGCTATTACGTCTAAAAATAGCAGGAACAGCTTTACGAGTATTAACTCTAGTTCCTTGATATGGAATCCATAAATGATTAAACCGAGAAAGGACAACAGTTAAATCATTGTTTGTATCTTTGTCAAGAATATTTTGAAGATAAGTAATAGGAAATACTTTATCATAACTATTCTGACCTAACTTTTCATATAGTTGTTTATTGTTCATAATTATGTGATTAATTTAAATAACTTTAATGAGTAAATAAACAATATAAGTATTAGTAATATTGTTATATTAAATAGTATTCTTATCATGGTTCAATTAAAACCCTTACATTAAATATTGTATTATTAGAAGTCATAGTAAATTGACATAATATAATAAATGAAAAAATAGTTGTGTTAGCAGTAACAGTAATAATATTATTACTATTAGATACAGAAACATTATTTGAAGGTATACTAACATTCTTTAAAGTACAAGTATATTTATTACTACTTCCATTTTTATCTTCAAACCAAAATTGTAATTTACCAGCATTCATTATAGCAGTATTAGTAGGAATATATACATAAACACCAATAGGAGTTTTTTTAATATCATTATAACTTGCTTCTCCTTTATATATTGAATCTACATTTTGACTATCTAAATAAATAGGTAAAGCAACATTTTGACTAGTAAAATAATCATTTTTAATAGCAAGTATTCCACGTACAGGATTTGCTCTTTGTGTTCCTTTTGTAATAACATTATGATTTAACCAATTCCATTCAATTTTATATTCTCTTGCAGTATTAGAATCATTTGCAGATAGTTTAAATGTTACTATAATCATTCTATCATAATTAAGAGCATTTGCAACAGATACATCACAATTAACTTTATTTGTTACATTTACATAATCAGGATTATAATATACAATTTCAATTCCACCAGAACCTGCAACATCATTCCAAGTCCAAAGTTGAGTTGTATATAATCTATAATAAACACTTACAGATATGGTATTAGCATCAGCAATTGTATCAATTTCATTAGTATAAGGATATTCTGTAAAATCTAATCCATTTCCATCAGGATTAGTGTCATAATACTTAGTATGATATACTTTAGCACCATAAGATTTAGAACCAGCAGATTGTGTAATATTAATTGATTTACTAACTCCACTATAAGTAGCAGTAACAGTTGTACTTCTACTTGTTGTAGCAGTTCTATTACCGTAAGTAAGTTTACTTCCACTAGTAGTTCCACTTAATGTAGCATCTCCAGATTTAGTTAATGTAGGACTACCATTTTCAGTTTCAGTATAAGTAGTACCAACACCATTCCAAGTATAATTTCTAGTACGAGAAGCATGACAAAGAATTGTAGAACTACCACCACTAGCAGCAATATTCATAGGACTAGCAGATATAATTACTTGCCAAGATGTCCAACTTCCAGTAACTTTATTACCACCATATTGCATAATATCGCAATAATCAGTAACTCCATTATAATTAGCAGTAACTCTAGTTGTTCTAGCATCAGGAGATGTGTTATTACTAAAAGTTAAAGTATTACCACTTAAAATTCCAACACCACTTGTAACAGAAATACTAGGAGTATCACTATCAGACTGAGTGCCACCAGAACCTGCAACACCATTCCAAGTCCAAGTTCTATTTCTTGAAGCATTACTATAAATAGTTACTGAATCACCTCCTGCAAAAACTTTATAACTACTAGCGCTACAAGTTACTGTCCAACCAGACCAATTACCATAAACTTTAGCTCCAGCAGATTGACTAATAGTTATATCTTTAGTTGCACTATCTATTGTTGCTCTAAATACAGAACTACGAGAACTAGTAGAAGTGTTATTTCCATAACTAACAGTAGAACCACTTAAAGAAGCAGCACCATTAACTTTACTTAATGTTGGAGAACCACTAGCATTTTCAGTATAAGTTGTTCCTGTACCATTCCATTGCCAAGTACGACTTCTAGTAGCAGAAGTAGATAATGTAGCATTTCCACCAGCAGCAGCAATAGTTGTTACATTAGCGCTTAAACTAATAGACCATGCTCCCCAACTACTATAAGTTTTAGCACCTGCATTTTGAGTTACAGTAGTATCTTTAGTTACAGAATCAATTGTAGCTCTAATAACTGTACTTCTAGCACTTGTAGAAGTATTATTATCATAACTTACTTTATTACTAGCAAAAGAACCAGCTCCACTAACTTTACTAAGAGTAGGTGTTCCAGTTCCTGTTTCAGTTCCACCACTTCCACTAACTCCATTCCAAGTCCAAGTTCTTGTCCTACTTGCAGAAGTAGTTATATTTGAGCTACCACCACTAGCAGCAACATTTCCACTATTAGAAATATTAACTGTCCATGCAGACCAAGCACTATATTGTTTAGCCCCAGCAGATTGACTAATAGTTATATCTTTAGTAGTAGAATCAATAGTAGCACGAATAACGGTTGATTTACTACTAGTACTAGTATTATTTTCATAAGTAACTTTAGGACTAGTCCAACTACCACTTCCGCTAACTTTACTTAATGTTGGAGAACCGTTTCCAGTTTCTGTACCACCAGAATCGGCAACACCGTTCCATGTATAACTTCTAGTTCTACTAGCACTCGTTGATATAGTAGCTGTTCCACCTGTTGCACCAATACTAGTTTTATCAGCACTAATATTAACAGTCCAACTAGACCAATTACTATAAACTTTAGCACCAGCAGATTGTGTTATAGTAATAGATTTAGAAACACTATTGCTAGTAGCAGTAATAGTTATACTACGACTATTTGTTGTAGTATTGTTACTAGCAGTAACAGTTTTACCACTTAAAGTAAATCCACCAGCACTACCACTAAGTGTAGGTGTAGCAGTTTCAGTATCAGTATAAGTAGTACCAACACCATTCCAAGTCCAAGTACGAGAACGACTAGCATTAGTAGTTATCGTAGATGAACCACCACTTGCAGCTATCGTTTGCGTGCTTGCCGAGATAGAAACAGCCCAAGCAGACCACGCTGAATACACTTTCGCGCCTGCTTGTTGCGTTATCGTAACCGTTTTGAACAATCCTACATAACTAGCTGTAAGTGTCGCTGAACGGGCTGAAACGCTCTCATTTGATGTAAATTTTATTTGATTTCCACTAAGACTAGCACTACCACTAATACTAAGAGTAGGAGTAGCAGTTTCACTATAAACAGTACCAGTGTTATTCCATTTATAAGTTCTACGGGCAACATTAGCAGTAATAGTTCTAGTACCGCCTTTAGCTTCAACACTAGTTCCATCAGTTTGTAAATCTAATACCCAATCAGTATAAACTTTAGCACCAGCAACTTGATTTAAAGCAGCACTAACTTCTTTAGTTTGTTTATTTTCTAAAGTAAATACAACACTTAAAGTACCACTTTTAGTATTAGTAGATTCATTATTAGGTATAGTTAATACATTATTACTTATACTACCTAAAGTAGTAGAACTAGTAAAACTAGCAGTAAGATTAACAACAGTTTCAATCCAAGTTCCTGCATAAGTAGAACCTTTGGTTATACTCCCCGTGGAGGATGCATAGTCAGTTCTCTTATATCCACTCTTAACAGAACTAGTCGGAAGTTTTAAATCATAAACACCACCAGTATTAGCTATACTACTATTAACTACTGTCAATGTACTAGTATCATATGTACTAGCTTTACTACCTTCAAATGTAACAATATAACTATCTTTAGCTTCTGTATCATCAATTGATACAACTAACTTACCATTAGTTATAACTCCTTTTTCTATTCCATCAAATAAAACCTTAACTCCATCAGTAGGAAAAGTAACAGTATAAGATATAAATTTTTGTTCCCATTCTAATTCTACATTATGAGTTATAGGTAAATAACCACTGTTACCACTAATAGTTTGAGATTTATAATGTTCAGCAGTAACATTAGCAGTATAATCAGTCTTAATAGGAATAGTAAATACAAATTTAGTATTATTTTCACTTATAACAGGAGTATAACCATTAATGGTAACAGTTCCGGAAACATTTAATTTAAACGTAATAGTAATTTCAGTATTCTCTGGATAAACAAGTTTAGAACCTTGATATATTTCAAATACATCTATATTACCAAGTTTAATATCATGTATTCCAATATCTCCTTGATATATAGCCATAACTTAAGCGTCTGATTTAACTATATAAGTAGTATTATTATCTTTTTGAGCAATAGCTGCATATTGAGTAGCAGTACCAACCCATATTTTAGGATTAACTATTGGGTCAATAGTAAGATTACTTAATCTATAAAGAGTTTGGTCAACTATTTGAATAGTATTATAATCATAATTGCCATCATTACGTAAAGCTACATGATTTATTGTATTACTATTACTCCATTGTATAGTTATAACATCACCAGTATATCTAATATAAAATTTACCATAGGTATTATTATAAAATACAGAATTAGGTTTACCAATAGCAGCAATAAATCCATCAAAATTAGTAAATATAGTATTTATAGCATTTAATACTTCCGTAGGAGTACCATTATTAGTTAATAACATAATAATAGTATTAATATTATAAGATTTAATAATTGAATTACTATTTATAGCTACAAAAGTATTAATACTTTTAGTTTCTTCACCTCCAACTCTAGCTATACCTTTATCCCAACTTAAATCGATTTTATTAATTCCACCATTAGAAAAATAAGTAATCGTAGCACTAATGCTATTATTACCTATAACAATTCTATCAAAATTAATTCTACTATTGTTATTATCAATAGCAATAATGCTTCCTCCTTTTAATAATATTTCTTTTACTTCATCAAAAGTTTTATCACAAGTAAATTCTTTTTGTCCATTAGTATATATTCCAGTAGGAACAGTAATAACTACACCATAAACAGGAATAAATCCTTCAGGTGTACTTTTATTTTCATATAATTGTTGATTAATATCTTGCATAACTTTATAAACTTTAAATGGTGGCACTTATTCAGTACCACCATGATTAATATTAAGTTGTTTTCTTTTTAATAACAAGTTCATAACCGGCAGGAATTAAAGCTTTAATAGCATCAGCAATAGCTTTATCAACTTCAGCTTTAGTATAAGTATTTTCTACTGTTGGAACATCATTAAACTTATTATTAATTTCTTCTTTAGTATAAACATTATTACTAAGTCCAGTAATTTGATTAGGTAAAGTTTCATCAAGTTTAACTTTATCAGCAGCAGACATAACTCCAGATTCAGTTTTACTAACAATAGGAAATGTTATACCATCATTAAAAGGTTTACTTTCATAAACATTTGTTGTATTATTAAATTCATAATGATGTGAACCAATCATGATATTTCCACCAGATGACCTAAATAATTTAATTTGTGTACTAGGAATATATTTAGGTAAACTATTAACAATATCAGTAGTTTTCTTACCTTTACCGCCATCATAAGCAGTACCTGTAACTTCACCTAAAGCTAAAGTTTCAGATATAACTGCATATTTAGTTCCAGACCAACGATAAGTTTTACCACTATATTTAGTTCCTTCACTTATATCAACATAAATCTTACCTTTTTCAGGAGTATAATATACAGGAGCATCTTCTATATATTTTTCAGCAAAATGAGTTTCATCAACATAATATCCTTCAAGAACATCATCGACATAACTAGGTAATTGACTTGCTGGAACTTTACCATCTCCATCAAGACTAGCAATACCATTTGCTACTCCTCTTTTAGCCTCAATAGCTTCATTACAGAATTGAATAATCTTCTCTTTAATAACAGGATAATTATCTATATTACTAAGGATATATTCAACTGTAGATTCAACCTTATTCTCAATAACAACTTTAAGGTTAGGATGATTATCAATATTATCAAAGATATTTTCTATATTACCTTTAATAATATTAAGTAATTCAGTAAAGTTATTAATATGTTCAAATATATAAGTAACTCTAGCTTCTACTTTAGTTTCAATAAGATTCTTAAGAATAGGAAATCTATCAATATTATTGAAAATATAATCAACTCTACTATTTACAGCATTGTTAATACAAGTAACAAGACCGGGATAATTATTAATATTAGCAAATATATTCTTAACACAATTACAAACTAAATCAGAAAGAATACCAATAAGTTCAGGATAATTATTAATATTATTAAATATATAATCAACACGTTCATTAATATTATTCTGTATAATTTCTTGTAATTCTGGATATTGACCAATATTCTTAAATATATCAACTACTTTATTAACAGTATTAGTAATAATAAGATTCTTAATAGCAGGATAATTATCAATATTATTAAATATGTTGCCAATAGTAGTTTCTACATGAGCATTAATAGCATTAGTTATAAACTGATTAAGAGCAGGATAAAAAGAAATATTATTAAAGATAGATTCAGTCCATTGTTTAATATATTGATTAAATATCTCTTTAAGCTCAGGATATTCATTAATATTATTAAATATATCTCTAATAATAATAGGCAAACTTTCAACTGTACTATTCTTAATAATTTCAACTAGTTTAGGATAGTTATTAATATTATTAAATACATTAATAACAAAATCATTAATAAAACTAGTAATAATATCAAGAAAGTCTTTATAATTACCTATATTAGTAAATATCTCTTCAAGTGCTTCTGCTAAATCTTTAATAACAGTATCAAAAGACCATCCTTCCCAATTATCTGGATTAGTCCAAGCAGCATCACTAATATCATCACTATTATATCGTTGTGTCCAATTAATATTAGTTGCATCACGATAAGTAATAATATATCCTTTACGACGATAAATTTTATTAAGTTTATTAACAGTATCAGCAAAAGTACCTTCCCAAGTTAAATAAACACTGTTACAAGCAGCAAGTATTCTATCAAGTCTAGTACCAGTTAAACCATCAAATACAGCTTGTATAACAGTTAAAGGAAATATATTATATCTAGTATCATTTTCTTCACAATACTTATCTAGTATATGAATTGGCATATTGCCCTCTTTATCACATTGAACTTTACTAGAGTCAAAAGATTGACAATTAGTACCAACAAAAACATTCTCTTCTTTAGACATAATTACCACGGATTAGAAACACGTTTAATATAATGTAAAGCAATAGTAGGCATAAGTTTATTAATAGCAAGATAATTACCTGTCCATCTATTACCACTTATTTGGCTCCAAGTCATTTCACCATTATTGCTAATATTAGGTCCAGTCATATACCAATTAGTAGAACGACTAATGCCAAGATTATCAAGTCTATTTTTATCAGTACCATAAGGATAACCATGTTTAACACCACCAGCTACATCATCTGATATAAATCTCCAGTTACTAGGTGCTACAACGTGATGGTTATTATCACCGGATTTAGTTTTACCAACAGCAACAGCATGTTGATGTAGAGGCAAATCTGTACCACCAATATAAAATGCATATGCACTTATATTAAGACCAGGAGCAGAAGGGTCATATGTATCTTTAATATTTTTAAGAACTGTTTTCCAATCAAGATTTCCTTGTTTAGGATTATTATAAACATTAATACCATTAGGTATATAACCCATAACAAAACGCCCTTGTGCAGCAGTATAAACTTCCCAACCATTAGGAGGAGTTGAAGTATCCCAAAGCATAATAGAACCAATAGGAACAACAGCAGCAATCCAAGCTTGAATTTGACTAGCAGCAACTCCACCACCTTCTCCACTTCCACCACCTTGTCCAAATCCTTCTCCAACTAATTTATTTTTAATATCAGTATAGAGAGAATTAAAATCTACATCAAGTCTACTAGGTTTAGTTTCACTATCTGCAAATTTATTCATAACAAGATACTTACCTGTTCTAGCTTCACCAAGTTGAGTTGTAGACATAACATTATGAGTACCATCTCCGCCTGAGCCACCACCACCTTCAAGACCAGCAATAATATCATTAATTTCTTGCTTAGTATAATAATTATTAAGTATAGAATTAATAATATTACGTACTTCTTCTTCGGTTAGTCCACCTCCGCCAGAACCTCCACCGGCAGCATTAATAGTAATAGTACCATCACCATTTTCAACAAAAGTAATATTAGTACCCGGTCTAATCTTATTTTTAAACATTGATACATAATTACTTTCAAAATATTGTTTATACTCATTACTGATATTACTACCATTTTGATTTATTTTATTAAGAATTTCTTCAATCTTATTATTAATATATTGCTCAAGATTGTTAATACTACCTTCAATATTATTATTTAAATCTCCAATCTTACTATAAATATCTTCAAACTTAGCATTATATTCAATAATAAGATTATTAATTCTAGTGTTAATATCAGTTATATCTTGTTGTAATTCAGATATTTGTTGGTCATGAATTTCAAGATGGTCATTAATCTTTTTAAGTTCTGCAAGAAGCCAAGCATAAAACTTTTCCATCTCTTCTCTTAACTTCTCTAAGAAAGCTTCAAATTCAGCACGAGTAAGATATACAGATAAATCAAAACCCATACTTACCCATTTTTCACCATCCCAAAACCAATAAAAATCATTAGTATAAGAACCACCCCAACCAACAATTTCAACTTGTTTATTATCTTCACCTAAATCAAGAGGATGATAAAGTATTTGACCAACAGCCCAATTTCCATCAAGAGATATAGATTCTTTATCAAACATATCTTCTTGACGATAATTACTAAGAAGTCTACATTGATTTAATTTAACTGCACCATCATACATTCTACCACCTCTCCAAAGAATAATACTATTATCTGGAAGTTCAATAGTTTGTCCAGCTAAACAATAATCATATTGAAGTATATAAATAGTATTAGGCTCGTTAATCATATCTTGAGTAAGAGTATTAACACCACTAATCATATTCTTACGAAGATATTTACGAGCCTTTCCACTATAATCATTTGTATTATAGTCTTTATCTGCAAATTTAAGAAGATTATCAACAACTGTTAAATCTTCTTCATCAGCTGCATTAGTAATCTGCGAAGCAGTAAACATTTGTTTAACAGATTCACTAAGCATTTCAGGAGTAATCTGACCTTCAAGTATTTGAACAGCATTATCTTCAAAATACTGTTTAAGCACTTGTGCCATATAATTAACTACAACATTACGACGAAGATAATTATCTTGAATATTAATACCAAATTCATCAGCAACTGCACGTTCAGCAATAGCTCTTGGAAACATACCACTAAATGATTCTACAAATTTAGAACCAATTTCAGAATCAGCTTCAAGATGCCATTTCTTTGCATTAGTAACAGGAGTTATTTCATCAAGAATATAACTCTTTTTAGTTTCAATAACATAAACTTCACAACCTACTCCAATCTGTTCCCAAGTAAGAGCATCTCTATCTTCCATTGTAGATACTACAATTCTAGCAGCTTTAAGACCTCTTTGAACAACAGCAATAAGTTCTAGTATTTCTTTCTTGAAAGTTTCATAATCAATAACTAAATCTTCTCGAAGTTTAGCAATAGGTTGCCAATACTCTTCATTAGATAAAGGAATACCGGCAGGAACAGCTTTACGAGATATATAGCTAGCATAGAAACCGTCATGAACTATACATAGTCTTTCATAAGGTCTATCATTCCATTGACCATTACAAGTAAGACTAACTTTACCAAGTTCTTCTTCTATTGTTTTCATACGTTCTCTAGGTTTACTAAATTCATAGTGTAGACCCCCCGTAGAGGATGGAATACATTCACATTATTTATTATCATAATCAACATCACTAAGACTATAAGTTTCATTATATTCTTTACCTTCTTCTCGTTTCTCCCAAAGTTTACCAGTTTCAGGGTCAACATAAAACTTAGGAGCATCTCCACAACTAACTATTGCATGAATTTTACCCTCTTCATCAACAGGAAGTGTAATAGAACCACTATACTGAACTTGTTCACTACCTTCATAAATAATATTAAGTTGACTTTTAATATATTTAAGAAGAGTTTCAGCAAGTTTATCTTGACCAAGTTGATATGCTGCCATAGCAGATTGAAACATATTCCAACAAGTAACAATATTCTTATTATTACCTTTACAAGTAGCAGAACAATCATTAAGCATATCAAGTCCATATTGTGCCATAAGAACTAATAGTTTGTGATAAACACAAACATATTTGCTAGGAACAGTCATATAAACATATTGAGGAGTAATCTCAACTTGTTCAGTTCCATTAGCTTTTACATAGACACCATTAGCATAATTATCATCTATTTGTTCACTCATTCTATCATCAAGTTATTGTATGAATTAATAATTGATTTTTGTTGCTCATCAGAAAGCAATTCTAAGGCTTCTAGTGCTTGAATTAAAATTTGTCCTTGTGTTAGCTTGCACCAATTTTTTTCATTCAATGGAAAGCCTAATTCTGCTATTCTCACCTGTTTTTCAGCCATGCTTGCAATGCGTAATTGCATCTCTTTCGATAGCTGTTTTGGATTATTAATATAACCTCTTATCATAATATCATCTTATTTAAAAGCCTTATTAATAATATATGCAGTATAATCACTAACTCTAATATCAATACGTTTATTAAACGCAAGAATACGTTGATTAGAATCAAGATGTTTATTATAAATTATACCAATAATATCGCCATATATATCTTCTTTCCATTCTTCTCTCATATAATGACTAAGATAATCTTCATCCCCACGATACATATTAAGTTTAGAATAAGCATCGTAATAAACGCTATTAACTAAGTGTCGAGCATTATATTCGATTTGGCCACGGTTACTATCAACATTATTAGTAATAATAGTAGAAGCAACAAATTTAGCACATTCTGAAGTTGCATTAACCATAGCAATAGAAACTACAGTTTTAGACTTTTCTCTATCTTTATCAATAATATCTTTAGTAACTATATTAAGAAGTTTGGCAATATCATCAAGAGGGTCTTTTTTGTTATTATCAATTATCTTATTAATTATAAGATAAATAACAATAACAATACCGGGAATAAAACCTTGTTCAAAGGCATTTTGAATTAATTCCATTTTTATAGATATAAGAATAGGGACTATCAGTATCAACACTAATGCTAATACCAATAGCCCCTATTCGATTAATATTACCTAATATTTACCTAATCGAGTCGGGTAATAGGTTATGCTTTTTCTTCAGTAGCAATAGCTTTAAGAATAGTTTCAACAGTTGCAATAGCAGCAGCTCCAGTAGGGAATGCTATTTGTACAATCTGATGAACAACTTCATCTCTAGTTTTCATTTCACGTGGAACAGCAAAACGAAGCGTAAAGATAGTATATCCAGCATCTGCACTATCAGGTTGCTTCAAAGGATTAATAGGATATGCAGGATACAATTTAGTATAAGTATCACGGTAAGTATATTCAATACCTGCATCAGCAGCAGCCTTATTAGCTAAATCAGTAATATAAGCAGCGTCACCATAAGCAGGTAAACCGTGAGCTACAACTGTGACTGCAATACCAACTAATTCATCAGCTCCAAGAATTTCATAATCAATACCTTTAGACTCAGCAATTAGAGTAATTTTAGCCTCAGCAACAGATGCTTTAATACCATGTCCAATAGTATTATTATTAATTTGGTTAGCTAATTTCTTTGCTACATCATTAGCAGTAGGATTAAGACCAGTATGAATAGTAGCAGTCCAACGATTACGTTCATTGAACTTTAATCCTTTTTTCACAATCATAATAGAATAATCAGAATAAGCATTTACATCTCCGATAGTAAGATTAGCAGAGAAAGTAATAGCAGCTTGATAAACACCTTTAACAAAAGTAAGATGTTTCTTATAAGCTGGAAGAACTACTGGACCATTTGCTTTACGACCAAGATTAATGTAAAACTTATCGGTAATCTTAGTACCGTTAGCGTCAATAGCTTCCTGGCCATTAGCAAGATAAGTAAAAGCAACCGCTCCAGCAGCAAGAGGCAAACTTGCTCCATAAGCGACGTTGCCCGCCAACAAAAACTGTCTCATTTTTAATTTAATTTAGAGTTTAACTTTGTTTATCAGCTCCATTAGAAGTAGCACCAATACTAGCAAGATAAATCTGTACTGCACGCATAACTATTTCCATATGTAAATAAGGAGGTAAATCACAATTAACCCAATCTTCTTCTCTATCCTCATCAAACTTAACTTTAGCAGGTTCTTTGATATAAAGATATTTAACTAATTGAGGTTTAACTGTATTATTACGCCCAGTATATATATCAACACTGATACCAGATTCATCTCCAAATATAGTAACTATCGGAGCATCTTTCGCAGCACGATTACAAAAATCTCTTAGCGTTTGACCTAAATCTTCAGCTTCAATAATTCTGCAATCATAAATTGTCTTACCATTATAACTAACTTGAAAGCCTGTATATAGCATTATTCCGTCGCTATCAATATTAATTTTATAAGGGTCAACTTCTGTTCCATTACCTGTAATATCTCCGCCGTTAACAGTACCCGCTGTGTATAAAGTTCTAAGAGCATTAACAGGACTAATAGAAGCATTTTGTCGAGCAACCTTATCATTATAAGGAACTGGTCCAACGTTTTCTACTATTACATTTCTAGCTTTTTCAATTATAGCAGCATTAAGACAAATATCTATATCTTCCATGAGAATAGCACGAACGGTCTGCATACCCATCTGTTGTGCTAGTTCTCTGAACGTCACGTGCATCTCCCCAATGTTCATAATCAAATGTTTTTAAGTTTATTTTTATAAGCACTAACAAGAGCACTATTAGTAGGATTTTTAAACCACATAACAGCTTCCTTAACATTAGCACCAATGAACTCGCCATCAGGAGTAGTAATATTCTGATTATGAATTGCTCTGATAAATTCTCCACGAGAAATAAGAACCTCAATTAAAGATTTAATAGTAATATCTTTATCATTACAAAGTTTATTAAACTTAGCAGGTTCATTTGTACTAAATTTATCAAGATGTGATTGTTTATCAACAATATCCATAGCCATACCGTTAGGAATATTAATATTATTGGCAACACAGTATTGAATAAATACAGCATCAAACAAATCACTATTCGTGAGAAGTTTAACATAATTGCCTTTAGCAGAATTAATTTCCTGACGATGTTTAGCAAGACGCTCAGCTTCTCTTTGGTCATCTTTAAAATAGAATCTAATAGATGGGTCAGAATTAATAAGAGCAATATCTTTAGCTACATCTTTATATAATAAACAATGACGATAAATTAAGTAATCATCAAGAACAATAGGATAACCATATTTATACTTTTCACTTTCAAGAAGATTTAACTTAGTAATCTTAGCTTCAAGAGCTTCTCTAAGTTCTTTAACTCCTTTACGGTCACTATTCATATAAGCAGTTTCAATAGCTTCTTCTTCAGCTCTAAAACGAAGATAATCTCGTTTACGATTCCAAAAGAAAGAAATATCAAAAGTCTTACCTAGTTCATCAACTGAAACACTAATATTATTAAGATAAGCCTTAACCCGTGAAATAAAGTTTTCATTATTAGGAGCAAGACCAATTAAAGCAGGAAAATAAGATTCAATCTCACCTTTGTTAGAAGAAAGAGTACGAGAACTACGAACACAACTACCAATTTTATCCATTCGTTTAGGTAATGTTTTATCATTAACTCTACGATATAATGAATAATTAGTAACTAGATTAATAGTAATAGTTCGTTTTTCAGTATAAGGTTCATCAAGACTTTCATCTCTAACTCCTACTGTATTAGCAGGTTGCTTATTTACTCCATCCTCTACGGGGGGTATAACCTGTTTATCTGTATTTACACTAGAAGCAGCAGGAGTATTTTCTCCTGCTTTATTAGCTTCATTTACTTTGTTAAAATCCATATCTTAAATAGCTTCTTTTAAATGATTATAATACACATTTCAATAAGAACATCTT